>JAEEGH010007677.1_pt1 | contig 25817 bp, 19 predicted proteins | sample 9134181 | NCBI WGS metagenome assembly JAEEGH01 (sample SAMN16246544, study PRJNA631951) | gut metagenome | biome: gut microbiome; feature: rumen; material: DP-attached | host: Bos | place: Iran: Karaj | collected 2018-10
ATCATACCGTTGTTCACATCGCCAAAATCGTAGCAGGCATCCGGGATAATCTGGAAGCCTAAGAGTGAACCACGACCCAAGAATTCACGAACAGCACCCACGATGACAAGAATCATGGCGTAGCCTAAGCCGTTGCCCACACCGTCGAGGAACGAAGGCCAGGGTTTGTTCTGCATGGCGAAGGCCTCCAAGCGACCCATCAGGATACAGTTGGTGATGATCAGACCTACATATACGCTCAACTGAACGCTCACGTCATAGGCGAAAGCCTTCAAGATTTGAGAAACGATGGTTACGAGAGCAGCCACAACCACCAGTTGAACCACGATACGGATGCGGTTAGGAATAGTGTTGCGGATTATAGAAATAATAACATTCGCAAAGGCGGTGATGACCGTCACAGCGAGACCCATCACGATGGCTGGCTTCAGCTGCGAGGTGACAGCCAACGCCGAGCAGATACCGAGTACCTGTCCGAGAATGGGATGGTCGAGGTTCAACGGATTTGTGAAAGCCTCTTTATTTTGTTTACTGAATAATGCCATAGTCTATTCCTCCTTTGCTTTAAGTTCTTCTGGGAAATATTCCAGACAAGTTTTGATCATTTCGTTGACACCGTTAGAGGTCAAAGTGGCACCTGTCACGCAGTCCACCTGCGTCTCAGGATCTTCCACCTTCTTGACAACCGAAAGGGCTACGTCCTTGCTGCCGTCCTTATACAGTTTCTTACCAATGAACTTCTCCTGCCAAGCCTGAGAGTCCTTGATCTCTGCACCAAGACCTGCGGTTTCACTTTCATGGTTGAAATAGGCACCATAGACAGTGTTCTGCGGACGCTCAATGGCGATATAGCCACCGATGCCGCCCCAGAGTCCCATACCTTTGAGTTCCACCACTACGATGTCCTTTCCATCAACCTTGCACTTGTAGTATTTACGTCCCTGATAAGGGAAAATCTCCCTCACAACCGTTAAATACTTCACCTGAGCCTCCTGACCATCAAGGTCGCGGATGTTCAGCGAATAGAGAATCTGCTTCTGTATGTCGAGTTCCACGTTTCTGTCCTGCATCGGCTTCAATGCCTGATAGACGAATGCCAGCAGGAAAGCCACGATGACCACGAGTATCGCGCTATATATAATAATGTACGCGTTAGAATTTGTATTCAGTTTCATTTGGTACCTCCTCTCTTTAAACGTTTCGAGATATTGCGCTCAACGATGAAATGGTCAATCGTCGGAGCAAACATATTACCAAAGAAGATGGCAAGCATCATACCCTCAGGATAACCAGCATTCATTACACGGATAATAATGGCCATTGCACCAATCAGGAATCCGTAGATGTACTGACCTGTGGTTGTACGGCACGAGGTTACAGGGTCGGTAGCCATAAACACAGCTCCGAATGCGAAACCACCCATTACAAAGTGGTGCCACCATGTCATGCCCTGACCCGTCTGCTCGAACAGCAAGGCGAAGACAATACCGCCTACAAATACACTCAGCATGGTACGCCAAGAGGCGATGCCCGTCCACAGCAGGAAAGCAGCACCGATAGCAATAGCAACGAGCGAGGTCTCACCGATAGAACCTGGAATGAATCCGAGGGCCATATCGAGGATAGAGGCATCAGGCGTGATGTTCTGTGCCAGCTGGCCAAGCGGTGTGGCAGCGGTGAATCCATCGGGCAGGTCGTTACCCAAACCGAAGATTGAGTTCTGAGCCACCCAAATCTGGTCGCCCGTCATCTTTGAAGGATAAGCGAAGAACAGGAACATTCTCGCAGCGACAGCCGGATTAAAAATGTTCATACCCGTGCCGCCGAAAATCTCCTTACAGAAGATAACCGAGAAGGCGCAGGCAAGAGCCAACATCCACAGGGGGCAGCCGATAGGAATAATCAGCGGAATGATGATACCCGAAACGAGGTAACCCTCCTGAATTTCCTCACCCTTCCATTGTGCCCAGGCAAATTCGATGCCCAGACCGACAATGTAGCTCACGAGAATCTTCGGCAGCACAGCCAGGAAACCATAGATGAAGATTTCCAAGAACGATGCGCTGGCCAGCGTTCCTGCAGCAGCATAGTTCTGGTAGCCGATATTGTACATACCAAACAGCATGGCGGGCATCAGGGCGATTACCACCATACTCATAATGCGCTTCGAGTCGATGGCGTCGTGAATATTCACGCCACCAGCCTTCGCTGTGTCGTTAGGCACATAAAGGAAGGTCTCAAAGCCGTCGAACACCGATTGGAAGGCATGAAGCTTGCCACCCTCTTCAAAGTTCGGCTTAATCTTATTCAAATAATTCCTTAAAAAACTCATATTCTTTATTCTATTTGGAAACTAATGCCCGTAATAATCGTAATTTTGCCGTAATTATTTTGGATAGATTATGGTCATTATGGCAATTCGTTTCTTAAATTTTTATGCGTTTTCTTTTCTTAATATATTGAGACCCTCACGAACGATTCGTTGTAACTCAAGCTTCGATGAATCCACGAATTCTGCAAGTGCAAAGTCCTCAGGCGATACTTCGTAGATACCCAATGCCTCCTGACGGTCAATATCGCCAGAGATGATGGCCTTGATGAGGTATTCACCGTAGATATCCATAGGCAGCACCTTGTCGTACTCGCCACTCATAATCATGTGGCGCTCGCCACCCTTCACGCGGGCATCCAATGCATAGTCCTTCTTGCCACACAGCCAAGAGAAATAGCTGCGGTTCACAGAGAACTGCTTGAAACGCGGCAGAATCCAACCCAGCATCTCGTCGGCATCGTTACCTTCAGGAATCACGGTAATCTCAGAGGTGTGAGCACCCAGGAAACCATCCTTCGTGGTGGGTTTGCCAGTCAGCACATTACCATTGATGATACGAACGCTCTTCTGTGCATCGTAGCTGTTGCTCAGGAGCGTAGAGAGTTCCTCGCCTACCAGCATATCCGCATAGGCAGGGCTGTTAACCTCACTACCGCAAAGAGCCACCGTACGGGTAAGGTTCACCTTGCCTGTATTAAACAGGCGTCCGATAAACAGCACCACGGTAGGATCGCCAATGGTCCACACCACCTCACCCTTGTTTACCGGGTCGATGTTGTTGACCTGTACACCCACATTACCTGCAGGACACTTGCCCTCAAAGACCGTAATCTCAACATCCTTCATGCCTTCCAGCTTCGAGCCAACGCCGACTCCCAAATAAGTCTTGGCAATCTTCGACAGAGCGCTAAGCCCCGTCTGGAAGTCCTGTTCCTGTCCGCTGACCTCAAACTCAAAGTCGGCAGCCAGGGGTTTGTCCCTCAGGGCAGACACGAAAATTGCCTTAGGCATCACCGTAGGATTGGTTGAGACTGCATAAGGCAACTGATTGATATAACCAAAGATACCGGCTTCAAGGAGTGCGTCAACAACAGCCTTTCCATCCATCGTCGCTACATCCTTCTTACCGAAATCCACCCAGCTCTGTTCCTTGTCGGCTTCCACCTTCACACAGAGCACCTTTCTGCGTTCACCACGCACCACTTCGCGAACCGTTCCGCTTACTGGCGAGGCAAACTTCACTTCGGGATACTGCTTGTTAACAAACAAGGCATCCCCGGCCTTGACCTTGTCACCCTCGCGGACAACGACCTTCGGAGTCACTCCTTCGAAATCATCGGGCACTAACGCGTACTTGCCGTTCGACTTCAGCTGGATTTTCTTCTCCTCAGCCTTTCCCTGAAGATGAATGTCTAAGCCTTTGCGTAACTTAATTACATTTGCCATTTATATAAATGATTTAGTTGAATAGTTGCGTTAAGCGACCGCAAAATTAATAAAAATTATGGATATGGGGAGATTTTGTCGATGAAAAATGCCGCCATAAGAAGTTTTTGTAGTATTTTTGCAACAAATTTCGATGGAACCGCAATATTTTGCTATCTCTAACTGACAACAAGTGAGGATTCTGAAGCACATCATCAACTGGACGGTATGGACCCTGTTGGGGCTATACGTTGCCGTTATGATATCCATCCATATACCACAGGTTCAGCGTTGGCTTGCTTCTGAGACTGCCGACGTCCTATGCGATAAACTGGGCACCCGCGTCAACGTGGGGCGTATCGACCTGGGGTTTTTCAATCGCATCATCATCGACGATGTCAGCATCTACGACCAACAGGGCAAGCTGATGACCGAGGCTGCCCGTATCACGGCCAAGGTCGAGCTTGCCCCGCTCGCTATGGGACGCATTTCCATTTCCTCAGCCCAGCTGTTTGGCGCTCATTTCAGGTTGTCGCGCCCCTCGGCCAACGCTCCTACCAACTTCCAGTTCGTGCTCGACTCGCTGGCCTCGAAGGATACTACCAGTCAGTCGCCGCTCAATCTGCGCATCAACTCGTTTATCATGCGCCACAGCAGCATAGCCTACGACCAGTTGGATGCTCCTGCCACACCCGGGAAGTTCAACCCCAAGCACCTGAACGTCAACAATATCAGCGCCCACATCATTCTCAAGGCACTTACCGACGACAGCCTGAATGTAAACATCAAGCGTCTGGCGTGCCATGAGCAGTCAGGTATCGACGTGCGCAAGCTCGCCTTGCGATTAGAGGCTGGCACCAAGGGAGCCGTGTTGAGCAACTTCCTGCTGCAGCTTCCGCGTTCCGACATACACCTCGACAGCATTATTGCTACCTACGACAGCAATCGTCTCAAGGAGTCGCTCCAGGTTAGAGGAACTATCGACAACACACTGGTGGCACCTGCCGACTTTGTCAGTTTTTTTGACAAGCTCGGCAACTACCGCCACCGCCTTTCAATAGCCTCCGACTTTAGTTATCAGGACAGCACGCTTAACGTTCCCCACCTAAGGATAGACTCCGATGGCGGCGACCTGATTCTTCATGCATCAGGCCACTACCGGCGCCAACCATATGGGAAACCCGACTGGAACGTACACGTGAATCGGATGGAGGCTAACAGCGAGGTATTTGACTTCGTGTCAAAAAATATCACTACCCTGCCCGATCCCGTTTTACGTCTACAGGACATCCATCTGAAAGGAGACTTTGCGGGCGATGCCGAAGGTACCCTCCGCGCACAGGCCGATCTGGTGACGGCGCTGGGCGATGCTGACGTGCAACTGCAGCTCAGGCAAAACCAGCAGTTCGAGGGAACTGTTTCTACCGACGGTATTGACGTGGGACGGCTACTCGACAACAACAAGATAGGCATCATTGCCGCCAAGGCCAACGCCAGCGGCACCATCAACCGTGAGGTAAGCGTTAACGGCGAGGTAGGACGGCTGGAATATGACGGCGACACCTACCGCAACATTACCCTCGACGCCACCTATGCCACCAACCAACTGGCAGGATGGCTACAGATTGACGACCCGCGGGTTACAGCCCGCCTTGAAACTGCACTTAAGGGCACCAATCTTAATAATGCCGTTGGCGTGGTAAGCTTGCGCGGCCTCTCCCTGCCCGAGCAGGACTACCATCTTGACTACTTGCGCATAGAGTCGGGCTTCGACGAGGGGCGCCATTTCGTCACCCTCAACAGCGACTTTGCCCACGTTGAGCTGGAAGGCGACTTCGACTTTGCCACTTTACCCTATAGCGTATCGAACGTTATCGGCTCTCGCCTGCCCACCCTGCCAGGACTGCCGCCGCTGTCGAAGCCCACGGGCAACAATTTCCGTCTGGAGGCCACCGTTGCCAAGACTGACTGGCTGCAGAAGCTGCTCGGCATCAACCTCGATGTACGCCAACCGCTTACCCTCAAGACAATGGTCAACAGCCGCGCCCGGCAGTTCATGCTCGACCTGGACGCCCCCGACCTCGTCTACGGCAACAACAGCTATCACAACAACACTATCCATCTCACCGCTCCCGAAGATACTCTCTTCCTGCAAGCGGCCATCAACAGTTGTCAGGACGACGGGGGACAGCTCTCGCTGAAGCTCGATGGTAATGCTGCCGACAACAACCTCAACCTCACGCTCGCCTGGGACAACAACGACCCGAACAACCCCTTGAAGGGCGTGCTCAACACCACCTCGCGCCTCTACCGCAACCTTGACAACCAAGCCGAGGCCCACGTCAACATTCTTCCCTCCGATATCATCATCGACAACTCGTACTGGCAGATAGAGCCCTCCGACGTACTCTACTCCACCAACCGCCTGCTGGTCGACCACTTCTCCGTCCATAGCGGCGACCAATATATTCGTGTCGACGGCGTAGCCTCTGCGCTGGCTACCGACGCCCTCCACGCCGAGCTCAACGACGTAGAGGTAGCTTACATCCTCGACATGGTCAAATTCGATGCCGTAGAGTTCTCGGGCAAAGCCTCTGGAAACGCCATTATCACCTCGGCCTTCAGCAATCCCGATGCCTATGCCAACCTTACCGTCAATGACTTCAAGTTCGAGAAGGGGCGCATGGGAACGCTTACCGCTCGCGTAGACTGGAACCGCCACGACAAGCAGATAGACATCAGCGCCACCGCCAACGACGGTCCAGAGGCTACCACCTTCATCAATGGCTACGTGTCGCCCGAGCGTGACTACATCGACCTGGGCATCAGCGCCCACGGCACCTACCTCGACTTCATGCACTCGTTTACCGAGTCGTTCATATCCCACATTACCGGCCACGGGCGCGGCAACTTGCGGCTCGCCGGTCCCTTGTCTGCCATCAACCTCACAGGTGGACTCCACGTCGAGGGCGAGGCCACTATCACGCCGCTGAACACCACTTACCAGCTGCCTGGCGACAGCATCACTATGGTGTACAACGAGATACTCATCGACAGCGTCCAGTTGAAAGACCGCTTCGGTAACATCGCCTACCTCTCGGGAGGCATCCACCATCGCGATCTGACCAACCTCAGCCTCGACCTGCATGTTGATACCGAGCAGTTCCTGGGCTATGACTTTACCGACTTTGGCGAAGACTCCTTCTACGGCACCGTCTTTGCTGCTGGACAGGTAGACATCAGCATGAAGGGCGACGACGTTCACATCGACTGCAACGTCACACCCCTGAAGAATACCGTCTTCGTCTACAATGCCGCCCAAAACGACGCTATATCCAGTCAGGAGTTCATTACATGGAAGAGTTCAAGGAACGAGCTGCGAGGTACGGGCTACGAGGATACTCCTGATGGCGTTTTTTCTCTCCAAGGTAATCTCGAACCCCGAAACACCTCTACCACCAACATCTACATGACCTTCCTCGTCAACGTCACCCCCGACCCCACCATGCGCCTGCTCATGGACGCCAAGACCGGCGACTACATCAACCTCAACGGCACAGGAACCCTGCAGGCCTCCTATTATAATAAGGGAACCTTCCAGATGCAAGGCACCTATACCGTAGAGAGCGGCACCTACGACATTACCATCCAGAACATCATCAACAAGAAGTTCCAGTTCCAGCCCGGAGGAACCATCGTCTTCGGAGGCGACCCCTACTCCGCCGCCCTCAACCTGCAGGCACTCTACACCGTCAACGGCGTGTCGCTCTCCGACCTGCAGATAGGCAACTCATTCTCGTCGAATACCGTTCGCGTGAACTGCCTGATGAATATCGGCGGGCAGCCCTCGGCACCACAGGTAACCTTCGACCTAGACCTGCCTACCGTCAACGCCGACGAGAAGCAAATGGTGCGCTCGCTGCTCTCCTCTCAGCAGGAGATGAACCAGCAGGTGCTCTATCTGCTCGGCATAGGACGATTCTACAGCCTCGGTCAGAACAACGCCAACCAGCAGAACCAGCAAGGCCAGACGTCGCTCGCCATGCAGTCGTTCCTATCGGGCACCCTCTCCACACAGATCAACAACGTCATCAACCAGATCGTGAAGAACGACGACTGGAACTTCGGCGCCAACATCTCAACCGGTACCGAGGGCTGGAACAATGCTGAATACGAAGGAATCGTTGCCGGACGAATGCTCAACAACCGTCTGCTCATCAACGGTCAGTTCGGCTACCGCGACAACGCCACCACAGCCACCCCCTCGTTCATCGGCGACTTCGACGTGAGCTACATGTTATTACCCAACGGAAATCTCGCACTTAAGGTCTATAATCAGACAAACGACCGCTATTTTACACGTTCTTCGCTCAATACCCAGGGAGTTGGTGTCATTATGAAGAAAGATTTCAATGGATTCCGCGACCTCTTCAGAAAGCAAAAACTAACTATTCAGCAGGAAAATAGCAAAAATGAGACCGAAGAGGGCAAAAATGAGACCGAAGAGGGCAAAAAAGAGGGTAATTGAGAACAAGGAAGTTTACCCCGGGTAAAGACGCAGTTTACTCCGACTAAAGGGGGAGTTTAGTCGGAGTAAACTTGAAATGCGGTTATGGGGCTTTTTCTGACCGTTTTATTCTTCGGGGAAGGTTAAGTCCGTTTTCTCTACTCCGTAGCCATAGATGGTCTTGAAATCGTTCTTCATAGAGATGACATTGTATCCAGCCTCGCGCCATTTAGCCTCGCGCTTGGCTCCCTCTGTCAGATCTGCATGGTCGCGTGCGTCGTCATCGGCTACGAGCATGAAGGTTGTTGTGCGATACTTGTTGTTGCTCAAGCAGTAGTTGTGCATAGCGCAGTCGCCGCTACTGTTGCCAAACGAGAGTACGGGCACCTTGCCGATTTCCTGACTGATCTGCAGCACCTTGTTGGTCTTCAAGTTCTTGATAATCAGGCTGTCGGTACGCACGAGGCATTCGTCTTTACCCATAGTATAGTTGACGCCCGCCTCGTCGTTGCCTTGCTTGTTTGACTTATACCACACGTCCATTCCGATTACCCTGTTGGGGGCAATGCCGAGCGTATCGACGAGGGAGCGGCAGATAAAGCGGTCGGAACCTGAGACAACGTAATAAGTAAATCCGTTGTCTTTCAGATAGTCCATCACCTCAAGCATGGGCTTGTAGAAACTATCGCCGTAGGTCATTCCCTTGAAGCCGTTGGCGGGCTTGGCGGCATAGGCTTTCACATAGCTGTCAAACTCGGTAACGGTCATTCCTGCATAGGCTTTTGCTGCCGCACGAGCGTGCTTCATATCGAAGTGTGAGGGCAGAGCCGTTCCGTTGCGCACAAAGTCGCGGATATTCTGGGCCGCCTCGCGCACGTCGTCGGGAGCCTTATCCTTATAATCAGGGTCATCGAGTACGCGATACTCCAGCATGTTATATTCAAAATAGGTGGGATAGAGCTCGCCAACAAAGGTGCCGTCCATGTCGAAGGTGGCAATACGGTCTTCCGCAGGGATATAGTTGGCCGACTTCGGGTTGGTCACGTCTTCCACATATTCCTTCAAGGCGGTCAGCGACTGGCATTCGTTCCATGAGGTGAAATAAAGCTTCGGTGCCGGAGCCACCACCGAGTCGTCGTCCTTTGTCCATGATGTCAGCACGTTTGCGCTGCATAGGATGGCCAGTATGGCGACCATCATCCATTTCCTTGTCTGTTTCATTTTAAAGTTCAAAAAATAAGATGTTCTTGGCTTACGGCGCGCAAAGTTACACTATTTTTGATGATAATCGGCAAAAAGAGCACGCTTTTATGAAAATCTCAAAAAAAATTTGTACCTTTGCAGCCGAATATATATAATAAGGTATAAAAGAAGGAAATGATAACAGTAACAAACTTAGCGATTCAGTTTGGAAAGAAGGTTCTCTACAAGGACGTGAACCTGAAGTTTACGAGTGGAAATATTTATGGAATTATCGGAGCCAACGGTGCAGGCAAGTCTACGCTGCTTCGTGCCATCAGCGGCGAGCTGGAACCCAACAAGGGTACGGTTGAGATGCAGCCGGGCGAGCGCCTGAGCGTGCTGGAACAGGACCACTTCAAATACGACGAATATACGGTAATGGATACCGTGCTGATGGGCCACAAGCCCATGTGGGACAATATGAAGGAGCGCGAGGCCCTCTATTCGAAGCCCGAAATGACCGAGGAAGACGGTAACCGCGCCGCCGAGCTGGAGATGGCCTTTGCCGAGATGAACGGCTACGAGGCTGAGAGCGAGGCTGCCCAGCTGCTGCAGAACCTGGGCGTCCAGGAAGGACAGCACTACAAGCAGATGAGCGATATATCGAACAACGAGAAGGTGCGCGTAATGCTGGCCAAGGCGCTGTTCGGACACCCCGACAACCTGCTGCTGGACGAGCCCACCAACGACCTCGACCTCGATACTGTACAATGGTTGGAGGAATACCTTTCGAACCTGGAGCAATGTGTGCTGGTGGTCTCTCACGACCGTCACTTCCTCGATGCCGTCTCCACGCAGACGGTCGATATCGACTTCGGCAAGGTGACGCTCTTCTCGGGTAACTACTCGTTCTGGTACGAATCGTCGCAGTTGGCTTTGCGTCAGGCGCAGAACCAGAAGATGAAGGCTGAGGAGAAGCGCAAGCAGCTGGAGGAGTTCATTCGTCGCTTCTCGGCCAACGTTGCCAAGTCAAAGCAGACCACGTCGAGAAAGAAGATGCTGGAGAAACTGAACGTGGAGGAGATTACCCCATCGACACGAAAGTACCCGGGCATCATCTTCCAGATGGAGCGCGAGCCGGGCACCCAGATTCTCGAGGTGGAGGGTTTGAAGGCCGTAGACGCCGACGGAACGGTACTGTTCGACAACGTGTCGTTCACCATCGAGAAGGGTCAGAAGACAGTATTCCTCTCCCACAACCCGAAGGCAATGACGGCGCTGTTCGAGATTATCAACGGCAACCGAGAAGCGCAGGCAGGCACCTTCAAGTGGGGTGTGACCATTACGACAGCCTATCTGCCGTTGGACAATACCGAGTTTTTCCAGAGCGAGATGAACCTCGTAGACTGGCTCTCGCAATGGGGACCGGGCAACGAGGTGACGATGAAGTCGTTCCTGGGGCGTATGTTGTTCAAGGAGGAAGACGTGCTGAAGCATGTCAACGTGCTGTCGGGAGGCGAGAAGATGCGCTGCATGATAGCCCGCATGCAGCTGAAGAACGCCAACTGCCTCATCCTCGACACGCCTACGAACCACCTCGACTTGGAGTCGATTCAGGCATTCAACAACAACCTCATACAGTTTAAAGGAAATATCCTGTTTGCCTCCCACGACCATGAGTTCATCAATACCGTCGCCGACCGCATTATCGAGCTGACGCCCAAGGGCACCATCGACAAGCTGACTACTTATGATGACTACATCTACGACGAGAGCATCAAGGAAAAGAAAGCAGAGCTCTACGCTTGATTTGAGGTTTGAGAATTGAGAATTGAGGTTTGAGAGCTGTGAAATGTAATTTCGGCATGATTTTTGCATAGCGAGAATCAAAAGAATACAAACAAAGTTTATCATGATGGAAAAAGATATCAACATTGAAGACGGAGAGACCTTGAACGAGGCTCCCGTTGACGAACAGGAGGAAGTAGCTGCTGCCAAGGATGCCGAGGCAGAAGAAACCGAAAAAGAGACAGAAGAGGCAGAAGAGAAAAATCCGCTGGAGCTGGCTCAGGACGAAATCAAAGAGCTGAAGACACAACTGCTCTACAAGGCTGCCGAGTTCGACAACTACCGCAAGCGCACGCTGAAGGAGCGTGCCGAACTGATACTGAACGGCGGCGAGAAGGTGCTGACTGCCATTTTGCCAGTCGTCGACGATATGGAACGTGCCATCGAGAACGGACAGAAGACCGACGACCCGCAGGTGCTGCGCGAGGGCATGGAACTCATCTACAACAAGCTGCTGAAAGTACTGGAGAACCAGGGCGTGAGCACGATAGAGACCGAGAATGCCGACTTCGATACCGACGTCCACGAAGCCGTAGCCATGGTGCCCGGCATGGGCGACGACAAGAAGGGCAAGGTCATCGACTGCCTGCAGAAGGGATATAAACTGAATGACAAAGTAATTCGCCACGCCAAAGTGGCAGTTGGACAATAATGGCACAGAAAAGAGACTACTACGAGGTGCTGGGCGTCAGTAAGACGGCGACAGAAGACGAGATTAAGAAGGCTTACCGCAAGATAGCCATCAAATACCACCCCGACCGCAACCCCGGTGACAAGGATGCCGAGGAGAAGTTCAAGGAGGCTGCCGAGGCTTACGACGTGCTGCACGACCCGCAGAAGCGTCAGCAATACGACCAGTTCGGATTTGACGGTCCTATGGGCGGAGGCTTTGGAGGTTTCGGAGGCGCATCGATGAACATGGACGACATCTTCTCGATGTTCGGCGACATCTTCGGAGGCCACGGATTTGGAGGCTTCGGTGGAGGTGGTCAACGCCGTCCACAGCAGTACCGAGGCAGCGACCTGCGCCTGAAGGTGCGCCTATCGCTGGAGGAAATCAACACGGGCGTCACCAAAAAGTTCAAGGTAAGGAAAGACGTCACATGCCCCTGCTGCCACGGTAGCGGTGCCGAGGAAGGCTCCATCAAGGAGCAATGCCCCACGTGTCACGGCAGCGGCGTCATCACCCATACCACCCAGAGTATCTTCGGCATGATGCAGACGCAGGGCGTATGCCCCACCTGTCAGGGCGAAGGCACGATTATTAAGAACAAGTGTAAGGAGTGCGGTGGCGAAGGAATCATCAAGGGTGAAGAGGTTGTCGAGATCAACATCCCCGCAGGCGTGGCCCAGGGCATGATTGTCAACGTGCCTGGCAAAGGTAATGCCGGACGTCGCAACGGCGTGAATGGCGACATTCAGGTATTTGTAGAGGAAGAACCCCACGAGAGCTTCGTCCGTGACGGCAATGATTTGATCTACAACCTGCTGCTCGACTTCCCTACGGCAGCCTTGGGCGGCGATATAGAGATACCTACCATCGAGGGCGGCAAGCTGCGCGTAAAAGTAGACAGCGGCACCCAGCCCGGAAAGACGCTCCGTCTGCGCGGCAAGGGACTGCCCGCCGTGAAAGGCTACGGCACGGGCAAGGGCGATCTGGTGGTCAACATCAGCGTCTACGTTCCAAAAACTTTGAGCCGCGAGGAGAAGGAGGCCATCCTGAAGTTCAAAGACAGCGACAACTTCAAGGGTGACAAGCAAACCAAGGACACTATCTTCCAGCGCTTCAAGAACTACTTTAGTTAAGGAGTTAAGATATATGAGTTACGAAGAGACCTGCGAATACCTGTTCCACCAGACGGCCAACTACGAGAGTCAGGGACAGAACGGCTATAAGCCAGGATTGAACAACATGCTGAAGCTCGATGACCACTACGGCCATCCGCATCGCCAGTTCAAATCAATACACGTTGCCGGTACCAACGGTAAAGGCTCCGTGTCGCACACCCTGTCGGCTTTTCTGCAGATGTGCGGCTACAAGGTAGGTCTCTACACCTCACCCCACCTCATCGATTTCAGCGAACGCATCCGCATCAACGGACGACCCATTGACGAGGAATACGTTTGCCATTTCGTGGAAGAGGGCAAGGAACTGTTCGAAGAAATAGGCAGCACCTTCTTTGAGATTACCACGGCAATGGCCTTCAAATACTTCAAGGACAACGACGTGGATATCGCTGTGGTTGAAGTGGGATTAGGCGGCCGTCTCGACAGCACCAACATCATCACTCCCCTGGTGAGCGTCATCACTAACGTGAGCCTCGACCACACTCAGCTGCTCGGATCATCGGTTGAGCAGATAGCCATGGAGAAGGCTGGCATTATCAAAGATGCCGTTCCCGTAGTCATCGGTGAGGCTCAGCCCGAGGTGCGCCCTATCTTCGAGGCGCTGGCACAACAGAGCGATGCCCCACTCTACTATGCAGAAGACTTTGGTGAGGTCATCTCCGGAGAGTTCATGCCCGACGATGCCAGCATCTACTACAAGACCAAGAACCTAGGCGAATTCAAGGGCCAGCTCTGCGGTAAGTACCAGATAGCTAATACGCGTACCATAATATCTGTATTGCACGAGCTCGAGAAGCAACACTATCTGTTCCACCCCGAGAAACAGCGCAATCAGATTGTCATCAGGAAGGAAGTCAGCGAGGCTTTCCTCCACGTCTGCGAAATGACTGGACTGCAGGGACGATGGCAGACGGTTCAGACCTCGCCCACCGTTGTCTGCGACATCGGCCACAATGTTGGCGCTTGGCATTACTTGAGCCAGCAGCTAGCCGCCGTAAAATGTGACCAGATGCACATCGTTTTCGGCATGGTCGACGACAAAGACATCTACGGTGTCATGTCATTGCTTCCAAAGGACGCCATCTACTATTTTACCAAGGCAAACACCCCACGGGCCATGTCGGAGCAGTCGCTGCTGGTTTTCGGACAGCAGATGGGGCTGGCCGGCAACAGCTATCCCTCTGTGGGAGAGGCCTATTCGGCTGCAACAAAGGTAGCCGGAGGAGGCGATTTCATCTTCATTGGAGGCAGTAATTATGTGGTCGCAGACTTTCTGAAAAAGGGTGTTTAGGAGTTTTTAACTCTCCCGTAAACGTTTTTTTGGTCGTTTCGTTCGTTTGTTTGGTTTATTTTTTGTTCCTTTGTAGGCAAATACTATAAACTTAAAACAAACAGTTATGTCAAACACAACAGAAAATGCGAATCTCTGTGGTCTGAAACGCGAAGATTTCCAGACCACTATCAATGGTAAGAAGACGGATCTTTACATCTTGAAGAACCGTAAGGGTTATGAAGTTGCCATCTCCAACTATGGCGGTGCTATCTGTGCCATCATGGTTCCCGACAAGGACGGCAAAGTAGGTAACGTGATTGAAGGACACGGCAGCATCGAGCAGCTGAAGAGCGGCAACGAGCCTTACCTGTCAACACTCATCGGCCGCTGGGGCAACCGTATCTGCAAAGGTCAGTTCACACTGAACGGTAAGGACTACCAGTTGTTTATCAACAACGGTCCCAACCACCTGCACGGCGGTGCCATCGGTTTCAACGCCAAGGTATGGGACGCCCGTCAGATGGGTCCCCGCTCACTGGCCCTGCATCGCATCTCCAGCTATGGCGAGGAAGGATTTACCGGCGAGCTGGACGTTACCGTGGAGTTTACCTTCACCGATCAGAATGAACTGGTGATTGAGTATCTGGCTACTACCAACAAGAAGACTATCGTCAACCTGACCCACCATGCCTTCTTTGCCCTGGCAGGAACAGCAGATCCCACGCCTACGATTGAAGACCAAATCTGCGAGATCAACGCCGACTTCTACCTGCCCACCGACGACACCGCTATTCCTACCGGTGAGATTTTGAAGGTGGAAGGCACTCCGTTCGACTTCCGCACCCCGAAGGCCTTCGGCAAGGACATCGATGCCGACAACGAGCAGATTAAGTTCGGTAACGGATTTGACCACAACTACGTGCTGAACAAGAAGGAGGAGGGTGAACTTTCGTTTGCCGCCAAGGTAACCGAGCCCAAGAGCGGACGCACCCTCGAGGTCTACACCACCGAGCCCGGCATGCAGCTCTATTCAGGTAACTACCTCTGTGGCTACAAGGGCGCCAACGGTGCTACGTTCCCCCGTCGCTCAGCTGTCTGCTTCGAGGCCCAGCACTTCCCCGACTCTCCTAACCGTCCCTACTTCCCCAGCGTAGTACTGAATCCCGGCCAGCGCTACAAGCAGAAGACCATCTATAAGTTCGGAGTAGCGAAATAATGATCTGAGATTTGAGATTTGAGGTTTGAGATTTGTTATATAGACTTTTCCAACCCTTGAATCTCAAATCTCATATTAAAACTATAACCTAATTAATAATAACTTTGAGAATCGAGTCTCGAGGTTTTCAATAAACCTCAAATCTCAGATCTCAAATCTCAAATTAAAACTATGTCACAGAAACAAACACCGAACTATTTGTTCCCGTTGATTATTGTGTTCATCGTGTGCTTCCTTATTGGATTCATCACGACGATGAACAACTCGATGATTGCCTTCCTGTCTGAAGCCTTCCACCTGTCGGCTCAGCAGGGACAATATGTGAATACCGCCTTCTACGGCGCCTACCTTTTAGCTATTCCCTTCGCCATGCTGATGAGCAAAATCGGCTATAAGGGAACCCTGCTTTTAGGTCTTGCCGTTGCCGGTATCGGCTTCGTTATCAATTCGTTTGGTATCAATGCTGCAATTTCTGCTGGAAGCAACGTCTACGTCGTCTTCCTGCTCTCCATGTGTATCGTAGCTATGGGTGTGGTGATGCTCCAGAACGTAGCAAATCCCTATGTGATGGTACTTGGCAAGCCCGAAAGCGGAGCCTTCCGCATGACGTTGTCGCAGGCTCTCAACTCGGTAGCCACCACCGTTGCACCTATCTTTATTACATCGGTTATCATTGCCGGCAAGGCTCCTACTCCTGACGCCGTTCCCGGACCGTTCCTCGGACTGGGTATCTTCACCCTCATTATCTGCGGCATTCTGGTGTTCCTGAAGTTGCCGAAGATTGACGAAGGCAAACAGGCCGAAGAAGAGAGTGGCGAGAAGAAGGAGTACAAGTCGAGCGTATTCAAGTACACCCATGTGTGGCTTGGCGCCCTTGCCATCTTTATGTACATGGGCGTTGAGATTGGTGTTCCCTCGATGCTGCCCTACCGTTTCCAGCTGCTCTATCCCGACATGAACCCAGCGGAGTGTGCCTCCAAGGCTACCAGCTTCCTCGCCTTCTACTGGGGCGGCATGATGGTAGGTCGTTTTGTGGGTGCCGGTATCCTCACCAAGTTCGAACCGCGTAAGCTGCTGACAGCCTGTCTGTGCCTCGGTGCATTGTGCATTGCCCTGTCACTGATTATGTCAACATCGATGATTGGTATCTGGCTCATGCTGGCCGCTGGCCTGTTCCACTCGGTAATGTGGCCTCTCATCTTCAACCTCGGTCTGCAGGAATTGGGTCCTCACACGAAGGCCGCCTCGGGTGTTATCAACACGGGAGTTATCGGCGGAGCCCTGCTTATGCCGGTGATGGGTGCCATTGTCGATGCTGCTGGTGTCATCGTCGCCCTCTGCGCTATGTTCGTGTTCTACGCCTACATCATCTGGTTCTGCAACTTCGGCAGCAAGATTGGTATATCTGCAAAATAAACTCACAAACTAATAACTCATAAAACACTAGAACAATTATGATTGACATTGAATTTGTAAGAAGCCGCTTCATCAAGCACTTTGACGGACAGACAGGTAATATTTACACCTCTCCGGGACGTATTAACCTGATTGGTGAGCACACCGACTATAACGGAGGATTCGTATTCCCCGGTGCAGTTGACAAGGGTATCACCGCCGAGATGCGTGTCAATGGTACGGAAGATACCGTAATGGCATACGCCATCGATCTGAAGGACCGTGTAGACTTCAAGCTCAGCGACCCTGCAGGCCCCAAGGCTTCGTGGGCACGTTATATCTATGGTATCGCCAAGGAGTTCCAGAAGCTGGGTGTTCCCGTCAAGGGTTTCAACATTGCCTTTGCTGGCGATGTGCCCCTCGGTGCCGGTATGTCTTCCAGCGCCGCTATGGAGAGCTGCTTCGCCTGTGGTCTGAACGACCTCTTTGGCGACAACAAGGTTTCTCAATGGGACATGGTACTTGCCGGACAGGCTACTGAGCACAACTACTGCGGCGTGAACTGTGGTATTATGGACCAGTTTGCCAGCGTCTTTGGTAAGGCAGGCTGCCTGATGCGCCTTGACTGCCGCAGCCGCGAGTTCGAGTACTTCCCCTTCAAGCCCGATGGCTATCGTCTCGTGCTGCTTGACTCGGTGGTAAAGCACCAGCTGGCTGGCTCACCCTACAACGATCGCCGCAACTCGTGCGAGAACGTGGTGAAGCACATTGCCGCCAAGCATCCGGAGGGCAAGTTCGAGACCCTGCGCGACTGCACATGGGAACAGCTGGAGGAAGTGAAAGCCGAGGTCGGCGACGAGGACTACATGCGTGCTAAGTTCGTGCTTGGCGAGAAGGACCGCGTGCTGGCTGTCTGCGACGCCTTGAACGAAGGCGACTACGAGAAGGTAGGTGAGATGATGTACAAGACCCACGAGGGCTTGTCGAAGGACTACGAGGTGAGCTGCGTTGAGCTGGACTTCCTGAACGATATTGCCAAGGAGTGCGGCGTTACGGGTTCTCGTATCATGGGCGGTGGCTTCGGCGGCTGCACCATCAACCTCGTACGCAACGACCTGTACAAGAACTTCATCGAGACTGCCAAGAAGAAGTTCAACGAAGAGTATGGTCACGAGCCCAAGGTCTACGATGTTGTCATCGGTGACGGTTCTCGCAGACTTTGCTAAGAATTAACGAAGTTCTAGTTCTTTGCAAGCAAGCTCGAGCTAAAGAAGTTTGCGAAGTTAATTCAGAAGAATTTGAACTATACGCTCTGCGGTGCGTCCATCCCAACGATCGGGAAGGGCGCACTTTTTCCATTCTCCCTGTACCATGTCGCGCAGCGCCTGGCGAAGCTTATCCATGTCGCCACCCACCAGCACGTTGCTGCCTACGGTCACCGTTTCCTGATGCTCGGTATAGCTATTGAGTGTGATGCAGGGCACATGGTTGAACGTAGCCTCCTCAGCCACGTTGCCCGAGTCGGTAATGATGCCCTTGGCATGGGCTGTGAGCCATCCGAACTCCAGATAAGGCAGCGGACTCAGAATCATCAACTTCGACGACTTCACCTGCATCTCCGTCAGCAGGCGCACTACCACCCCGATGGCGCTGTCGCGCAAGGGTGCCACCACTGGCACATTGCCCGTCTCTTCAACAATAGCCTGCAGCGTATGGCGGAGGTTTTCCTCATCGCCCAGAAATACCTTTCTATTCAAGGTAAGCACCAGGTATTCAGATGGTTTACCATTCTCCGATAAATCTTTTCTCCATAGCGTATGGAGGCTCGAAGGAGGCGTAAACCTCGGCAGGTTGTAGCGTAGGGTGTCCATCAGGATATTGCCTACCATATAGGTCTGCGACGTTTCCGACTGCTGCTCGCGGGTAGCCACGCTGTTCGACTTCACCCCCGCGGTAAACAGGTAGTCAGAAAGGGCATCAATCACCAGTCGGTTCACTTCCTTGGGCATGTTGATGTCAAACGAGCGGGTGCCTGCCACTAAATGGGCCAGCTTCACGTTGCGCTTCTTGGCTGTAATGGCTGCTGCCATCGTTGATGCCAGATCGTCCACAACAATCACGATGTCCGTAGGATGCTCCTCCAGGTACTTGTCAAAGGCACCCATCACCTGCGCCGTAATCTCATTCAGTCGCAGGCTGTCCACACCGAGGTACACATCGGGATGGGGCATCTGCAGGTCTTCGAAGAGAGATTCCTCCAGCGTTGGGTCGTCCTCACGTCCGGCATATACCAATTGATAGCGTGCCTTACCGCTATTCTTGATGGCACGAACCAGCGGTGCCACTTTCACAAAGTAGGGCCTTGCGCCCGCTACAATGCAGATTTGTCTCATAAGTTTTACTTTTTCGGATACAAAGGTAGCAATATTTCCGTGAAAAACATTGGCAATTCAGAATATTTTTGTAACTTTGCCGACAAAACAACATAACTTATTATTTAATTAACCCAATTATGAACGACAACAAAGTAATGAACAAGGCAGCGGACAATATACGAATCCTTGCTGCCTCAATGGTTGAAAAGGCTAAGTCGGGACACCCCGGCGGTGCTATGGGTGGTGCTGACTTTATCAACACGCTGTACTCAGAATTCCTGGTCTACGACCCCGAGAATCCCGCTTGGGAGGGTCGCGACCGCTTCTTCCTCGACCCTGGTCACATGGCTCCGATGCTCTACAGCCAGCTCGCCCTCATTGGCAAGTACTCGCTGGAGGACCTGAAGAACCTGCGCCAGTGGGGTTCTGTGACTCCTGGTCACCCCGAGCGTGAGATTGAGCGTGGCATTGAGAACACCTCTGGTCCCCTCGGACAGGGTCACACCTTCGCTGTAGGTGCCGCTATTGCCGCTAAGTTCCTGAAGGCTCGTCTGGGCGAGGTAATGAACCAGACCATCTACGCCTACATTTCCGATGGCGGTGTACAGGAGGAGATTTCTCAGGGTGCAGGCCGTATTGCCGGTAACCTGGGCCTCGACAACCTCATTATGTTCTACGACGCCAACGATATCCAGCTCTCTACGAAGACCGAGGTGGTGACCTGTGAGGATACCGCCAAGAAGTACGAGGCTTGGGGCTGGTACGTGCAGAAGATCGACGGTAACGACGTTGACCAGATTCGCGAGGCTATCAAGAAGGCTCAGGCTGAGAAGGAGCGTCCTTCACTCATCATCGGACATTGCATCATGGGTAAGGGTGCCCGCAAGGCTGACAACAGCTCTTACGAGAGCAACTGCGCTACCCACGGTGCTCCCCTCGGTGGCGACGCCTATATCAACACGATGAAGAACCTGGGTGCAGATCCTGAGAATCCGTTCCAGATCTTCCCCGAAGTTCAGGAGCTGTATGCTAAGCGCGCTGAGGAGCTGAAGAAGATTGTTGCCGAGCGCTATGCTGCCAAGGCTGCTTGGGCCCAGGCTAATCCTGAGAAGGCTGCCCAGCTCGAGGAGTGGTTCAGTGGCAAGGCTCCGAAGATTGATTGGAGCAAGGTAGAGCAGAAGGCTGGCTCGGCTACCCGTAGCGCCTCTGCCGCCGTTCTCGGTCAGCTGGCTGAGCAGGTGCCCAACATGATTTGTGCTTCTGCCGACCTGAGCAACTCAGATAATACCAACGGCTTCCTGAAGAAGACCAAGGACATCGTGAAGGGTGACTTCAGCGGTGCTTTCTTTGAGGCTGGTGTGGCTGAGCTCACTATGGCTTGCTGCTGCATCGGTATGGCTCTCCACGGTGGTGTCATCCCCGCTTGCGGTACCTTCTTCGTATTCTCCGACTATATGAAGCCCGCCGTTCGTATGGCTGCCCTCATGGAGCTGCCCGTGAAGTTCATCTGGACGCACGACGCCTTCCGCGTTGGTGAGGACGGTCCTACCCACGAGCCCGTTGAGCAGGAGGCACAGATCCGCCTGATGGAGAAGCTGAAGAACCACCACGGCAAGAACAGCGTGCTCGTTGTTCGTCCCGCTGATGCCGAGGAGACCACCGTCTGCTGGCGCATGGCTATGGAGAATGTTGATACGCCTACCGCTCTCATCTTCTCTCGTCAGAACATCGAGATGCTGCCCGAGGGCAACGACTACAGCCAGGCAACCAAGGGTGCTTACATCGTCGCTGGTTCAGACGAGAACTACGATGTCATCCTGCTCGCCTCTGGTTCTGAGGTTTCTACCCTCGAGGCTGGTGCCAAGCTGCTCGCTGCCGATGGCATCAAGACCCGCGTGGTCAGCGTTCCTTCTGAGGGTCTGTTCCGCAGCCAGAGCAAGGAGTATCAGCAGACTGTCCTGCCCGCAGGTAAGAAGAAGTTCGGCTTGACCGCTGGTCTGCCCGTCAACCTCGAGGGCTTGGTAGGTGCCGACGGCACCGTATGGGGTCTCGAGAGCTTTGGTTTCTCTGCTCCTTACAAGGTGCTTGACGAGAAGCTCGGCTTCACTGGCCAGAACGTCTACGAACAGGTGAAGAAGCTGCTGGCATAAGCCGCAATTCCCTTTAACATCCGAATTCCCTCACGTGGGGTATAGGATAAAACCATCGCCGTTTCCTCTTGCATTTACAGGGGAAACGGCGATTTTCATGCTTCCGCATATTAACTACTAAAAACCAATCTTTCGTGAGTCCTTTTGGTCAAGTCGTTCATTGTCGCAATGACGGATGAGCAATGAGAGCATGTCATCACTTGTGCCATGCAGGATAGTGTCGATGGCATAGTGACGGGCGATGTTCTCTATCTGACCACCACTGAAGTCATACTTCGAGGCCAGTGTATGGACATCCAGGTCGCTGAGGTCAGGTATCATCGAGCGCCAGATATGGGCACGGGCCTCTTCGGTAGGTTTGTCGAACTTGATTTTATAGAGGAAGCGGCGTTCGAAGGCTTTATCGAGATTCTGCTGCAGGTTGGTGGTGGCAATCATGATGCCATCGAGCGTCTCCATCTCCTGAAGGATAATGTTCTGGATACTGTTCTCCATCTTGTCGACAGCACTTGATGCCCCGTTCTTGCGGATACCGATAATAGCATCTGCCTCGTTGAACAGCAGGATAGGCGTCATTTTTGCACGCTTCACCTGTTCACGATAGCGATTGAAGAGCGCCTTGATATTCTTCTCGCTCTCCCCCACCCACTTGCTCTTGATGCGCGGTACGTCAACTACCATAATGTTACGTCCCGTCTGACGCGCCAGCTGATAGACCGTTTCCGTCTTACCAGTACCTGGCGCACCATAGAACAGACAGGCAAAGCCGTTACGGAATCCCTTTTCCTTCATTCTATCCTGAATCCGCTGGTAGTTCTCCGGCTGAAGGAAAGTGCCCAGCTCCTCCACCTGTCGCTGAATGTCCTTAGTGAAGTAGAGCTTTTTCTCCGACAACTTACTAAAATCCAAGACATCGGCTAATTTCTCTTCCGTAGCATTAATATTCAGCTCTGCCAACAGCCTCCGCTTGGCACTCTCCGTCAGCTTGAAACGGGTGTTACTGGCTATGCCGTCCTCACAGATAAATTCTATGATTTTCTCTTCTTGTAAAGTATGCTCACCATTACGCAGTTCTGACCTCGTATTATTGAAATATCCTTTTCTGTCAAAAAGATCCTCTAACTGGCCAAAACGGATATCGTCGTCATCTTCATTGACGAGACAATGGCAGAAAAAAACGGTCATCAGCTGATCCTGTTTATCCAACTGATACTCCTTCAGATGTCGGACAAACCCTACCTGCGGATTATCGTTCATCAGCGTCTGCAACTCTTCGGACAGTTCACTGGGTGAGATGGCGTCGTCATCAAGGTCTTCAAACCACAGGTCGAGCAGTTCGAACAACTCTGCACAGTCCAGCCCAGTACGCTTGGGCAGTTCGTACACTTCGTTGTGCTTCAGGCAGCGGATAACAGCGGAAGGGATGTCGAAGTCGTCCTCGTCCTTCACATCGCGGAACTTCAGCAGCCTACGGCGCACCAGCGCATCGATATCACTAGCATAGCTGAGCACACCTATTTTATTTAAATCCAGATAGGAGGCCAAGTCATCATAATCCACCCGTCGCGGTCCCTTTTCCATACAGATACAGAACAGCACCGCCTGTCGCTCCGTAATACCAAAACTCTCTGCCAGCAGAGTGATCTCTGGTGCAGCCTTTAACATGAACTCATCGCTCATCTTCGAATCCTCTGCCAGTTCCACCACCTTCTCAATAGCCTGCAGCAGAGTGGGTACAGGCTTCAGTTGAGTCTTTTTTCTACTTTTCATTGTTGTTGCCATATCTTTTGAATTTAAAACGTTATATGCATAATATAGACACATTCACGAAAAAATTCAAAAAACATGGCAACTTTTTTTGCTTATTCTCGTTATTTTATAAAACAATACACGTGAAGTCGCTAAACTTCACGTGTCAGCTTTGCCATTTTCACACGTGAAGCTTTAGCTCGACGCAAGTCAACCAAAGATCGATGTCAGTCAAGTTTGATGACACCAAACGTCAGTTGATAAATTCTTTCTGCTTCTTTTCAAACATCTCAAGTAATCGCTCGTCTTCCGCAATTTGTCGTAGAAGCGTCTGAAGCCCTGTACGGTGGTTAGCCAGACTGCATCTGAGGTCGTCAACGATGTATGCGATTGCCATTTCCTTCGAGTCGAAGGCTTCGTGGTATGGCAGCACTGTGCCGTCAGCAAGCGTCAGTTCGATGTCTTTAAGGAAGTCCGTTGGCACGGGCCCCTTCTTGACAATAGTTGATTTCCTGACAGAATACCTCGAAAAGGGCGAGAGATAGTAAACCGCATCACCAATCTGGCGTTCTTGATGTTTTACCCGGTCCATAAAGAAATTCCTTGTATAATCACTGATAACAGGTATGCCGCGTCTCATAATATAAGAAGTTAAGAAGTTGGTTGAATTTGTTGATTGAATTGGTGGTGATGATTGTTGTGTTCATAATCTTTCTTTTTACGTTACGAATACAATATAATCACATCACCAGAAAAATTCAATATTCACCATAAGTTTTTTTCATTTCTTCCAGATGTGCCTTTAACTGGGCAGCTATTTTCTCAGGAACAGGATGTGTGGGTGGAAACACTGTGTAGCAGACAGGATGGGTATGAGAACCGACTTCGCCAAGGGAATAGACGAGGTAGCAGTCATCCTGCGCATCGAGGAATTGACTTGGATGCTCACACTCTTCGGGATCCTCTTCCATGCGGTGATAAGTGTCTGTCGTAAGTGGAAGGGCGCCCACGATGCCCAGGTCTGCATAGTCTCCTCCTACGACCTCCACGATGTCACCTACCTTGAAGCGGATATCCTCTTTCCTGCGGCCACGATACCATCCAAACTCATCCAATGCGATAAAGTCATTGAGTTCCCCATCAGCGTTAAAAGAGAAACATTTCTGAGGCCGTTCGTTCCTATAGAATGAGCTTTCCCTATTATGGACAAACTGCTCAAGCAGGAAGAACCCGAAACAGTCATCATAGTAATTCTCACATCTTTCCTTACATACCCACTTCTGAAATTTGATAGTCGAAAGCATGGCTTCCTCGGCATGTTCCTTTGTGTCGAAGAAGCCTAACCGCTGCTGACAGATTCGCCGGCGAGGATACCGATGTCCCTCAATGCGAATCTGCAGCAGTTCGTAAATTGGGAACGACCTGACGATAACTTTTTCCAATTCAGCCTTTGTCACTTTTTTTGCTGACTTTAACCTCTATGCTGCCATCTTTAATGCCGCGGATGAGACGGGTTTGCAATTGCTCTTGCTTGATGAAATGCTCAGGCTTATAGTCCTCAAAGCTGAAATTCACACCATAATCCAGCGGAAGATACACCTCCTTACGGATATCCTCCAACTGTGTGTGCTGTTCAGCAAAGCGTTTGGCCTTTGCCGCCCACGACTTGCGTCGCTTCTGCGCCTTCTCTTTCCAATATTCGCTAAATGTCGTCATTTGCTATCATCAGTTAATAGTACTGGTGCGATAAAATCGCGTTAAGTTTTACATATCATCAAATAGAGTTAGTTCAGTGACATTATGATTGAGATTGACCAAGTTGTTAGGCATAGTGATGAGTTCCCTGAGTGGAGTTCTCTCCAGGGCAGAGACTCTGATCAGCGTCGCTACTTCCGTAATGGAATACGGGCTATGGCAGTCTTTCTTTATCTTCTTTGTCCTTGCGTAAAGAGGCCTGACTATGCCAATGAGGTACATTCCAAGTTCCTCATATATGCGGTAGTCGCGGTTCTCGTTGGCACGAGACAGGCTCGAATGCTCAACTGTATTGCGAAAGCCAAGGTGATAAAGGCTGTCTTCATGCGCCTTAAGGCACAGGCAGATGTCACGCAGGGAATCGCAGTTGGTAAGCTGACCAAAGAGCAGATGGAGCAACTGGTTATAGCACGTCAATTCCTTTGCGTGCCAGTCACCATGATATTTGGCAACCAGTTTGTCGAACTGATACCGTGGTATGTAATCCACTACTTGGGAGAAAATATAGCGACCGATGTTCATAACAATGCAGTTTTAGGCTGCAAAGTTACCCAGTCAATTTCAAATCAAAAAATCAAAGAACGCTCTGAAACCCTTATAAACAAAGGGATATTTCGTATTTAATTAAAATTTATCGCACCACTAATAATCAGTTAATAAATTCCCTTCTTTATCATAGATTTCACATGTGTACCAAAAGACATCATCCAACTCGTAGGTCCTCTCTTTATCGTTGAGTTTCTCGTCAAAGTCGTCCAAGTC
>JAEEGH010007678.1_pt1 | contig 25816 bp, 20 predicted proteins | sample 9134181 | NCBI WGS metagenome assembly JAEEGH01 (sample SAMN16246544, study PRJNA631951) | gut metagenome | biome: gut microbiome; feature: rumen; material: DP-attached | host: Bos | place: Iran: Karaj | collected 2018-10
GAACTTCTCAGGGCACTTGCCCAGATAAGCGTCGAGGATGCCCTGCATACCGGTCTTCCAGGCATTGCTGATCTTCTTGGCATCGCTCTTGGCAACAGCGGCCACATACGGCTCCAGCACACCGAAGAACTCGTTGAAGTTGTTGAGGGAGTCACCATAGAGTGAGCCGGGGAAAGGCATCGCATCGATGGGGCAGATACCATATTTCTTCAAGGTCTGAAGCACGTCTTCGGCACTTCCGCCCTGTGCAAACTGACAGTCACCGTGATAGCGGACCACCTGGATGGCACGCTCCATATAGGTCTTGTTGGCTACGAAAGCCTCACAGAGGGTGTACTTCTTACCTGTAGCCTTCAGAATCTCTGCCTCGAAGAATGAGAGGGTAGAGTAGTCCCAGCAAGTACCCGAACGGTTCTGGTCCTTAATAGTCGTGATCGGATTCTCCTTGATGATGGTGAATACAGGCTTGTTAGCGTCTTTGGCGGGTGCCTTCTTCTTGGCAGCCGATGCACTGAGGGCGATTGTCGCCATGAGTGCGAAAGTTAGAATTTTTTTCATTTGACAATTTGACTATTTACTATTATACCATTTAGTTTCTGTTATTTGCCATGAAGGCTTCGAGTTCCTCTGGATGATAGGGGATACGCTTGGTACCGAGGAATCGGCAACCGTCCTTGGTAATCAGGATATCATCCTCAATGCGGATGCCTCCGAAGTCCTTATAGGTCTCCAGCATCTCGTAGTTCAGGAACTCTTTGCAGTGTCCTTTAGCCTTCCAGTCGTCTATCAGGGCAGGGATGAAGTAGATGCCGGGCTCGTCGGTCAGCACAAAGCCTTCCTCCAACTTGCGACCCATACGCAGACAATTGGTACCAAACTGTTCCAGGTTCGGACGTGTCTCCTCGTCGAAGCCCACGTAGATCTGTCCCAAGCCCTCCATGTCGTGAACGTCCATACCCATCATGTGGCCCAATCCGTGAGGCAGGAACATGGCGTGCGCACCAGCAGCTACGGCCTCGTCGGTATCTCCCTTCATCAGACCGATTTCCTTCAGGCGCTCCGTCATCAGACGGCACACGGCAAAGTGGACATCCATATACTTCACACCAGGCTTAGCCACATTGAGTACATAGTCGTGACATTCCTCTACGATCTTGTAGAGTTCCAGCTGGCGCTGGGTGAATTTGCCTGAGACAGGCATGGTGCGGGTATGGTCAGAACAGTAGTCGTTGAATTCACAACCCGCGTCACAGATCACCAGTCGTCCAGCTTCCAGCTTCGCTTCAGAAGGACTGCCGTGCATAATCTCACCATGCTGCGAGAAGATGGTGGGAAAACCATTGCCTTGCGACAGGCTGCGGGCAATACCATCCACCTGGCCTGCTACGAACCGTTCTGTGATGCCTGGCTTGATCAGCAGTTGTGCGGTGGTATGCATCACATACCCTACGTCGCAGGCGCCTTCGATATAGGCTATCTCCTCAGCACTCTTGGTGGCACGCATCTTCACAACGGCTTTAATCAGCTCGAGCGAAGCAGCTTCCTTCTGCTTGCTGGGGTGGATGCCCAGCAGATCCATGATCTGGATCATGATATCAAAACGATAGGGTGGGAGAAAGTGGATCTTGGATGTCTGATGCTTGATGTAGGATGTGAGCTCCTTCATGGGTGCGGTCTTAGTGACGCCAACCTCTGCGGCGAGGTCTGCCACCGAAGGCGTAAAGCCCATCCACACGATATCCTCCACGTCGATGTCATCGCCGAAGAGCATCTCCGTATCGTTGTCGATGTCAATCACACCCACCAGTCCGTCACGATGCTGCCCGAAGTAATACAGGAACGATGAGTCCTGTCGCATCGGTGCATAGGTGTTTGCCGGATAGTTGGCTGGTGCCTCATTGTTGCCAAAGAGTACAATAACGCCGTTGCCAACGAGCTTTTTCAACTCTTCACGGCGTTTGATATAGGTTTCTTTCTTAAACATATTTGTTTTATTTATACAAAATTGTTGCAAAGATACGTCTTTTTTTAGATATATGAACATAAGTGCATGTTTTTTATGTTTCTTTCAATAATTAATTTGGTTTTTACTCACTTTTCACTACCTTTGAGCTTCGCTCGAAGATACTCACGTTCGAAAAAACTCAAATATATTTGGTTTTTTACTCACTTTGCACTACCTTTGAGCTTCGCTCGAAGATACTTACGTTCGAAAAAACTCAAATATATTTGGTTTTTTACTCACTAATTCGTATCTTTGCACCCAATTTAAAAATCATAGACATAAAAATACAATGGGAAAAGTAATTCTGACTGGTGATCGCCCCACTGGTAAACTTCATCTCGGACACTACGTAGGTTCATTGCGCCGTCGTGTCCAGCTTCAGAATGCGGGCGACTACGACCGTATGTTTGTATTCATGGCTGATGTACAGGCCCTCACAGATAATGCTGACAATCCTGAGAAGATTCGTCAGAACATCATCGAGGTGGCACTCGACTACCTCGCTGCTGGTCTCGATCCAGAGAAGTGTGTGCTCTTCATCCAGAGCCAGATACCTGAGCTCGCAGAGCTTACTACCTATCTGATGAACCTCGTATCAGTGAGTCGTGTACAGCGTAACCCCACGGTGAAGACGGAGGTTAAGATGCGTGGCTTCGAGGGTGAGAGCATCCCCCTCGGCTTCTTCTGCTATCCTGTGTCACAGGCTGCCGACATCACACTGTTCAAGGCTACGACCGTTCCTGCAGGCGAGGATCAGGAGCCGATGCTGGAGGTGACACGTGAACTGGCACGCCGCTTTAATCAGGTCTATGCCCCTGTGCTGGTGGAGCCTAACATCCTGTTGCCGGAGAATCTCACTGCCCGTCGCCTCCCTGGTACCGATGGCAAGGAGAAGATGTCGAAGTCACTCGGCAACTGCATCTATCTCTCTGACACAGCTGATGACGTATGGCAGAAGGTACGTTCGATGTACACCGATCCTGAGCATGTAAACCTCAATGATCCTGGTCATGTAGAGGGTAACGCCGTGTTCACCTATCTCGATGCCTTCTCATGTGATGATGATTTCAAAGAGTTCTGGCCGGAATATCAGAACCTCGACGAGTTGAAGGATCACTACCGTCGTGGTGGTCTGGGCGATATGAAGTGCAAGAAGTTCCTCAATCAGGTGCTCAACAAGTTCCTGGAGCCCATGCGTGCCCGTCGTGCAGAGTTTGAGAAGGATATCCCTGAGATCTATAACATCCTGAAGAAAGGTACTGAACAGGCTCGCGAGGTGGGCGCTCAGACGATGGATGAGGTGCGTAAGGCGATGCGTATCGACTATTTCAACGATGCTGAGCTCATCCGCCAACAAGCTGAACGTTTCGCAAACAAATAAAGAAATCCCCGCCAATCGGCGGGGATTCTTATTTTTCTGACAACAGATCAGGGCGCAGGCGTCGTGTACGCTCCATCGCCTGTTCGAATTCCCACTCACGGATTTTCGCTTCGTTGCCGCTGAGCAGGATCTCAGGCACCTTCCAACCTTTATAGTCAGCTGGACGGGTGTAGATAGGCGCTGCGAGAATATCATCCTGGAAACAGTCACTCAGCGCACTCTGCTCGTCGCCGATTACCCCAGGCACTACACGAACGATGGCATCGGCAATCATCGCTGCCACCAGTTCACCACCAGTCAACACGAAGTCGCCAATAGAGATCTCCTTTGTAATCAGATGATCACGCACACGCTGGTCGATGCCTTTGTAGTGACCTGCAAGAATAATCAGATTCCCTTTCAGCGACAGTTCGTTGGCCATGTGCTGGTCGAAACGCTCACCGTCAGGCGAGGTAAAAATCACCTCATCGTAGTCACGTTCTGCCTTCAGGGCCGTGATACAGCGGTCGATGGGCTCACATTGCATCACCATTCCTGCACTACCTCCGTAAGGATAGTCGTCCACGCGACGCCATTTGTCGAGGGTATAGTCACGCAGGTTGTGCAGACGGATCTCTGCCAGTCCTTTCTTCTCTGCCCGTGCCAATATGCTCTCATGAACGAAACCTTCGAGCATCTCGGGCAACACCGTTATAATATCTATTCTCATAAATAAAATGCCTTAATCTTTTCTATATATGCTTCGCCTGTCTCACGTCCGATGTCATACACGCGCTGCATCTCTTCAGGATCGTGCGAGATGTGGCCGATAGGCAGTTTTCCAGAGGGCCGTATCACTAGTGCGCGACCAGTCTTCTCTGCTTCATAGACATACACCAGTTGCTTATTGTACATCAGGTGCCTTTTGTCCATCGCCTCGATCATCTTTGGATATTTCCTCAGGGCGATGCGCATCAGGGGCATCAAGCGGTTATGTTCCTTCACGTAGCCGTCGGGCTGGGTGAGAATCACGACATTGCGCTCATATCCTATGCTTTCGAAATATTCGAGGGGGATGGAATCCGCCACACCACCGTCGAGCACTTTCATACCTTCGAGTTCCACCACTTTCGAGGCCAGCGGCATTGAGGCTGAGGCACGGATCCAGTCGTAGGTGAGGGGCGTGGCCTCTGTGAGTTGTTTGTAAACGGCTTTGCCTGTCTCCACGTCGGTACAGACGGCGTAGAATACCATCGGGTTCTCGTCAAAGGCCTTGTCGTCGAAGAGGTCGTACTGTGCAGGAATCACGTGGTAGCCGAATTCTGCATTGTAGAGATCACCCGTCTTCCACCACGACTGCCAACTGCAATAGCGCTTGTCCTTTGCGAATCGTTTGTTATAACGGAGGGCCCTGCCTGGCTGTCTCGACTTGTAGTTACAGCCAAAGGCCGCCCCTGCTGAGACGCCGATCAGTCCGTCAGGCTCTACACCATGCTCCATCATCACGTCGATGATACCCGCAGTGAAGAGACCTCTCATGGCTCCTCCTTCAAGAACCAGACCGCGTTTCATCTGGTGAATCTTAGAAGTGGGTGATGATTTTTTTCTCTTCCTTCTTTTGGGCGGGTTTGGCCTTGGAAACCTTGCGCTTGATCTTGGCTTGTGCTACGACTGGAGCTTCCTGCTCAACAACCTTATCATGATTTTTGCCCGTGTTGATGGCAATGCTACGATCATAGGAGAGGGTGGGGCATCCGTCCTCAGTGATATCCACGCTGAAGCGCAGTGTGCCATCTTTCCAACCATAGAATCGGGCGGAATACATCTCCTCGGTAATCTTTGTCAAATTGCAGATCACAGAGTCCTCGGCTTCTACGGTAACGTCGCGGAAGAAATTCTTACCACCTTGGGAATTGTTGTTGACAAGGATCTCTGCATTTAGTGCAGACCCTTCAATGGTATGCTTCATGAGCTGTACGGTATAATTGTTCACATACCAAGTATCAAACGGAATGGTGTTAGTCGTCATCTTCAGTCCATCATAGTTTAGGGCGAACTTCGTACTAGTGGAACTTTTATCTAGATTGATATCCTCTGGGATATTCAGTGAACATTGGTAGCTCAGTACGGCAGTCTCCACATTCGTGTTCTCCTTACGGGTGTCAATGTTGATGTGACAGTTCTCATCCTCGCTGCTAAGTGTCATCAGTGACGGCTTCATATAGGGTGGACAGACGGCTTTGATATTGGTATTGGCTGTCTTGTGCTCGAAGCCGATGGCTAAATTGTCATTCAGGATGAAACGGCAGGAATGATTGGGATCTACCGTTACCACACCGTACTTGCCATTCTTCATCACAATGGCATCATTATTCCATAGTACTTGTACCTTTTCAAATTGTGCTGTGAGGATTTCCTTACCGTTGTAGTTGAGTCCCAACAAGTCAGAATTGGGGAAAGCCTTGCTGACAATGGGACTAGTCTTTTCCACCTTCACTTCTTCGGGCACGGCAACGTTTTTCTTTTCCTGTCCTGTGTATGTGATGCTATTAAGGCGCATCAACGGGTCGAAGGTCATCACGCCTTGCTTGAACTGTAACACATAACCATTCTCGTCGCCTGAAAGATTGACGGGACGTTCATTAGATACGACACGGCTTTTCTTATTAGTGATATTACCGTCGAAATGGATAGGGGTTAGAGTGCCTTTATTGAAGTCGTATTCGTGGAAGCGCTTCTTCAACACAATAATGCTCTTTCCATAGCTGACGCCAGAGATGAAGTCAATGTCGTCGACATCGTATTCCCCCAGGTTCAACTGCTCCAACTTGCCCGTTTTGGCAGAAAGAATCTGCGTGGTGTAGTCGCCACCGAGTACGCGCTTGGGATTCTTGGGCACTTTTACCACAGCGTAACCTTCTGTAAAGGGCTTGCCACCCGTGAATGGACCGATGGTAGCATCGTCAGAGGCACGCAGGTAGAAATAGCCGTCGATATTGCTTACTAGCAGGTGACCATCGTAGAACGAGGGCTGCTCAGCCACTTCAAACTGACCGGGTTGAAACTCTTTTACGCGTCCTTCATCGTTCATGTAGCCCACGAATCTTCCATCTTTATATAAAATGGCGGTATGGGTGCGGAAGGACGACAGTTTGTCGTATTTCAGTGCCACCACCTCTTGCTCCTTGGTATTCATCATACCAAATTTCCCGTTGTTGGAAACAACATAGAAGCCGTTGCCGAGCATCTCGATACTGTCATATTTGGGATGGAGTGTCCAATGGGGCACCTGTGCCTGTGCGCCCATTCCTATAAGAAACAATGTTGAAATGACAAAAATCCTCATCATATTTGTGTTATCAATTATCAGTTCTTATCAGTCTAATTGTTCTAATGTCTTCTCAATCTTTTCTTTGAAGATAAAGTCCTGACTCTTCTCTGCCTCATCTTTTGCTTGCTCCAGTAATTGCTTGGCCTTTGCGGTGTCTTCGTTCGTTGCCAGACCAAAATAGTAGTAAAACGCAAGCCAATAGAGGCTCTGGTGGAAATTGGGCACCTGCATGTCAATGGATCTCTGGAGCCAGTTGATGGCCTCACGGTTAATCTCGTCAGAAGCGGGTGCGCCCTTGAGTGCACCATCCTCAATGATTTTCCAACCCATCAGGCGTTTGCGACGATCTGACTCTATGTCGTTTGGAATCCACGCATATGTCTTGGCTACTTCGAAGATGGCGTCCTTGTTGCTATTGTCGGCCAATACCTTCATACGGTTGAATGCAGCCTGTATGCTGTCAGGACTTTCCTGATTGAACATGGCCAATGCGGCAGCGTATTCTGCCTCTTCCTCCATTCTTTGCTGCTCTGCTGGGTTGATGACGGCTTCAGTTTGCCCATTCCCCATAATCTCTTGACCAAACAAGAAGTATGCACCAGCTCCGAGTGCCAGGATGACGGCTACAGCAATACCAATCCAAAGGCCTTTCTTCGATTTGCCCTGGGGCTGTAAACTGTTGTTATAGGGATTGCCCGAGTTATACGGATTTGCCGAATTATACGGATTTGCTGAATTATACGGATTGGCAGAGTTGAAATTGTTGGCTGAACTTATGACGTTTTTTTTGATTGGTGCTCCTGCAGCCGGTCCCATCACGGTTCCTTTATTGATAAGCGATTCCACGGCAGGGCCTAAGACAGTAGCCCTAGGAGGAATAGCTGCATTCAATTGGCTCTGTGGAACTTCATCTTGTGAAGTGGCTGCAAAAATCTCAGGTATCTGGTTGCGCGTCTCCGGATGCTTGATAGCTTCGTTGGCGATGTCTTCCAGTCTGCTGGCAGTCGGACGTGCCCATGGCTCTGCTTCCAGGCATTTCTCTAATGTGCGTTTCAGTAATGGCGAGAAGTTGCCAGGTAGTTCTGGAATCTCAGCACCTTTTTTCTGAAGCAGACCACCGTCGTTGCCAAATGGCAACATCCCTGACACCATTTCGAAGACCGTTGAACCTAAAGAATAGATGTCGTTGGCCATAATAGGCAGATTCTGCTTGGAGAACCGCTCAGGGGCCATATAGGAAATGGTACCTGCTGATAGCAAGTCTTTTTCCTGGTTTGATACACGACTGAGCGACTGCTTAGCCTGTGTGCTGACTCCGAAGTCAGTCAGCATATAATCACCATTATCGCTTAGCAGGATGTTGGCAGGTTTGATATCCTGATGAAGAATGGCAGGCTTCATGTTGTGTAGGTAAGCCAGTGCGCTGGCGCAATCACGGATGAGCTTCCATGCCTCTTCCTCCGTCATCTTTCCAACCATCTTGCCGATATTTCCTTGTTCGCAATAGGGAAGGATCAGGTAGGGGCGGTTCTCGCTTGTGGCAAAGAACAATGGGCGCAATAGATTCTTGTGGTTTGCATTTACCATCAGCGCAAATTCGTGTGTCAGCATCTCATTGCCGTCATCATTGGCACTACCTGTGGGATTATATATCTTCAAGGCCAAAGTCACGCCAGTCTGGGTGTCTTTTACTTTCCACACCTCAGAAAAAGCGCCCTGTCCTAAGAGCTTCTCCTGTTCGTATCTTCCGTCGAAAATGTTCATTTCTGTTAATTATATTGTCTTTGAAGTGCAAAGGTAATGTTTTTCTATGAAACTACCAAGAATTTCGGGAAAATATTTGCAAAGCGGAAGTAAGTTGTTCGAATTTGTAGCAAAGGCGACATAACAGGATATGATGCCTTTTGGTAAGGAATAAACAAACTCTTATGGTCTACGGAAGTGATTGCCTCTTGGAGGACCGCTTGGAGCAGTTCGTCTGATGCGTGGAGGATTACTGGTACGGGGTGGGGCGCTTTGGCGGAGTTCAGATGAAACGTTATTGCGCCGCTCTCTATTGATAACAGGCTCTTCTTTGTTGACCATGTTGTCATTGCGGTTCAGTATATCGTTAATGGCAGCCTGTGCTTGCGAACGATGTCGTCCTTGGGGGAAGGTGTTCAGATAGGACTGATAGTCGCCAATGGTTTGACAGGCATAGAAAACCGCATCGTCGTTTTGTTGATTAGCTGTTGAAGTAGCCGTTGTGGGAGAAGTATTCACGTTAGAAGGCGTTGAAGGCAATATTTCTATACGATCGTCAGGAATGTCTTGTGGCTGAGCCTGTTGGGTGACGATTTCTACTTTCTCTTTCACGACAGGTGTCCCAACAATAGTAGCTTTAGGAGTGTTTGGAGCAACAGTGGCATCTGTATTTTGTCGGTTTTCTGCAGGCGTAAGTGCTTCGATACGTTTACGTGCCACCGTGACGTAGGATGAAGATGGATGATCCTTTATGAACTGCTCGAAATCCTGACGTGTCTTACAGGAGATGAAATCCTGCTCCTCTCTGAAAGAACTGAAAAGTGTCGTTAAACCTGTACCGATCACAATAACGCCCAGAATTGCAGCTATGGCAATGAGAATGCGTTTGGTAAGTGGACTGAGCGATGTGTCTGACGTTTGCTTAGCCTGTTGTCGTGGTTTGGCAGCATATCTTGGAGATGAAATAGGCCTTGGGGCAGAATTCGGCCTTGGTAATGGAGAGGGGGTGACGGACTTAAGCATCTCTTGCCTGCGAAGTTCTTGCCTGCGGGGCGTGTCGATAGGTTCAGCCTTTGGACTTTCTTGTTGACCAAAGGTCAATGGAGGCAGTTGCTTATGCTGAATATGCGCTGCGGCGTAGTCATATATCTGTTGGGCTGTCGGACGGTTCCAGGTCTCTGGTGAGAGACAGACGCTGACAAGTTTTGCCAGTTCTGGCGTCGTATTGCTCATGGCGGGGATGCGTGCACCGTTGAGTTGGACACATCCGCCCATTCCTTCCCATAGGACATCGCCTGTAATGGCTTCATAGAGGGTCATACCGAAAGCCCAGATGTCACTGGCGAGCACAATCATCGGACGCTCGGAAAAACGCTCCGGCCCCATATAGGCAAGTGTCCCTGAACTGTTGATGTTGTTTTTGGTGCTGCTCAACTGCGTGCGGAAACTACGGCTGATGCCAAAATCAGAGATGACATAGCGTCCGTCGCTGGTAATGAGTATGTTGTCTGGTTTGATGTCCTGATGGACAATGGGTGGTTTCTGGCTGTGAAGGAAGGCAAGACCACAACTGGTATCTAGAATGAATTTCCAGATTTCCGACTCTGGCATCTGGCCTATGCGATGGCTCAAAGAACCATTTTCGCAATAAGGCATTACCAAATAGGGACAGTTTTCGAAAACGTCGAAATGACTGATATTAAGGAGGTTGGGATGATGGAGCTTGTATGCTATCTTGAATTCATTACGGAACTCTTCGATACCTTTCTGGTCAAGTGTCCCATAGAATTTGATGGCAACGTCGATATCGGCCAACAGATTATTCGCCAGCCAGACATCGCCGAAACTTCCCTGTCCGAGCTGTTTCTTCAACTGGTAATGCTCGGCAATGATATTACCTTCTTTAAATGTCATGCGTCCCTACTTGATATAACTGCAAAGCTTTTCCCAATATGGGGTGATTGCTGCCACGATGGATTGGGATGTCGGGTTGGTGTCCTTGGTCATCCAGATGTATATACCTGCAGCGATGATAAGCAGTAGAAGTAACAGCATGAAGTTCCTCCACTTGTGAGACTTACGTCCAATGACTTCACTGCGGATGGTAGTGTTGAGTTCTCCCTCTGATGGCTTCTCAGCAGAATCGTCTTCAGCGTTCTCATCCTTGTCAACATCATCTTCTGCTTCTTCCTCATCAGTCTGGATATGGGCTAGGGCAATGGTTACATTGTCGTATCCACCAGCAGATAGGGCAGCTGAAATGAGTTCGTTCTTACATTCTATCGGATCGTTGCTGAACTTGATCATCACGTCAAGAATCTGGTCGTCGTGACAGAGTCCGCAGAGACCATCGCTACAGAGCATGATGATATCATCGTTGTGCAACTGGTAGATGCGTGTCTCAGGATTGGCGCGGTTGTCGACATCGCCCAGGCAGCGTGTGATGACATTGGATAGCGGATGGTCGTGCATCAAATCAGCCGATAGCTCACCCTTATCAACAAGTTCCTGAACGTAGGAGTGATCCTTGCTGAGCTGAATGAGTCCATGGCGTTTGTTGAGGACGTAACAGCGGCTATCGCCACACCAGCAGACATATGCCTTGTCGCCAAGAATCCAAGCCATGACGATGGTAGTTCCCATACCTTGGGCACTGGGATCCTCCTTGCTTCGATGGAGGATATTCAGGTCGGCTTCTTTGACGACGGCCTTCATATACTCCTGCGCACTCTTGTCGTCAGTGATTGCTTCGCGGAGCAATTCTGCGGTGAATTTTTCCTGAATGGTCTCTACGGCGATGGCAGATGCCACTTCACCAGCATTGGCGCCACCCATACCGTCTGCAACGACGAGTAGGGCTCCAAATTCCCCCAAGTCGGCATGAGGGCCGGCCTGGGGGATGAGCCATTCAGAAGTGCTGAGGTCACAGGAAACAACAAAGTTGTCTTCGTTGTTTTGTCGAATGAGTCCGACATTCGTGCCTGCAGCCAGTTTGATTTTTACTTCTGACATATCTGATTAAGTTTATCTTACTCTGTGGATAGGAACAATGCGAACCTCGCCTCCGAAGTTACCCACGTTGACACCTACGACGCGATAGCTGCCATTGCTCTCCTTGAAGAAAGCTGGCGAGCCAGTGAAGCCCCAGTTGGCTGATGCGTCCTGAAGCGTGATGAAGCGTGCCGCCAGACGAGAGGTACGGCTGGTGAAGTACTTCACATAGTTGGAAAGTACCTGGATGTCGGTATTGCCAGAGAAACCGGCGATAACCACTTCCTCGCTACCCTTCAGACTCTGTGCAGTAGGAATGTCGACGGGCAGACCACCAGGAGCACCGAGTGCCAATGAGGCGGCATTGTGAGAATTGTCAGTATAGTAGGTAACGACGAAGCGCTCACGGGTACTCTTCTTGTACTCAATGTCGATACCCCAGTTCTTGATTCTCTTGATGACGTCCTTGCGGATCTCCACAATTTCCTTACCGTCGTGAGCCTCCAAACTTGCCAGATCGAACTGCGTGTTGCTGAAGCGGAGCGGATGACCGGAACCACGAGTAGAATAAGCCTCGAAGTCAATGATCACGTGGAAGCCTGCTGCTACATATTCTGCGAGCAGACGGCGCCAGTCGTCAGAACGATAGACGTTACGGTATACCCAAGGCTGCAGATTAGAACGTGCTGTAATGAACTTACCACCAATGACGAAACCGGTACCAACAACGAGCTGGCTTGTAGCAATACCCGGATCGTAGGAATTACCGCCACGCTCGAGAGTGATGCGCTTCACCTTCAAGGTATAGATGTCATTGTAGTAGTTTACGATATTGTCGGAAGCACCAGCAGACTTCTTAGCAGACTCCTGGATAGTGGGGTTCGACTTGTCGACAAAGTCGTTGACGTTACCAGGATTTACTGCGGTACCCTGTGCGGCTACTACATCTTGTTCTGAGTTGTCCCAGCGCTCTTCACCATCGGTAACCGGACCATCTGTACCCAGTCCGGCATTACCGCCTGTGGCTGCTGCAATATCTGCGGTTGGGCCTTTAGCTACTGGAACGTCATCCTCGTCCTCATCTTCATCGTCATAGCCGTATTCGGCCAGTTTAGACTTGGTGGAAGCAAGTTTCTGTGAAGCATTGTTATAAGCATATACTACGCGTACACGCTCCTGTTGAACCTGACCGAGTTGCTGTTTCAAATCCTGGTTGTTTGGATCGACAGCGAGCTGGGCAGTCAATTGCTGCTCCTGAGTCTCAAGTTGAGCTTTCCTCATACCGAGAGAGTCAACTTGTGCGGCATACATGGCCATCTCCTGACGGAGAGCTTGGTTGTCAAGATGCAGTTTGTAGTTCCAAGCTCCAAAGCCGATAATAGCGAGGAGCAGTAAAGCTGAAAGTGCCCAGATTGCTCTACGATAGGGACGAAGGGCCTGCTCGCGGAACAGGTTCATACGCTCTGTGAGTTTGATGCTTGATGTGAGACCCTGCTTGCCCTGCGGCTGGATGAAGCCGAGACGAGGACCGTTGACAGATAACTGGATCTCATCACCCGATTGCAGGTAATAGCTTCCCTGAATGGGGCGTCCATTCACCAGTGTGGGGTTAGAGGTGGACAAATGAATCAGCTGCCAGTTGTTGCCGTCGCGTACGATGGCTGCATGCTTGCGGCTAACAGTGTCAAAAGACTCGTCATAACGTACTTGACAAGAGGCATCACGACCGATTTCAATCTGGTCGATGATGATTTTCTGTGATTCACCAGCACTGTGATACTTAGAACTAGTCTTGTGTTCCAGAATGTAAAAAGTACGTCCTGAACCGTTGAAGATTGCACCAACGCCGGCTCCTACTGAACCAGCCACTGTGCGTTTGTAATTTTGAGTTTCCATAAAAATTTATAATTAAAGGGTTTAGTAATTTTCAAATCTGAGAGTTACATCACCGATGGCGATGATATCTCCTGCTTTGAGGAAGAAACCATTCTCATTGACGGGTTTTGAGTTGACATAGGTGCCATTGCTGGATTTCACCCATTGTCGCTGCTCGTTGCGCCATTGGCCGTCGCGGATAGCCCATTGCACTGGTGAGGCCAATTCTATTGTACAGTGGAAGCGGGAGATGAAATCGCTGAAATCCGACTTGATGTAGATGCTATTGCCTCTTTGCCTGCCGATTGTCAGTATCCTGCGGCCTTGGTTCACCATCTCGGTCAGATTGTAGACTTTGCCATATTCCTCGCCTTGTAGGATTCGCAGGCGATAGCCCGAAGTACGTTGTTGAGGCGTATACGACTGAACCATCCGGATCGGTTGCTGCTGCTGGTAGCCTCCTCCTTGTGATTGTGGCAGTAGCCGCAGCACGTCGTGAACCGTTTGGAGTCGCTGTTTGAAATCTGGTTGCAGACATCCTTCTATCAATCGGATCCATTGCTGGCCATTGTCGATATAACGGAGGGCATCGCGATTCCATATACCATCTTTGCCGCGCTTCTGATATTCAGCGAGGTCATTATGCGTCTCTAACGAGCCGAAAGGCAACTGGTTTGTGAGCAACTGGTAGACCAGTACCCCGAACGAGAAGATGTCGGTGGTGGGAAGCACAGTGGCTCCTCCTCTTGCTCTCATGGCCTGTTCAGGGGGCATATAGGCATAGGTGCCGAAGATCTGATTGGGCTTACCGAAGATATTGCGCTGCGTCATACGGTGAGTACGATCGCCTGAGATACCGAAGTCTGTCAGAGCCGCTTTCCCGTTTTGTTTGAAGAGCACATTCTCAGGTTTCAGGTCTCGATGCACCTTCCCTCTGTCGTGTAGGGCATTCAGTCCAATAAGGATATCCTGGCAGATGCGTGGCGTATTGCCATTGGGCTTGCCAAGCAAAGGTTCAAGATCACCACCTGGACAGAACTCCATCACGATATAGGGATTGCCACCTACGATTCCATAAGCCAGTGAGCGAACCAAATTGTCACAATCTATCTGTCCTGTGTTGAATTCCATCTCGAACCGTTCCATTAATGGCTGACGGATCTCTGCAGGCACTTCCCACAGTCTGAGGAGTTTGAGGGCATATTGGCTCCTTCTGCCATCTTCAACGAGATACACAACACCGAAAGATCCTTCTCCAAGGGATTTCCTGACCGTATATCTGTTGTCGATGATGTCTCCTGGATTAAAGACGCATCTATCAATGACCAGATACGTACTCACTTGCTTTCGTTTGTAAAGTTATTTACTCTTCTGCTTCAAACTTGAATCTCCTGTCGCCCAACACGATGACGTCGCCTTTCTGAAGCTCCAGTTTCCTGTTTGCCTCGAGATAGGTGGAACCCAGTTCACTCTTATTCAAGAGGTACCATTTCCCGTTTTCACAGATCAGTTCTGCTTGTTCTTTCGAAGTGATGGTACGATTATTGGGTTCTGTGTTCTCTCTCGTCAGGATGACGGATGCTCCCTCATAGTCGATAGGAGTGGGCTCTACCAGCTCCTCTTCCTCGGGGATGATTGTCAGATGACATTTCGGCTTTGGCGGCTCGGGTGGGGGGGTCGGCTTGTGACGAATGGCTCTGACAGTTGGCAGATGAATCCTCTCGCCACATTTGGGACAATAGCTGAATTCGATAGATACTTCTGCACCGCATTTGGTACATTTCACTGTTTCGTCGATGCCAAGATCCTTCAAGGCAGACTTTACGGCAGACTCGGCAGGTGCTGCTGCGACGGGAGCTGCAATAGCTGGCTCTGACGGTCCGTCCAGATTCTGGATGGTCGTTGGCTTGGGCGCCGCTGCAATGCTGGTTCCGCAATTCGGACAACTAGTGAAGTCGCCCATAACTGGATAGCCGCAGTTGGGACAGGTTTTGGGAACTTGTGCCACAGTAGCCTTCAGCTGGGCATCCTGCTGAATAGGTCCGTTGGCGATTCTTGTTGGACGTGGAGCCTGCACTTCTGCGGGCTGAGAATTGATTACAACAGTAGGACGTGGTTGCGGCTCTCCACCTTGGTTGTAGTTGGGTACGTTAACGCCTTGATAGGGATCGTTGTTGTACCCAGCATTGTCCATCTGTAACGGATGACCGCATTTCACGCAAGAACTGCTACCGGGAGCATTGTCCCATCCACAATTATTGCACCTCATAGATGTTTGTTTTAAGTTGTTATTATTGAGTAAAAATGTCAGTTTATTTCTGATCAATGCGGATGATGCACTCCTTATTCTGGCTTCTTAAAATAATGTCGCCAGTACGTCCTGTCTTGTAATATGGATCATTCTTCTCAAGAGGAGCGATATTGAGTACAAGACTGGTACTAGTACCTTCCGCGTTACACCATTCTGGTGCTTTCTCGATCATCCAATTATAGTTATTGGCATAAACGGTATCACTATTACAACTGATGTTAATGAGCATCTGTCCACCCTTCTTCTTGAATTTGGTGAATAATGTATTTGGTACCAATTCCACATCCTTACCAGTCTGAGTGATCATGACCTTCTTGATGATATTACCGTATGACACCGCTACAGAAGCATGTCTCACAAGGGTCTTCTCAGAAGGGCTTATCTTTAATCGGAGGGCCTTACCGTCCATTGATTTCGAGAGTTCAACCCATTTCACACCCTCTTCGACAATAGCCGTCCAACCATTATCCTCGGGGGAGGAATCTATCTGAATAGCATAGTCAGACTCCGGTTTGGCTGGCGCAGAAAGCTTGGAGGTGGAAATTGTCAGTTTTTTTTCTGGTACTGGAGCAGCGGCAGGTGTTTTGGCCTTACTGTTCTTCATCAGTTTCTGACACTTTCTAATCTGCGTATTACATTTCTTGACGTTGGCTGCACTCTTGTTGATAGCCATCGACGCCTTGAAACAGGCTATCGCGCCTGCATAGTCCTGCTTCTTCATAAGGGCAAGACCATTTTCGTATGACTCACTTGCACTCTGAGCATAGGTATACGATGGTGTCAGAGCCAGCAATAGGATCACCGTCAATATTTTAAGGATTCTGTTCATCGTTAATCTGGTTTTCGTTATTATCTTGGTTCTCGTTATTAATCAAATTAGGAATATATGGCTTAATGGCTTCTGCTCGCGCCTCAGATTCTGCAGCGCCATCAGCAAGACCAGCTTCCTTCAGGCCGGAAGCAATCTCGCTCAGTTCCTTATAGATGTCAAAAAGCTTTCCTGCAGCTGTACTCTTCTGGATGAGAGCATTGCTGGATATCTCTGCTGAAAGACTGTCCTTATTGACCAATGCCTCCTCAAATTTCTTCAAGGCGCTGAGGTATGTCTCTTCCACCTTATTATATTTAGAGTCGAATTTGTCTTCCTCGTGGTTGGTCATAAAGGTGTCGGCCTGTTCTAGCAGCGCCATACCTTCTTGGATGCTGACTTGCGCCAGAGAGTCGTAGTTGATGACAGGAACCGCTTCCTCTACGACATCGAGCTTTGCCTCTTCAGTTTCTCCACCGCCGCTACACATAGCAATGATGCCAATCAGAACCACAAGGGCAGCAATGCCACCTATGATGATGTTCTTGTTGAGACCTTTGCCTTTCTTCGGAGGAGCAGGCTGTGACTTCTTGGCTGGTTCTTCTTGTGGTGTTGAGGGCAGAGGCTCTTCCTTCAAAGGTGTTGGCGGAATGGGCTCTTCTGTCGACGTTTCTTTCACTACGGTCTCTTCTACCACAGGCTCTACTGATTTTTCCTCTGGTGTCTCAACGGGTGTCACAATACCATGCAGCTTGTTGTAGGTCTGTTCCTCTACTTTCTTGGCCGATGGCCTGTCCCAAGGCTCTTTAGCAAGACAGGCATAAATAATGTCCTTCAGTTCCTGTGAATACTCTTCCTCGATAAGCGGAATATCTGCACCGTTCTTCTGGAGCATACCACCATGATTGCCGAAAGGCGGTGTACCCGTCATCAGTTCGTACATCATAGCGCCCATCGACCAGACGTCGCTTGCCATGATGGGCTTGGGTGTCTGACTAAAGCGCTCCGGACCCATATAGGCCAACGTACCACCGCTCTGCTCCTGAGCCTGTGCGCCTCGGATTGTACTGCGTACGCGCGCGCTAATGCCGAAGTCCGTAATCAGATAGCGGCCCTCATCGTCGATCATGATATTGTCGGGTTTGATGTCCTGATGAATCAATGGTGGCTGCTTCTCGTGGAGATAGGCCAGTCCTGATGCCACATCATGCAACATCTTCCAGCATTCGTCCTCAGGAATATTCTGACCTTCGACAATATACTTGAAGGCAGAACCGTTCTTGATTAACGGCATAATGAGATAGGGCATGCGCTCATAACAGTCATAATGCGTAGGTCGGAGCAGGTTGGTATGGTTCATGTCAAACACCACCGAGAACTCCTGTGTGAAGATCTTGATGCCATTCTCGTCCAAACCAGTCCCAGGAGCATATACTTTGACAGCAACCTGAATACCCGTCAGATTGTCTTCTGCCAACCAAACTTCTGCAAACCCTCCTCTTCCGAGTTGTTTGATGAATTTATATCTGTCAGCGAATAATAGTCCTGTAGTTAATTCCATTTTGTTTAATATTTATAATTTTAGGTCAAAATTACAATATTTTTGACTAAGTTGTCGATAATTTACAATCGAATTAACGTTTTTTTTGTTTTTTTTCTATATTTTGCTAACTACTCCTCCTCCCAATAACTGATGGTTCGTGTCTGCACCACGTTCATGTTCCGAGCCTGACGTCCTTTCTCCCAGTACATCAGTTTCAGTTCGTTGCGCGTCCAGTTGCCTTCGTCATCGTGGTCAGTGTATTCGTTCTTCATATTGATAGAGAGGATACACTCGTTGGTCTTGTCAAACACTTTCTGACTCTGTGTTTTGATCTCGCCATCGTCGTTGTAGGTATATTCGTTCACCGACCGCACCTGCTCCGTCACGTTAGTCAGCGTGCGTCGTCTCAGATTTCCTTCCTCGTCGTATTCGAAGTTCAGGATACTCTTCTGCCCCGAGGGTTCGAGCATGGCTGCTTTCACCAGATAGCCTGTGGCATCGTATTCGCGGTCGATGATGTCTGTGGTAGAGTTCTTGCCGTTCTGGTCGAAGTGCTCCACCTGTCCCTCAAACACGGGGTTTTCTGTGATGATCTCCTGCACGTTGCCTTTCAGTCCCTGACTCATTGCATCCTTGTAGTAAGGCGTGGTGTTGAGGTAGAACACGTGGATGGTGCGCGACTTATCCTCGTGCAGCGTATTCGATATTTTCACGTAGCCCTTGTCGAGCATGAGGTGCAGCGAACCGTCGCCCTTGGCATCGAAATTACCGAAGTGGCGCTGCAACTTCAACAGGAAATAGCGGTAGTTGCGGTCGTAGAGGGCGAAGGTCTTATAGGGGCCGCTGGTGACGAGCACCGTCGATAGCAATCCTGTCTTCTCGTCTGTCGACACCACGAAATTGGCCTTGATGCCATAGAACTCCCCTCGGAAGTAGTAGTCGCCAGGATCGGGATCCTCAGGCGTGAACTGCTCCAGGCCGATGCTCTTGAGCGCAGGCACGAATGTGGAATCTGGTCCTTCGAGGGGCACGCCCATCAGGTCGATGCAACGTTCGTCGAACTTGCCTTTATAAATGACATCATCGCTCGTTGCGTACTGCGCAAATGCTGCGAGCACACAGTGAATCGTGAATAGTATTGTCAGGAGTCGTTTCATCTTCAATTTTCGATTAATTGCAGGAACTCGTCTTCACTCATGATCTTGATGCCGAGTTTCTCGGCCTTCTGTAGCTTCGAGGGTCCCATGTTCTCACCAGCGAGGATAAACGAGGTCTTGTTCGAGATGCTCCCCACGTTCTTGCCACCGTTCTGTTCGATGATGGCCTTATATTCGTCGCGGCTATGGTGGCTGAACACACCGCTGATCACGATGCTCTGCCCAGCGAGTTTGTCGGAGATGTTAGCCGTCTGAGCCTCAGAGAGTTCCATCTGCAGACCATAGCCACGCAGACGCTCCACAATCTCGCGGTTCTTCTCGTCGTGGAAGTAGGTGATGATGCTCTTCGCCATTACCTCACCGATGCCCTCGATTTCCTGTATCTCCTCGAGTCCGGCATTCATCAGGGCGTCGATATTCTTGAAATGACGTGCCAGCAACTTGGCCGATGTCTCTCCCACGAAACGGATGCCAAGGGCGAAGACCACGCGCTCAAAGGGTACTTCCTTCGAGGCGGCGATGCCATTGACAATACGCTGTGCCGACTTCGTACGGCTTCCGTCGCCATTGATCTGCTGCACATCGATGTCATAGAGGTCGGCCACGTTCTTGATGAGCCCTTGACGGTAGTAGTCGTCGATGGTCTCAGGACCCAGCGAGTCGATGTTCATGGCCTTGCGGGCGATGAAGTGCTCAATGCGACCCTTGATCTGTGGTGGACAACCCGTATCGTTCGGACAATACCACGCAGCCTCGCCCTCATAGCGCACGAGTGGTGTGCCACATTCCGGACAACGTTTGATAAACTGAACTGGCTGTGCGATGATGGGTCGCTGGTCGATGTCCACACCCACGATCTTCGGGATGATCTCACCGCCTTTCTCCACATACACGTAGTCGCCGATATGCAGGTCGAAACTCTTGATAAAATCCTCGTTGTTCAGCGTGGCGCGCTTCACGGTGGTGCCTGCCAGCTGCACGGGGTCCATATTGGCCACAGGGGTGATGGCACCCGTACGGCCCACCTGATAAGTCACCTCGTTCAGACGTGTACACACGCGCTCTGCCTTGAACTTATAAGCGATGGCCCAGCGCGGACTCTTAGCTGTGAATCCTAAGGTTCGCTGCTGGCGCAATGAATTGACTTTCAGCACAATACCATCTGTGGCTACAGGAAGACTTTTACGCGCCTGGTCCCAATAGTTGATGAAGTCGTAGATCTCCTGCAAGGTCTTCACCTTCTTCATGCCTTCCGATATCTTGAAGCCCCAACTGCGGGCCACTTCCAGATTCTCGAAGTGTCCCTCCGCAGGCAGTTCCTCGCCCAAGAGGTAATAGAGGTAGGCGTCTAATTGGCGCGAGGCCACCAGACTCGACTTCTGACTTTTCAGCGTTCCGCTGGCAGCATTTCTCGGATTGGCGAACAAGGGTTCCTCAGCCTCTTCGCGCTCCTTGTTCAGGCGCTCGAACACGGCCCAGGGCATCAGAATCTCCCCTCGGATTTCGAACTCGCGAGGGTAGGCGGGGGCTGCAAACAGATCATTGCTTGCTGGCGCTGTCAGCACCAAGGGAATGCTCCGTATCGTCTTCACATTCGCTGTCACATCGTCGCCATGCACACCGTCGCCACGTGTCACAGCCTGCGTGAGCTTACCATCCACGTAGGTCAGCGAGATCGACAATCCGTCGTATTTCATCTCGCAGCACACCTCGAAATCCTCGCCTGCCAAACCTTTCTTCACACTCTCGTACCAGTCGGCCACATCCTGTTCGTTGTAGGTATTGGCCAGCGAGAGCATCGGATATTTGTGCTCCACCTGCGTGAATTCAGCATTCAGGTCGCTGCCTACACGCTGCGTGGGTGAGTTCGCATCGGCCATCTCGGGATGCTTCGCCTCCAGATCCTGCAGTTCGTGCATCATGAAGTCGAATTCCTGGTCGCCGATCGTAGGCTGGTTCAGCACGTAGTAGCGGTAGTTGTGCTCGTGCAGTTCCTTGCGCAGTTGCTCAATACGCTTTATTTCGTCCATTGTATGATCTGATTTTGCTGCAAAGTTACATAAAAAAGTGAAGAGTGAAGAGTGAAGAGTGAAAAATTTTCTACCGCTTAAATTTTTTTCAATTTTCAATTTTCAATTTTCAATTAAAATAACTAACTTTGCATCCTGTTATGTGGATGATGCTGCGTGTGATACCCATCATGTGGCGGGCCGTTAGACCAAGCAAGATTACCGACATGCCCGCAGTGGTCAACACCTTCTGGCTCCGTAAGGGCTACGAGGGCCTGACTTTCTTCGGTCATATCCTCGCTCCTACGCAAGAGCTGGCCGACCGTTTCAACGGCTCTGCTGATCGCGCTCTCAAGAACCACGAGATGATACATCTGCGTCAGGCCCAGTCGTGTGGCGACTCATGGCTCCGCTTCTACCTATTATATATATGGTACTGGCTGACGGGTCTGCGCATGAACCGTAAAATGAAACATGCTGCCTATCTGCTGAATCCCTTCGAGATGGAGGCCTATGCCCGTATGAACGACCTCGACTATCTGAAGGGTCCCGCCACCGAATGGCGCAAATATGCCAAAATGAAACTCAAAGACCGACTAAAATTGTATCAGAAATATGAATAAGAAACATCAGGCGCATAGCGCCATCTTCTTCGCCAACACCATCTTCGGACTTGGCGTACCAGTCACCAAACTCTTGCTCGACGAGTGGGTCACACCCATGGGCTACATGGCCTCGCGCTCACTCGGTGCCTGTATCCTCTTCTGGATCATTGCTGCCTTCCTGCCCAAGGAGAAGGTTGAGCGCAAGGACCTGATTACCATCCTCGTGGGCGGACTCTTGGGCTTCGTCATCTCACAGACACTCACCGCCTGGGCGCTCGATTTCACCAGTCCCGTCTATTTCTCGCTCATCGCCACGCTGACGCCAGTAGCCGTGATGCTCTGTGCTGCATTGACCATTGGCGAGAAGATCACGCCCATGAAGTCGTTGGGTGTGCTTCTGGGCATTGCAGGCGCCATACTGATGGTGCTGATGAGCCAGTCGCTGGGCTCGGGCAAGAACGATCTGATTGGCATCTCGTTGGCCATTCTGAGTGTGCTCACGTGGGCCGTCTACCTCATTATCACGCGTAATGTGGCGTCGAAGTATTCGCCCGTCACGCAGATGAAGTATGTGTTCCTCATCTCCGCCATCGTCACCGTGCCTATCGCCATTCCTGAATTGCCAGCCAATGCGCTCTATACCGCTGCTTGGGGTTGGGATGGTGTGCTCGAGATGGCCTTCATCGTCATCTGCGCCACCGCCCTTGGCTATTTCCTCATCCCCTTCGCCATGAAGTATCTGCAGGCCACGACGGTCTCCATCTATACCAATCTGCAGCCCGTCATCGCCTCGTTTGTCGCCATCTGGCTCGGACAGGACATTCTCACGTGGGACAAACCCGTGGCTGGTATCCTCGTGCTGCTCAGTGCTTATATTGTCACCGTTGTAACTGCTAAGGAAAAATGAAACACCTCCGATTCTTCATGCTGGCCCTCGTGCTGGCTGCTTTCGTACCTTCGATGGCGCAGTCGCGTCAGGTGATGATCGAGACCACCGAGGGAAACATTCTCGTGACGCTCTACGACGATACACCCCGTCATCGCGACAACTTCCTGAAACTCGTCAATGAGCAGTTCTACGACTCGCTGCTCTTCCACCGTGTCATCAAGAACTTCATGATCCAGGGTGGCGACCCCGACAGCCGTCATGCAGAACCGGGCGTCACGTTAGGCGAGGGGAGTACCGACTACACCGTCGAGGCTGAGTTCTTCGATAGCGAGGGCCATCTGTTGCATCCTCACAAGCGTGGGGCCTTGGCGATGGCACGCGAGGGCGATAATGAGAATCCCGAACGTCGCTCCAGCGGTTGTCAGTTCTATATTGTTTGGGGCAAGACCTACGCCACGCAACAGCTCTATCAGATTGGCGACAAGGTGGAGGCCGCTACCGACCATCGTGTCACCATGACCGACGAACTGCTCGATCTCTATCACGATGTGGGTGGTGTACCTCACCTCGATGGCCAGTACACCGTGTTTGGCGAAGTCACCGAGGGGCTCGATGTGGTCGACCGCATCCAGAAGGCCCAGACCGACGACTACGACCGTCCGATCGACGACATCCGCATCCTCCGCGCCAGAGAAGTCAAGTAACCATAAAAAAATACCTCGCACCCGTTTCCGGATTGCGAGGTATTTCTTTTTCTCGTGCGTTGTTTATTTGAAAATAAGCTGCGCGAAATTATAGAGACCGTATTTCCACACCACGAAGTTGTGACCTTCGTTAGGATATTCGATCAGGGTGCAGGGCACGCCCTTCTCGTCGCAGAAGGCCTTCAGCTGTGCACTGTTGTTCATCAGACCATCAGCACCACCGCAAACCATCCACAGCAGCTTGTTCTCCTTCTTCACCTTCTCCACATCGGGAATGAGCTGTGCAGCACGCATGGTGTTGGGAGCAGAAGAGAAACCGCCCACGTAGGCAAACACGTCCATGTGGCCCAGTCCGAAGTTGAGCGACTGTCCGCCACCCATCGACAGACCAGCGATAGCGCGGTGCTCCTTATCGGTATACACGCTGAAGTTCTTCTCGATATAGGGGATGAGGCTGCCAATCAGGTCCTTGTCGAACTCACCGAAGGCTCTGAACGAACCCATACCGCCTGCGCGTGAATCATCCTTCTGGGCACGTCCGTTAGGCATCACCACAATCATGTCAGCCACCTTGCCGTCGGCATAGAGGTTGTCCATGATGATGTTGGGCACACCACCGTCCTTATACCACTCGTTCTCGTCGCCACCGATACCATGCAGCAGGTAGAGCACGCTGTACTTCTTCTTCGCATCGTACTTCGGAGGCAGATAGACATTGGCCTTACGGGTCGTACCTACCGATTCCGACTGGTACTCAATGAGCTTCACGGTACCTTTTGCGATGCCAGCACGCTCCTGGTCGAAACCTTGGGGGGCTGCCGTGTAGGCATCAAACTTCACGTCGATTTTCTGTTGACCGCCAAACATCCCTCTTGGAATATTCGGCTCTTGTGCATTGGCTGTTGCGAATGCCATCGCTAACAGGGCTGAGAATAATACTTTTTTCATTGATGTTAATTGTTTGAAATGTTGATAATAACAGTTACTGTCTTTACTATACTTTAAGGCCAGGCGCAATACCTGCGAGAAAAGCATTAGCCATGGCCTCCAGCTGGGGTGATGGCTGCCCCTTCCCCTCATATCGTTTGCAGAAGTTGAAATACAATTTGAGGGCGGTAAACTTCAGCAGGTTCTTCTCATAGGCCTGCTTTTCCTCTTCGGTTTTGAAACCGTAATATGCCTGAATCAGGATCTGCCAGTGCTTTTGGAGTGTAGCCGGGTCTACGTGGAAGATCCAGTCGGTCTTTTCCGGCCCCATATAGAATGCGGTGAAGTAAATCATGGAGAAGTCCCATTCCGGACAGCCCCACGAGAAATCACCCAGGTCGATCCAATAGTCTTTTTCCCCGTTGGTAATGATATTGCCGATATGCAGGTCACCGTGCAGGCAGGTCTTGGGCGATGGCAAGCTGTCGAGCGTTTCCAACAGTCGCTGTCGGAGCGGTTCTGAGATGCACGACGACTTCTCAATCCATGGCCTTACCACCGCCTTCATCTCAGGAAACACGTCGGTATTGGCCTGTTTCGTGTGAATCTCCTTGGCCAGCGTGGCAAACTTCCGGGTGAGCGGTTCAAGCTGCTCAGGCTCCTCGGAGATGATGCGGGTGTAGGAACGCTTGTTGGTAATGAGCTCATATTCGCCCCCGAAGCGCTCTCCGTCAGTCACCAGCCGGATGGGCCGGGGGGAAGGGATACCTGCCTCGTAGACTGCTTTTGAGATGATATACTCACGCTCGGCAGTTTCTGCACCATAGCTTTTCAGGAACAACTTGGCCATCGAGCTGCCGTCTTTGCGGGTGTAGGAGAGCGCTTGTCCGCCCTCACCTGTCTGGATGTAGTCCTCCAGATTGATTCTTTGTACTTCGTTCATATTCAGTTGCAAAGATAGTACATTTTTCACACATACACAAATATCGTGAAGATATTTTTCACTTTTCACGCTTGTGCGATGCCAATAAACAAAAAAATCGTATATTTGCAGTCGAATTGAAAAAAAGTTCTGGAAAGTGCGATATATTTTCGAGAACTTGTCGTATAACGTATAGAAGCGAATAAAGATAATGAAGGCTCTGACAGAGACAGAAATCATGGAGGCCGTTCGCAGAGGACGGCGCGAGGGACAGGACGAGATGGTCTGTCGCTATGCAGAACGCGTCTTCGCCATGATCGTTCGCCAGGTGCCCGATGTGATGGACGCTCAGGAACTGACGCAAGACACCTTCCTCCGTGCTTTCAGCCACATCGACAGCTACGACCCCAAGCGGGCTTCGCTCTCCACCTGGCTCTGTCGCATCGCCTACCGCCTGACACTCGACTTCCTGAAACGCCGTCGTCCGATGATCGTCTCGATCGAAGACACACAAGTCTGGCAGACGGATATCAGCAACGAGGAGCTGGAGGCAGAACTCTCAACAGGACGCGAGCAGCGCATCGAACAGCTGATGGAAATCGTGGACACACTGCCTGACGACGAACGGATGCTCCT
>JAEEGH010007679.1_pt1 | contig 25813 bp, 21 predicted proteins | sample 9134181 | NCBI WGS metagenome assembly JAEEGH01 (sample SAMN16246544, study PRJNA631951) | gut metagenome | biome: gut microbiome; feature: rumen; material: DP-attached | host: Bos | place: Iran: Karaj | collected 2018-10
GAGGTCTTCTTTTTCGCCAGACTCAAAGCGTGCACATGGAAAGTCTATGATATCATATATCTGTCCTGTCTTACCATTACAATACACGAGGAATTCCTTACCATAGTGGGTAAAGTACTGACTTGAGATTTCCTTTCCTCCACTGTAATAATTCTGACCGAAACCTAATTCCTTAGTCACGCCATTGTCAACGATAGTAATTGTAGTGCTACGTCCGGAACCATTTACTGTCGGTTCTCCATTCTGTGATGCGGTAGCGTAAACCACGCCATTAACATTACTCAAGGTCACCCAATCAGCAGAACAACTTACCGTAGCCGTAGAAGAAACGCCTGTCTCAACTGCAACAGTAGCACCTGCTGCAGAAACCCAGCCCTGACTACGATAGTTTTTCCACGATGTTCCGTTCTTGCCATCGGCACCGATAGTATAAACCGAACCGTCAGCCATGTGTATGCTTGAACCCTCCTCAAGACGCATGAGTACCTCTGCACTGCCGTCCTGATCCCAGTCATAGCCTACGATATTCTGCTCATTATTCTGGAAGTCACCCATGTTTGGTCCGCAGTTGACCCACCAAAGCACAGAACCATCAAGCTTCGTCACCTCAAACAGAGTATGCTCGTTATACCAACCATGTACGGGAAAAGAGTTAGACATCTCCTGCGAGTTGTTATACTTCATCAGCAGTTCCACCTCGCCGTCGCCGTCAACATCGGCAGCGCAGGCATCATTAGGAACGTATGTTGCCTTCAACTCAGCCGCATGCTGCGGTACAATCTCAAGATAATCCTGTGCCCACACAGCCTTGGCAGTGGAATGTTCACCCACAACACCTTTTACGACAGGAGCCACGGAGTAGGTGCTTGAGGTAGTGCCCCCAGTATCCGTGTAATTGGAGGTTTTCAGGTTTTCGGCAATGAGAGAGCCATTGCGATAGAGATTGTAAGTCACGTCATAGTACTCATCAGACTGTATACGCCAGCTGACGAACACACCATTTGATGTCTTGACAGCAACCACGCCGCGGTCAAGATTGTCAATCACACGCTGGGCGTGAGCCGTCACAGTCACTGCCGCCAGTAAGATTGAGAAAAGTAGTTTCTTAGTTTTTTTCATATTTTTAATTAGTTAGCTTTCAGATGATTATATAGGGCTTCGTAATATGATAGCTTTTACACTGTAATATGATAGCTTTTACACTGTAATATGATAGCTTTTACACTGTAATATGATAGCTTTTACACTGTAATACGATAGCTATTACGAAGGGGTATGATAACGTATGTTTTTTAAGGCATAACACACCCTTATTTTTTTGGCGTATTTTTTACTAAAAAGATTATTTCGTATGGATTAATTACCATCAGGTTTCGTACCGTCAAAGAACTTTGACTGCGGCCATGGGAATGCCTGCCAGTCGTCGGGCTGCGAAGGTGAGAAATCCTGCCAGTCGCTGTTCAGGAATGACACCAGCGGCGACTGCAACTGCTTCAGTCCCATAACGATGAGTTTCGACACCTCGTATGCGCCGAAGGGATTGAAATGGGTATTGTCGGCAAAATCCTTGTCCTGCCAGGGGAACGTTCCCTTCTTGTAATGCACCAGCAGGTGCTTGCTGCCCTCCTCGCCCATAGTCTCGAAGAGCGTCTTGGTAGTAGCGTTAAGGTCTATGCATGGTACATTCTCGCGCTCTGCCACCGCCTTCATGGCTGCAGGGAAATCACCGTGAGTATTGCGTATGGTGCCATCATTTTCAAAGAAACGGCGCACCGTCGGCGTGCAGAAGATGATGTTGCCACCTTTCTCGCGCACACGGTCAACAAACGTCTTCAGTCCTACGGAATAGTGATACCACGCTCCGCGACCCGGGCCTTTCTCCTTCTCGTCATTATGGCCAAACTCGCAGAATACATAGTCGCCAGCCTTTATCTCGCTGAGTATCTTATCGAGGCGCAACTGTACAAGGAACGAGGCTGCCGTCAGTCCGCTCTCGCCATAGTTTGCCACGCACACTTTGTCATTAAACCAGCGCGGGAACATCTGCCCCCACGATGCCCACGGCTCCTTGCCCTGGTCAACCACCGTGCTGTTGCCGCAGAGGAACAGCGTAACGGCTGTGGTGTCAGGCTCTATCTTGACACTCTGCACACTGGGCGCTGGACCGCAGAACTCAAGAGTAAGCTTTTCGTCCCATGTCAAAGAGCCCACCTCGCCGGGCTTTATTTTCACTTGAGAGGTCGGAGTTTTCGGAGTACTCGGAATATTCTGAGAATTCTGAGTAATCTGATTATTCTGATAAATCTCCGGCGTACGCTTGTTGACAACAAATGACACTGTACGCAGTTCTCCCCTCTTTGTCTTTACGCCTTGCAACATGAGGCGGCGGTTCTCTGCTCGCACCCATGTCTCGGCAGCACGTTTCTTGCTACCAAGCACTACAGTTACGCGATAATTGCCATCCGGCACCTTGACCGAGAAATAGACAGGAGTCTCGGCCACAGTTTTGGAGCGACCGCTCAACACTTCTGCCAAAACCGGAGAGTCCGTGAAATCCAACCCTGCGCCATTAGACTCAGAATAAAGACCGCAAGGACGGTTGAAATCATATGACAATACCTGGCATCTTCCCTGCGTTGCTGCAGAGAATGCCATGGCAATAAATAACAAAGACGTTAGTATATTTCTGCGCATAATTCTTATTTTACGCACAAAGGTATTCATTTTCCACAAAACACGAAAATGAAAAGTGTTTTTTAACATTATATATAAAGAAAAAAACGTTATTCTTTGGCTGAGTGGGGATTTTTTTATAACTTTGCGTGCAAAATGAAAGATTTTCTGAAATACACATTGGCAACCATCACCGGTTTGCTGATAACCTGCACCACATTGTTTTTCCTCGGCTTTGTGATGCTCGCAGTTGTTGCTGCAAGCTCTGCGAGCAAGTCTGCCGTGACCGTAAAGGATGGTTCTGTCTTGGTAGTGAAACTGTCAGGACAGATAGTGGAGCGTGCAGAAGACAACCCCATTTCCGAGCTTTTGGGCTATGACGCCACTGAGCAGCAGGGGCTTGACGAGATTGTGACAGCCATCGACAAAGCTGCGCAGTGCAGCGAAATCAAAGGCATATACCTTGAGGCCGGCATCGTTAGTGCCGACTATGCTTCATTGCAGGAGATAAGGAAAGCACTGGAGAGATTCCGCACCGCCGGTCGCACGGCAAAAGACGGCAGTGCGAAGAAATTCATCGCGGCATACGGCGACGAATACACACAAGGGGCGTACTACGTTTGTTCCGTAGCCGACGAGATATGGATAAACCCACAGGGCATGATTGACCTGCACGGACTGGCTGCGCAACCGACATACCTGAAAGACCTGCTGGAGAAGGTGGGTGTAAAGATGACCGTGGTGAAGGTTGGCAAATACAAGAGTGCTACGGAACAATACACAGAGACACAGATGAGCGAGGCCAACCGTGAACAGGTGACACGATACGTGAACAACATCTGGAACGTGGTGACGAAAGACATCAGCATGTCCACCACGGCAGACACAGCAACGCTGAATGCACTTGCCGACAGCATAGTGACGCTATGCGACACAAAGACACTGAAAGACAACGGACTCATAACACGCACCATGTATGCCAACCAGGTGAAGAATGCCATGAAGAGCATGCTCGGACTGTCGGAGGATGAGACCGTACCGCAGGTATCATGCAGCGAGATGTGCGAATATGAGTTGAAAGGCACGAAGGAGAAGACTGCATCTGCATACATGGGCAAGCCTTCTGCAAAAGACAAGATAGCAGTGTATTACTGCGAAGGAAGCATCGTGCAGAATGAAGAATCAGGCGCACTGATGGGCGATGCCGGCATCGTGAGCAAGAAAATGGTCGGCGACCTTGAGGAACTGGCGGAAAACGATGACGTGAAGGCTGTGGTGATACGCATAAACTCTGGTGGTGGCGATGCCTTTGCATCAGAGGACATCTGGCATGCAGTGGTCGAACTGAAGAAGAAGAAGCCGGTAGTTGTTTCAATGGGAGGCATGGCGGCATCAGGCGCATACTACCTCAGTTGCGGTGCTTCATGGATAGTGGCGCAACCAACGACGCTGACCGGATCGATAGGCATCTTCGGAGTATTCCCTGACATCAGCGGACTGATGCAGGACAAGTTAGGGATAAAATACGACGTCGTAAAGACAAACAAACATGCAGACATGGACTTCCTACAGTCTGCACGCCCGTTCGATGCAGAGGAACAGCGCATGCTGCAGAATTACATAGAGCGCGGCTACGGACTGTTCTGTAAGCGTGTCTCTGACGGCAGAAAACTGCCAGTAGAGCGTGTGAAGGAGATAGCGGAAGGCCGCGTGTGGACTGGTTCCGATGCACTGAACATAAAACTCGTGGACCAGCTCGGCGGTCTGCCTGAAGCAATAACGAAGGCGGCAGCGATGGCAAAGACTACCGAATACAGAACAGTGTCCTACCCTACCCCCGCATCGTGGGCGGAGCAGCTGTTTGAGACCGTTACAGGTCGCGGCAACAATCTTGACGAACAATTGCGCACGACGTTAGGCGTATTCTACGAACCGCTATGCCTTGTCAAGAGTCTGGAAAAACAAAGTCCGGTACAGGCACGGTGCCCATGGATTATTACACTGCGCTGATACGCTGCACACACGATAATTAACAATTACTGAATCATGAGTGTTGAAGGTGATTTCATAAAACTGAACAAATGGCTTGCTCCGCTGTCGTGGATATACGGCGCGGCAGTAGGTATAAGGAACGCATTGTTTGACAATGGCGTTCTGAAATCACGTTCGTTCGACATTCCCGTGATTTCCGTCGGCAACATCACTGTCGGCGGTGCAGGCAAGACACCGCATGCAGAATATCTCATAGAGTTGCTGCAGGACGAATTCAAGGTGGCGGTGCTCAGCCGTGGTTACAAACGCAAGACACGCGGATACCGCCTTGCAAAAGCAGACACTACAATGCCGCAGATAGGCGACGAGCCATACCAGATGCACAAGAAATTCCCCAACGCACACGTTGTAGTGGATGCCAACCGTTGTCACGGCATTGACCGCATAACCACAGACGAGGCAACGAAAGACACGCAGGTGGTGGTGCTTGACGATGCTTTCCAACACAGATATGTGAAACCCGGATTGAACATTCTCCTCGTTGACTACCATAGACTGATAATATACGATGAGCTTTTGCCGGTAGGCAGATTGCGCGAACCTAAGAAAGGCAAGGACAGGGCCGACATCGTGATTGTGACGAAATGTCCGAAGGACACCACACCGATGGGATTCCGCGTGTTGCAAAGGGCACTGAACCTGTATCCATATCAGGAACTGTATTTCACCACGATGACACAACTGCCGCTGAAACCACTGTTCCCGGAAGGAAAGCCTTTGGAGAAATCAGGATTGCTGCCGAATGTACTGCTGCTCAGTGGCATCGCTTCGCCAGAACAGATTGTGGAAGACATGAAGAACAAGTGCACCAGCATCACACCGATGCACTTCCCCGACCACCATCAGTACACAAAATCGGATGCAGAGGCCATCAACACACAATACAAGATGATGAGCAAGCCTGCCATCATCATCACGACAGAGAAAGATGCCACGCGATTGGAAAACCTGACAAACCTGTCACCTGAGGTACGGGCAGCAATGTACGTGCAACCCATACATGTGACATTCATGCAGGACGATGAAGATAAATTCAACGAAAGAATAAAGAGTTATGTACGAAAGAATCAAAGAGACGGCCAAGTGGCTGCGCCAGCAAATAACACAAAAGCTACAGGAGACAACAGACTCTTCAACCTGTCAGAAATGTCAGGACAGTCAAGCACTGCCGACAACAGCGATAGTTCTGGGGACAGGCCTCGGACAATTAGCTTCTGAGATAGACATACACTGGGAGATGCCATACAAGGACATCCCAAATTTCCCAGTCTCAACAGTGGAAGGACATGACGGAAGACTGATAATAGGCACCTTAGGCGGCAAGGAAGTGCTTGCCATGAAAGGGCGCTTCCACTACTACGAGGGATATTCCATGCAGGAGGTTACCTTCCCTATCCGCGTGATGTACGAACTGGGAATCAAGACACTGTTCGTGAGCAACGCTGCAGGAGGTGCCAACAAAGATTTCCGTGTGGGCGACCTGATGATTATCACCGACCACATAAACTTCTTCCCCGAACATCCGCTGAGGGGTAAGAACATACCTACAGGACCACGTTTTCCTGACATGCACGAGCCATACGATCACAACCTCATAGCTATGGCAGACAAAATTGCCGACAAGAAAGGCATACGTGTGGTTCACGGCACATACATCGGAGTGCAGGGACCAAGCTACGAAACGCCTGCGGAATACAAAGCATACCACACTATGGGAGCTGATGCAGTGGGCATGAGCACAGTTCCAGAGGTAATCGTGGCACGTCACTGCGGCATAAGAGTGTTCGGCATAAGCATAATCACCAACATGGGTATCAGCGACAACCCCGAAACAGCCACGCACGAAGAAGTGCAGGAGGCCGCAAACAACGCCCAACCACTGATGACAGAGATATTCAAAGAACTGATAAAGAATGGAGATTGCTAAACTTGGAGAATTTGGTCTTATCGACCATCTTACAAAAGACATAAAACCACAAAATGCCTCAACAGTAAAAGGAGTCGGTGACGACTGTGCCATACTGCACTACGACAACACGGAAACGCTTGTCACCACCGACATGCTGATGGAAGGCGTGCATTTCGACCTGACATACGTGGACCTCAAGCACCTTGGCTACAAGTCGGCAATGGTGAACATCAGTGACATCTTCGCCATGGGTGGAACGCCACGTCAGATGACAGTAAGCATAGCATTGTCAAAACGCTTTCAGGTGGAAGATCTGGAAGAGTTCTATGACGGTCTGCAGATGGCTTGTGAGAAGTGGAACGTGGACATCATAGGCGGTGACACGACATCTTCACTCACAGGACTTGCCATCAGCATCACCTGCATTGGCGAGGCACGCAAGGAGGACATCATATACCGCAACGGCGCCAAGGACACTGACCTTATCTGCGTATCCGGCGATTTGGGTGCTGCATACATGGGACTGCAACTGCTTGAGCGCGAGAAGATGGTATATTACGAACAAGTCAAGAAGATTCAATCGAAGCTCAAGGATGCCAAGGATGCGGCACAGATAGAGTCACTACAGCGCCAACTGAACGAAGCATGGCAGCCAGACTTTGCCGGTAAGGAATATCTGATACAACGCCAGTTGCAGACTGAAGCACGTGGTGACATCATACAGAAGTTGCGCGAGGCAGGCATACGACCGACAGCCATGATGGACATATCTGACGGACTGTCATCGGAGCTGCATCATATCTGCAAGCAGTCTGGCGTAGGATGTCGTGTGTTCGAGAAGTTCCTGCCCATAGACTACCAGACGGCAGTGATGGCGGAGGAGCTGAACATGAACGTGACCACCTGTGCACTGAACGGTGGCGAGGATTACGAACTACTGTTTACATGTCCGATAGGTGACAATGAGCGTCTGCAACAGATGGAAGGCATCAAGGTGATAGGTCATATCACGAAACCAGAACTTGGTCTGATGCTCGTCAGCCGCGACGGCGGAGAGTTTGAACTATTGGCGCAGGGGTGGAACCCGATAGCTGCATCAAAGTAATCGGAGGGATCGGAATTATCAGAATATTCAGAATTATCAGAGTATTCGGAGTATTCAGAGTATTCAGAGTATTCGGAGAAATCCGAGTAATCGGAGAAATCAGAAGATAAGAAATAACAGCTAAAATAATAAATAATAATGAAACCAACACTTTTTCTGCTCGCTGCTGGCATGGGCAGCCGTTATGGCGGTCTGAAGCAGCTCGACGGTCTCGGCCCAAACGGTGAGACAATCATGGATTACAGCATTTACGATGCCATACAGGCAGGCTTCGGCAAGATTGTATGGGTAATACGTAAAGACTTCGAAGAACAGTTCCGCACACAGATTCTTGCAAAGTATGAGGGCAAGGTGAAATGCGAACTGTGTTTCCAGGCACTTGACGCACTGCCAGAGGGATTCAGCGTACCAGAAGGCCGTCAGAAGCCTTGGGGCACAAACCACGCCGTACTGATGGGTAAGGACGTTATCAACGAGCCTTTCTGTGTCATCAACTGCGACGACTTCTACAACCGCGATGCATTTATGGTCATGGGTAAGTTCCTCAGCGAACTGCCAGAGGGCGCAACAGGTCAATACTCTATGGTAGGCTTCCGCGTAGGCAACACACTGTCAGAGAACGGCACCGTAAGCCGCGGCGTATGTGCCAAGGACGACAACGGCTGTCTGACAACATGCGTGGAGCGCACAAAGATAGCACGCGTTGACGGCAAGGTGGCATACCGTGCCGACAACAAAGAGGATGGCGAATGGGTATATATCGACGAGAACTCACCTGTGTCAATGAACATGTGGGGCTTCACACCCGATTACTTCAAGTACAGCGAGGAGTATTTCAAGGAGTTCCTCTCTGACCCAGAGAACATCAAGAACCTGAAGTCAGAATTCTTCATCCCATTGATGGTCAACAAGCTCATCAACGAAGGCACTGCAACCTGCAAGGTGCTTGACACCACAAGCAAATGGTTCGGTGTAACATACTCCGAAGACCGTCCCGACACAGTGGCTCGCATAGCGAAGCTCGTTGAGGAAGGAGTATATCCAAACAAACTGTTCTAAGACCGGGAGCAATCCCATGGTAACGACAAATGATAATGAATATCAACTTGCTGAACGAAGATGAGGTGGCGCAGTTGCGCCGCCTCATCGAAAGTTCAAACAAAATAGCACTGGTATGCCACATGAATGCCGACGGCGACGCCCTCGGTTCATCGCTGGCATGGGCAGAATATCTCAGGCAGCAGGGCAAAGAGGCACAGCTGATAGTGCCTGACATGTTCCCTGACTTCCTGCAATGGTTGCCAGGGTTGCAGAAATCTCTGCGCTTTGACAAGAAACCAGCCGAGGTGAAGCAACTACTCGACGAAGCCGATCTACTGTGCTACCTCGACATGAACACCCCGTCGCGAGCCAGTGACAAGTTGTCTGAAGAACTCAAGCAGTTCAACGGCAAGGTATTGATGATAGACCACCACGAAGACCCCGACATCAAATGTGACATGAGCATCTCATTCCCCAAGATGTCAAGCACGTCAGAAATGGTGTTCCGCCTGATATGGCAACTCGGTGACTACGAAGGCGTAACGCAAGAGATGGCAACAGCCATATACTGCGGCATGATGACCGACACCGGTGCCTTTACCTACAACAGCAACCAGCCGGAGATATTCTTCATCATCTCTCAATTACTTGTAAAAGGCATTGACAAGGACAGAATATACAGGAGAATATATCATGTATTCAGTCCAAACAGATTGAGACTATGGGGGCACGTGCTTGACAGCAAGTTGAAAGTGAAACATCCACCCTACCGCGCATCGTATTTCACCATCTCAAAGAAAGACATGGAGGAATACAAATTCAACAAGGGCGATGCCGAAGGACTTGTAAATGTTCCACTGAAGATATTAGGTTTGAAACTATCCATATCATTACGCGAAGACACCAAGCAGGAGAACCTTGTATGGGTGAGCACCAGGTCGGTTGACGATTTCCCCTGCGACGAGATGGCACAGCGTTTCTTCAACGGCGGTGGCCACAAGAACGCAGCGGGCGGCAGGTTATACTGTTCACTGGCAGAAGCTATAGAGATAACAAACAAGGCAATAGAAGCATACGCAGAGAAACTGAAATAAGAAAACATAGACATGAAGAAAGTATCATCATTGTTCACAATGGCAATCATCGCAGCTGTTGCATTCACATCATGCGAGGACGAGCAGACATACGCAAAACAGAAAGAGTATGAAAACTCCTGCATCAACAGCTTCCTGTACGGAAACTGCAGAATCAACAATCGTGCGATAAACGTAATCAGCGAAACAGATTTCAAAGCCAAAGGTGAAGTTACAGACACTGCAAGAAACGAATTTGTCTTGTTCAGTTCCACCGGCACCTACATGCAGATAGTGGAAAAAGGCACAGGAGCGAATTTCAAGAAACTGGAGAACGGAGAATGTGCCGACGTACTTTGTCGTTACAGCGAATACAACATCAACGGTGACTCACTGCAGACTTTCAACGACGGTTCTGTGCAAACAGCACCGATATGCGACAAGATGACCGTACGCAACACCAGCGGCACATTCAGTGCATCATTTGAATATGGCTGGATGAGCAAGGTTTACAGCACCACATCGGTACCTGCCGCATGGCTTACTCCACTGTCATACATAAAGCTTGGCAGACCTTCGTCCGCTGATGACAAGATAGCAAAGGTGAGAATAATAGCTCCGCACAACCAATGCCAGGCACATGCCACTACCAATGTGTATGCCTGCTACTATGAGATAACATACCAGAGAGGACAGTGAGGCGGTTCATAGTTTACTGTTTATAGTTTACTGTTTATAGTTTACAGTTCATAGTTATAACTTATCCATAATTTTCAAGTAAAGAAAAATGTCACTGATAAAATCTATTTCAGGCATCCGCGGCACTATCGGCGGACCTGCCGGTGATACCCTTAACCCACTTGACATTGTAAAATTCACATCAGCATACGCTACATTCATACGCAAGGCTATGCCTAACGGCAGCAACAAGATTGTCGTAGGCCGCGATGCACGCATCTCCGGCGAGATGGTGAAGAACGTAGTTTGCGGAACATTGCTCGGCATGGGCTACGATGTGGTGAACATCGGTCTGGCATCTACGCCTACCACCGAACTTGCCGTTACGATGGCTGGAGCCGACGGCGGCATCATCATCACGGCATCACACAACCCACGTCACTGGAATGCGCTGAAACTTCTCAACAACCGTGGTGAGTTCCTCACCGCCGCTGACGGAGCCGAGGTACTCGCAATAGCCGAAGCAGAAGCATTTGAATACGCTGATGTTGATCACATAGGCAAATACACTGAAGAGAACTTTGACGAGCGCCACATTGAGGCCGTGCTCAACCTGAAACTGGTTGACACTGAAGCTATCAAGAAGGCAGGCTTCAACGTTGTCGTTGACTCCATCAACAGCGTAGGCGGCATCATACTGCCACAGTTGCTCGACCGTCTGGGAGTGAAATACACATTCCTCAACGGTGAGGCAAACGGCGACTTCGCACATAATCCAGAGCCACTGGAGAAAAACCTCACCGGCATCATGGACACGCTCAAGGGCGGTGGCTATGACCTCGGCATTGTGGTTGACCCAGACGTTGACCGTCTGGCATTCATCTGCGAAGACGGCAAGATGTTCGGCGAGGAATACACACTGGTCAGCGTGGCAGACTACGTACTCAGCCACACCCCAGGCTCAACCGTCAGCAACCTCTCAAGCACCCGCGCACTGCGCGACGTGACGGAGAAGCACGGCGGCACATACAATGCTGCAGCAGTGGGCGAGGTCAACGTAACCACAAAGATGCGTGAGACAGGCGCCGTCATCGGCGGCGAAGGCAACGGCGGAGTGATATATCCAGAGAGCCACTACGGCCGCGATGCACTGGTAGGCATAGCACTGTTCCTCAGTTCACTGGCTCAGAAAGGCTGCAAGGTGAGCGAGCTGCGCCAGACATTCCCAGAATATTTCATCGCCAAGAACCGCATCGACCTGACAGCCGACACCGACGTTGACGCAATACTCGCCAAGGTAAAGGAGATGTACAGCGCACAGTCTGACGCCCAGGTGAACGACATCGACGGCGTGAAGATAGACTTCCCCGACAAGTGGGTACACCTGCGCAAGTCGAACACCGAACCGATAATCCGCGTCTATAGCGAAGCACACACTATGGACGAGGCTGACGAACTAGGCAAGAAAATCATGCAGGTCGTTTACGATATGCAATAAGAAAAAAATGACATAAAATGCCCAACTGAAACATACCAATTTTACAGTTGGAACACATAGCTCTGTAATAGCTATCATATTACACCGTAAAAGACCACCTTTTACGCCGTAATATGATAGCTTTTACAATACCCCTCGCAACATACTGAAAACTTGCGCGTTACAAAAAGCAAAAAAGAACAGTGACATCCAAGACGGACATCACTGTTCTTTCTCTTTTCAGAGCCTCTTGTCGGATTCGAACCAACGACCCCGAGATTACAAATCACGTGCTCTGGCCAACTGAGCTAAAGAGGCGGGTGGGCAAGCTACTTACATCGCACCGCTACAACCAAGTACCTTTGCTACGTTCCCGTCCTGGAGGATTCCAAGGGAGCTGGTCGTGCAAGACTTGCCCATATATTTCTACGCTTTTCTTTCGTAAGCGGGTGCAAAGGTACGCATTTTCTCGCATATATTTAGCAAAAAGACTTTAAAAAGGGGTAATATTTAAGGTTTATTAAGACAAAAGGACATCCAAAGTGCCTTAAAGTGAAATAAAATGCGTAACTTTGTAGCATGATTTCCCCTTCTGAATACATACAATTAAAGGCATTCGCCCGTCAGGACGGATTCTTCCTGGGCTGCCTGTGGATCTTCACCTTAGGCTGTTTTATCGGCAGCATGTCTGATTCACCCCTGCAAATAGGATTCATAGCAGGAGTCATAACGACCCCTATAATGATGTATCGACTGCTGAAGCATTATCGCGACCGCATAATAGGCGGCAACATAAGTTTCAAGCGCGCCTTCTGCTTCGTTGCACTGATGGTGGTGTATGCAGCCATAATACTGGCGGCAGCCACTTTCATATACTTCTACTTCTTCGACGACGGTGCCTTCATGTCGCACATGCAGCAGCAGATGGCAATACCCCAGATAAGGAATTCATTCACTAACGCCGGAATGGACGTCAAAATGCTTGACGAGCAGTTGGGGCTGTTATCGCAGTCGCGCCCCGTAGATATGGCTTTCAGCCTTTTCTGCAACAGCACCTTTACAGGTTTCATCGCTGCAGCCGTCATTGCCCTCATTGGCAAGAAGACTCAGCAGAAGACATTAGAAGGCTTGAGATAAAAACACCCCACCCTACACGATGTGGGAGAGAGTGTGAAAAACGAAAACATACAGAGAAAATGGATATATCAGTAGTAGTACCACTTTACAACGAGGAAGAGTCTATACCAGAACTCTACGCATGGATAGAGCGAGTAATGAAAGAGCATGGCTTCAGCTATGAGGTCATATTCGTAAACGATGGCTCTACAGACCACTCGTGGGAGATAATAGAAGGCCTCGCAGCGAAAGACGAGCACGTGCACGGAATAAAGTTCCGCAGGAACTATGGCAAGTCGCCTGCCCTTTACTGCGGCTTCGAAAAGGTCAACGGTGACGTGGTGATTACTATGGACGCCGACCTGCAGGATTCACCCGACGAGATTCCAGAGCTTTACCGCATGATAAAGGAAGACGGCTACGACCTCGTTAGCGGTTACAAGCAGAACCGCAAGCAGGGCGACCCTCTGTCGAAGACCATACCGACAAAGCTATTCAACGCTACGGCTAGAAAGGTCAGCGGCATACACAACCTGCACGACTTCAACTGCGGTCTGAAAGCCTACCGTAGGGAGGTGGTGAAGAACATTGAGGTGTATGGCGAGATGCACCGCTACATGCCTTACCTTGCAAAGAACGCCGGTTTCTCAAAGATTGCAGAGAAGCCCGTACATCATCAGGCAAGAAAGTTCGGCAAGTCGAAGTTCATGGGATGGAACAGATTCGTAAACGGATACCTCGACCTCATCACGCTGTGGTTCCTTTCTACATTTGGCAAGAAACCTATGCACATCTTCGGTTTCCTCGGCACACTGATGTTCTTTATCGGTTTCATAGCAGCAGGAATCATCGGTGCCGGCAAATTATGGGCATTGGCACACAACATACCACAGCGCCTTGTCACCGACTCTCCATACTTCTACATCTCACTGACAATGATGATAATAGGCACACAGTTATTCCTCGCCGGTTTCGTGGCAGACCTCGTAAGTCGCTCGTCACAAGGCAGGAATGAATATCAGATAGAGAAGTTTGTATAGGTGGATTCTAATAATTCCCACTGTCAGATTTTTGAATTTGTTTCGAGGGCAAAATGTTAGCTGATAAGGGAGCATAGCGGGCTATGTGACCGCAGAAGTTAACAGTTTGCACCGAAAGAAAACAAAAAGATGACTCAATGATATTCACATAATTGATTAATTTAACTCGTGGGAATTTTTAGAAACCACCTATAGTAAAGACTAAGGGGTGACGGACGATAGATTAACTGAAAAAATCAAGGAAGAATAATGGATAAAAGCGTAATGTTATTACGAGCCATCACTATGTTTGTTGTCATTGCAGGCTTGGCGGCATGTTCATCCATAGACTGCAGTCTGACAGGCAAGGTTTTGTGTAAGTACTATATACAGACCTCTGAAGGAAAAGACAGTGTGTTGGAATACCCTCTCAGCGTGACGTTCAGCCGACCACTGGCAGACGAAGATACGGTTTATATCAACCAACAGGAGAACGTAAGTTCGTTTGAGCTACCTATGAGCCACATTGCCGAAAGCGATGCCTTCACCCTTACGCTGCACATAAACGAAGAAACGACAATAAGCGACAAGGTCACTATAACAAAGACCAACCAGGCAAGCTTTGAGTCAGTAGAATGCCCTGCACGCTACAGGCATACGCTACAGGACGTGACATACACGAAAAACTTCATTGACACCATCATAATAAACGACACCAAGGTAAGTAATGACGCATCAGCTAAGAACATATTTATTCGTCTTAACGGCAGCAATTAGCCTGTTTGCCTTCTGCCAGGATGTCAATGCGCAAGGCAGGGACAAGAAAGACAAGGCAGAGGTTGACAGCACAGAACTTTTCCGTGGCATATCATTGTCATACGACCTCGCCGGCACCGTGATGCGCCTTGTAAGCGACTACGGACAATTTGAGGGTGCGCTGCGAGTGAACCTTAAAGACCGCTATTTCCCTATCATAGAGTTAGGACTGGGTGATGCTAAGCATACGGAGGATGTAGTAACGCATATAGAAAGCACCGTGCGTGCACCATACGGCAGGATAGGCTGCGACCTCAACATGGCAAAAGACAAGCACGACAAATACCGCATAATGTTAGGTGCACGCTATGCACTGACATCTTTCAAGACCAAGGCATACGGAGACATAACAGACCCTTACTGGGGTGGCAGGGTGCCTTATTCCTATGAATCGAAATGCACTTACCACTGGGCTGAATTCCTATTCTCAGTCGATACACAGATATGGGGTCCCGTAAGAATGGGATGGAGCTTTAGGTACAAGGCAAAGCTGAGCAGCAGCGACGATGGCATCGGTGATCTATGGTATATACCTGGCTACGGTAAAAACGGCAACAGACTCGGTGGCACTTTCAACATAACGTTTGAACTGGGACGCAAGAACAAGAAGATATGACTAGACAGAAAATAGCAGCCTACGCCCTTCCACTGATAGCAATCGCCACGCTTGCGGCATTATTGGCTTACAACAGGCATAGCGACAAGGGCACGACATACCATAAGGACTCAGACTTCATATTCGGCACGGCTTACAACGTGACTTACGAAAGCGATGAAGACCTGAAGCAGGACATCAACACGACATTGCTTGCCGTTGACAGTGCACTGTCGCCATTCAACAAGCAATCAATCATAACCGCCGTAAACCAGAATAAGGACACGGAGCTCAACGCTCTCTTCATCGACGTCTTCAACAAAGCCGCAGAGGTATATGCCGACACCGAGGGGGCATTTGATATCACCGTAGCACCGCTGGTGAACGCATGGGGATTCGGATTCAAGAACGGACAGATGCCTACGCAGGCACAGGTGGACAGCATACGCCAATTCATTGGATTCAGCAAAGTATCCCTTAAGGGCTCTCGGATAACGAAACAAGACCCACGCATAATGCTCGACTGCGGAGCTATTGCCAAGGGATATGCCGTAGACCAGGTGGCACGAATGCTTGACAGCAAGGGCGTGAAGAACTACATGGTGGAGATTGGTGGCGAAATCGTAACGAAAGGTGTCAATCCTAACAAGGAACCGTGGCACATCGGAGTGGTGAAGCCCGTGGATGATTCACTGTATGTGAACAACGAACTGCAGACCCGCCTGGCACTGAAAGACGTAGCCATGGCTACATCAGGCAACTATCGCAACTATTACTACAAGGATGGTAAGAAATATGCACACACCATAGACCCGAAGACCGGCTATCCGATACAGCACAACATATTGTCGGCTACAGTGCTCGCACCTACCTGCGCACAGGCTGATGCATACGCTACGGCATTCATGGTGCTCGGCATAGATAAGGCTAAGCAGATACTAAGCCGCCATAAGGAGATGAAGGCCTACCTTATATATAATGACGACAAGGGAGACTACTCTGTATGGTTTTCGCCTGAACTGGAGAAAAACATCATAAAGGAATGATATTAAACGCCACCCAAATATCATCAGTGCCAATCTTTATCGGTCTGACTAACGCCGACCTCGACAAGATTGCCACGGAAGCCCACTTTGACATGCGACACTATAAGAAAGGCAGCGTCATAGTGAGCGAATACGAGAAATGCGAGTCTCTACTATTCATTACTCGCGGATGGGTGGAAACTGATACTTATTCCGACAGTCGCTCATACCACATAAAAGAACTGGCACAAGGCCCGCTGGTGGTGGAACCCGAGAAACTGTTTGGCATGACGCAGCACTACAGGGCGAACTACACTGCATACACCGCCTGCACCATAATAAGCATTCCTAAGGCACAGCTGCTGCAGCTACTTGAGCAATACGTCATAGTGAGGATGAACCTCCTTAACATTATATGCAGGAAGACACAGTTGCTCGAAAGCCAGCCTTGGCAGAGACGAGGCTCTGACGCAAGAGAACGCATAAAGATGTTCATACAGCATCACAGCCATACCCCGACAGGTAAGAAAACGCTGTATATAAAAATGGTACAGCTGGCAGAGGAGACGAACTACACGCGCCTGGAGATATCGCAGGCACTCAATGCCATGGAGAAGGAGGAGAAAATAATACTGAAGAGGGGTATCATAGAGGTGCCCATGCTGCAACTGCTGTAGCGCCCCCACCCCTTTGACGGAATATAACAAAACGAGAAATAAAAAAACACATAATACAAGATGGCTACAAACAATCCTTTCTACGAGGAATATACAACACCACACAAGACCGTTCCGTTTGACAAAATCAAGTTGGAGCACTTTGAACCTGCATTCATGGAGGGCATACGTCGTGATGACGAGCAGATTGAAACGATAGTCAACAATCCCGAACCACCGACGTTTGACAACACCATAATATATACAGACCCTGAACACGAGGAATACTATGAGTTGCTTGGCAACGTGTCTAACGTATTCTTCAACCTTATGTCGGCTGAGACAAACGATGAACTTGAGGCACTGGCACAGAAAATGCAGCCAATACTAACGAAACATCAGAACGATGTGTCGCTGAACGAGAAACTCTTCCAACGCATTAAGGCCGTATATGAGAACCACCGTGAACTGACTGCAGAGGAAGAGATGCTGCTCAACAAAACCTACGACGGTTTCGTGCGCTCTGGTGCACTGCTCGACAAGGCTGGAAAGGACAAACTGCGTGCACTTACAGAGGAAGGTAGCCTGCTGTCACTGCAGTTTTCACAGAATCTGCTTAAGGAAAACAAGGCTTATACACTGCACCTGACTGAAGAGAAAGATCTTGACGGACTGCCTGAGACACAGCGCACCGCCGCTGCCATGGCTGCAAAAGAGCGTGACTTGGATGGATGGGTATTTACCCTTGACGCTCCTTCATACGGTCCTTTCATGCAGTATGCCAAGAACCGTAAACTGCGTAAGCAGCTATACATGGCACGCAACACAGAGTGTACGCATGACAACGACTCTAACAACCTCGAGATATGTAAGCGCCTTGTTAACATTCGTCGTGAGATAGCACAACTATTAGGTCACGAAACCTATGCCGACTATGTGCTGAAGAAACGCATGGCATCCAACACCGCCAACGTATATAAACTGCTCAACGACCTCATAGCTGCTTACAAGCCTACTGCGATAGAGGAGCGAGAGGAACTCAAGAAGATGGCACAGAAGATGGAGGGCGAAGACTTCAAGCTGATGCCATGGGATGCTGCATACTACTCACATAAGCTACAGCTTGAGAAGTACAACGTTGACTCAGAGATGCTGCGCCCTTATCTGGAATTGTCAAAGGTCATTGACGGTGTGTTCGGTCTTGCTAACAGACTCTACGGCATCACTTTCAAGGAAAACAAGGACATTCCTGTATACCATCCCGACGTAAAAGCTTACGAGGTGTTCGACAAGGACGGCTCATTCCTCGCCGTGTTCTATGCCGACTTCCATCCTCGCAAAGGCAAACAGGGAGGAGCCTGGATGACAGAATATCAAGGACAGTATATCAACCAGAAAGGCGAGAACATACGACCACACGTCAGTGTTGTGATGAATCTCACAAAGCCTACCGATGATAAACCTGCCCTGCTTACCCTAGGAGAGGTGGAGACATTCCTGCATGAGTTCGGCCATTCGCTTCATGGCATGTTCGCCAACACCCGCTTTGAGTCACTGTCAGGTACAAACGTATGGTGGGACTTCGTAGAATTGCCTTCGCAGTTTATGGAGAACTTCGTGCTTCAGAAGGATTTCCTGCGTACGTTCGCATTCCACTACCAAACAGGTGAGCCTATGCCAGAGGAAATGATAGACCGACTGATTGCTGCACGTAACTACAACGTGGCATCCATGTGTCTGCGCCAGGTAAGTTTCGGATTGCTCGACATGGCATACTATACCACGAAGGATGAGTTTACAGCCGACATCATACCATTCGAGAAGGAGGCTTGGAAGGATGCCATCATAGACAAACAGCTACCTGACACCTGCATGACGGTGCAGTTCTCACACATCATGGCTGGCGGCTACTCTGCCGGATACTACAGTTATAAATGGGCTGAGGTACTCGATGCTGATGCCTTCGCAGTATTCAAGAAGGAAGGTATATTCAACAAAGACACCGCACAGCGATTCCGCGACTGCATACTCTCAAAGGGTGGTACGGAGCATCCTATGACTCTCTACAAGCGTTTCAAAGGCGCAGAACCTACCATCGACGCACTGTTGGAACGCAACGGTATCAAGAGAAACTGAAGTATTGAACGATTGAAGAAATGAAATTCCGAGTCTTGTTCGTCTGAACAAAACGGAAGATTATAAAAGCACAACGGTTGAAAGTATGGATTCTAAGCAAAAGGCATTAGACAAGAAATACTTGCGCATGGCACGCATATGGGCAGAAAACAGCTACTGCAAGCGTCGTCAGGTGGGAGCATTGGTCGTTAAGGACCACATGATAATAAGCGATGGCTACAATGGCACGCCAAGTGGATTCGACAATATCTGTGAGGAAAACAACGTTTCATTCCCTTACGTATTGCATGCCGAGGCCAATGCCATCACAAAGTTGGCACGTAGCCACAACAACAGCGACGGTGCCACTCTCTACGTTACGGCATCTCCATGCATAGAGTGCGCAAAACTTATAATACAGTCTGGCATACAGCGTGTAGTCTATGGTGAGGCATACCGCCTTGACGACGGACTGCAACTGCTAAAAAGAGCAAATATAGAAACCGTGCTGCTCAATCTTGACGAGGATTAAAGGTAACATTCTGTTAATTTTAGATGTCAAGACGTTAGCTCCATAAATAATTAATCCATTACGGTGGAAACAAACAGGCTCCACCTATACATCACATCAAATACAGACTATGAAAGAAAAGTCACGATATATGCCGCTCATAATGGCGCTATGCGTAGTTATCGGAATACTGATAGGCACATTCTATGCCAACCATTTCTCCGGTAATCGTCTCAACGTCATAAACTCAGGCACCAATCGCCTCAACAACCTACTGCACATCATCAACGATCAGTATGTTGACACCGTCAACATCGACGATCTTGTGGAGAAGGCCATGCCGCTTATTCTCTCTGAGCTTGATCCACACTCCGTATATATATCAGCCAAGGACGCACAGACTGCCAGCGATGACCTGAAAGGTTCTTTCTTCGGCATAGGCATAGAGTTCGTCATACGTGAGGACACTATCCACGTGCAGAACGTGATAGAGGGCGGTCCTGCGCAGAAGGCTGGTCTGATAGCCGGCGACAAGATAGTAAGCGTTGACGGACAGGCATTTGTAGGTAAGAGCGTAACCAATGAGGAAGCAGTGCATCGCCTGAAGGGTCCAGACAAATCAAAGGTCAAGGTCGGCGTACTGCGTTATGGCTCTGACAAGCAACAGGTATTTGAGATCACACGTGGTGAAGTCAAGACTAAGAGTATCACCGCATCATACATGATAGACGACAATACCGGCTACATACGTATAAAGAACTTTGGCGAGAACACCTACGAGGATATGCTCATATCACTCGCAGAACTGTCGTCGCACAACTGCAAGAACATCATCATCGACCTTCGCGACAATACCGGCGGATACCTTGAGGCTGCCGTGCAGATGGCTAATGAGTTCCTGCCAAAGAACAGTCTGATAGTATATACCGAAGGAAGGAAGTCACAGCGTCAGGACTACAAGTCTGACGGCAGAGGCACCTACCAGAAGATGCCGCTTGTGGTACTCATCAACGAGGGCTCTGCATCAGCCAGCGAGATATTCGCCGGAGCAATGCAGGACAATGACCGTGGTACCATCATCGGTCGTCGCTCTTTCGGCAAGGGTCTCGTTCAGCAGCAGATAGGCTTCCCTGACGGTTCCATGATACGTCTTACGGTAGCACGCTACTACACTCCTTCGGGCCGTTGCATACAAAAGCCTTACAGCAAGGGTGACGACGAAGACTACCAGAAAGACCTCATCACACGCTATGAGCATGGTGAGTTCTTCAACGAAGACAGCATAAAGCACAATGGTCCTCAGTATCATACGGTAAGCGGACGTATAGTATATGGTGGCGGCGGCATAACGCCTGACATCTTCATACCAGAAGACACCACCAACGTAACATCATACTACCGCGAGGCAAGCATGACAGGACTCATACTACAGTTTGCCTTCACATACACCGACGACAACAGGCCAAAGCTTAACAGCTTCAAGGAAATGCAGTCACTGGCAGACCATCTGGTGAAGCAAAACACCGTAGAGCAATTTGCCGAATATGCTGACAAGCATGGACTGAAACGCCGCAACCTGATGATACAAAAGTCTCACCATCTGCTTGAGACACATATCAATTCACGCATCATTTATAATATAATGAATGAACAGGAGTGGATTAAATATCTTAATCGCGACGACAATGCCATAAAAGCTGCTTTAAAGGCTTTTTATGAGAAAAATGTAAAAAAATAACGAGTAAAATAAAAAAACGTCAGATTTTTTTGGCAGTTTCAAGATAAATTGCTACCTTTGCACTCGATTTTATGACAAAACGCAAATAACGATGAACAATTTCTACGCATATTACTTCTACTTTTACTTTGCAGGGCACTGTGAAGCGGGAAGTTGCGTGTAAAGTTCAACTTAAAAGATTAAGGCAAGAAAAGATAAATTGCAAGGTCCCGCATAGTAATAAAATACTACGCGGGATTTTCTTTTAGATGGCAATCAAACAATAAGATATGAAGAGAATAGCAATACAAGGAGAGCTCGGAAGTTTCCACGACATCACAGCACGTCATTGCTTCGAAGGTGACCAGTTGCAAATCATCTGCTGCTCTACGTTCGAGGACGTGATTCAGAACATGAAGCAAGACCCTACCGTCATCGGTATCATGGCAATAGAGAACACCATAGCTGGTTCACTGCTTCATAACTATGAACTGTTGCGCGAGTCAGGCATGACCGTAGTGGGCGAATACAAGACACACATCAGTCACTGCATCTGCGCATTGCCAGGTCAGTCACTCGACGAGCTCAGCGAGGTTCACACACATCCCGTAGCCCTCATGCAGTGCCAGCATTATCTCAGCCGCCATCAGAACCTGAAGATGGTCGAGGCTGAAGACACCGCAGGTTCTGCAAAGGAGATTGCAGAGAAAGGCCTTACCGGAGTAGCAGCAATCTGTCATGCTGACGCAGCTGCAATGTATGGACTGGAAGTATTGGAGAATCACATTGAGGACAATCCACACAACTACACCCGCTTCCTCATCATGAGCGACCCGAGGAAGGCTGATTTCCTCCGCGCACAGAACGAAGCCGACAAGGCAAGCATTGTCTTTTCACTGCCACACGAAGAAGGCTCTCTGTCACAGGTACTCTCTATCTTGTCTTTCTACAAGATAAACCTCACCAAGATTCAGTCACTGCCAATCATCGGGCGCGAATGGGAATATCTGTTCTACGTTGACGTCACCTACGACGACCTCACACGTTACCGCCAGAGCATCGATGCCATCACGCCTCTTACACGCGACCTTATTATATTAGGAGAATATCGCTCGGCGTAATAATGCAGAATTCAAAACGCAGAATGCAGAATTTACAATTCATAATTCATAATTAATAATTCATCGCCCAATCTCCCACCCTCACAGGGTTGCCCTCCCCCGCAAAACGGGGGAGAAACGAAGTAAAGGGGGTGTAAAGACCATTGATGGTCGGGGAGGGTCTAAACTCATAACTTACATGTATAAGATACAGCCAGCCGACCGTCTTTCTACGGTACAAGAATACTACTTCAGTCGCAAACTGAAAGAGGTAGCCAAACTCAACGCTGAGGGCAAGGACATCATCTCACTCGCCATCGGTTCACCTGACATGCCGCCGTCAAGCGCCACTGTCGAAAAACTTTGCAAGGTAGCATACGACCCTAACGCACACGGCTACCAGCCTACGGTGGGCACACCAGAACTGCGCAAGGCCATGGCAGGTTTCTACAAGCGTTGGTACAACGTAGAGCTTGACCCTGCTACCGAGATTCAACCAATGATAGGTTCTAAGGAGGCAATACTTCACGTCACACTTGCACTCTGTAACCCAGGAGACGAAGTCCTCGTTCCTAATCCCGGCTATCCTACCTATACTTCACTGTCAAAGATACTCGGACAGAAGATCGTGAATTACGACCTGTTGGAGAGCAATGACTGGCAACCAGACTTTGAAGCCCTGGAGAAGATGGACCTCAGCCGCGTGAAACTGATGTGGACCAACTATCCTAACATGCCGACTGGTGGCAATGCACGTCGCGAGACATACGAGAAGCTGGTGAAGTTTGCACGCGAACATAACATCGTGATAGTTAACGACAACCCTTACTCGCTCATCCTCAACGACAACCCTCAGTCCATTCTGCAGGTAGAAGGAGCCAAAGAGTGCTGTATCGAGTTCAACTCAATGTCGAAGAGTCACAACATGCCAGGCTGGCGCGTAGGCATGGTGGCAACAAACAGCCAGTTCATTCAGTGGATCTTAAAGATTAAGTCAAACATCGACTCCGGCACGTTCCGAGGCATACAGCTTGCTGCCGCTGCCGCATACGACAACGATGACGAGTGGCATCGCGAAAACAACTTTGAGAACTACCGTCGTCGCCGCGAGATTGCAGAAAAGATAATGGACGTGCTGGAATGTAAATACGACAAGAAGTCTGTGGGCATGTTCCTGTGGGGGCGCATTCCTGATCATTACAAGACATGCGAGGAACTTACAGAAAAAATCCTTCACGAGGCTCGCGTTTTCATCACGCCTGGCTTCATCTTCGGTTCTAACGGCGAGCGCTACATCCGCATATCACTCTGCGCCAAGGACGATAACATCCGCGAAGCGCTTAGGAGGATTGAAAAATTGAAAAATTGAAAATCAACCATTCATGCAATTCGTATTTTAGAGAACAACATAAGAAAATATTAATCAGCTACAAAAAGCATCAAACACATATAACGCAATTATGGAATTAGAAGTAGAGGCACTCAATCTGCCAAGTGACAGCAAGCGACCATTCGTTATCGCCGGCCCATGCTCTGCCGAGACAGAAGAGCAAGTAATGACAACAGCGAAGCAACTCGCCATAAAGGGTTGCCACATGTTCCGCGCCGGAGTATGGAAGCCACGTACCAAGCCAGGAGGTTTCGAAGGTCACGGAGAACCTGCCCTCGAGTGGATGGCTGAAGTAAAGAAAGAAACCGGCATGCTCATCGGCACTGAGGTGGCAACACCTGAGCACGTGGAGCTCTGCATGAAATACGGACTCGACATACTGTGGATCGGTGCACGCACATCAGCTAACCCTTTCGCCATGCAGCAACTGGCCGACTCTATGAAGGGTCTCGACATACCTGTCTTCGTCAAGAACCCTGTAAACCCTGACCTTGAGCTGTGGATTGGCGCATTGGAGCGCATCAACCAGGCCGGTGTCAAGAAGCTGGCTGCCATACACCGTGGTTTCTCTTCTTTCGACAAGACCATGTACCGCAACGCACCAATGTGGCAGATTCCTATCGAACTGCGTCGCCGCATTCCAGAACTGCCTATCGTCTGCGACCCTTCACACATGGGCGGTAAGCGCGAACTCATCGCGCCTCTGTCACAGCAGGCACTCGACCTCGGCTTCGACGGACTGATGATTGAGTCACACTGCGACCCTGACAAGGCATGGAGCGATGCCAAGCAACAGGTTACGCCTGAGGTTGCCGACTATATCGTGGGCATGCTCGTAGCTCGTGACAACACTTATACCACCGAGGGCATAAAGCTGTTGCGCCAGCAGATTGACAAGATTGACAACGAACTGATGGACCTTCTTGCAAAGCGCATGCGCGTATGCCGCGAGATTGGCCAGTACAAGAAGGAGCATAACATGCAGGTGCTGCAGACCGGACGCTACAACGAGATTCTCGACAAGCGCGGCGTACAAGGTTCGCTGACTGGCATGAATCCTGAATTCGTAAAGCAGGTATTTGAGCACATCCACGAGGAGTCTGTGCGTCAGCAAATAGAAATCGTAAACCAGTAAATCAAAATTGAAGAATTGAAAAATTCTTAATTTTTAAACATTAGCGTAGTGAAAATATTAATTCTTGGAGCAGGCAAGATGGGGTCCTTCTTCATTGACCTGCTGAGTTTCGACCACGAAGTCGGCGTGTATGAGAAAGACCCACGTCGCATGCGTTTCACATACAACTGTCAGCGCTTTACCGACCTTGAGGAGGTACGCAACTTCCAGCCCGAGCTGGTCATCAACGCTGCCACTGTGAAATATACCATACCGGCATTCAACGAGGTATTGCCTTACCTGACAGACAACGTAATACTGAGCGACATCGCATCGGTAAAGACCGGACTGAAGGAGTTCTACGAGCAGACAGGCAAACGCTATGTCAGCACCCACCCTATGTTCGGCCCTACCTTTGCCAACCTCAACCAACTGTCTGAGGAGAACGCCATCATCATCAGCGAGGGCGACTACATGGGACGTTGCTTCTTCAAGGACCTCTACAGCCGTCTTGACCTCAACATCTACGAGTACACCTTCGAGGAGCACGACAAGACCGTGGCATACTCACTGTCCATCCCGTTCGTGTCAACCTTCGTCTTCTCAGCCGTGATGAAGCACCAGGACGCGC
>JAEEGH010007680.1_pt1 | contig 25811 bp, 22 predicted proteins | sample 9134181 | NCBI WGS metagenome assembly JAEEGH01 (sample SAMN16246544, study PRJNA631951) | gut metagenome | biome: gut microbiome; feature: rumen; material: DP-attached | host: Bos | place: Iran: Karaj | collected 2018-10
CTCATGGGCATCAACGGCGCCGACCGCGACCCTGAAGACCCCTACGAGGTGAAGAACTGCTACCAGAACTGGGAAACCTGCAAGGCCTGCAACATTCAGCTCATCTTCTACCGCAGCAAGAAGCAGGCCGCCGACGTGCTGGTGAAATGCCTGCTGAACGGCAGCGAGGCCACGCTGCCACTGCCCGCCGACAACTATCCCTACTACAAGTGGAGCGACTTCAAGAAGTTCTATACCGACAGGTGCAACAGCCTGAAGGGTGAGTAACGGCTGTGAATCCCGCACATTCACAATGAACGACCACACAATCATCAACGACCCGGTATTCGGGTTCATCAAGATTCCGAGGGGACTGCTGTACGACGTCGTACGGCATCCCCTTATGCAACGCCTGAACCGCATCAACCAACTGGGACTGGCATCGGTGGTCTATCCCGGCGCCCGCCACACGCGGTTCCAGCACTCCTTAGGGGCCTTCCACCTGACGAGCGAGGCCATACTGACGCTCCAGCAGAAGGGGAACTTCATCTTCGACTCAGAGGCAGAGGCCGTTCAGGCCGCCATCCTGATGCACGACATCGGGCATGGCCCCTTCTCGCACGTGCTGGAGCATACGCTGATACACGGCATCTCGCACGAGGACATCTCGCTGCTGATGATGGAGCGCATCAACCGCCAGACGGGTGGCCAGCTGAACCTTGCCATCAGCATCTTCAAGGGCGAGTATCCGAAGCAGTTCCTGCACCAGTTGATATCAAGCCAGCTCGACATGGACCGCCTTGACTACCTGCGCCGCGACTCGTTCTTCACGGGCGTTACCGAGGGAAACATCGGGTCGGCGCGACTCATCAAAATGCTGAATGTTGTAGACGATTCACTGGTCATTGAGTCGAAAGGAATCTATTCACTTGAAAATTTCCTGACAACACGACGGCTAATGTACTGGCAGGTATACCTGCACAAGACGGCCGTAGCCTGTGAAAAAGTATTGGTCAACACGCTGACGAGGGCCAAGGAGCTGACACGCGGCGGGAAGGACCTGTTTGCCTCGCCGCCGTTGAAGTATTTCCTGCAGAACGAGGTCGACAAAACCTGGTTTGACAGCCATGAGGAAACGCTCGACATGTATGGCGACCTGGACGACAGCGACATCTGGAGTGCACTGAAAGCCTGGAAGTACAGCGACGACAAGATACTCTCGACGCTTGCCACCGACATGCTCGACAGGCACATCTTCAAGGTGGAGGTCAGCGAGACGCCCGCCGACGAGGCGCGCATAGGTCAGCTGGCCAGCGAGATAGCCATGAAGATGGGCATCAGTTCCGACGACGCCCGCCGCTACATGATGAGCATCAACACCATACAGAAGGATATGTACGACACGACGGACGACAGTATCACAATTCTTTACAAAGATGGCTCAACGCGCGATATTTCCGAAGCTTCCGAATTGCTAAATGTGCAGTTACTTTCTAAAAAAATAAGAAAATATTACCTCTGTTATCAGCGTTTCGAATAATTTTTGCTACCTTTGCAAGCAAATTCAGAAACAACCCTTATGGAATTTACAGCGAAACAGATTGCAGAGCTAATCGAAGGACGGATTGAAGGCGACGAAAATGCCAAGGTCAGCTCCTTTGCCAAAATTGAAGAAGGCCGCGAGGGCGCTATCTCGTTCCTCTCGAATCCCAAGTACACCCACTTTCTATATGACACAAAGTCGTCCGTCGTTCTCATCAATGAGGACGTGGTGCTTGAAAAGCCCGTCGCCCCTACCCTCATCCGCGTGAAGAATGCCTATGAGAGCGTGGCGCGGCTGCTGCAGATTTATGACTCGATGAAGCCCAAGAAGACGGGCGTCGACGCGCTGGCCTTCGTATCGGCGTCGGCCACAATCGGCAACGATGTGTATATCGGCCCGTTCTGCTACATCGGCGACGGCGTCGTCATCGGCGACGGCTCGCGAATCTTCCCCAACGTGACCATCTACGACGGCACCCGCATCGGCCAGCGCGTGACCATTCACGCCGGAGCCGTCATCGGTGCCGACGGTTTTGGCTTCGCGCCTAACCAGGAAGGCTACGAGAAGATTCCGCAGATAGGCATCGTCATCATCGAGGACGACGTGGAGATAGGCGCCAACACGTGCATCGACCGCTCGACGATGGGCCAGACCGTCATTCATCGCGGCGTAAAACTGGACAACCTCATTCAGGTGGGCCACAACTGCGAGATTGGCGAGAACACCGTCATGTCGGCCCAGGCAGGCCTGGCCGGCTCTACGAAGGTCGGCGCATGGTGCATGGTCGGCGGCCAGGCAGGCTTCTCAGGTCACATCACCATTGCCGACAGAACCTTTGTCGGCGCACAGAGCGGCGTCATCAGCAATACCAAGGGCAACGGCGAACAGCTCATCGGTGCTCCTGCCGTGAACCCCAAGATGTACTTCAAGGCCAGAGCCCTCGACGCCAAGCTGCCCGAGATGTACCGCCAGATTGCTGCTTTGCAGCGCGAAATTGACGAACTGAAAAAGAAACTTTAAGAGATATGAAACAAAAGACATTAAAAGGAAGTTTTTCATTGTGCGGCAAAGGTCTGCATACAGGTCTCAGCCTTACAGTAACCTTCAACCCCGCACCTGAAAACAACGGCTACACAATTCAGCGCATCGACCTGGACGGCATGCCTACCATTGATGCTGTCGCCGAGAACGTCGTCGACACGCAGCGTGGAACGGTTCTGGGCAAGGGCGACGACCTGCGCGTATCGACCGTAGAGCATGCCCTCTCGGCCCTTTATGCCCTAGGCATCGACAACTGCCTGATTCAGGTCAACGGTCCGGAGTTCCCTATTCTTGACGGCTCTGCCATTAAGTATGTTGAGAAAATACAAGAGATTGGCATTGAAGAGCAAAATGCACCCAAGGACTGGTACATCATCCGCAAGAAGATTGAGGTAAAAGACGAGGAAAGCGGCTCGTGCATCACCATCCTGCCCGACGACGAGTTCTCGCTCACAGTCATGTGCTCGTTCGAGTCGAAATTTATCAACTCACAGTTTGCCACCGTCAACAAGGTTGAGGACTTCCCAACTGAAATTGCCCCTGCCCGCACGTTTGTCTTTGTCCGCGATATTGAGCCTTTGCTGCAAGCCAACCTGATCAAGGGTGGCGACCTGGACAACGCCATCGTCATCTACGAGCGTCAGACCACACAGGAACGGCTCGACATGCTGGCTGACATGATCGGCGTAGAGCACCGCGATGCCAACGACTTAGGCTATATACAGCACAAGCCGCTGGTTTGGGAAAACGAGTGTACGCGCCACAAACTGCTCGACATTGTCGGCGACATGGCCCTGATTGGCAAACCCATCAAGGGCCGCATCATTGCCACACGTCCCGGGCATACCATCAACAACAAGTTTGCCCGGCTCATGCGCAAGGAAATCCGCAAGCACGAGATTCAGGCTCCTATCTACGACCCCAACGACGAGCCGGTCATGGACGTGAACCGCATCCGCGAACTGCTGCCCCACCGCTATCCCATGCAGCTGGTCGACAAGGTGGTGGCCTTAGGCCCGATGAGCATCGTCGGCATCAAGAACGTCACGTCGAACGAGCCCTTCTTCCAGGGACACTTCCCCCAGGAGCCCGTCATGCCCGGCGTGCTCCAGGTAGAGGCTATGGCACAATGCGGCGGACTGTTGGTGCTGAACTCACTTGAGGAGCCTGAGCGCTGGTCGACCTACTTCATGAAGATTGACAACGTGAAGTTCCGTCAGAAGGTGGTGCCCGGCGACACGCTCGTCTTCAAGGTCGACCTCCTGGCTCCCGTCCGTCACGGCGTCTCGTCGATGAAAGGTTATGTCTTCGTTGGCGACCACGTCGTCACCGAAGCCAGTTTCACCGCTCAAATCGTTAAAAACAAATAGTAAATGAACACAATACACCCATTGGCCATCGTCGACCCTGAGGCAAAACTCGGCGACAACAACGTGATAGGACCGTTCTGCGTGATTGACAAGAACGTCGTCATCGGCGACAACAACAAGCTGCTGAACAGCGTAACCATACACTATGGCGCCCGCATAGGCAACAACAACGAGTTCTTTCCCGGAGCCAGCATATCGACCAAGCCTCAGGACCTGAAGTTCCAAGGCGAAGACACTACCTGCGAGATTGGCGACAACAACTCCATCCGCGAGAACGTGACCATCAGCCGAGGCACAGCCTCGAAGGGCAAGACCGTTGTCGGCAACGGCAACCTGCTGATGGAGAACATGCACGTGGCCCACGACTGCGTCATCGGCAACGGCTGCATCATCGGCAACTCAACGAAGTTTGCCGGCGAGGTCGTGGTCGAGGACTATGCCATCATTTCGGCCACCTGCCTGTTCCACCAGTTCTGCCGCGTAGGCAGTTTCATCATGTTCCAGGGAGGCTCGCGCACCAGTCAGGACATTCCGCCATACATCATTGCCGGAAAGGAGCCCGTGCGCTTTGCAGGCGTCAACCTGATAGGACTGCGCCGCCGGGGATTCGACAATGCCACGATAGAGGCCATCCACGACGCATACCGTATTATTTACGCGCAAGGGGTGCTGAAGGACGGTATTGCCGAGGCACGTGCCAAGTATCCCAACTCGAAAGAAGTGGAATACATCTGCTCGTTCATCGAGAACTCCAAGCGCGGGGTGATTCGGTGAGGAGATGAGGAGTTGAGGAGTTGAGGAGTTGAGGAGGAGCAAGAAACTCATTGTCGTTACGGGACCTACAGCCGTCGGGAAGACCGACCTCTGTATGCAGATAGCCCGGCAGCTCGACATTCCAATCATCAATGCCGATTCGCGGCAGTTGTTCCGCGAACTGAAAATCGGCACAGCCTCGCCTACCGAAGAACAGCTGCAGGCGGTCAGACACTATTTTGTAGGAACGCTCAGCATCGGCGACTACTACAGCGCCTCGATGTACGAACAGGACGTGATGGCCCTGCTCGATAAACTCTTCCTGTCGGGCGACTACGCTCTGCTGTCGGGCGGCTCAATGATGTATATCGACGCCGTCTGCAACGGCATTGACGACATTCCGACGGTCGACGACGCGACACGCGCCACCATGAAGCGCCGGCTGGCCGAAGAGGGGCTGGAGGCTCTCGTGGCAGAACTGAAACAACTCGACCCTGAGCACTACGACATCGTCGACCGCCAGAATCCGCGCCGCGTTGTCCACGCCCTTGAAATATGCCACATGACGGGCAAGACCTACTCCTCATTCCGCAAGGCCACGCGGCGTCAGCGCCCGTTCGACATCATCAAGATCGGACTCAACCGCGAACGTGAGGAATTATACAAACGCATCAACCTGCGGGTAGACCAAATGATGGCCGACGGACTGCTCAACGAGGCCAAGTCGATGCTGCCACATAGAGACGAAAACGCCTTGAACACTGTAGGTTACAAAGAATTGTTCAACTATTTCGACGGCATCTGGAACTTGGACGAGGCCGTCGAGCGCATCAAGGGTAACACGCGCCGCTACGCCCGCAAGCAACTGACGTGGTTCAAGCGCGACGAACAGATGAGGTGGTTCCACCCCGACCACCAAGAATCAATAATGAACTACATATATCAATATGAGTAAAGAAGAAAAAGGAAATAATATTCTGACCCGCTGCTGGCGAGGCGTGAAAGGCATCTTCGGCTGGTACATCGGCATCTTCAAGGGCCGGCCCTGGTACATCAAGATCGTCTCTACCGTTGCCTCCCTCGTCGTGATGTTCGTACTCTACCTGCTGGCCGTCAACTTCAACTTCCTGTGGCTCTTCGGCAAGTCGCCGTCCATGCAGACCATCAAGGACAAGCGGCCGGCACAGGCATCGGAGATATACAGTGCCGACGGACAGCAGATAGGAAAGTTCTTCAGCGAAAACCGCACACCCGTCGACTACGAGGACGTCAGCCCCGTCTTCTGGCAGGCACTCATCGATACCGAGGACGAGCGCTTCTACTCGCACCACGGCATCGACTTCACTGCCTTCGGGGCTGCCCTGAAAGACTATCTGCTGCACGACGACCCACGCGGCGCCTCGACCATCACCCAGCAGCTGGCCAAGAACCTCTTCCGCGTACGCACCGAGTATTCCACCGGACTGCTCGGCCGCATTCCCGGTCTGAAAATGCTCATTATGAAGAGCAAGGAGTGGATAACGGCCTACAAGCTGGAGTACTTCTTCACCAAGGAGGAGATTCTGACGCAGTATGCCAATACCGTCGACTTCGGCTCTAACGCCTTTGGCATCAAGACGGCATCCAAGACCTACTTCGGCATCACGCCAAAGGATCTGACTGCCGAACAGGCTGCCGTGCTGGTGGGCATGCTCAAGGCCACCACCTATTATAATCCGCGTATTCATCCCGACAATGCCATCAAGCGCCGCAACGTCGTGCTCGACAATATGGTGAAGCACAACCACCTGACGCAAGCGGCCTTCGACTCGCTGAAGACCACCGAGATAGAGCTCGACTTCAACGTCGAGAACGCCTACGACGGCAAGGCCAACTACTTCCGCGAGGCGGTGGCCAACGAACTGAGGGAGTGGTGCCGCGACAATGGCTACGACCTCTATACCGACGGCCTGCAGATTTATACCACACTCGACACCCGCATGCAGCGCTATGCTGAGGCTGCCGCTACAAAGCAGATGAAGCAGGTACAGAACAACTTCAACCAGCACTGGGGCAAGACCAACCCCTGGCAGGATGAGCGCCATCAGGAAATTGCCGGTTTCATCGAGGATATTGCCAAGCGCCAGCCCTATTACAAAGTGCTGACGAAGAAATTCCCCAACCAGCCCGACAGCATCGCCTACTACCTCAACAAGCCCCACACGGTTAAGCTGTTCGACTATGAAAAGGGCACCGTGGAGCGCGAGATGTCGACACTCGACAGCATACGCTACATGGTACGCTTCATGCATTGCGGCTTCGTGGCCATTGAGCCCAACACAGGCTACGTCAAGGCGTGGGTGGGCGACATCGACTTCAACTCGTGGAAATATGACAAAGTGACGGCTCAGCGCCAGCCCGGCTCTACGTTCAAGCTCTTTGTCTATACCGAGGCCATGAACCAAGGACTCACTCCCTGCGACCGCCGTCAGGATTCCTACTTCTCAATGAAAGTCTGGGACCCCGGCAAGAAGAAGGAGGTGACGTGGGCACCCACCAACGCCAACGGCTACTTCACGGGAGCCAACATGACGCTTCGTGCCGCCTTTGCCCAGAGCATCAACTCCGTAGCCGTCAAATTAGGCCAGGAGGTGGGCATCAGGAACATTGCCAACACCGCCCACGCTATGGGCATCAAGAGCGAGCTCGACCCCACGCCCTCGCTTGCCCTGGGCGCCAGCGATGTCAACCTGCTGGAGTTGGTGAACGGCTACTCGACGGTCGTCAACGACGGAAAAATGCACGAGCCCATCCTCGTGACACGCATCCTCGACCGCGACGGCAACGAGATATACATCGCACCCACCGAGCAGCGGCAGGCAATACCCTACCGCAGCGCCTTCTTCGTGCAGCAGCTGCTGCAGGGCGGTCTCCGCGAGCGTGGCGGCACGTCGATGAGTCTGTGGGGATATGTAGGGAAATATACCGATTCAGAGTTCGGCGGCAAGACAGGAACGTCGAACAACCACTCTGACGCCTGGTTCGTAGGCGTCTCGCCCAAACTGGTCTGCGGCGCCTGGGTGGGCGGCGAGTACCGCTGCATCCACTTCCGAACGGGTGCCCTCGGACAGGGTTCGCGCACGGCTCTGCCCATCTGCGGCTACTTCCTGGAGTCGGTATTGGGCGATAAGGCCTTCAAGCATTATCACGGCAAGTTCGACAAGCCCAAAGATCCGGACATCACTCAGGATATGTATGAGAACTGCCACTATACCTACTCCTATAATTACAACGACAGTACCGAGCTCGACAGCCTCGGCTATGAGGGGTATGAGACCATAGAGGAGGACGTCGAACTTGACGAGGAGGGCAACCCAACCGTCAAGCCACAGGAGACGGACGAAGCAGGAACGGAAGCCACTAAACCCAAGGAAGGCAACCCCGCCGAAGCTACCGAGCAGAAGAAGGGTGCACAACCCCAGTACGAAGATGTGTATTTTTAGATGGCCATCATTTTATGTTAAATAAACGTAAAAGCATCGGTTTCAGACGGAGCCGATGCTTTTTTCTCGTTGAAAATCAGTAACTTTGCAGCCACTTTGTCCAAAAAGGGCAGATAGGAGTCAGAACAGGCGCTGCTTCTATGGATTATTAACCCGAAAAAACCGACCTGATAAACGTCTGTTCAGGTCAAGCGCCCTCTTCGAGAGAAAGGGCAAAGAGAAAACAAAATTATGTCAGAATTAACAAAGAACGTTAAGCCGCTCGACGACTTCAATTGGGACGAGTTCGAGAACGGCACCGTAGCGAACGTCAGCAGAGAAGAGCTCGACAAGGCCTACGACGAAACCCTGAACAAAGTAGCCGACCATCAGGTAGTTGACGGAAAGGTCATCTCGGTTGACAAGAAGGAAGTTGTTGTCAACATCGGTTACAAGAGCGACGGTATCATCCCCGCTTCTGAATTCCGCTACAACCCCGACCTGAAGATTGGCGACACCGTAGAGGTCTACGTGGAGAGCGCCGAGGACAAGAAGGGCCAGCTGCTGCTGTCGCACAAGAAGGCTCGCCTGAGCAAGGCTTGGGACCGCGTCAACGCTGCCCTCGAGAGCGAGGAGATTGTACAGGGCTTCATCAAGTGCCGCACGAAGGGCGGTATGATTGTCGACGTCTTCGGTATCGAGGCATTCCTGCCCGGTTCGCAGATCGACGTTCACCCCATACGTGACTACGACCAGTTCGTTGGTAAGACGATGGAGTTCAAGATTGTGAAGATCAACCAGGAGTTCCGCAACGTCGTCGTCTCGCACAAGGCTCTCATCGAGGCCGAGCTCGAGGCACAGAAGAAGGAGATCATCGGCAAGCTCGAGAAGGGTCAGATTCTGGAAGGTACTGTCAAGAACATCACCTCGTACGGCGTATTCGTCGACCTGGGCGGTGTGGACGGACTCATCCACATTACCGACCTCAGCTGGGGTCGCGTCGACGACCCGAAGAAGGTTGTAGAGCTCGACCAGAAGATCAATGTCGTTATCCTCGACTTCGACGACGAGAAGAAGCGCATTGCCCTCGGTCTGAAGCAGCTCACGCCGCATCCTTGGGATGCTCTGGATGCCGAACTGAAGGTTGGTGACCACGTGAAGGGTAAGGTTGTCGTGATTGCCGACTACGGCGCATTCGTTGAGATTCAGCCCGGTGTTGAGGGTCTGATTCACGTCAGCGAAATGTCGTGGAGCCAGCACCTGCGCTCAGCTCAGGAGTTCCTGAAGGTTGGCGACGAGGTGGAGGCAGTCATCCTGACTCTCGACCGCGACGAGCGCAAGATGTCGCTCGGCATCAAGCAGCTGAAGGAAGATCCGTGGGAGGCTATCGAGACGAAGTATCCCGTTGGCTCTAAGCACAATGCAAAGGTTCGCAACTTTACCAACTTCGGCGTATTCGTTGAGCTGGAGGAGGGTGTCGACGGTCTGATCCACATCAGCGACCTGAGCTGGACCAAGAAGGTGAAGCATCCCTCAGAGTTCACACAGGTTGGTGCTCAGATTGACGTCATCGTGCTCGACATCGACAAGGAGAACCGCCGCCTGAGCCTCGGCCACAAGCAGCTGGAGGACAATCCTTGGGATGTGTTCGAGGAGAAGTACACCGTCGGCTCTGTCCACACCGGTAAGATTACCGAGCTGCTGGAGAAGGGCGCCGTCGTTGCACTCGACGAGAACGTTGAGGGCTTCGCTACCCCGAAGCACCTGGTCAAGGAGGACGGCTCGCAGGCCCAGCAGGGCGAGGAGCTGCCGTTCAAGGTGATTGAGTTCAACAAGGACTCGAAGCGCATCATCCTGAGCCACAGCCGCACCTTCGAAGATCCGAAGCGTGAGGAAAAGGCTGCCGCCAAGAAGGCCGCTCCGCGTGCTGCCAAGAAGGACGACACGCCGAAGATTGAGAATGTTGCCGCAAGCACCACGCTGGGCGACATCGACGTACTGGCTGAACTGAAGGCCAAGATGGAGAAAGGCGAGTAAAAAAAAACGCTAAATTCCGTTAAATATTAGCGGTAGGGTGTAAAAATAACACCTTACCGCTCTTTTTTTCTGCTTTTTTCATTGTCGTTTCAAATAAAAGTTGTAAATTTACACCCAAAATCTGAAAACACATTAATTTACACTAAAAACCAATTACAATGAAAAGCTTAAAAGGTAGCATTTTAGGCATGGGCGTTGCTATGGCAATGCTTACTGCTTGTGATGGCGGACAGCAGGCTCCGCAGCTCACGGCATCGGGTCTCGACCCTGCCAAGTTTGACACCACACTTCAGGACAAGCCGGTGAAGCTCTTCACGCTGAAGAACCAGAACGGCATGGAGGTGTGCATCACCAACTACGGCGCACGCGTGGTTTCGCTCGTCGTGCCCGACAAGGACGGCAAGCCCACCGACGTGGTGCTGGGCTTCGACAACATCGCCCAGTATGCCGACACGCTGAACTCGCCCACCGACTACGGTTCGAGCGTCGGACGCTATGCCAACCGCATCTGCGACGGCAAGTTCAAGATTGGCAATGAGGCTTACCAGCTGCGCCAGAACGACCCGCATGAGGGCGATACCCGCATTCATTGTCTGCACGGCGGCGGCGCCACAGGCTGGATGAATAAGGTCTACGACGCTGAGCAGGTGGACGAGACAACGCTGAAGCTGACCATCGTGGCTCAGGACGGCGAGAACGGATTCCCCGGAACCGTCACAGCCGTAACGACCTACAAGGTTACAGCCGACAACACGCTCGACATCACCTGGGAGGCTGAAACCGACAAGCCGACCATCATCAACCAGACCAACCACAACTACTACAACCTGAGCGGCGACCTCGAGAACCCCGGCTACGACCAGGTGCTCTACGTCAACGCCGACAACTTCACTGAGGCTGACTTCAGTTATATGCCTACGGGCAAGATACTGCCTGTCGAGGGCACCCCGATGGACTTCCGCACGCCGCACGCCGTTGGCGACAGCATCAAGTCGGAGTACTACCAGACGAAGAACGCTCACGGATATGACCACAACTGGTGTCTGAACACCTATAAGGACGGCAAGGGCGACGACACGCAGGTCTGCGCCAGCCTCTACAGCCCCAAGAGCGGCATCTTCATGGAGATGTTCACCAATGAGCCGGGCGTACAGGTATATAGCGGCAACTTCCAGGGCGTCGGCGGCGAGGAGAACATCGTCCGCAAGCTCGGCAAGAAGTATCCGCAGCACGTCAGCATCTGTCTTGAGAGCCAGAAGTTCCCCGACAGCCCCAACCATCCGGAGTGGGCCAGCCCCGTGCTGAATCCCGGCGAGAAGTACTTCAGCCACGCTGCCTATAAATTCTCAATCAAGTAAACGACTATGGCACAGACAGAAAACGGTAGCAAGAGCTATCTGATCAGTATTGTGATGGTAGCCGTCCTGGGCGGTCTGCTGTTCGGTTACGACACCGCCGTCATCTCGGGCGCTGAGAAGGGTCTGCAGGCTTTCTTCATGGAGGCCAAGGACTTTGCCTATACCGACGGCTGGCACGGTTTCACCTCTGCTTCAGCCCTCATCGGCTGCATCATCGGTTCGGCCCTCTCGGGCTTCCTGGCCACAAACCTCGGCCGCAAGAAGTCGCTGATTATCGCCGGCTTGCTGTTCTTCGTATCGGCACTTGGTTCAATGGAGCCTGAGTTCCTGTTCTTCGAGCATGGCACACCCTCCTACTCTCTGCTGATTATGTTCAACATCTATCGCGTCATCGGCGGTATCGGCGTAGGTCTGGCTTCGGCCATCTGCCCGATGTACATCGGCGAGGTTGCTCCCTCTAACATTCGCGGTATGCTGGTCTCATGGAACCAGTTCGCCATTATCTTCGGTCAGCTGGTGGTCTACTTCGTCAACTTCTTCATCCTGGGCGACCACATCCAGCCGCTCGTCGAGGAAATGGGTAAGGGCATTGCCGCCATCAATCCCGCTGCACAATGGACGGTGACTACGGGCTGGCGCTATATGTTCGGTAGCGAGGCTGTGCCAGCAGGACTCTTCGCCCTGCTCATCTGCTTCGTTCCTGAGACGCCGCGCTACCTGGTCAGCATCAATCAGGACCAGAAGGCTCTCGGCATCCTGTCGAAGATCAACGGTTCGACCAAGGCCGCCCAGATTCTGCAGGACATCAAGGACACGATGGTCGTGAAGACCGAGAAGCTGATGACCTACGGCGCTATGTGTATCTTCGTCGGCATCATGCTCTCCGTGTTCCAGCAGGCCGTCGGTATCAACGCCGTGCTCTACTACGCTCCGCGCATCTTCGGCGACATGGGTATGGACGACCCGATGATGCTGACCGTCTTCATGGGTATCATCAATATCACGTTTACGCTTGTGGCTGTGTTCACGGTCGAGAAGTGGGGTCGCAAGCCTCTGCTCATCTCTGGTTCGCTGGGCATGGCTTTGGGTGCATTCGGTGTGGCAGTTACCTTTGGTAATGACAGTCTCGCATTGGTTACAGCCGCTTCGTTGCTGGTCTACTCGGCTTCGTTCATGTTCTCATGGGGCCCCATCACGTGGGTGCTCATCGCCGAGATATTCCCCAACACCATTCGTGGCGGTGCTGTGGCCATAGCCGTTGCCTTCCAGTGGATCTTCAACTTCATCGTCAGCTCGACGTTTGTGCCCATGTTCAACATGCACCTGACTGAGGGCGACGACTTCGGCCACTGGTTCACCTACGGCCTCTATGGTATTATCTGCATCATCGCTGCCCTCTTCGTCTGGCGCTTAGTGCCTGAGACGAAAGGCAAGACGCTGGAGGACATGACCGCCATGTGGAAAAATCGCAAATAATGTAACAAATCAAAAATATTTTAATTACAAATCATCATGAATTGGAGTTCACGTGAATTCATTTGGCTCGACTGGACGGTACTTGCCGTTGGTGTGTTGGCCATCGTATGGGCGGTGTACCGCGCCATCAAGAAAGACAAGGAGAAAATGAAGGGTGCCGACTCGCAGGACTATCTGTTCGGCAAGGGCGAGCCCTGGTATGTAATCGGTATGGCCATCTTTGCTGCCAACATCGGCTCAGAGCACCTTGTTGGTCTCGCCGGTACTGGTGCCAAGGACGGTGTGGGTATGGCCCACTGGGAAATGCAGGGCTGGATGATCCTGATTCTCGGCTGGCTGTTCGTACCCTTCTATCAGCTGCTCAACAACAAGATGGGCAAGATTATCACCATGCCCGACTTCCTGAAGTTCCGCTACACCCAGCGCACAGGCTCATGGCTCTCTATCATTACGCTCGTAGCCTACATCCTGACAAAGGTCTCGGTAACAGCCTTTACGGGTGGTATCTTCTTTGAGTATCTCATCGGCCTGCCCTTCTGGTGGGGTGCCCTCGGCCTCATCGCCATCACAGCCATCTTTACCGTCTTCGGCGGTATGAAGGGCGTGATGACCATGTCGGCCATCCAGACACCTATTCTTATTATAGGAGCATTCTTAGTGCTCTTCCTCGGTCTGTACACACTGGGCGGCGGCAGTATCGTTCAGGGCTGGGAAAACATGATGGCTTTCTGTAGCACGCTGCACGACGGCTACGGAACGACTCACATGTTCCACTGGGCCGACATTAATGCATCGGGCAATCCCGACCCCCTCTACCACGAGTATCCCGGTTTTGTGGTGTTCATTGGTGCCTCTATCATCGGCTTCTGGTATTGGTGTACCGACCAGCACATTGTTCAGCGTGTGCTTGGGCAACAGAAGGGTGAGAGCAACGTGGAGGTGATGAAGCGCGCCCGTCGCGGCACCATCGCTGCAGGCTATTTCAAACTCCTTCCTGTATTTATGTTCCTTATCCCTGGTATGGTGGCTATGGCCCTGGCCAACGGTGGTTTTGGCGACTTCGGTATCCAGATGGATATTGCCAACCAGCACGACACCGACGGTGCCTTTGCCATGATGGTGAAAAGCATCCTGCCTGCGGGTATCAAGGGCTTCGTGACCATTGGCTTCATCTGCGCCCTTGTCACGTCGCTTGCTGCATTCTTCAACTCGTGCGCCACGTTGTTCACCGAGGACTTCTACAAGCCCATGAAGAAGGGCCTGAGCGAGGCCCACTACGTGCTCGTCGGCCGTATCGCAACCGTCGTGGTCGTTGTTCTCGGTCTGCTCTGGCTTCCCGTCATGATGGGTATGGGCAACCTCTACAGCTATCTGCAGGGCATTCAGTCGCTGCTGGCTCCGTCGATGGTGGCTGTCTTCACGCTGGGTATTCTCTCTAAGAAGATTACGCCGAAGGCTGGTGAATGGGGCCTCATTGGTGGTTTCATCATCGGTATGCTGCGACTGGTGACTAACGTTATCACGGATACAGGTTCTGCTCAGATGGACGGTGCCTTCTGGAATGCCACCACATGGTTCTGGCAGACCAACTGGCTCGTCTTCGAGTGCTGGCTGCTGGTATTCATTGTGCTGCTGATGGTGTGTGTGTCGTTCTTTACTCCCGCACCCACAGCCGAACAGAAGGATGCCATCACCTTTACAGCAGACTATCGCAAGCAGATTGCCCAAAGCTGGGATGTATGGGACATTGTGGGTACCCTCGGTGTTCTCTTCCTCTGTGGCTGCTTCTACTGGTACTTCTTCTAAGAGCAGGAAATGACCTACTACAGCCAACACTCGAAAGTCTGGGTCTCGGTGGACTGCATTATCTTCGGCTTCGACGAAGGCAAGCTGAAGGTGCTCATCGGCCGCAGACAGATGGATCCCGGACGCGGTGAATGGAGCCTCTACGGAGGCTTCGTCGCCGCCGACGAGAGCATCGACGACGCCGCCACGCGCACGGTTTCGGAACTGACGGGACTCAACAACCTGTATATGCGACAGGTGGGAGCCTTCGGGCGCATTGACCGCGACCCGGGCGAGCGCGTCATTTCCATCGCCTACTATGCTTTAATCAATGTGAAGGACTACGACGAGCGGCTGCGGTTGGATCATGGGGTCGAGTGGATGAACGTTGAGGAACTGCCGAAACTCTACTCCGACCACAACGAGATGATTCGCAAGGCACGAAAACTGATGCGCCAGAAGCTGCGCACGGAGCCTGTCGGATTCCGGCTGCTGCCCGACCTGTTCACGCTGACGCAGCTGCAGAAACTCTACGAGGCTGTAAACGGCGCGGAGCTCGACAAGCGCAACTTCCGCAAGCGCATCAAGGAAATGGACTATATCGAGAAGACCGAACTCATTGACAAAACAGGGTCGAAGCGTGGTGCCTATCTCTACCGCTTCAACAAGCGGGCGTACCACGAAGACCCCAACTTTAAACTATAAACATTATGTTAGAAGAACTCAAACAGAAAGTATTCAAGGCCAACCTCGACTTGGTCAAGCAGGGACTGGTCATCTTCACCTGGGGCAACGTCTCAGGCATCGACCGCGAAAAAGGTCTGGTAGTCATCAAGCCCTCCGGCGTTGACTACGACGTGATGAAAGCTGAGGACATGGTGGTCGTCGACCTCGAGACGGGCAAAGTCGTCGAGGGCAACCTCAACCCGTCGAGCGACACGCCTACACACCTTGTCCTGTATAAGGCATTCCCCAACATTCAGGGCGTCGTTCACACCCACTCCACCTACGCCACCGCCTTCGCCCAGGCCGGTCGCGACATCCCCAACATCGGCACCACTCACGCCGACTACTTCTATCAGGACATCCCCTGCACGCGCGATATGACTGAGGCTGAGGTGAAGGGACAGTACGAGCTGGAGACGGGCAACGTCATCGTCGACGAGATACTGAACATCCGCAAGATCAATCCCGACCACACGCCCGCCGTCCTGGTGAAGAATCACGGCCCGTTCTCATGGGGCACCAGTCCCGACAACGCCGTCTACAACGCCAAGGTGATGGAGCAGTGTGCCAAGATGGCCTTCGTATCGTTCTCGGTCAACCCGAACACGACGATGAATTCCCTGCTGGTCGAGAAGCACTACATGCGCAAGCACGGACCTAATGCCTATTACGGACAAAAAGGACAGAAACATTAATCAATAACTTAAAAGCAATTACAAACAATGAAAGCATTCGAGAATTACGAGATTTGGTGGGTAACTGGCGCACAGTTGCTCTATGGTGGTGACGCAGTGGTGGCCGTTGACGGACACTCAAAGGAGATGGTCGAGGGCCTGAACGCCTCGGGCAACATCCCTGTGAAGATTGTATATAAGGGCACGGCCAACAGCTCGAAGGAAGTAGAGCAGGTGATGCTGGCTGCCAACAACGACGAGAAGTGCGTGGGTATCATCACTTGGATGCACACCTTCTCGCCCGCAAAGATGTGGATCAAGGGCCTGCAGCAGCTTCAGAAGCCCCTACTCCACTTCCACACCCAGTACAATGCCGAGATTCCCTGGGCCGACATCGATATGGACTTCATGAACCTCAACCAGTCGGCTCACGGCGACATCGAGTTCGGACACATCTGCACCCGCATGCGCGTGGCCCGCAAGGTGGTCTGCGGCTACTGGAAGGACGAGAAGGCTCAGAAGCAGATTGCCGTCTGGGCTCGCGTGGCTGCCGGTGTGGCCGATGCCCACAACGTGCGCTGCCTGATGTTCGGTATGAACATGAACAACGTGGCCGTTACCGACGGCGACCGTGTGGAGTTCGAGCAGCGTCTGGGCTACCATGTTGACTACTACCCCGTAAGCTCGCTGATGGACTACTTCAAGAAGGTGACCGACGCTGAGGCCGACGAGCTGGTCGAGGAGTATAAGAAGCTCTACACCATCAAGATTGACGAGAGCGGTGAAGAGGTTTATTGGGAGAAGGTGAAGAATGCCGCCAAGGCCGAGATTGCCCTGCGCCGCGTGCTGAAGGATGAGGGCGCTACCGCCTTCACCACCAACTTCGACGACCTGGGCGATGCCGACATCGACGATCCCAACTTCTGCGGCTTCGACCAGATTCCCGGTCTGGCTTCGCAGCGCCTGATGCAGGAGGGCTATGGCTTCGGTGCCGAGGGCGACTGGAAGACGGCCTGCCTCTATCGCACACTGTGGGTCATCCAGCAGGGCATGCCCACCGGCTGCTCGTTCCTCGAGGACTACACGCTGAACTTCGCCGGCGACCGCTCGTCGTGCCTGCAGAGCCACATGCTCGAAATCTGCCCGCTCATCGCTACCGACAAGCCCAAGCTCGAGGTCCACTTCCTCGGCATCGGCATCCGCAAGCAGCAGACCGCCCGCCTCGTCTTCACCTCGAAGACCGGCGCTGGCATCAAGGCCACAGTCGTCGACCTCGGCAATCGCTTCCGCCTCATCTCTCAGGAGGTTGAGTGCATCGAGCCGAAGCCCATGCCCAAGCTCCCCGTTGCCTCTGCTCTTTGGATTCCCCAGCCCACCTTCGAGATTGGCGCCGCTGCATGGATTCTCGCCGGTGGTACTCACCACTCAGCCTTCTCCTACGACATCAACGAGGAGTACTGGGAGGACTTCGCCGAGATGCTGGGCATCGAGTATGTCAAGATCAACAAGCAGACCAACATCGCCGACTTCAAGCAGACACTCCGCAACAACGAGGTGTACTACATGCTTAACAAGGCACTGTGTTAATACTCTATTCAAAAACAGAGCTACAGAGTTGTAATCACTCTGTGGCTCTGTATTTCCAAAATAACACCAAGTAGCAGTTACAAATCCCATTGAAATGAAGAAGTCCCTCTTTTCTTTCTTTTTAGTAGTAGTTGTGCTTTGCTTGCAATCATGCGATCCTAGTTCTGGAGCTATCTATAAAGTTAGAAATGCATCAGACAGTATTGTTACAATTGAATTTAAAGAAGGCATTCATTATATGAAACACACTGGTGATACTGTTATTGCTGTTTCTACAACAGAAGGACCTTATGCCATACTTCATAGGCAAGAACATCTGGTAGTTGAGTACCTCATAAGGGATACCAAAGTGCCAAGTCATACACCTTTATGGGAGAATATTGTATCAATCTCCATAGGTAACCAGATTCTTTCAAAAGAGGATTGGTTTGGCGAAAAGAATTGGCAAACAGAAAAAAGTGGTGGCCATGCATTTAGTTTTGGCGAAGAATGGGATTTTGAACTGATCCTTGAGAACAAGTAAAACAATAAAGCAAAATAATAATGAGTGCTAAAAAAACTATTGAAGCAGGTAAAGCCATTCTCGGTATTGAGTTTGGCTCTACTCGCATCAAGGCCGTCCTCATCGACGAGGAGAACAAGCCTATTGCACAGGGAAGTCACGAGTGGGAGAACCAGCTCGTCGACGGACTCTGGACCTATAGTATCGAAGCTATCTGGTACGGACTTCAGGACTGCTACGCCGAACTGCGCAAGGACGTGCTGAAACAGTACGACTGTGAGATTGAGACACTGGCCGCCATCGGCTTCTCAGCCATGATGCACGGCTATATGGCCTTCAACGAGCAGCAGCAGATTCTCGTGCCTTTCCGCACGTGGCGTAACACCAATACCGGCAAGGCTGCAGCAGAGCTCAGTAAACTGTTCAACTACAATATCCCTCTACGCTGGAGCATCAGCCACCTGTATCAGTGTATTCTCGACAATAACGAGCACGTTGCCGACATCAAGTATCTGACCACTCTGGCTGGCTATGTCCATTGGCAGGTAACGGGACAGTTCGTGCTTGGTGTGGGCGATGCTTCAGGTATGATTCCTGTTGACCCCGCTACAAAGACCTATGATGCCGAGATGGTGCGCAAGTTCGACGAGCTGATTGCCCCGAAGGGCTTCAACTGGAAGTTGCTCGACATTCTGCCTAAGTCGCTGAATGCTGGCGAGAACGCCGGTTTCCTCACTCCCGAGGGAGCTCAGAAGCTCGATGTCTCTGGGCACCTGAAGGCAGGCATCCCCGTATGTCCTCCTGAGGGTGACGCCGGTACGGGTATGGTAGCAACCAATGCCGTCAAGCAGCGCACGGGTAACGTTTCAGCCGGTACATCGTCGTTCTCGATGATTGTACTCGAGAAGCCCCTGTCGAAGCCCTACGAGATGATTGACATGGTGACCACGCCCGACGGTAGCCTTGTGGCTATGGTTCACTGCAACAACTGTACCAGCGACATCAATGCCTGGGTGGGCTTGTTCAAGGAATATCAGCAACTGCTCGGCATGCCCGTCGACATGAACGAGCTCTACGGCAAGCTCTTCAACAAAGCCCTTGAGGGCGATACCGACTGCGGCGGCCTGATGGCCTACAACTACGTCAGCGGTGAGCCTGTTACAGGTCTCGAAGAGGGACGTCCGTTGTTCGTACGCTCGGCTAACGACAAGTTCAACCTTGCTAACTTCATGCGTGCGCAGCTTTACGGAGCCATCGGCGTACTGAAGATTGGTAACGACATTCTGTTCAAGGACGAAATGATTCGCGTCGACCGCATTACCGGTCACGGTGGCTACTTTAAGACTCCCGGCGTTGGTCAGCGCATGCTTGCTGCCGCCCTCAATAGCCCCATCAGCGTAATGGAGACTGCCGGCGAAGGTGGAGCCTGGGGAATCGCCCTGCTAGCCGGCTACCTTATTAATAATCAGGGCATGAATCTTGCCGACTATCTCGAGGAGGTTGTCTTCGCAGGCAATACGGGTGTCTCTATCGCTCCCACCGCCGAAGACGTTGCCGGCTTCGAGCGCTACATCGAGAACTACAAGCGCTGTCTGCCCATCGAGCAGTGCGCTGTTGACAGCAAGAAGTAGTTCACCCTCTTCATTACAAAAGAAGCGTCGCTCCTGTAATATTTGCAGGAGCGGCGTTTCTTTTTCATTCTTCTACGAAAGCCACCTGAAAGCGAAGAGAATTAACGGGTCAGCGACTTTTTTACCGATAAACTGAAAATAATAGCCAAAAAACTTGTAAAACACAAAATATCTGATTATTTTTGCAGACGAAATCAAATCTACAAGTATATGGCTAAACATTCAGAAGGCAATAACATGTTGACGCTTAAGACGTTGACGAAGAGCAGTGTGTGGGACATCCAGGAGAACGACGTCTTCCGCCTTTGGGAAGGTGCTGAGAAGGATGCTGACGTGCGTGAGAACGTGCGCCACTATCAGGACATCATCCGCAGTGCTTTTATGATTGAAGAAGTCAAAGACGACTCGAAAGCCGTCAAGGCCAAATATGAGAAGCAGGGCTACAAGGTGGCTCTGGTAAAACTGGACGAGAGTGTCAGAGTGACGTGGGCCCTGAAGAAGCGCCCCATCATTCGCGTCACCGACCTCACCTACGAGAACATCCGCCACATTTCGGCTGCAAAGCTGGTTGAGGTGCTCGACCGCAACTTCGGCGGAGGCTGGGACTCTCTGTCGCAGAGCATCAAGGACATTATTGAGAGTGGCTTTGACATCTCGACCACTACGCTGCCCAAGGACCGTCTGCATAAGAAAGGCGGCATGTACGAGAAAAAGATTGCCGATGGCTACGATGTGCTCGAGGTTGAGAAGGGCTCGTGGGTAGAGGCCATCTTTGCCAAACAGAAGCCTGAGGCTGAGAAGCCGAGAATGAAGTTCTCGTCGATGGATGATGAAGACCTTGTTAAAGAGGGCGACGAAGAGGACGAGGATGTCGAGATTGAGGACGACTACAACAAGCCAGACGAGGACGACGTAGAGATTGACGATCCTGACGATGACGAAATCACGGAGGACAACTACTCGACGATGATGGACCTCAGTGGTGAGGACGAAGAAATCACCGCCGACAGTCTTGAAGACTACGCCGACGACTAAAACGCCTGCAATTCAGTATAGATACGCTGTACGGGCAAGCCCATTACGTTATAGTAACTGCCACGCAGGCCCGTACAGCCTATATAACCAATCCATTCTTGGATTCCATAAGCCCCGGCTTTGTCGAAGGGCTTATATGTTGTTATGTAATAGCTCATCTCGTCGTCAGAGAGTTGCTTGAACGTCACATCAGTCTCCACTGAGAAATGAACAGTCTGTCTGCGTGTCGTCAAGCACACGCCTGTTATCACCTGATGAGTTTTGCCACTGAGTTTCTGAAGCATACTACGCGCCTCAGCAGCATCAGCAGGCTTGCCCAGCACTTCGCCGTCGACAATGACCACGGTGTCGGCTGTAATAATTAACTCGTCGGCAGCCATCGTCTGCTGATAGGCTGCAGCCTTTTTCTCTGCAATATATTCCGCCGTTTCTGTTACTGGCAACGAAGCAGGGTAGCTCTCGTCGATGTCAGGCAGCACGCGAACCTCGAAGTCGAGGCCCAGTCCCGCTAATAGTTCACGGCGGCGTGGCGAATTGCTTGCCAGTATGATTCTATAGTCACTTACCATCCGAATGCCTTTTCACTGCTTAACCATTTACCCTGAGCCCTAAGCGTCTGCTCAATGACATCGCGACCACAGCCATAGCCGCCACGATAGGGGCTGACATACAAGCAGGCGTCCTTCACGTCCGGACAGGCATCCTGAGGACAGACAGGGCAACCTACCCTACGCAGAATCTCAAGGTCGGGGACGTCGTCGCCCATATAGATAACCTCGCTGTCGGTCAGGCCATATTTAGCCAGAAACTCGTCATAGGTCTTGATTTTCACGGCACATGCCATATAGATGTCCTCAACACCCAGCCGTTCGTAGCGCAAACGAACGGCTTCGGTTGTAGCACCCGTCATAATGACAATACGAAGCCCCATCTTAACAGCCAGCTGAATAGCATAGCCGTCCTTGATGTTCACCGTTCGCAGTGGCTCACCGTCAGCAGAGAGAGTAATGGTCTCAGCCGACAGCACGCCATCGATGTCGAAGATGATGGTCTTAATCTGCCGTAAGTCGTAGTTAATCATTTCTGAACTTATCTATATGAACGTTCTCCCACTTCAGCTTGTCCTCGTTTTGAGGCTTACGCTCATCAGCCTTATGGCCAATAGCCAACACGCAAAGCACGCAAAGATTCTCTGGGATGTCGAGAATACCTCGGATAACGGTATCAGCCGTTGTGCCGTCAGTCAGACCACGACCACGCATCTGAATCCAGCAGCTGCCCAGCCCGAGATCCTCAGCCTGATATTGCATCGAGATGGCGGCAATGGAGCCATCCTCGACCCAGCAGTCATTCTGTACGGGGTCGCCAAGCACCACAATAGCCAGCGGTGCGCCTTTCAGGAACTGAGAGCCGAGATCCTTTGCATCGGCAATTTTCTCGATATCCGTCTTATTGTCAACAACTACAAACTGCCAGGCTCGCTGGCCTTTTGAGGTGGGCGACATCAGGGCTGCACGAAGAATCAGGCGCACGTCTTCAGCGTCTATCTCCTGCTCAGTGAACTTCCGGTGCGAACGGCGCATCTGCGCCAAGTCTTTGAAATCTGTCATAAGTCGTTTTATTGTTTGTGGCAGCAAAGGTACGAAAAAAAAAACGATTATCAGTTGTTAATTACCAATTATTTTGTAACTTTGCCGCGTGAACGAACCATCAACCCATATTATTACTGACCAAAAAGACCTGCCACAGCTCGACAACAGCAACTTCTTCCATAGTCGGCAGCTTTTTGAGATAGCGAGGAAGACACCCCGCCAGAAGCCCTATATGGTGGTGGTTCAGTCATCAGATGGTAAGGTGCTGGCTCATCTGCTGGCCATCGTGCGCTATCGCACTTCGTGGTTTCCACCTTATTTATATATGCACTGCCGACTGTTGGGCGAAGGAGTCTTCAGCTACCGGCACGAGGGCTATTCTGACAGCACGCTCTTCGGCTATATGCTCGATGCGTTGAAGAGCAAGCTCAGCAATCGGGTGCTCTATATCGAAATCAGTAACCTCAGCCATAAGATGTTCGGCTATCGCGAGCTGAAAAAACGGCAGTTCTTCCCAGTGCACTGGATGAACATACACAACTCGCTGCACAGCCACACGCCTGAAGAGCGTATCTCGCAACGTCTACAGAAACACATCGACAATGCCTACGCCAAAGGTGTAGTGACTGACGAGGTAAAAGACGAGGCAGACTTCCAGGCGTTTATGAAACTGCTAAAACACCACCACTGGCTGAAGCCCAAGCGCTATATCCCCGACGAAAAATTTTTCCAACAGATGAAGCAGGAAGGGCACGGACGGCTCTATCTGACACGCTATCACGACCATATCATCGGCTGCTCTGCTACGGCCTACAGCCAGCAAAACGCCTACCTATGGTATATGGCTTTCCGCCGCAAGTCGTATGCGATGCTGCATCCCGACGAACTGACGCTATGGCACGCTATCAAGGACGCCCACGCACGCGGTTACCAGCATATCTGTTTTCTCGATGTCGGACTCCCCTTCTCGCGCAATCCCTATCGCGAATTCATATTGCGATTTGGTGGCAAACCAGTCAGCTCCAATCGTTGGTTCCGCATCTCCATACGCTGGGTAAATGCACTCTTGCGGTGGATTTATCGTGCCTGATTACTCCCAGCACTCCAGCCCGTCAGCAATTTCCGGTATCTGATTGCGGTGGAACTGCGGATCGCGGGTTCCCTGTCGCTTCTGACGTCGGTAGTCATCGAGCAGGCGAAAGGCATACTTGCCAAGAGCAATGATTGCCACGAGGTTGCAGGCTGTGAGCAGAGCCATACAGAGGTCAACCATATTCCAAGCCATCTCAAGGGTTACGAGAGCACCCACCATCACCATCACGCCGCCCGAGAAGAGACGGTAGACGGTCATCACGCTTCTGCTCTTTGTCATGAAGCGGATGTTAGACTCACCATAATAGTAGTTGGCGATAATGCTGGAGAAGGCAAAGAGGAAGATGGCAACGGCAACAAAAGCGGGACCTGAAGCACCAATCTCTGACTGAAGAGCGGCTTGTGTCAAGTTGATACCGTTGAGCTCTGGCAACTGATACAGGCCGCTGATGAGGATAATGAAGGCCGTGCACGAGCAGACAAGCAGTGTATCGGTGAAGACGCCAAGTGCCTGGATGAGCCCCTGCTTTACGGGATGAGTAACATCGGCTGTAGAGGCAGCATTAGGCGCACTACCCTCACCTGCTTCGTTCGAGAAGAGTCCGCGTTTCACGCCGTTCATCATGGCAGCTCCAATACCGCCACCGACTACCTGTGAGAAGCCAAAAGCATCCTCGACGATGACCTTCAAGACGTGAGGCACGACTGTGATGTTGGCAACGACGATGTAGACAGCAAGTAAGAAATAGCCGATAGCCATCAGCGGGACAAGAACGGCGCTGACGCTGGCCACGCGACGGATACCGCCGAACACAACGAACAGCGCCAATACGGTAATGACCACGCCAATAGCAACAGGCGACCAGCCGAAAGCCTGACTTATAGCGCCGCAGATCGTATTGGCCTGCATCGTGTTGTTGGCCAGTCCGAAGGTCGCTGTAATAAGGATAGCGAAGAGAACTGACATCCATCGCCCGCTGTTTTGCATGGGTTTCCACGAGCAGTAGCGCATACCCTTACTGATATAGTAAGCCGGGCCGCCAATGAAATAGTCGCCATCGTGCTGCTTGAAGAGTTGTCCCAATGTTGACTCAACAAAGGCGGTGGCGGCACCGAACAACGCCATTACCCACATCCAGAAGATGGCACCGGGACCACCGACGGCTATGGCCGTTGCGACACCTGCCAGATTGCCTGTCCCAACACGAGACGCAACAGAGACTGCAAACGCTTGAAACGAGGATATGTGCTTCTTTTGGGCAGACTGTGTGCTGTCAGATACCTCAGCCACGGAAACATCTGTGAGCAGACGAACCATCTCGCCGAGCATACGGAACTGTACGAAGCGCATGCGCCACGTGAACCAGATGCCGCAACAAACGAGAACGACCATGATGATGTACGTCCAAAGTACATCATTAATCTGAGTGATGATTTCGTTCATAGGCGACGGAGTATATTTTCAGCCAGACGCTGATAGACCAAACCGAGGTCGGCAAAGCGATTAAGACTATTGAGAGCAGCCTTACGAACAGTCACGTTTTGGGATTGAAGTGCCACTTGAGATTGATCAAGAAATTCATTGATACCACGTTCGTTAGGCTCTTGTCCATTCATGAAGAGTCGGCTGAGAACATGGAAACCACAAAGCTGATAGAGGTCCTTGTCAGAGGCCATCCATTCGAATGCCTTCATGGGGGCATAGGGCAAATACTGATAGAGGTTCATCGAGGCCTGTTCGGCTATCTCAACGGTCTCTGTCTGCTCCATCCAAATGTCAACCACCTCGGGCAAAATGACATCGGGCGGCATAATCATTGTGGCCAGAATCTTGCACTCGCGGACATTCTCTTTCCACAGGGCGATGGCCAAATCGTAATTTTTGCCGATTTCATCGGCTTTTTCGCGCAGTCTGGGAAGTGTGACACCCCAGTTGAGGTGGTAGTCAACGCCCTTGTCGCGCATTGACTGAGCCACAGAGCCATCCATCATCAGGCGGAACGACTGCTTGATTTCCTTGATTTTCTCATTCATATTAGCGTTGCGTACTCAGAACTGTAGCGCAGCATCTGGTGAGCATACGGTTCTGCATAGTTCAGTTGTATGTCGGTTATCTTTCCGTCTGTGCCAAGAACGGGCAACATCTGCGGATTGATGAAGCCCTTGTAG
>JAEEGH010007689.1_pt1 | contig 25780 bp, 18 predicted proteins | sample 9134181 | NCBI WGS metagenome assembly JAEEGH01 (sample SAMN16246544, study PRJNA631951) | gut metagenome | biome: gut microbiome; feature: rumen; material: DP-attached | host: Bos | place: Iran: Karaj | collected 2018-10
ACCGGATTAACAAGACTGTTCCATGTATCTGCAGATGAGATGCTGTTTATATCAGTCGCTTTAACTTCAGCAATCTCAGCATAAGGCATCAGCCACTCAAATTCCCCCACCTCGTTAACTGAAGCTATGCGATAGAGATGAATGTTAACCCCTTTTATAGGTGTAGGATTATTAACATTATCTTCTGTTACATCGCATCTGTAAGATAATCTCAGTGTACCTTTTTTGGAAAGATCAATCCTGTTTCTGGCTTCCGAGATACTGGTCTTATCAGCGAATATAGCCATTATAATGAACAATGCCATTATTGACCTGATTATTCTTTTGATAACTTTGTACTTCTTTTCCATATAATCCCTCAAATCACTTAAACCTTTTTGATGTCCTTATCATAAATATAATAAATATGATCACAAGAATCGGTACAGCTATAAATACCGAAACAGTAAGTGTACTGTATGGTGTAGCATCAGCCGTAATTATGAGTCTTGCCTCTTCGTCATATTCAACTCTTTTTCCCCTTACAAGAAGACGATGTGTATTAACGCCGTAGGGTGTACATGTAACAAGCGTCACATAATCCTCTCCGTCATATACATACAGACCCTCTGTCTCGTTTGGAAGGACTATATTTATCGAATCAACTTCATACGCAAACACCTGATCCATGATATGTAAAAGGAATGTATCTCCTTCTATCATCTGATCAAGGTTGGTCAAAAGCTCAGAAGATGGCAAACCTCTGTGCCCTGAAAGAACCGTATGAGTTGACAGCGTTCCTGTAGGAAAAGATGTTCCCGGAAGATGTCCTATACCAACTGAAAGGACTGTTTCTTCAACACCATGGTAAATTGGAAGATATACTCCGATGTTTTCTATTTCAAGATAACCAATAATACCTGTTCCTGTAGGATCTAAAATACTGTTGTATTCCTTCATTTCTTCATCAGTAAGATTAAAATCCATTACACCTGATGCTATCTTTTCGTTGTAAGCTATCGCTGTGTCCCAGAAAGCTGAATAATCTTCAGGTGTCAGGCTTTCCAATGCCACATTATAATCTGCTATAGCTTTGGACTGCTGCAAGCCATTGATGTAATTACTAACTGATGGATATAAAAAAATACATAATCCGACAATAAGAACTGCAGCGAAAAAAACTGTAGAAAAATGTTTTTTTATATTATTTATCATTCGCTACCTCTTTTGCCTAGTTCTCCACCACCCTGTGACAGGCAGTGGAGATAACGGATATAATCCGTTTGAATCAAATCACAAAACTGCTTAAATTATGCAGCTGTCTTTCTCTTTACGATGAATGCAGCTACTGCTGAAAGGATAAGTACTCCACCAACAAGGTAGAACATTGTTGTACCAACACCACCTGTTGAAGGAAGGTAAGCACCTGTTGTATTTACTACATAAAGAACGTTATCTTTTACAGAAACATTACCAATCTTAGCAGCGTCATTTTCGCCATATGTAGCTGTGATAGTACCAACTGCTGTGTGGTTTGTAGAATCTGTTACAGATCCTGCGATAGAAATCTTAATGTCATCTGTAAGCATGTTGTAACCAGCTTTAGCCTGTGTCTCACGGAGATAGTAAACACCTGTGTCAAGACCCTTGATCTGGATCTTACCTTCTGAAGATGTAACAATATCCTCAGTAACATTATCGGCATTCTGATCTACAGCTAAAGTGTAAACACCATCTGCATTCTTAACAACTTTAAGAACTGTTTCCTGATCAGCCGCAAGAAGATTGAAATGTGTATCATCAAGTGTCTTGCCGTTGCCATCCTGCTTTACGATGTTGAGATCATATGTATATGTGTATGTACGATCATACTCTGTCTTACCGCCATTACCATATGAAACATATGTTTCGTTCATCTGGCCCTTGTTAACTTCTGCCTCAGCTGTGATGTCAGCTGTATAAACTACTGTTACATAAACTAAATCTGTAAGTGTCTCTGTGTACTCTGTAGCAAAAGAAACTGTGAATCCGTTTCCGTCTTTTGCAGAAACTGCGATGCTCTTAACAGCTTCTGTTATATTATTACCTGCAGCATCCTCGGCATAGTAAACCTTAACATCATCATTGTAGTTAAGAGTAGCATCCATAGTATCGTGAAGAACTACGTTTGTTGTCTTAGGTAAAAGAGTAACCTTTGTTTTGAATGTTACTGTGTCACCGATCTGACCATCGTTCCACTCACCCCAGCCATTGCTTTCGTCAATGCTGAAAGTCTCAGAAGCTCTGGAGTTCTCCTGAACTTCCTTCTCAGGAGCAGGTGTTGTAGAGTTCTTCTCTGCAACTGAAACAGAAGGTGATGTAAGACCTGTACTGTTGATAGCACCAAGAGAAGAATCAATTACATAGTAACCATAAGGAAGATCTGTAATTGTTGTAGTATCTCCTTTTGCAGTTACTGTTTTTGCAACAGTTAAGTTCTGGTGTGAAGCAATGTACTTAATGCTTCCTGTTTGGATAGCAGATTTAAGTGCTGTTGCATTTGACTCGTTAACGCCTGTTACATAGTAATCATTATCATACTTTGTGATAAAAGAGCTAAGGTTATACTCATCACTTGTAAAAAACTCAACCCATTCTGTTGTAACTTTATATGTACCCTGAGTATCTGCGAACTGGCCATCAGCATTAAGTGATTCATCAACAGCTGTGTACTCAAGTACTTCATATGCAGTATATGTTTCGCCTGCAGTTGTTCCTGTTATTGTAATGCTTCCCTTTGCGCCTTCAGCATTTGCTGTGATAGAACCTGTAGCTGTAACACTAAGAAGTGTAGCTGTCAGAATTCCTGTTAATAGTGCCTTGAATTTCTTCATTTCTTTCTCCTTTTCCCTGTTCCCCTGGCCTTCTCTAAAGTAAGACTTAACCCGGTGTCAGATAAATGTGTTTAATGATGTTTTTAGCTGTTTTTCTTTTTGCTTATTTCATAAATCGTGAACTTAAACACGATAATATGCCATAGTGTATCATTTGACCCATCGTACAAATGCTCATATTTTTATAACATTTTGTATTTTTAAATTTGAGTCATGATTTTTTACTTCTCTTCATAATGAAGAACGCAATTGCTGCAAGAACCAAAATTCCACCAATAACTCGGAATATTGTGGTTCCGATGCCTCCTGTTGAAGGAAGGATATTATTCACAAGTGACATATTGGTAATTGTGATATTACCGTAATCATATGTATCTCCAAGAGTCATCGTATAATCAGGATTTGCCTGAGCTGTGGTTGTATTCCCATTTGCATCAACATATGTATATGTGACGCTATATAAGGAATAATAACTGTCATCCTCAGCAATTCTATACTGATAAACATTTCCGCTTGTATCAAATGGAGCAAGATCAGTAAATGTATAAACCCAGCCGTTTGTACTTGTAAGCTGAACTGTCTGAACCAGAGTCCATTCAGTCTCTTCCTGAGTTTTTCTGTACAGATTCAGATCAAGGTAAGTATGGTTTGCAGAATCATCTGCACCAGAAGAATCAAGCCATGTCTTCTGAACTGTAAGTTTTGCCAGTCTTGAGTTAACGATATTAACTGTAGTAAGACCGCTTCCAAGTACTACTGTATTACCTTCAACTGCTGTATTGTTTCCTTCGGCTGTTACAAAATAGCTTACGCTGTAGCCTTCAGGCGCACCATCGATCTTATCTCCTTCATTGGAATTAAGCTCGACAATCTTATAAGAAGCTCCTGGAACAAGACTTGAGATTATCTCATTTCCATTTCCGTCTTCGCCTGACTTATAAGCTGTAATTACTACATAACCGCCTACCTGTACAATGTTACGATCTTTAGTAGCTGTATACTTTGTTACATTTCCGTTTGCATCAACAGAATAACCGTATACCTTTAACGCTCTTCCTTCGGAGTCATATACGCGGAATGAGAACTCTGTTCCACTTGCAATAGTTCCTTCTATTCCTGCAGTCTTTACAACCTTGATAGCAGCGTATCCATTTACGAATACGATTCCATTCTGGTTATAAGATGACTCGTAAGTAATAATGTAAGGATTAGATACAGGATTTGCTGTATTAAGTCCTGAATTAAGTCTTACAGAACACTTGGCAACTACTTCTCCTGATTCTGATGTATATGTAACATCAGCTCCCAGGTAGAAGAAGTCTTCTGTCTTAGTGATTGATTTATTATCTTTGTCGTTACTACTAAAGGCGCCAATATTTGCTCCATCAGGATAGTTAACCCAAGTAGAATACTCCTTTGAGAACGTTGTATACTGCTTGGATACAACTACTGTTGCATAGTAAACATTTGTATCGTAGATTACTCCGTTCGCACCTGACTGAACCTCTGTGATCTTGTATGTATAAGTTCCTTCATATACATAGCTGATATTTCCAAATGAAGCTTTAGCTGTATAAGATCCGTCTTCATTCCTTGTAGCTGCGCTGTTTCTTATAGATAAAACATATGTGTTATCACCGTTCAGTACTGCTGAAACTCCTTCGCCTGTTACTGAAGAAGCATCAGGCATTGGTACTGCTACAGAAGATACTGCTGTTCCATCTGAAAGAACTGTATTAGTAGCACTAACACCCTCGAGCTTGAATGAGAAAACCATGTCGTCTTCCCATGTTCCGCCGGAGAAGCTCTTTGTTATCTCAAGAGGCGCTGCAGGAGTTGAATAGTAGTTACAAACCTGAACTGTCTTGGTCTGTGAGTAATCATCTGTTACTGTAACTGACTGACCTACGTTATACAGATTATTAGGATTACCGCCGCTTACGTCTATTGAGAATACTTCTCTAAGATTCTCACCACCGGTTCCGTAGTAATTCATACCAGTATTAGCATCTGTAGTTACAGCATACTTAGTAACACGGCTAAGACCTGAATCTGTGATAGCGTAATAGTAGTTACCTACTGCGTTATATCCAAGTGTAAGTCCATCTGCTACTTCATCTACAACATAAGTTCCTGTAGGAATATCTGAGATAGTCCACTGAGCGCTGTTGTTATAAGTAACATCATATTTATTGCCTGTCAGATTACCATATCTGTCATATTCAACAGCTCTGCCTTTTATAGTCCTGCCGTCGGCTTCATATGTAACATCTGTCTGACCAGATACAAATCCAGTGAATACTATATAAGTTTTATCAGACTGGTTGGTTATTCTGAAAGTAACCTGCTTCAGGAGGGCTGTCTTTGTCTTATCTCTTACAAAATCAGATCCGAAATCATTGACTACCATCTTGTGGATACGAAGTGTTCCTCCCTGTGGCTTGTCATTAGATGGAAGATCATGATTATGATAATGCCATTCATTTCCAGACTTGATGCTGTTTGCAACTACAACACCAGCATTTACTGCACCTGTTGAAACATCTGAATTAGGAGCTATAAATGTACCGCATGTATCAGATATAACAAGATTCTTAGCATTAATTACATTAAAGATAACTGCTGTTGTAAGCCAGTCCTTTGATGCATCAGTATTTCCAACATATGTTGAAGAACGCTGTCCATTAAGATTATATGTTCCAATCTTAAGATTTGATGATGTACAGTTCAGGATCAGATGCTGTCCTTCATTTAAATAAATACTGAGATTCTCATCATCAATATGAATGTTATCTCCGGTATAAGTAACTACATATGTTCCATCCGGAAGATTTCTAAGATCAATAGTTGTACCACCAAGGTCTCTATATCTTGCTTCAAAGGAACTGCCCAGTCCTTCATACTGCTCATAATATTTTTCAATGCCATCAATAATAGATGTAACATTCATATTAGAATTCTTTACAACGTTTGTTCCGTTTGCATTTGTAAACGTAAGATTTCCGTTGTTATATTTCGCAGTAGCACCATTTCCAAGATAGATAGTAGCAGGTACCTGATGGAAGTTTATTGTGGTTACGCTTGTATCAAAATCGCCAAAATAGTTATTTCCACCGGCATTACTATAGTTCTCAGATGCTCCAACATCTTTTCCTGAAGAAACAACATAGCCTGCCATTATATTGGATTCTGTATCGCCAGACCATGTATATGTATTAGTAACTACGCCGTAATCATATGCCTGTCCTAAAGACTTCTCGTAGTTATAATCACAAACTGCAACAGCGTTAGCATATGCACCGTAATAACCTATTGTGATTGCATATACTGAAAAGCTTTCTGCTACGAATTCAACAATCTCATTAGCATCACTCTGTGCATCAGCTTCAACTGAATCTGCTGTTATTTCTTCTATAGTAATGTCACTTACTTCTGCTGATTCAGAAGCTTCAAGTGTTGTAGCTGCTGCTTCTTTTGCTTCATCTGAAAGAATCATGTGGGATACTTCGATATCCTCAACTGATGAAACTCCAATTTCTGAAAGCTGATTGTTCTTAAACTCGATAGTGATCTTTACTGAGCCTTCTGCAGGTTCGTACTCAACTTCTATTTCTTTTCCTGAGTCATCTTTTTCTGTAACTATAAAAGCAATATCATAAAGAAGAGTATTTTCACCAGTATGCTCAATACGTTCTTCTTCAGTCGCTTCATTTTCTTCTGCAGCATTCAGCGCTTCTATATAAGAATTGAAGGCATCTCCTTCAGTAATTCTTGTTGCTCTAAGTTCTGCATTTTCAGGAATAGCATTTGCATTCTGTAAAACAGCAGTAACTATTACATTGTCGTCATCATATGTGAATTTGTAGGTATCTGAATCATTAGATGCATATTCGAGTACTACAACAGTATCGTCTGTAAGATCTGTATATGTATTGCCGTCTGTTGTATATGCATAAGAATATGCTCCATCATCACTAAGTGCTGTTCTCTTAATATTCTTAATGACATTTCCGTCTATTGACGCATGAACATACTCATATTCAGAACTGTACTGCTTGTATGTGCTATATGTTTTGATAACCTTGCGAACCTTGGAAACAGGCGCGTTATCTGTATCATCAAGAACAAGAACATCATCTGTAAATGATGCAAGTTTCATATCTGTATAAGAAGAATCGATCTCTTCACCAAATTCATCTACTACAGACATTGTCACGTCAACTGCAACGCCTTTTTCTACATAAGTAATAACCAGCTTTGCATCTGATGTGATCTTGATCCAGTCGCTATCATCCTTAGTGTAATAATAGGTATAACGCTCTGTATCAGAAGTCTCTGAACTTGAATCAGCAGCTGAAGAATCTGTTTTTGCTTTTGCCTTCTTTATAGCTTTAACTGACTCTCCGTTTAATGAATTAGATGCGTATTCATAGTAAACTTTATTACCATCACTATTATTAATAGAAAGATTTCCAAATAAAGAAGAATCTATTACGGCTTCCCCATTTGAATCAAATGAAATATCATCAACATCCATATCAGAATATTTCTGATCTAATTCATTTCCATCTTCATCAACTACAGAAACTGAAATATTTACTGCTACATAATCATCTTCTTTGATGTTTTCAGATGATGTTGCAGCTGTAGACGCATTAGCAGCCTCGTCTTCTACCTCTTCAACTTCTTCTGAAGATTCTAACGATGATGAATTATCAGAAGCATCTGCGTTCTCAAGATCAGATTCTTCTTCTGAATAATCCTCTTCTTCATAAGACTCTTCCTGCGCAGATCCTTCGGAACTATCGTTTTCAGCTTCCTGTGCTTCTCCATTTTCTCCCTCAGAAGCGTTTTCCTGGCTACCTGATTCGCTTTCAAGTACCATTCCCACTTCTTCAGCACCATCCTGGGTTGTAGCTGAAGCATCCTGATTCAAAGAGTATATCGTAGTAAGACCAACGAGTATTGCAAGTACAACAACAACAGAAATCCACCTTTGATAGCGTTTTCTCTTGCTCAAATACTCCCTTACACGATTTTCACCTTTTTTTTGCATCCTTGTTTTCCTCTTAATTTTACTTCCCTATAAAACTATGACTTTGACGTCAAACCGGCTCAAAAAGTTATTTTTGAGCGCAAAAAATACACCTACTACTAATCGCTGAATCTGATCAGTTATTAGTTATTATTCCGAAATTATCAAATGGGTAAATTCTGAATAGAACATGGCCAATAAGCTGTTCTTTAGAGATACATCCCACCTCGTCTTTACGACTATCTATAGATACACTTCTGTTATCCCCTAACACAAAATATCTACTTTCCGGAACTTGATATGGAAATTCTATATCAGTTGGCTCGAGGCTTTTCTCTGTAAGATATGGCTCATCCAAAACCACACCGTTTACAGTAACATTGCCTTCCGCATCTATATTGATCCAGTCTCCCGGAGATCCTATTACTCTTTTGATCAACACTTTGTTGTTATAGTAAAAGGCCACCAGCTGCCCGGGTTCAAACTTATCTGTTTTTACTGCAATTACGATCTGACCGGTTTCGAGTGTAGGATACATCGAATCACCGGAAATCTTACAAACTCTTATAAAAAAACTTGAAATAAGGACAGAAAAAGCTGCAACTGCCACAAGAATACCTATGGTCTTGCCAAAAGTCTTCTTGTATTCATCTTTACGCTGCTCGTGTTTTAATGCTTCACGAAGCTGCTGCGTAGTTGGCTTTACAAATTCTATTTCTTTTTCTTTAGTAGGCTTTTTGTTTTTCACTGATATAAATCATCCCTGCATATATCAAAACAATCAACATTACATATCTTCTGTCTTCTTAGTTCTGGCTGTCCTAGGCTTTGTAGTTGTCTTAGCCTTTGTGGTCGTTTTTGCTTTTGTAGCTGTCTTTGAATTTGTATTAGTCTTTGAAGCTGTTTCTTTAGTGCTACCTGTTTTTACACTAGCCATAAGTTCAGGATGGTTATAAACATACTCAGCCTTTTTAAGAAGTTCAGCACATTTGCGCTTTGTTTCTTCTTCCATGGCTTTACATTTCTCAAGAGATTTCTTCTCTTGAAGTTCAATTCTGCTTTTGGCAGCCTTCATGTCATTCTGAAGATCCTGATACTCTGAATTGATCTGTCTTTTGATAAGTTCTACATACATATCTGCAGATTCCTGAGCAGCTTCCATTACATCGCTAAGCCTTATTGCAGCATCTGCAATGTTTCCGGAATTACTGATCTTATGAAGTGCTATATCGACTTCATCCTTCATAGTAGTCTTTTCACGTTCAAGACGAGCTTTAAGTCCTTCGATATCCTTATCAAATTTAGCCTGTTGCACAGCTCTTTGCTCTGCAAACTTCTGACGCATTTCATTTCGTTCTGTATCAAACTTATGCATCAGCTCTTCTCGCTCATCAGCAGCCTGCTGTAAAATAATTTCTTTTTCCTTATTAAACTGTTCCTGCATCTCATTTTCATGAGCAATTGCATTTTCAGCTTCTTCCGAAAACTTAAGCATCATTTCCAGAAGCTGGGCCCTATTAAGCTTTTTCAGATCTAATTCTGCCATAATTATCACATTTCTTTTGCTTTTTGAATATTCACACTGTTTCTCTGATATATCATAATATAGTTAATGTCAATTAAAAACAATATGGATTTTAAACAAATAAAATACGATATTACGTTATTTTTTATGGAAATGTTGTGATGTTAAAACAAATGATGTCGGCGGCGTATCCGATCCTGATGTACTTTAGAACAATTATGCTAACCCCAATCACACGCCGTAAAAGTGCACTTACACTTACTTCTCGATTATAGCACATGCTAGGAAAGTTTCCATAATAATTATCATCATAAAACGACAATTTTTTGAAATGAAAATTGGTCATTTTTTCAGTTTCCGCACCAATAGCGCGTCTTCGTTTTTTAAAAAGAACAAAAAGCCTTTGTGAGATATTCACAAAGCCGGCTTCAAACAAAAAACTTTCGCAAACAGAAATATGCACAAAACAAAAAAGGGTATCGGAAAACCGATACCCTTTAGTGCGGAAGAAGGGACTTGAACCCTCACGATGTAACCATCACAAGATCCTTAGTCTTGCTCGTCTGCCAATTCCGACACTTCCGCAAACCTATATGCTATTCGTCGCACGTCCTACTAATAAGAAAACTTATTTATAAGACAGTGCAGGAAAAGGGACTTGAACCCTCATGATATTGCTATCACATGGACCTGAACCATGCGCGTCTGCCATTCCGCCATTCCTGCATGAAGCGTGTGCTCTACGCTTTAGTCCCTCGCGTTCTCTGCACGCGACATGTATTATATTATCCTTTCGCCTTCATTCTGTCAACACTTTTTTTAATTTATTTTCTAATTTTATCTACCTTCCCATTGAGCAACAAAAAAGGAATTGACTCATTGAATCAATTCCTCTATCGTGCGGAAGAAGGGACTTGAACCCTCACGATGTAACCATCACAAGATCCTTAGTCTTGCTCGTCTGCCAATTCCGACACTTCCGCAAACCAATATTTGATTTCGTCTCGTGCTCGCTGCACGCGACTGTTATATCTTATCCTTTTGGTCTTATTCTGTCAACACTTTTTTCGATATTTTTTTATAAATCGTTTTACCGTGCATGTATTGCCCTTATTGCATTTTATTGATCGGCAATAATATCCTTCAAAAGCTCTCTGTTGAAGCTATTATTCCTGCTTATCTCTTTATCCCTGTCACAATCTGTATCATGGCTTATCTCACCACAGATATCTATACCTAATACTCTTTTTGACTCAAGTAGTCTTTTTACTATACTAATTAACGTCTCAGACTTCATAGTACCCTGATCCCAGTTTGTCATAAGCTGGTCAGGTGCAAGGACATCTTTATCTATAGATATATATAGAGGAAGATCATCAGATAATTCATCCAGTAATTTATCAGCTAAAGTTTTGTCTTTAACTAAACTATTATTTAGCGAAGGCACATTGTCTTCAGTGAGATTTTCTTTTTCCAAAGTGGCTTCATCTTCATTGTAAAATGACACCAGTGCCACTTTCTTGCTATCGTTTTCATCAATTTCTTCAAACAGCTTTCCATTTACTCCGGCAGCTATGACTTTTCTGACATGTGTGTTAGTATCCAGAACCTTTTTTACCCAGCTTCCGCAGGAAAGAATATCTCCGAACATTGAAGGTTTAAGATCAGGGTGATTATCAAAATAGATCAGATGAAAAGACTCTTTAATATAAGAAGTAAAAACATACGACATGTAATGATAATTGCCATTATCTATAAAATGAATGCCGTTTATTGGCGTATGTGCTTCTTCCATTCGTCTTCTTATCTCTTTTTCACCCTCTTCATCGCACAGGCAATCTGTTCCGGGAATATTCCTGCATTCAATAAAGCGAGGATTATCTATATCTTTATAGAAATCCTCGCTTTCATATACACCTGTGAAGTTGAAGACTGTAATATCACATAAACTCATCATCGTATCATTTACCCTCAGCATCAAGCTGTGACAGATGTGATATCGCATCCTTAGCAATGATGCATTCTGCAGTCTCTATCAAATGAAGCTCTTCAGGAGAATTAACGCTTAAAGCTTTGGCATATTCAATTCCTGCCTTACGAAGTTCATATACAACAGCTTCGCTATCAGTCTGAAGGCCCATCATCAGATAATACTTTTCATCTGATTTGTAAAGTCCGGAATCAACTATAGGCATCGCTGAAGCAATCTTAGAAAATCTTATTACACTGTCGAGATTCTCAAATACGCCCATATAACGCTGGTATTCAAGCGCAGGCTTTGAAATAACATTTAATTTCTGTATGTTCTCAAGAGCGCTGATGAGCTTCTGGCCCTCCTCGCTTTCTTCAAGGTACATACGGCCAACCATGTTATTCATTCCTTCAACCAGTTTATTAAGAGCTTCACTCTTTTCCTGGCCTTTTTCAGCTTTTACAGCATCTATCTTATCCTGGGTAAGATAATCCAGGATTCCCTGAGCAATACCACGAAGACGGTCTGCTGAACTTTGAATATCGTCATTATCCATCTTGACCGCATATATACGAACACTTCCATCTGCCATAATGTTCCTGCTCATCATCATAACTTCATTCTCAGGATCATATGCTAGCTGCTGCCCAACTTCCTGATTGAGCTGCGTGATGAAAGGAATGCTTTTCTCTTCTCCATGCAATAGAGCTTCAGGTGTAAGTCCGATCTCATGAAGTTCCTGAGCAGCAATACTGCACTGCACAGTTTTTTCACTAATTTTTATAATTACCATCCTGTCTCACTCCTCTCAATTAAGTATATTATATATCAAAAATTAGCACTGTCCACCCGAGAGTGCTAAAACTTTTATAAAATAATTTTTCAATTTTTCAAAATTGGGTGTTGCCATTCCAAAAACCATGTTATATAATAGCACTTGTGCCGGGGTGTAGCGCAGTTGGCTAGCGCGCTACTTTAGGGAAGTAGAGGTCGCAAGTTCAAGTCTTGTCACTCCGACTATTAAGGGATGTTGTTTACAACATTCCTTTTTTATTGCCCAAAATTAGAATTTAGATTTATTTAAAAACTCTGCATATACTCCTCACTTATGCTATCATTTTAATTACGTGAAATCACGACAGTTCAATGAGAATACCGGGGAGATCATATGTCTACCATACTTAATATAGGAATACTTGCCCACGTTGATGCCGGCAAGACAACTTTATCTGAAGCTCTTCTATTCGAGGCCGGAACCCTTAGATCTATTGGCCGTGTTGACCATGGAGATGCATTTCTTGATACCTTCGATCTTGAAAAAGAGCGCGGGATCACTATTTTTTCAAAGCAGGCAAGGCTTGAAGCTTTTGGCCACAAGATAACAATGATGGATACACCAGGGCACGTAGACTTCTCTCCTGAAACAGAGAGAACTCTCCAGGTTCTTGATGCTGCTATCCTCGTTATCAGCGCTTTGGACGGTGTTAATGCACATGTCAGAACTCTTTGGTCACTTCTTGATCACTACAATGTTCCAACTTTTATCTTTGTAAACAAGATGGACCAGCCGGGAAGCGATATGGAACAGATTGCCGCACATCTATGCGAGAGCCTCGGAAGTTCCATAGTAAATATGACATCCGGAGCATCTGACCCATCTGTAAGCGAAAGCATAGCGGTATGTGATGACGATCTTTTAGACAGCTATTTAAACGGAAATCCAATAACTGATGCAGACATAACTTCACTTATTTCAAAAAGACTCCTTTTTCCATGTTACTTCGGAAGCGCTTTAAAAGGAGACGGAGTTCATGAATTTCTTGAAAACCTGTGTAAATATGCTCCTATAGGAACTTATCCGGAGGAGTTTGGAGCAAGGATCTACAAGATATCAAGAGATGATGATGGAACAAGACTTTCTTTTCTCAAGATAACAGGGGGCAGTCTATCCATACGAGATACCTTCGGTGAGGAAAAAATATCCCAGATAAGGCTCTACTCCGGAAGTAAATTCGAGCAGGTACAAACCGCTCAGGCAGGTACTATCTGCGCAATTGCAGGATTATCAGGTACAAGAGCCGGCGACGGACTTGGATTCGAAGCATCAAACCATGAAGAGCTTCTTGAGCCGATCCTAAACTGCAGGATCCTGCTTCCTGACGATGAGGATCCTTATAAGGTATGGCAGAACCTTCTTATCCTTCAGGAAGAAGAGCCTATGCTTAGTGTTTCAAGGGTGGAAGAAACTAATGACATATATGTACGTGTCATGGGTCAGGTTCAGATGGAAATTCTTAAAAGGCTCATGTTAGAGCGTTTCAATATGAGCATAGACTTCGGCTCCGGACGTATCATTTATAAAGAAACTATTGCTGCTCCCGTGGAAGGAGTAGGTCATTTCGAGCCTCTGCGCCACTATGCCGAGGTACACCTGATGCTGGAGCCCACAGGTCCTGGAACAGGTCTAACCTTTGAAGCTAACTGCCCTACCGACATACTGGCAAGGAACTGGCAGCGCCTTGTTCTGACTCACCTTGAAGAAAAGAAGCACAAAGGCGTTCTGACAGGTTCCGAGATAACTGATATGAAGATTACTCTCATATCAGGCAAAGCACATTTAAAGCACACTGAGGGCGGCGACTTTAGAAAAGCAACCTACAGAGCTGTACGTCAGGGACTTATGATGGCCGATTCTGTACTCCTTGAGCCAGTGTACCGATATGAACTGATAGTTCCTCAGGATAACGTCGGAAGAGCCATGACTGATCTGTCACAGATGAACGCATCGGTCAGCGCTCCTGAAATTGAAAATGGCAAAACAGTCCTTAGAGGCACGATCCCCGCAGCATGCCTTGGTAGCTATGCAGAAGACGTAAGAAGCTACACTAGCGGAGAAGGATCTATTTCCTGTGTTCTCAAAGGCTATGCTCCATGCCATAATTCCGAAGAAGTAATAACTGAGCGTATGTATGATCCTGAGCTTGATACGCATAACCCATGCGGATCCGTGTTCTGTTCTCACGGCGTTGGCACTGTTATTCCCTGGAATGAAGTCAGAAGCTATATGCACATCGATACAGGCTGGAGACCAGAAGGCGACGATACGCCTCTTCCAAGCGATATCGCTATGGAATATGACATGGACTCTCTTACAGCCTTCAAAGCCAGAACTTCTTCTGATCCAGGACCAGACACAAGATCTTTTTCCGAAAAAGAAAGAGACTACCGGGCAGGCCAGGATGAACTGATGGCGATCTTCGAAAAGACCTACGGTCCTATCAAAAACAGAAGTAATAATAACAATGATGATTCGCCACGCACTTACGGAGTTCCTGAAGATAAGCCAAAAGGAATATCCGATCCTAAGTATGATGAAAAAAGAGATGCCAAAGCACAAAGAAAAGCTGAAGGTTACAAAGAATATCTGCTTATCGATGGCTATAATGTTCTCTTTGCATCCAGCGATCTAAAAGCTCTTGCAGAACGTGATATCAATGCAGCAAGAGACAAGCTCATGGATATAGTATCCAATTTTCAGGGGTACAGGCGTGAGATCATGATACTTGTATTTGACGCTTATAAGGTTCATGGAGGCACCGAAAAAGTGCTTCGTTACCATAACCTTGATGTCATATATACAAAAGAAGCTGAAACCGCAGACCAGTACATAGAAAGAACATCACATGAGCTTTCCAAAAACTACAAGGTCACAGTTGCAACTTCTGATGGAATCGAACAGGTTATCATCCTTGGAGCAGGCGGTATCAGAATGCCCGCCAAAGAGTTCTGGGACGAAGTAAGAAATACAGAAAATCAAATTAGAGAGCAGCATCTTGAAGTCAATGATAGCAAGCTTCATAACTATGTCATTAAAGATACTGACTTACTAAATTAACCAATAAAAATCCCCTATGAATTGTATTTAGATACATCTGTTACAGAATAATATCTAAACATATTCATAGGGGATTTCTTATTTTGTAATGTATTCGACTTTATATAATCAGTCTTTGTACTCTTCAAGCTTCTCATTAAGAGCTGCGCAGATCTCATCTCCATCGATTCCGTGTACTGCACAAGCTTCGCCAAGAGTCTCCATCTGAGATGCAGGACAGAAAATACATTCCATTCCGCAGTCCATAAGGAATGATGCTGTAGAAGGGTGCTTTGCAATGATCTCGCCTACAAGCATATCTGTTGTAATGAGGTCTGCGCCTTCCTTTTTATCTTCCTGAGCTTCATCACTCATAGCCTTAGCAGCAGCCTCTGCTCCAGCCTTTTCAGCTTCTTCATTAACAGGAGCGTTTGCAAGCTCCTCTTCACTTCCAAATAAAATATCTCTTAAACTCATATTATAAAGCCTCCGTATATTCATTAACTATCATGTCAAGTTGAATTCTACATTATGAAAAATGATAAAGCAAGTATATTAAAGGCCTCTTCCATATTAATTTTCTATAAATATACCAGTTACACTTCCGAAATCACATAAAGTCTGCTGTCGCCAGTTCTGAGTATACCGATCTTATCCCCGTCCTGGTCAAATCCAATACCGCCAAACTTAGGACGAAGCCTTACTCCGGTATTATTCAAGATAGCACCTGTAGCGATCATGTCTTCTTTCTCATTCTGAACTTTGACCACTGAATTGGCAATATTATGAAGAATGCCATCCTGCTTAATATGTACCGGTGCAAACATATTAACAAGACTTCCCATAGCCTTAAGATCTATATCTACATACTTGTTTGTAAAATGATAGCTCTTAAAATCATCAAGGCCTTTAGTCCTGAATGTCACAACATCCCTGTTAGGTCTGCTCTCTTTTTGAAGCATGAATCCAATAGCCTGCTTTCTATCATCTGATACAGCCATGCATCTTCCGTCTTCCAGTCTGTAATAGTGTCCAAACTGAAGTGTATGCCTGTATTTCTTATAAAAATCAATCTGGTCCTTGATCTCTTTTCTCTCAGAAGAAGAAATATCGCAAAGATTAAGCTCATAACCAAAGCAGCCAAAAGAAGCCACATCAAATCTGGTCTCAAGAGGCACTGTGTTAAGTGTCTGATGATTAGGTGCTGCTGATACATGCGCGCCTATAGCTGACTGAGGATATCCATAGCTATAGCCTCTTTGAATGCCAACTCTGCATATCGCATCAGTATCATCTGAGCCCCAGATCTGCGGGAAATATGACAATATACCAAGGTCAAATCTGTTACCGCCGGCTGAGCATCCCTCAAAGAGAATGTTAGGGAAGGCCTCGGTCAGTTCCTTCATTATTCGGTAAAGCCCAAGATAATAACGGTGCATGAACTCATCCTGTCTGTCTCCAGGAAGAGAAGCCGAATAATAATCAGAGAAAATACGGTTCATGTCCCACTTAACATAAGAGATATTACCTGAGGAAAAGACCTTCTTCATAGCATCTATTACATAGTCCTGAACTTCAGTCCTTGTAAGATCCAGGTTCATCTGATTTCTGCCCTTGGAATGCGCATGTCCCGGAACCTGAACAGCCCAGTCAGGATGTGCCCTGTAAAGGTCACTATCTTCGTTGACCATCTCAGGCTCTACCCAGATACCAAACAGCATGCCAAGATCCTCTATTTTCTTGGAAAGTCCTTCCAATCCATTAGGAAGCTTATCCTTATTTACATACCAGTCGCCAAGAGAGCTCTTATCATCGTTACGCTTTCCAAACCAGCCATCGTCCATGACAAAAAGCTCTATGCCAAGTCCTGCTGCTTCCTTAGCAAGCTTTAAAAGGCTTGACTCATTAAATTTGAAGTATGAAGCCTCCCAGCTATTAATTAGGATCGGACGATTCTTATCTCTCCAGGTTCCTCTTACAACATGCTTTCTGACAAAATCGTGCATGTGTCTGCTCATACCATTTGCACCATGCATATCAAATGTCATAACGCTTTCAGGAGATTCAAATCTCTCTTCCTTTTCAAGAGACCATCCAAATGTCGATGGAGAAATTCCGCTTACAAAGCGGCTTTTATCATATCCATTTGAAGAAAGAGCTTCATAATGATTACCACTATAAATAAGGTTAAATCCATAGCAATAACCGTTATCTTCAGTAGTATCCTTACGAGAGATCATAACAAAAGGATTAGAACGGCTTCCGGACTCTCCGGCTGCCATTTCCTCTGACACACATCTTCCACCGTCGCATACGCTGTCTGTTCTGTGCATCTCATCAGCCCATCTTCCATGGAAAGATGTAAATACAAGACCGTTTTCATGGAAATCGATCTGGTTACTCATAATACGGTCTATATGAATCTTTTCATTCCCTGAAATAACAACAGCCCTTCTTGTAATGACATCGCACTCCGGATAAACACTGTAGATCACTTCAAGCTTTGTACCGTACTCTTTATCTTTATAAGTTACTACAAGCTGACTTGCATGATCTACAGAAGATCCAACTGCTATATCTTCTTTATCTGCATATGATCCCGGAAGTGACTCCGGTGCTTTGATCTCATTATTAAAAGAAGCTTTTTCAAATACAAAATCAGAAGTCTTTGAACCATTTTCATGGGTAATAAGGACAAAAGGATCTCTAATATCTCCTTTGCCAAAAGAACTTATTTCAAGAGGCAGATCCTCAAGCGCGATATTCGGATATTCATCGCTGTAGGAGATCATATTTCCGCCAGCCGCAGGATGCTTTTCGCTTAAACTATAGCAGATATTTTTAAGAAGCACGGAAGCTTCTTCACCTTCTGAGCCATCGCCAAAAGTAGAAGTCTTTAATAATGATTCATACTGCTTATCTGAAATCACAGAAGCTCCATAATGAAGGTGTTCCGGGTGTCCTGATGGAAGAATATTAAAAAGATAAGATGTGCCTTTAGTTTGGAGTAAAAAACATCCGTTTCTTTCAATGATCATAATTAGTCATCCTTTACGATATAAGTTTTTTAATTATAAGCTTTAAAATATATTAGTTTTTAAAACATATATTCTTTTAGAATATATAAGTTCTTGAATCAATGATCCAAGAACTTATATAAAAGAATTATTATTTATTAAGACCACTCATAAGTATATCGATCATATTATCAAGAGCGTTCTGATATTCCATGTTGTTCTTAATAAGAACATCCGAACTAAGGAATTTCTCTATAGTTGCCTCAAATATAATCTTAAGAGTCGGTATGGATATTGGTCTGATGCAACCTTCTTCGATTCCTTTTTCTATAAGAGAAATAGTCTCTTCCCAGTCATTTTCAAGTCTCTCATTGATTTTGGCATAAACAGTCGGATACTTGTCCTTAAGCTGGAACATCATTCTAAAATCTACATTCTGATAACTGTCAGGTAGAGCAATAAGAATCTTACTAACCTTTTGCGCAGTTGTAAGACCTGAATCGTTTAAAATTGCATGTTCACTCTCTTTTATGGAATTAAAGACATAATCAACCATGCTATCAAGCATCTCTTCCTTATCATGGTAGATCTTATAGATCGTCTTTTTACTCATGTGTAATTCTTTTGCAATGTCATCCATTGTGAATTTAAGGCCTTTAGCCTTGTATTCAACAATTACAGTCTCCAGTATCTTCTTCTGTGTTTCATCCATATCTCAATCTCCGATTATTATTCTTTTTCGTTTCCACTTAGTTGCATCAAAACTGCCTTTGCAGCTTTTGGAAACTCTTACATTTTCCTTGGTTTCCATTTTATCATCACTTATCTTAAAATGGAATATAAAAAAGTAGCCAAAATTATATATAAAATTTTGGCTACTAATAATCGTACATACAAATACATCCCTGTATTTGTAAACATGTGCTAGATACATCCTGTATTTGTAAACATGTACTAGATACATCCTGTATCTGTACATATAAATAATGAGTTAGTATTATTTCAGAACTTCGCAAAGGTATTCAAATGTCCTTGCAGAAGATTCAACAGAAAGCTTCTCAGCAGTTGTGTGGACGCCTTCCATATCAGGTCCTATTGAGATGCAGTCAAGGCCTTCAAGCTTCTTACCAAATAGTCCGCATTCAACACCTGCGTGAAGGGCTGAAATCTGAGGTTTACGTCCATACATTTTTTCAAAAACTTCCACCATATGCTCACGGAGCTTGGAATCCGGATTAAATGGCCATCCAGGATATGATGATGTGATTTCAGATCTTGCTCCGAATGCTGCAGTAATATACTCAAGTCTCTTAAGAAGGTTATCTTTACTACTATCAACACTACTTCTGACAGCATATTCCAAAGTTACTGTAGTATCTTTTGTAACTACTACTCCCAGATTAAGTGAAGTCTCTACAAGTCCCGGAACAGAAGCGCTCATAGCCTGAATACCATTAGGAAGAGACATTATAAGTCTGTATACTTTCTTCATTGATTCAGCATCAAAGCAGTCAAAGGTTCCTTTATTTTTCTTAGTTACAGTAAATTTAACACCCGGATCCTTGACAGAAAGTTCACCCTTAACAACTCCTTCTATCTCAGATACAGATCTTAAGACCTCTTCTTCACTGACTTCTTCTGAAACAACTACAGTTGCTTTTGAATTAACAGGAATAGCATTATCTGCTACGCCGCCATCGATGCTTACAAGTGAAAGGCATGAAACACAGTTCTGCTCTGACACATATGCAAGTATTCTTCCAAGAAGAACATTAGCATTTCCATACTCTTTGATGATCTCTGTACCTGAATGTCCTCCATGAAGTCCAGAAACCTCTATATCATAAGCTATGCCGCTTCTATGAACTTTAGTAATAGGAAGTCTTGCATAAAATCTTGCGCCACCGGCACATGATGTAAGAAGAACTCCTTCTGTCTCAGAGTCGATATTAATAAGCTTTCTTCCCTTTAAAGGAGAAAGATCTATAGCAAAAGCTCCATCCATACCAGTCTCTTCATTAGTTGTGATAACAACTTCAAGTCTGGGATGAGGAATAGTATCAGAATCAAGAAGAGCAAGGCAGTATGCAACTGCAATACCATCGTCACCACCAAGAGATGTTCCCTTAGCCCATATCTTCTTGCCATCCGTCTCCAGCTTAAGAGGCTCAGTAGTCATATCGATATCATAGTCTGCATCATGAACAGCTACCATATCCATATGTCCCTGAAGGATGACAGGCTCCTTATCCTCGTAACCCTTTGTTGCGTTACCGAAGATGATCACATTTCTAGCTTCATCCTGTATATATTCAAGATTTCTATCCTTAGCAAACTTTACAAGATAGTCACTGATCGCCTGAACGTTATTTGATCCATGAGGAATCTGTGATATCTCCTCAAAGAAATGAAATACTGATTTTGGCTCTAAATTATCTAAAGCACCCATTTTGAAATCCTCCTGATTACAATTTCAGATGATTATTCTACCACATATTAAAGCATCAAAAAAGACCTACGGTCCACATAAAGTGAACAGTAGGTCTTAATAATATCTATATATTATGCGATCTGCTTCTTAGCAACTTCTGTAAGAGTCTTGAATCCCTCTGCATCGTTAACTGCCATCTCAGCAAGCATCTTGCGGTTGATTTCAACACCAGCAAGCTTGAGACCGTGCATAAGAGTGCTGTAGCTCATTCCGTTAAGTCTAGCAGCTGCGTTGATACGAACGATCCAAAGTGATCTCATATCTCTCTTCTTCTGCTTACGACCTGCGAATGCGCTTGTAAGAGCTCTCATTACAGACTGTTTTGCAATTCTATACTGCTTGGAACGAGCTCCTCTGTAGCCCTTTGCAAGCTTTAATACTCTATTGTGTTTCTTCTTGGCATTTAATGCGCCTTTTACTCTTGCCATTGTAATTTCCTCCTAAATAATCTAAAAAAAACTACGAACTGTCCTACTTTGAATTAAAGGTAAGGCAGGATCTTCTTCATTGTCTTAACAGATGTAGCATCTACAAGACCAGGCTGACGAAGATTTCTCTTTCTCTTTGTAGACTTCTTAGTCAGAATGTGACGCTTGTATGCCTTGTTTCTCATAAGCTTGCCTGTGCCTGTTACTTTGAAGCGCTTGGCAGCTGCTCTGCTTGTTTTCATTTTGTGCTGCATAATAAAAATCCTCCTATTTCTTACGGTATCTGCATGTACTTTTTTATTTCTTCTCAGCTAAGAACATAACCATGCTTCTGCCTTCTGCCTTTGGCTGCTTCTCAACTACTGCGCAATCCTCAAGCTCTTTGGCAAAATCAATCAGAACATGAACGCTCGCTCCCATATGAGCCATCTCACGACCTCTAAAACGCATAGTTACTTTAACCCTATTGCCCTTTTCAAGGAATTTCCTTGCAGCATTGATCTTAGTATTAAGATCGTTAGTGTCGATGTTGGGAGAAATACGAATTTCTTTAATCTCAACAGTCTTCTGTTTCTTACGCGCTTCTTTAGCTTTGCGAAGCTGTTCATACTTGTACTTGCCGTAGTCAACTACTCGGCAAACAGGGGGTTTTGCATTTGGTGCGATCTTGACAAGATCAACTCCTGCTTCCTCTGCGACTTTGCGTGCATCCTGGATTGACATAACTCCAAGCTGCTCACCATCGAGTCCTATCACACGAACTTCCTTGTCTCTGATCTGTTCGTTAATAAATAAGTCGTTAATGGTTATTACCTCCGATTAAAATAAAAAAGTGGACACGCGAGACGCATCCACTTATAATCAAACCGTACAGACAAAAGAGTCTGTCTGAAGTTATAAACACCTGAAGCAAATGCCGCAGGGTGAGAGTGGATACTCTGCTTTGTTTTCAAACACAGTTAGATTATCATGATAGTTGCCATTTGTCAATAGGGTATAAAAAAATTTAATACTCTTGCAGCAATACATATGATGATAAAAGCCAAAACCGCTCCCCCTTACTTCACCAGATAAAAAGGCCAAAATCAAAACATGAACAATAATATTATAAAAAACACAAATGATGCAAAATTTAATGTCAATCTGGAATATTACAAAATCTTCTATCACGTTGCAAAAAGCGGCGGAATAACAGCTGCTTCCAAAAATCTAAACATGTCACAGCCAGCTGTGAGCCAGCAGATTTCAGCTCTTGAGAAGCAGCTCGGAGTTTCTTTACTAAAAAGAAACGGAAGAGGCATAGCTCTTACAGCGGAAGGGAATCTTCTATATGAATATGTAGAAAGAGGCTACGAAGAAATACTTCAAGGAGAAAAAAGACTCTCACAGCTCCTTCATTTAGAAGCTGGAGAAGTCAGAGTTGGCGCCAGTGATATGACTCTACGCTTTTTCCTTCTTCCATACCTTGAAAAGTTCCATCAGCTCTACCCGGGCATCAAAGTAACTGTAACCAATGGTCCAACTCCGGAAACGCTTAGATACCTCGAAGATGACCGTATCGATTTTGGAGTTGTATCATCTCCATTTCCAGATTCTATCAATAAAGATGATATAAGCTATACAGATGTAAGAGAAATCCAGGACTGTTTCGTAGCAGGAAGATCTTTTATCCAGTATAGAAATCACATGATAGATTTATCAGAGCTTGCCAATCTGCCGCTTATAACCCTCGAAGGTCAGACTTCCAGCGGACGTTATGTTACTGAATTCCTTGAAAGCAATAACATCACGATTCATCCTGAGTTCGAACTGGCTACAAGTGATATGATAGTTCAGTTCGCTGAAAGGTCCCTTGGTGTGGGAATGGTAGTTCGGGATTTTGCAAAAGAAGATCTTGATAACGGCAAACTCTTTGAACTAAGACTTAAGCAAAGGATTCCGCCAAGACATCTAAGACTTGTTACAAACACAAAGAGGCAGCAATCACTGGCATCAACTAAACTATTAGAATTAATAAAACCATAACTTAACACTTGCATGGAGGCAGTTTGAATTACTCAAGCTTCCCACTTGGCCGGTGCCATGTGGGAAGTATTATTATATTCTATTCGCCATTATATTCTCTTTACCCCAAGCTCGTTAAGCTCGTCCATCATCTGTTCAAGGCTTTGGAAGTGAATACCCTTGATACCTGCCTTGATCGCTCCTATGACATTTTTCTCTGTATCATCTATAAAGACGCACTTGTCAGGAGTAAGATCATAGCGCTTTATAATCAGCTCGTATATATCATGATCCGGCTTGATCACATGATCCTTATAACTTAAGATTCCGCCATCTACATATTCAAGGAAAGACATTTCGTTTTGATTAGCATCAACTGCTCCCTTAGAGAAGTTAGAAAGGACAAGGATCTTGTAATGAGCTTTTTTAAGACCTTCGATAAGAGGAATAGATGTACTTCTAAGCTTTACTATGCCCTTAAAATCATCAAATCCCTTATGAATATATTCTGAAAGCTCAGGAGTATTGTCACAAAGCTTATCAACTATCTCTTCATGGCTCATAACGCCGCGGTCAAATTCATTCCAGATATCAGTCCTTACCGTAGCATCTCCAACCTTCTCAATGAGATCTTCCGGAATCCCTTTGTCTCTTAGCATCTGTCTCCATGAAAAATCAACAAGTACATTACCTATATCAAAGATAATAGTATCAATATTACCGGAAGGCTTTCTGGGAACTGCATTGCCATATTTATCATGATCCTGATCCGAAGTCATAGCATCAAGAGATGCAATTGTATGTCTTCCTGTAAAAAGACCTATCACCCATATCATAAGCCATATCAGAATCGTGATACCTACTGTTCCGCCTACAGCTGTGATAAAAAGTTCAAAAGAATTGGCAGGGAAAATAAATGCAAGGATAAGGAGAGCTATATACATACCGACAAGCGCTACAATACCTATGATCGCGGCTATCCTCTTAGCCGTCCATTTATTTACTTCATTATTACCACTCAAAGTCAAAACCTCCTTAAACATTTCAAAATCATCTCTATCACAATATGACATTAATGCGTTAAAGTCAAAAGACTTTACAATTTTAACCTCATGTCGCGAGCACAGCGAGTGACATGAGGTTAAAATTGGTGGAGCTTTCGACACCAATTTGGTTTTGAAATTGGAACACATTCAAGTAATAAAAAGAGCCCTGATTTCTCAGAGCTCTAAACTTATATACTTATATATGAGGTAGGTGTCAAAAGTCATTACCGCAGCAGATTCTTTTATCAAAAGAAAACGCTTTATTCTATATTTCCATTATAGAACATAATTATTTCTTAAGAGGACTCTGTCTGTAGATAATATCCTCACGAGCAGGACCATTAGAAACCATTGTGATCGGGAATCCAAGCTGCTGTTCGATGAAGTTAACGTAATTCTTGGCATTCTCCGGAAGCTCGTCAAAGTTCCTGATTCCGCGGATATCGCACTTCCATCCCGGAAGAGTTACATATACAGGCTTAGCCTTCTTAAGCTCTCTTGTTACAGGGAACTCTGTAGTCTCCTTGCCATCAATCTCGTATGCTACACATACCTTGATCTCATCAAGATATCCAAGATCATCAAGTACTGTAAAGGCTACATCTGTAGCACCCTGGAGTCTGCATCCGTACTTACTTGCAACACAGTCATACCAGCCCATACGTCTGGGTCTTCCTGTTGTAGCACCGTACTCTCCGCCATCTCCACCACGGCGTCTCAGTTCATCAGCCTCATCACCAAAGATCTCGCTTACAAAAGCTCCCGCTCCTACTGCAGATGAATAAGCCTTACATACTGTAACGATCTGCTTGATCTCATAAGGCGGGATGCCGGCACCGATAGCACCGTAGCCTGCAAGTGTGGACGAAGATGTAACCATGGGATAAATACCGTGATCAGGATCTTTGAGTGTTCCAAGCTGGCCCTCAAGAAGAACTGTCTTGCCCTCTTTAAGCGCCTTGGACAAAAACAGTGAAACGTCGGCAACATAAGGCTCGATCATATCTCTGTACTCACAAAGAGTTTTGAAGAGTTCATCCTGATCGATGGGATCCTTATGATAAAGATGCTCCAGCATTACATTCTTTTTCTCACAAACAGATTCGATCTTGTCCCTGAGACGATCCTCATCGAAAAGCTCGCTTACCTGGAAACCGATCTTGGCATACTTGTCTGAATAAAAAGGTGCTATACCTGACTTGGTGGAACCAAAGGACTTTTTACCAAGTCTCTCCTCTTCATACTCATCAAAAAGAATGTGGTAAGGCATAACGATCTGCGCCCTGTTGGATACCAGGATCCTGGGTTCGGGAACGCCCCTGTCGGTTATCGACTTGATCTCATTGACAAGTACCGGGATATTAAGGGCAACACCGCTGCCGATCACGCTTGTGGTGTGACTGTAAAATACTCCGGAAGGAAGTGTATGAAGAGCAAACTTGCCGTAATCATTGACTATGGTATGACCGGCATTGGCTCCACCTTGAAATCTGACGATGATATCGGAATTCTCACCGAGCATATCAGTGATCTTAC
>JAEEGH010007692.1_pt1 | contig 25774 bp, 16 predicted proteins | sample 9134181 | NCBI WGS metagenome assembly JAEEGH01 (sample SAMN16246544, study PRJNA631951) | gut metagenome | biome: gut microbiome; feature: rumen; material: DP-attached | host: Bos | place: Iran: Karaj | collected 2018-10
CGCGAAGGATCGCGTTATCTATGACATACAGGACAATATACTTGTTGTTCTTGTCATCGAAGTTGAAGGACATTACGGGGATAAATGATGCAACAATTTGAAATGTCAAGTTAGCAAAACCGAAAAATAGAGTCTTTTGTGCTATTTTTTTGCTGACATTTTTTTAATTATAATGCTTGTCGTATTACTTAATTTATTGACAAACAACTGAATAACCCTCATTGTTTCAATTCCCGTCGAATCACATGAACCTGAATAATCAGCCCGACTTGCAATTATGCGAGCCGGGCTGATGTTGTTAATTGTGGATCGTTTGCTGTCAGAAATTCTACTTCAGCGTTAGAACGGCTTGTTCGCTTTTCGTATTGTTCTTCGTCAGAACTGCTTGTTTGCAGCTAGGACGAGGAACATGTAATGCGAGGAGCCGCCGCCGAGCACGTATTCAACCTGTTGCCAGAGGAAAGGGAAGGTGAGGAGCTCGGGGAAGTCAGGGCGGATGAGCGCGGTGCCCGAAACCACTCCTCCGGGGATGTAGCTCCAGTCGGCGCGATTCAATCCATAGGCCACGGTGGCAGATTGGGCACCTACACCCGAGGCAAACGAGGCGTTGTTCAGTCCGGGGTGACATCCGAGGACGAAGTTCAGGGCGTCGTAGATGATTCCCTTGGGGAAGATCTCGGGATAGGCTTCGGCGAGGAAGTAGTATTCGAAGCCGAAGCGCTGGATGTCCCAGCCTGCACCCCAGATGCTGGGGCGATAGGGTACGCCATAGGGTGTCTCGGCTGCCTGCTTGTCCAGCTGTTCCTTGTCTGCGCCGAGGGCGTTGCGGAAGGCTTTCACGAAGGCCTTCGAGCGCTTGTCCTTCTTCGCCTCAAGCTGCTTTGCCACGCGGGCAGTGAACCAGCTGCAGCGCGAGATGTTGCTGACAATCAGCTCCTGCTGGTCGAGGATGAAGTCGAGATAGGCCTGTTCGCCCGTGGTCAGATAAAGCTCAACGGCAGCCTGCAGCTTCAGTCCTGCCATGCGTCCCTCAAGCTTGCTCTGGCTGTAGAGGGTGGTGGCGATGTCGAGGCATTCCTTGCTCAGCGGATCGTTGAAACCACGGAGTGCGCGTGCTGCACCCGCCAGTTGGGCTGCTGTCGAAATGGCACGCATGGGGTTGTCCTCGGTAAATATCCAGCGATCGTCGGAGTTGCCAAGTATGCCGTCGGTCATGGCTGCAGCGTCGCCGAGCATGGCATATTGGCGTAGCGAGTTGCAGATGATGCCGCGATAGAGACGTCCCAATGCCTGATACGAACGAACGACCGTGAGGGCTCCGTTCTCGACCTGCTGAAGGATGTCGTTCCTTCCGTCGGGTTCGTGGATCTCCACCCGATGGCGCTGCTGGTCGATGGAGGTCACGTCGATTTCGGGATGGAACTGCTCGTAGGCCAGGGCAAGGATATAGGCTTCGCCCGCCTGTGACTCCACACGGAGATCGAAGTCGCCCGCATCGTGCCAACCGCCCACATTGACGCCTGGCACAATGGCGCCTGCCTCATATTTCGAAAGTCCGGGGCTCTGGTCGTAGCCGTCGATGTGGTTGCCCACCGAAGCCATCAGGGCATCGTCGAGGTGACAGGCATCGTGCCAGACACGATACTTTTCGGCCACGCGCATGTGGCACATCTGAACGGGCAGGAAATACTCGATGACGGGCTGCCAAACGCCTCGCTCGTAGATGTTGTCGTCAATGCGGAACACACTCGAACGGGAGTTGCCATAGCGAACCAGATAGAGGCCGAGGTCGGTGAAGTCGGAGAAGTCGGCGATGAGATAGCGGTAGCGCAAGAACTGCCCCCAGACTGCAGGCGTTGAGGTGCGGACGATGGTTTCGCCATCGGCGTCGATGCGTACGAGCTGCACGTCGCCCACCTCGTTTTCGCGCAAGTCGGTCTCGATGATCACGCGTTTCGGCTGCTGCGGCAGGTAGCCCACCTGCGAGGTCTGGATGACGGGCTGATAACGCCACTCCTTATCCACCGAAGGGGTGATGAGCCAGCGCACGGCACCCTTGGTGGCTCCCGGCGCTATCTCGCTGCGCAGCACGAACCATCCGTTGTTGTGGTTCATGCGACCATCGTAGAGCTTCAGGTCGCCCGTGTAGGATTCAACAGTCAGTTTCTGCGAAGGATCGTCGGGGCGCGAGGTGAACTTGTGGCCCACGGCGTAGGGTTCGGCGATGATGTCGTCGGCACGGAGCGGGCTGTAGCCCTCGCCGTCCAGTTGTGCCAGGTCGGCCTTCTGTCCACGTCCTGCAAAGAAGTCGCCGTCGTGGCTGCGGTTGGTCGGAAGCTGCAGCAGGGGTGCATTGGGCTGCTGGGGATAGAGGCCCGACTGCTGGTCCATCAGCCAGGGTTTCCCGAACAGTTCGCCCGGGAAGAACTCCAGATTGAAGCCAGCCTTCCCGAGCAGGAAGTCGGGTACCGGCGTGTCGAGATCGACGGTGACGAGGATGCCCGTTCCCTGCGGTTCGACGGTCACGGTGTAGTTCACCTGCCAGTTGGGATAGACCATCGGGTTGAAGCCTGTCAGGTGTCGGGAGGAGTCGGGGTAACAAAGTGTGGTGGTGATGCGCCCGTCAGCCACCTGCCGGTTCAGCTGTTTGGGCACGGACTGCCACTGTCCGGGAGTGGCTTCGAGGCGTATGTCGCCATTGGTTGCGATGCGGTGACCGTTCATGATGACACACACGCCGCCCTGATGGCCTTCGGGATAGAAGTCGCTGAACGCCATTACGTCCGTCCCGCCTGCGTTGAAGTAGCCGGCCTCGTTCAGCTGGAAGGTCTGTGCCGAAACTGACTGTGCCAGAAGGGCCAGGGCAGGGATTAGGAGGAATTTATTCATGATTTAGAAAGTGAATTTGAAGAGTTGATTTTTTAACACGAATTATCGCGAATTAACGTAATTTTTTCAGCATGTATCGAACTGTTGCCCAATTTACAAACTAATAATTCATGTAAAATTCATGATAATTCGTGTTAAGTAAAAAAACTTATTGGTATTTCGCCATCAGGATATCGACCAGGGGCTTGTCCTTGAAGTCGTGCTTCTGCTGATCCCAGAAGCCGAAGTCGGCATCGTAGCACCAGGTGGTCCAGGCGATGTTGTTCTCGGTGAACACCTGCATCATGTCCTTGGTCCAGGCGTAGGCGAGGTCGCGCTCGACGGGTTCATAGACGCCCCATTCTCCGCAGAACAGCTGCAGGCCATACTGTTTGGCTGCTGCAATGGCATCGGCAAAGTCAGCACGGATCTTGTCGATGTTCCACTCCTGTGTCAGATAGGGTTCGAGCTCGGGCTTCAGTTCGGCGGGAGCTGCGTCGTAGTCCTCCTTCGAAATCAGGATGCCGGGATAGGTGATCTTGCCCGTATATTTTCCGATGGGAGTCCACCAGGCTCCGCGGTGGGTGAGAAGCATGGGGTTGTAGTAGTGGAACGATAGGATGATGTTCTTATCGCCCTCGGGCACCTTGAGGAACTTCATTGTCTCGTATCCCTGCCAGCGGTTGCTGCCGATGACGAGCGTGCGCTGGGGTTCGCGCTCGCGGAGTGCCTTGTGCACCTTGGCGATTAACTGGTTCCACTGCTCGTGGTCGTCAGCCACGGGTTCGTTCATGAATTCGTAGGCCACCGAGTCGTTGCTGTAGCCCTTCAGCACGTCGGACAGCTGGTACCACATGTTGATGAGTTGTTGCTGGGCCTCCTCGGAGGTGAACAGCGTGTTGGCGCTACTGCCGCCCTCGTTCACGGCGTTGAAATAGTGCGAGCGGATGATGTGCAGGTCCACGATGGTGCGCAGATGGTGCTTCTCCGCCCAGTTGATGGCGTTGGTCATTAGTTCCCATGCCTCGGGCAGCTTGTTCCCGTCCTCGTCCCAGAACTGCACCTCGTCGATGGGCAGGCGCACAAAGTCGAAGCCCAGCGAATCCAGTCGTGCGAAGTCGTCCTCCTGGATGTGCAGGCGGCGTGCCTCGCCGCGTTCCTCGCTTTGCGACAGCCAGTGGCTCACGTTCGTGCCGCGGCCGATCTTGAAGTTGTTTTCACCGTTGTTAGTCTCGTTTTTGCTTGTGCAGGCGCTTATGGCCAGCAGAGTCAAGGCAGCAAAGGCCAGTGAAAGAATCTTTCTCATTGTGATTTTATTATTGATTGTGTATTTTATTTTAGTTTGACGATGGCGTAGGAGGTGGCGGGCATGTGGATGGTTACTTCGCCCGTCTTCTTGTTGCGGGAGATGGGGAACTTGTCGCCCAGGAGGAGGTTCGTCCGGCTGAACTTCAGGTCGAGCTTGAACGTCGCATCCGAAGCTTCAGCCCGCGGATTCAGCATCACCAGCACCACCTCCTTGCCGGCTGCACGGACATAGACGAAGGGGTAGGGCGACGATGCCTCCTGATTGGGATAGATGGGCACGAACTCGGCATAATTGGCCAGGGCGGGTTCGCTGTGATGAAGGGCGATGAGCCGGCGCGTCCGGTTGAGCAGCGACTGGGGATCGCTTTCCTGTGCTTCGACGTTCGGGGCATCGGGCGAGGGATCGACGGGCAGGTAGAGCTTCGCGGCATCACCCGACGAGAAGCCGAGATTCGGGCCGCTGCTCCATTGCATGGGCGTACGGGCGCCGTTGCGGGGCTGGTAGGCACCTTCCACCTGGGGCCAGTTGTTGGGCAGCTGGCGCATGCCGATCTCGTTGCCATAGTATAGGAAGGGCACACCCGGCATGGTGAAGCCGAAGGCATAGATGATTTCCAGCTCCTTGTCGGTGCGTCGGTTGCCCAGTCGGGCGTTGTCGTGGTTGCCTAAGGGCAGGCTGATGTATCCCTTCCCGACGGTCTTGCTGTACTGGTCCATGTAGCTTGCGAGGAAGGCCCGGATGTCGCCCTTGCCCTCGGCGTCGAAGTAGCTGTGTCCTTCGCTCACGCCGTTCAGGATGCGCCAGCTCTCCTTCTGGAACAGGTCGTTGTAGCCATTGAACCAGTGGAAGAAATCGACGTGGAAGCAGTTGTCGAGCGCGTCGGCAGGGTAGGACCATTCGGCCACCATGAAGCCCTGCGGGTACTCCTTCTCGAGCAGCTGGCGAATCTCGCGCCAGAAGAGCTTCGTCTCGTTCTCGTTGGTGTTGAAGAACTGCTCGTTGCCTCTCATCCGTCGTGTCTTGACCAGTGCACCCGCCATGTCGGCGCGGAAGCCGTCGGCACCCATGTCCATCCAGAAGCGCAGGACGTTCTTCAGGTCCTCGCGCATGGCCAGCACGTCGGGGTGGTTGGTGGGCAGCTGCCATTTCTGCTCGGGGTCGGGGTTGGCAAAGCCAAAGTTGAGGGCCGGCTGACACCAGTAGAAGTTACGCATGAACTGCCCGTTGCGCTCGCCGTAGCCCTTGATGAACTGTCCGGCAAACTCCCTCGGGGGGTCCACCCAGTTGGTTTCGGTCCAGATGTAGTAGTTCGAGTACTTGTTCGGCTCCTGTTTCTGCGAAGCCACAAACCAGGGATGATCGATGGCGGTGTAGCTGATCACATAGTCGAAGATGACGTGCATGCCCCGCTTATGAGCCTCCTCGAAGAGCCTTCGCGCATCGTCGTTGGTGCCGTAGCGTGGCGCAATGCGGTAGTAGTCGCGGATGTCGTAGCCCGCGTCGTGGAAGGGGGAGTCGAAGAAGGGGTTGAACCAGATGGCATCCACGCCGAGGCTCTTCACGTAGTCGAGCTTGCTGATGATGCCCGGGATGTCGCCGATGCCGTCGCCGTCGGAGTCGCAGAAGGTCTGTGGATAGATCTGATAGAACACGGCATTCTTGGCCCATTCGGGCACGGCGGGGATCTCGTACTTCCCGGTAATGGTCTGCGCCGATGCTGCAAGTGACAGCAGGGCAGCGCCAAGGGTAAATAGAACTCTGTTCTTCATAAGCAACTAATAGGCTAATCCAATGTAACTATGTGCTGGAAGCTGGATGTTGAAGACGGTGGCGCCCTCGGGATAGCCGAAGAAGCGGTTGTAGCCCCAGCGGGGAGCAGGCTGCTGCGGCTGGGGCGAATAGCTCTCGCTGGTGAGCAGGTTGCGCAGGCTGCCGACTTGCTCGCTGATCACCACGTTCACGCTGACCGCCTCGTCGTTGAAGTTCTCCACTACGAGCGTGCGGTTGTCGTAGGGGAACATCGCCACCTTGGCAGGACCTTCGATGTAGGCACCGACATCCTTGCTCAGGGCGCGGCGAATGACGTTCAGTGCGCCGGCGGGGTAGTCGTAGAGGTTGCCGAAGTCATCGGGTATGGTGAGCACGAAGAGCATGCCCTTCGAATAGGTGTCGCGCAGGAGGATGGGATAGCCCGAAACGCCGCCCGTGAGCGGACGCCCCGCGCTGACGACCTCCCAGGCATCGTTGGTGTAGTACTTCACCTGCGGGATGATGAACTCGCGTTCCGACTTGCCTGCCCAGCCGAAGTCGTTGACGATGGCCTTCAGGTCGCCGCAGTAGAGTTCGCAGATGTCAGCCAGCTTGTCGCGGATAGCCTTCAGCAGGCCGGTGGTGATGACGACATCGCCGCCCCCGCGCAGCTGCTCCTTCATCTTTTCGACGATGTCGGGGTCCTTGGCGGCCTGTTCGGTGAGCAGAATCTGCCTGCGGCCGTCCACCCATTGCGGATGCATGTCCATGGGCAGGCCGATCATGCCGAGGTAGTTCTGCAGGAAGTCCTCGCCCGAGGAGTGATAGGGCTTGTAGGAGATCAGCCCGACGGGCTTGCCCAGGCTGCCCAGCAGGCGGTCTGTCTGGCGGAGCGTGACGCTGGCGAAGCGTGCCATGGTGGTGGGAGTGATGGTCTTGCCGTCCTTCTGGAACGGGGCCACCATCTCGTCGTAGCGGAAGCTGTTGCCGCCCGCGTTCTGCCACGGCCTGCGCATCATTTCGGGCATGATCTTCACCTCGGCGAGCTGCATGTAGTTCCACAGGATGATCTCGGGTGTCTTGGCCAGCATGGTCAGGTGGAGCTGTTCGGCATAGCGGTCCATGCTCATGTTGATGCCGCCCGCATCCACCCATCCGCCGCCGTTGCGGCCTGGGGCGATGTTGTCGAAATAGCGGATGATGTTATAGCTCAGGTAGTTCTGCAGATGCTGCGCCGAACCTGGGTCGCGCGTCTCGGTGCCTGTCCAGAGGCCGTCGAAGTAGAGGGGCTCCTCCTCCAGGTTGAAGCCCAGTCCGTGGAAGTGGTCGTACCAATTGGGGTATTTGATGATGACCTTCACCTTCGGGTTGACGGCCTTGGCCGGGTTGACCACCAGCTCGCGTCCGGCATCGGCCATCAGGCGCAGGCGGTATTCGGTCCAGCTTCGGGTGCCTTTTGCCGCAATCTCGTCGTCGTTCTTCAGGTCGATGAAGAAGAAGTCGTCGAGGATGAAGTCGTCGAAGAGCCGGGCGGTATATTCCGCCACCTCGCGCACCTGCTGGCGCTCGTTTTCGCGTGCATAGCTGTAGGTCTCGAAGTCGGTGGGTTCCGAACGGGTGTAGGTGATGCCGCCGCCCACCTCCAGGCCCTTGGCGAGGAAAAACTTCTTCACCTTCTTCATGGTCTTTTCGTCCACCGTGAAGGCATCGCGGTGCGTTTCGAGGTAGATCTTGTCCAGGTCCACCTGCGAGCTCACGGTCTCCCAGGTTTCGTTCAAGAACTTGTCGTCAGCCATCCGGGCCACGTCCTGGGCGCGGATGTAGGTCGATACCTTGAAGTTCTTGTACTTGCCAGCCTGTGCTGGAGTGCCCAGGGCAATCAGCGCGATTGCGAGGCACAACATTTTCATCAAATTGTTTTTCATATCTTTAGTTATAAAAAGGAGGATGGTCTAAGGTAATGTTTGCACCATTCGGCGACAAAGATAGACATTTTTTTCAAACCCTGTTTTCTTTCTATATATATAATTAATGTGAAAAATCAGATTTTCGGCACTTTTTCTGCTTTTTGTCACTTATAGCACACAAGTTTCGGTTTTTTCGAAACAGATTTTGGCAAAGGCCTCTTTTTTTCGAAGGAAAGAATCGTAAAAATCGTTCAAAAAATGCAAAAAATAGAATAAATGTTTCATCAGACAACATTTCTTGTATAAAAAGAAATATTTTTTTCGCAAATGTGAAAATTTATCTGTATCTTTGCGGCGTAAAGAATCAACCAAATAGCTAAACACAATGTCTTTCTGGATCATCTTTAAGCTTCTTGGCTCATTGGCACTGCTGATGTTCGGTATGAAAACCATGAGCGACGCCCTGCAGAAAATGGCAGGACCGCAGCTGCGCCACGTATTGGGAGCCATGACAACCAATCGTTTCACGGGAATGTTGACAGGTATGGTCGTTACCGCCTCCGTGCAGTCCTCTACGGCCACCACCGTGATGACTGTTTCGTTCGTCAACGCAGGTCTGCTCACCCTGGCGCAAGCCATCTCGGTCATCATGGGTGCCAATATCGGTACCACGCTGACCGCCTGGATTATGTCGGCGGGTATGTCGTTCGACATCACCATGTGCGTCTATCCTGCCTTCTTCCTGGGCATCATCCTTATCTATCAGAAGAAGTATCGCTACTTCGGCGACTTCCTCTTCGGTCTGTCGTTCCTGCTCCTGGGCTTGGGTACGCTGCGTGCCACGGGTACGGAGATGAATCTGGGCGAGAACGAGACGCTGCTGAACTTCTTCTCGTCGTTCGACCCGACCTCGTTCCTGACCACCCTTGTGTTCCTGCTCTTGGGCGGCATCCTGACGTTCTGCGTGCAGTCGAGTGCAGCCGTCATGGCCATCACGATGATCCTCTGCTCGAGCGGCGCCCTGCCCATCTACCAGGGTATCGCCCTTGTGCTGGGTGAGAACATCGGCACCACCATCACCTCGAACCTGGCAGCCCTTTCAGCCAACACGCAGGCACGTCGTGCAGCCTTCGCCCACATGTTCTTCAACGTCTTCGGCGTCATCTGGATCCTTTTCGTCTTCCGTCCGTTCATCAACATGGTGTGCGGCTGGGTAGGCTATGATGTGAACATGTCGAAGGAAGCCGTCGATTCCGCCACCTTCATGGCGAATGCCGCCAAGCTGAGCTTCGTGCTCGCCGCCTTCCATACCACATTCAATGTGACCAACACGTTCATCCTCATTTGGTTCATCAAGCAGATCGAGAAGTTCGTATGCTGGGTTATCAAGCCGAAGCGTGTCGATGAGGAGGAGGATTTCCGCCTGCATTTCATCACAGCTGGATTCATGCGTACCCCCGAGCTTTCGGTGCTCGAGGCTCAGAAGGAGATTTCTTCGTTCTCGGAACGTATGCAGCGCATGTTCGGCATGGTGAAGGAACTGCTCTACCTGTCGTCGAGTGCATTGAACGCCGACAAGAACCGCGAGACCACCCTCAACAAGCTCTATACGCGCATCGAGAAGTACGAGAGCATCAGCGACAACATGGAGCTGGAGATTGGCCAGTACCTCGAGCAGGTGAGCGACGCCCACCTCAGCGACGAGACCAAGGGCAAGATTCGTGCGATGCTGCGTGAGGTGAGCGAGCTGGAGAGTATCGGTGACTCGTGCTTCAACATGGCACGTGCCATCAACCACAAGTTCGCCAACAAACAGGACCACTTCACCGACAAGCAGTATGAGCGCCTCTATCAGATGATTTCGCTGACCGACCAGGCCCTGACCTACATGAATCAGCTTATGTCAGGACGCAAGGAGGACTACGATGTGAACCTCACCTTCAACCTCGAGAATGAGATCAACAACTTCCGCAACCAGCTGAAGGCGCAGAACATCAACGACGTGAACAATCACGAGTACACCTACGCTGAAGGAACCATCTATATTGACCTCATCAACGAGTGCGAGAAGCTGGCTGACTATGTAGTGAATGTCGTCGAGGCCCGTACGGGTATTCGTCAGCGCAATTCATAAAATGACTTTTTTAAAATTTAAAATTAAAAAAAACTGTGAAGAGGCAGGCCGTATTCGGCTTGCCTCTTTGTATATAGGTGTCTCTCTACAGATTCAGCGGATTAACCAGATTACTTTGTTCGACCAAGCAGAAAAACTGTTAAATCTGACTCCAAAAGTATTTCCGAAAAAGACGAAAAGAAACCGCCAAGTCTACGCTATTGAAGCGAAAGACGCAGCCATTCTCACCACAATAAAACTTTTTTACTGAAAAGGCGAAATATGGATTTAAGAAGAGGGAACTGTCCGTTGACAGTTCTGATGCTAAGCTTGGCAGTGCCATCTTAAAGTACGCTTTCATCTGTCCCTCCCAAAACTCAGCATCACCCCCTTCGGGTTTTCCTCTTTTTAAATCGAAAATGGCCTTTCGGCAGAATAATTCAAAAAATTCGCCTTATCCAAACTATTAGGTTAAAATTCTGCTTGCTTCGAGCAACGGAAAGCCCCGAAGGGACAAAAGATTACAGAGGGGGGTAACACCCCCGGTATTGGATACCCAACATACACGGAAGCCCTGTAAGGGAGACAAGAATCTTTCGTGCCTTCGGCACTCATTTGTTGGGACCCGGTATAACGGGGGTGATACCCCCGCCTGTAGTCTTATCAGTCTTTCACGCTTATGCTAGGCCGAACAAAATAATCCGTTAAATCTGCGTAGAGAGAAAAAATCGAGGAAGCACTCTGACGGCCGACAGAGTACTTCCTCTTTTTGCGCAAGTATTGTGACGGCCGACAGAGTACTCTATGCTTCGGGATGGAGTACGCTCACGGCCGACAGGATACCCGACACTACAGGATGGAGTACTCCTACGGGCGACAGAGTACTTGCATAACAGCGGAAATACTCTCACGGCCGACAGAGTACTTCCGCAATTTGAGCAAGCATCGTGACGGCCGACAAGGTATCCGATGCGACTGGATGGAATACCCTCACGGCAGACAGAATACCCGATGCTACAGGATGGAATACTCAATCGGCCGTCAGAGTACTCGCCACAACGGTGGAAATACTCTCACGGCCGACTTGATTCTTCCTGCGAATTTGATATGCCGGATGGCGTTTTGCGGTGCTTTGATATTTTTATACATCCTCTCAATCCTCCCCATCACCTCCGACCCGGGGTGATGACGCGTTCGCCCAATAACTTGTCGAAATCCTTCTTGATGAACATCTTGTTGTTGAGCTGCTGCATGAGCTCGTCGCTTTGCTCGGGATTGATGGCGGTGCGGAGCTGCTGGGTAAGGCTTTCGATCTGCTGTTCGAGGATGCAGTTCTTCAGCTCGAGGATGGAGCGGGGGACAAGGATGTCGATGCGTTCGTCATTCTGAGCCACTCCCAGGGCATCGTAGCGATCCTGCATCAGATTGACGGCAGTCTGCTGTACTTCGGGGTCGTCGAACCTGTTACTGAAGAACTTAACGCTGTCCCACGGTACCGAGGGATCGACCGATGCATCGAGCGCCATGCTGTACATGCGGGCATAGAGGGGATGCTGGAAGGTCACCTGGTCGTCATCCAGCTCGTTGTAGATGAAATCAATGACGCGGACATCCATCTTCATCTGCTTCTTTTCTTCGTCGTTGAAGTAGGAGAACGTGAACGTCTCGCCTCCGTGACGCACGATGTACTTGATGATGTTGCGCTCGAACCGGTCGGTGAGACGGGGTATGTAGGCGGGCGTTTGGGGAGCAGCTGGCTGTGCCGGATCGGTGTCGGCGGGACGATCGGTGCTGCCGGCGAAGTCGGAGGCTTCCTTCGTCACGCCGAGTTCTTCGCGTTCGCGGGCTGCCTGCTCGCGCCGCATCTCGATCTCCATCTTGCGCACCTCTGCCTGGTAGTTGTTCTGTTTGGCGATATTGACGTAGCGCATGGTCTGCGCCTCGCTGAGCTGCAGGCTTTGTGCCACTCGGCCGACCAGGATGGAATTGGTGATGGGGTCGGCGATGAGCGCCACGCTGTTGCAGACGTTCTGCGCCACCTTCGCCATGGCATAGGGGTCGAAGGGATTGACATCCTTCATCAGGGTGCGGATCTTGAAGGAGATGAAGTCCTGCATATTCGCCTTGAAATAGGCCTGCGCCTCTTCGCTGGTGTGCTTCCGGCAGAAGGAGTCGGGGTCCTCGCCTTCGGGCAAGGTGAGAATGCGCACATTCATGCCTTCGAGCAGCAGGAGGTCGATGCTCTTGATGGCTGCCGTGATGCCAGCATTGTCAGCGTCGAACATCAGGACACAGTTCCGTGTGAAGCGCTTGATGATGCGGATGTGCTCGGAGGTAAGGGCCGTGCCCGATGCGGCGATGACGTTCTGGAAGCCTGCCTGCGACATGCTGAGTACATCGACATTGCCTTCGACGACGTAGCAGAGGTCCTGCCTCGCCATCTCGTTCTTGGCTTCGAACAGGCCATAGGGGAGGTCCGACTTGTGATAGATGGCGGATTCGGGCGAATTGACGTACTTCTTGAAGGCATGATCGACGCGCTGCAGGATTCGACCGCCAAAGGCGATGCACTTGCCGGAGAGGGAATGATGGGGGAAGATGACACGCCCGGCAAACCGACAGACGGGAATCTTGTGCGGATCGTCGCCATAGCAGAGTCCGACACCAGTCCCGTCGAGCAGGTACTCGCGCTTGTGGCCGCGCTGCAGGGCGCGGGACGCCAGGTTGGTCTTGTCCTCGAGCGCATAGCCCAGATGATAGCGATGGATGGTGGCATCCTGGATGCCTCGTTCGCGGAAGTAGGCGAGACCTACATTGCGGCCCTCGGGCGTATTGAACAGGTCGTCCTCGAAGCACTTCTGCGCAAACTCGTTGAGATTGAACATGCCCTCGCGGTCGGTCTGCTGCTGGCGCTCTTCGTCGTTCATCTTCTTCTCCTCGACCTCGATGCCGTATTTCCTGCCGAGCCAGCGAATGGCCTCGTAGAAGGTCATCTGCTCCTTCTTCATCAAGAAGGAGACGGGTGAGACGCCTTCGCCGCAGGAGAAGCACTTGCAGATGTTCTTGGCGGGCGAAACGTTGAAGGACGGCGACTTGTCGGGGTGGAAGGGGCACAAACCGATATAGTTGACCCCGCGGCGCCGCAACGTCACGAAATCGGAAACGACATCGACGATCTGAGCTGCGTCGATGACCTTGTCGATGGTTTGTTGATCAATCATGTATTCTTTTTTATCACGAATTAGAGAATTATCGAATTGAGAGGATGTTAAACGAAAGAGACATCATTCATTCTCAAATTCGCTAATTCGTGATATCTAAATTAGAGCTTCGTGTCAATGTTCCTGAGTCGGACGGTGAGGTCGATGAAGTCCTGGACGGAGAGCTGTTCGGCGCGCTGGTCGAAGAGGGGGTCTTGCAGGATGTCGGAGAAGCGGTCGGGCTGCCAGTCCTGGACGAGGTTGCGGAGGCAGTTGCGAAGCGTTTTGCGACGGGTGCTGAATGCCGTCTTGACCAGCGTGCGGAAATCCTTTTCGGCGCAGGGTAGCTGGCGGACGCTGTTTCGAACCATGCGGATGACCGCGCTCTGGACCTTCGGCGGGGGATTGAACACACCGGGCGGGACAGAGAAGCAATACTCGATGTCGTACCACACCTGGATGAGGACCGAAAGGACGCCATAGGTCTTGGAGCCCGGTTGGGCTGCCAGGCGTTCTGCCACCTCCTTCTGGATCATTCCTGAACAGATGGGTATCAGGTCGCGGTAATCGACGACGCGGAAAAAGATCTGCGAGGAGATGTTGTAGGGATAGTTGCCAATCAGGGCAAAGGGCTGTCCGTCGAAGACCTCAGGACCGTCGAGGGGGAGCTTGAGAAAATCCGCCTCGATGATGCGCTTGTCGAGCGAACTGGGAAAATGGAGGCGCAGGTAGGACACCGACTCGCTGTCGAGCTCAACGACCTTCAGGTTGTAGCCCTTCTGTATGAGGAACTGGGTGAGCACACCCATGCCCGGTCCGACCTCGAGGACGGGCAGGTGCCGAAAGTCGGCGAGCGTGTCGGCGATACGCTCGGCTATGGACAAGTCCTTGAGGAAGTGCTGGCCGAGGTTCTTCTTGGCGCGCACCTTGTCGTCGAAGGAGAGGGGGCGGGGGTTTTTGTTCATTTGAGGAGGAGGGCAGCCAAGGATGGCTGCCACTAGAACGGGTTAGGAGGGGTGAGGGGGGTGAGGCCGAGGCCGGGGGCGGATTGGAGGGTGACGCGGCCGTCGATGACCTGCATGCCGCCGCGGAACGCGTCGTTGGAGATGAGGAGGTTGCCGTCGAGGTCGAGGTAGTCGGCGCAGGGCGCCAACTGGGCGGCTGCCGTGACTGCACAGCTCGTTTCGGTCATGCAGCCGAGCATCACCTGCATCCCCTGCATACGGGCGAGCTGTATCATCAGTCGGGCGGGGGCGAGGCCGCCGCACTTCATCAGCTTGATGTTGATGCCGTGGCAACAGCCCTTCATCCGGATGACGTCGGCGGGACCCTGCACACTCTCGTCGAGGATGATGGGCAGGGGGGAGCGTTGGGTGAGCCAGCGAAGCCCCTCGAGGTCGTGCTTCGGCAGCGGCTGTTCGACCATGATGACACCCTGGCCGGAAAGCCACTCGATCTGTTCGAGCGCCATTTCGGGAGAGGTCCATCCCTGGTTGGCATCGACGGTGAGCGGCAGGTCGGACACTTCGCGGATGGTCTGGATGAGCTGGCGGTCGCCGGGCACGCCGACCTTGACCTTCAGGCGGCCGAACTGTCCCTCGACTTCGCGAACCTTCTGCCTGACGACCTCGGGCGTGTCGATGCCGATGGTGTAGGTGGTGAAGGTGCAGCGTTCGGGGGACAGACCGAAGAGACGCCAGAGCGGTTGGCCGAGCAACTGGCCGACCAGGTCGTGGAGCGCAATGTCGATGGCGGCCTTAGCGGCAAAGTTGTGGGCTTCGGCTTCGTCGTCGTCGAGGTGCATCACATAGGAGAGGATGTCGTCGGTGCGAAACGGATCGTCGAACGCCTCGAGCCGGACGCGGGAAAGAAAGCGACAGACGCTTTCGATGGATTCGCCCAGGTAAGGCGGCATGGAGGCTTCGCCATAACCCGTCACCCCCTGATGGGTGATGGCTATAAGAACATCAGGTGTCTGGCTGCGTGAGCAACCAGACACGGTGAATGTATGCTGCAACTGCAGCGGATAGGGATGATAACGAAGCTGCATCAGAGCTTGTCACTCTGCTCGAGGGTGAGCGTTTGAGTCGGACGGTCGCATACCTCGGTGGGGCCGAAATACTGGATTGGACCGGGATATACGAACGAGGTGTTGCGCGACCATTCGGTACGATGGCGAACGAAGTACTTGTAGGGCTTGCCCTTGAGTTCGACGAGAGCCTTCTTGATAACGGGCTTCATCTCGCCGTTGCGCTTCTCCATGTTCATCATCATGGTGATGGGGATACCACCGGCAATCCATTCGTCGGCTGGACGGAAGGTGTTCTTGATGGACGACATGTAACCGGTCTTTCCGGCAGCGATGAGCATAGCAGCATTGTAGCCGAGGCTATAGCAGTAGTCGGCATCCCAGTTGGATGGAGCTGCGCAGCGGCCCTCGTATCCGAAGAAGTGGTGCTGGGTAGCGAACTTGCCTGTGTAGATGCCATCGTTCTTCCACTTGGCGAGCTTGTCCTTGACCATCTCGGCGAGGAGCTGCTCGGTCTCGATGAGCGATACCTGTACGTTGCCGTGTGGGTCGCGCTCGAGAGCCAGCTGACGGCTTACGGAAATTGGCAGCGAACGGAAGAGGGCAGCGTTCTCGTCGGAGAGGTGAGCGAGGACGTAGTCGATCTTCTTGTCGTCGGCGACGAGCTCAAAGTCGGCTTGGTTCTGGGCGAGCATATCGTTGAGCTCGGCGATGAGACGCTTGATGGCGGGGATGAACTCGATTAGTCCTTCGGGAACGAGGACAACGCCATAGTTCATGCCGAGGTTAGCGCGGTCGGTAACGACTTCGGCGATGTAGGTCACGATGTCGTCGAGCGTCTGGTTCTTGGCCTCGACCTCCTCGCCGAGCAGGGTAACGTTGGGATGCGTCTGCAGTGCGCACTCGAGGGTGACGTGGCTGGCGCTACGACCCATGAGCTTCACGAAGTGCCAGTACTTCTTTGCAGAGTTGCAGTCGCGCATGATGTTGCCGATGACCTCGGAATAGACCTTCGTAGCGGTGTCGAAGCCGAATGAAGCCTCGATCTCGCTGTTCTTGAGGTCGCCGTCGATGGTCTTGGGGCAACCGATGACCTGTACGTCGGCACCGATGGACTTGTAGTATTCGGCGAGCACGCAGGCATTGGTGTTGGAGTCGTCGCCACCGATGATGACGAGCGCCTTGATATCGAGAGCCTGGAGAATCTCAAGGCCCTTGTCGAACTGCTCCTTCTTCTCGAGCTTGGTACGACCGGAACCGATGATGTCGAAGCCGCCGGTGTTGCGATATTCGTCGATGATGTTGCCGGTGAGCTCCATGTAGTTGTGCTCGATGAGACCTGCAGGGCCGAGGATGAAGCCGTAGAGACGGTTCTTGGGATTGAGGCTCTTCACACCATCGAAGAGACCGGAGATGACGTTGTGACCGCCAGGAGCCTGGCCGCCGGAAAGGATGACGCCTACGTTGAGCGAAGCCGAATGCTTGCCGCCCTCGGAGGGCTCGAAATGAACGTATGGCATGCCGTAGGTGTTGGGGAAAAGCTTCTCGATCTCCTCCTGGTCGGCAGCCGACTGGGTGGGTTCACCTTCTACGAGTGTAAGAGGACCACAAAGGGCCTTGGGCATCTTGGGACGATACTCGGCGCGTGCAATTTCCAATGCGCTTTTTTCAACTGTTTCCATAAAGTTAGTTTTTAAGTAATGTTGTTAATTGGTTGGATTATTCTATTTGACTATTCTTGGTCGAAAAGACTCGGAATCAATGGTGGAAGAGGCGTACGCCCGTAAAGACGCAGACCATACCGTACTTGTCGCAGGTGGCGATGACGTTGTCGTCGCGTACCGAACCGCCTGCTTCGGCGATGTACTGGACACCCGACTTGTGGGCACGTTCGATGTTGTCGCCGAAGGGGAAGAAGGCATCGGAGCCGAGGGAGACACCCGAAAGCTGCTGGAGCCACTGCTTCTTCTCGGCCAGGGTAAGTACCTCGGGGCGCTCGGTGAAGAAGTTCTGCCAGGTGCCTTCGCGCAGCACGTCATCGTGCTCCTCCTCGCTGATATAGACGTCGATGGTGTTGTCGCGGTCGGCACGCCGGATGCCCTCCTTGAAGGGCAGTGCCATCACCTTGGGATGCTGGCGCAGCCACCAGATGTCGGCCTTGTTGCCTGCGAGACGGGTGCAATGGATGCGGCTCTGCTGACCTGCGCCGATGCCGATGGCCTGTCCGTCCTTCACGTAGCATACCGAATTGGACTGGGTATATTTGAGGGTGATGAGGGCAATCACCAGGTCGCGGCGTGCCTCGGCCGGGAGGTCCTTGTTTGCCGTGGGAATGTTGGCGAAGAGCGCATCGTCGTTGAGGTTGATCTCGTTGCGTCCCTGCTCGAAGGTGATGCCATAGACCATCTTGCGCTCGACGGGAGCCGGATGATAGGCGGGGTCCATCTGAATGACACAATAGGTGCCCTTGCGCTTGGCCTGCAGGATCTGGAGTGCCTCGGGTTCGTAGCCCGGGGCGATGACACCATCGCTGACCTCGCGGTTGATCAGACGGGCGGTAGCGACGTCGCACACATCGGAGAGGGCGATGAAGTCGCCGAACGAAGACATGCGGTCGGCACCACGAGCCCGCACATAGGCCGAAGCCAGCGGCGTCAGTTCGTAGTCATCGGTGAAGTAGATCTTCTTCAGCGTTTCGGTGAGCGGCAGGCCCACGGCGGCACCGGCAGGTGACACATGCTTGAAGCTGGTGGCAGCGGGCAGGCCTGTGGCAGCCTTGAGCTCGCTGACGAGCTGCCAGCTGTTGAACGCATCCAGAAGATTAATGTAACCAGGACGACCGTTGAGAACTGTGATGGGCAGTTCCTTGTCGCCTTCCATAAAGATTCGTGACGGCTTCTGATTGGGATTGCAGCCGTATTTCAATTCGAGTTCTTTCATATATTATATAGGTACTGACAAATATGTCGGTGCAAATGTACTCTTTTTTGACGAAAAAAACAAATATTTGAAGCTGTTTTTTGTTCATGTCAAATTATTTTATTATATTTGCACCCGTAAAAATCCAAGATATGCAAAATTCAAATGTCACTACAGTAAAAATAATAAGCCTTGCTGCATTTGCAGCTGTGCTTGTTTCGTGCAATAGGAAGGCCGATGCCCCTATCGACCGAGTTGCTCTTCTGGAGCGTAACAACCCCGTGGTAACTGCCCTCGACACGATGGCTTCGCTGACAGTAGGCAATGGAGATTTTGCCATGACCGTCGATGTCACCGGCCTGCAGACGTTCCCCGAACAGTACCGCAACGGGGTACCTCTCGGCACGATGTCGAGCTGGGGATGGCATAGCTTCGACAACCCCAACAACTATCAGCCGAGCGAGGTGCTCGTGGCGTACGACTTCGGAACAGGCAGCAAGGAGGCCCTCTATTCGCAGCAGGTGAATCCGAAGAAGGATGCCCGCAAGGCGGCTGCTTCGGACTGGCTGCGTGCCAACCCGCATCGACTGCACCTGGGCAACCTGGGCCTGTTCGTCGATGAAGGGGAGAAGCCCGAAATCACCGACATCAACCAGAAGCTCAACCTCCTTTCGGGTATCATCGTCTCGAACTACAAGTGGAACGGGATGCCTGTCAGTGTCATGACCGGATGCAGCCCCGATCAGGACGTCATCGGCGTCTCCATCGAGGCCCCGGAACCCCTGCCGCTCGTGCTGCGTATCCCCGGCCCGACGGGCAAGCATGCCGACGATGCTTCCGACTGGCTCAATACGCCCGACTGTCTGCTCGCTGGAAACTCCTTCAACGTGCCCTATGGCTTTACGGTTGACATCGAAGGGGGAGAGGGCTGCACGCTCGAACAGATTGACAACAACAAGCTGCTCATCTGTCCCCGCAAGAATGCGGATAACAAATACAACTTCTCGTTCCGTTGGCGACTTTCCGAGCAGGATGCTGCGGCCAATGCCGTTCCGGATGCCCTGACGGTCTTTGCCAACAGCATCAGTCATTGGAAAAAGTTCTGGGATGAGGGCGCAGCCGTGGATTTCAGCGACTGCACCGATCCGCGTGCCAAGGAGCTGGAGCGCCGTGTCGTACTCAGCCAATATTTGCTTGCCATCAACAGCGCCGGCCATACGCCACCACAGGAGACGGGCTTGACCTATAACTCGTGGTTCGGCAAGTTCCACCTTGAGATGATCTACTGGCACCAGGCCTGGCTGCCGCTCTGGGGGCATGGCGAACTGCTCGACCGCACCCTTTCGTGGTACAAGCAGCCCGAACCCCACGCCCTGGCCCGCGAGATAGCCCAGCGACAGGGCTATAAGGGTGTGCGCTGGATGAAGATGACCGACCCCAGCGGCATGGAGGCTCCTTCGAAGGTAGGCAGCTTCCTGATCTGGCAGCAGCCCCATCCCATCTATCTGGCCGAACTGCTTCGAAGAAACGATCCTTCGGTGGTTGACCGCTATTACGACATCGTGATGGAGACTGCCACCTTCATGGGCGATTTCGCCGTGTTCGAACCCGAGAAGAACCGCTTCGTCCTGAAGGGCAATATTCCTGCCCAGGAGACGCTGCGTGCTGCCGAAGTGGTGAATTCGCCCTACGAACTCTCGGAGTGGCGTACGGTGCTTCTGATGGCCCAGCACTGGCGCGAGATCAAGGGAGAGGAGCGTGTTGCGCGCTGGGACTCGATCATCGACCTCATCTCACCCCTGGCGTGGAAGGATGGTGCTGCCGATGATTCGGAGTTCAATGTGGATAAGAACAAGAAGTACGGCAAGGTCTATCTGGCGTGTGAAACCAATCCCGACACCTACACCGATCGTCGTCTGACCAGCGACCATATGGCTGTGCTCGGTGCCCTCGGCATCTATCCTGACTCGCGTCTCATCAACGACACCATCATGAGCAATACGTTGTCGTGGGTGATGGACAACTGGAACTGGAACCACACGTGGGGATGGGACTATCCGATGACCGCGATGTGTGCCGCCCGCTTGAACCGTCCCGACGATGCCGTGTCGATCCTCCTTAACAAGGAACGCACCAACACGTATCTGCCCAACGGCCATAACTACCAGGACCAGCGCCTGCGCTGCTATCTGCCGGGCAATGGCGGCCTGTTGACGGCTGTGGCAATGATGTGTGCTGGCTGGGACGGATGCGAGCTCGGAAAGAATCCGGGCTGGCCCAAGGACGGCAAGTGGAATGTACGTTGGGAAGGCCTGAAGCCTTTGCCTTAATAATTCAGTAACCAGTCAGAATTAACAATACATCTTTTTCTTTAAACACGAATTATCGCGAATTATCATTAATTTTTCAGTAATTCGTGTTAAGATAAAAGACGCAACTAATTATCGTTAATTTTGGTTACATACTTAGTAATGAACCAATTCAAAAGATTATTGTTTCGTAGCCTCAACTGGCTCGAAAAAAGATATTATCACCTCAATTTCTGGCCTCGTCATATCATTGGAATCCTGCTGGCACTTTTTCTGCTGGCAGGAGTGATAGGCATAGGCTATGGAGGCTATTGTGGAGTGAGGGCGTGCGTCGAGTTTGTGGTGCGGCTGATTGACGGCACCCGGGATTTATTGGAGGAAGAATTCGATGATGAATACTGTTGGGTGTCTTCTTCCCATGACGAGTTCCCCGTGCCCTTGGAAAAACGTCATCCGAAGCGTGTCCCCAATTTCGGGAAAGACTTTGGCTTTGTCAATGATGTGCATCTGACTGCTGCTGTCAAGTTAGGCATCGAACCCCTCTACAACCGCCAGATGCTGCAACAGATGAAAGGGCAGCTGGTTGAGCTGAAGGATACCCGCTATTATCAGATTCTGCCGCTCACCAGTTCGTCGCCTTATCTGGTGCCTCGGGCTGCCGACTTTCTGACCGACCTGGGCAGGCTGATGCAGGAATACAGCGGCACCAAGTCGCGTTTCCTCATTTCGAGTGTGTTGCGAACCCAGGAGGATGTCCAGAAGCTCAGCCGCGTGAACATCAATGCTGCGGTGAATTCTACACATTGCTACGGGACCACCTTCGATATCACCTATAATCGTTTCGATGTCCACGGAGACACGTGGGAAGGTCAGCTCAAGGAGGACCTTGCCCGTGCACTCTACGACCTGCAGGCGATGGGCTACTGCTATGTCAAATATGAGATCAAGCAGCCTTGTTTCCACGTGACGGTCCGACCGTGATTGATGAACGTTTTATTATTTATAACCAACATTAAATTACACAATTATGAAAAGGATTTTTCTTTTTTGCATGTCCCTATTCTTTTTGTCAAGCATGTTAGTATTCACTGGATGTAAAGATGATGAAGACAAAATGTCCGAGTCTGACATTATAGGTCGTTGGTCTCTGTATGAACTCGAAGAAAAGTTAAAATCGGGAGATGAGTGGTATTCAAGTACCAAGCCTGTTGACCCAGAAACTTTTTTGGATTATTATGAAATCGAGTTTCGCAAAAATGGGGAAGTTGTCTATTTCAAACCTCAAAAAAATGGCGATGAAGTAATTTTCTATGGAACTTATTCAATAGAAGATGGTAAAATAATCATTGGACTGAAATGGTCAAATCATACGTCAGGTGCCTATCCTTTTAAAATCATAAATGGTAACGTGCTAACTTTAGAATATGATTATGACAATATGGTCCTTATAGAACATTTCAAACGCATTAAATGAAAGAATTGAAATTTTTTTTGTGTTTGAAACAATAAAAATCATAGGCACACGTTTTATTATTGACTAACCAATAAACGTGTGCCTATGAAGCATAGATTTACTTCCTTACTATCTTCAATACCGGGTCCTCGTCGGGAAACCATTCTGAAGCTGCAGATGTTAGCTCGCTGCTACAATCCGAGCCATGCAGAGAATCTAAAAGATAGATGGTTCGACGAACATGCGCTGACCAGCGAAGCCTTCTAAATCCGAAAGGCTGATACCCGTAAGGATATGGATCATTTCCAGTGACGAAGGCTCTCCTCCTGCAATCTGCGGTCCCAGCTGGCCTCCGCATTCCGGAGCGATCAACAGGTATTGTTCCTTATGCCCGCCATTTCCCTTCAGTTTGAGGGAGATGGCGGCCTTGTTTTTCAATTGGGAGACAAAGCCCTTCAGTCCGCCTTCCTTTTCGCCATAGAGGGTGGTTACCCTTTCGACAATCGAGACGTCGAGGATGGGAGGAAGTGTGCCGCTGCTGATGCGCTGGTGCATGTATTCGTCGAAGCGGGTCATGAGTTCGTCGCGAAGACGCTGGAACAGGTCTTCGGAACTGAGCGGCTCGTTCTTTCCATAGAGCATGGCCGCCAGAAGCTGAAAATCGCTCTTGAGCTGCTCTTCGTCCCTGCGTACTGCATCGGCAGCCTCGAGAACCGGTTGGAGGGAAAAGTCGGAATCCATCGCAGACGGCGGGTTGTCGTCCAGATAACGACGGGTGTTCTCGAAAGCCTCCTGACAGATACGGGCAAGGTTTTCGAAATGGCCTGAAAGGGCAGAAACCTGGGGCGTGAACTCATTGAGCAGCTTGATGGCAAAGTCGGCACCCTGCAGCTTGACTCGACGAATGTAATGCTGCGTGATGAGCCTACGGAATTCCTCGAACAGATTCTTGTCCTTGCCTCGCATACGATCGAAGAACCCGAATCGTTCCCAACGATGCATCAGTTCGTCTATCTGCTTCTCGTCTTCGTCCAAGATCCGGCTGATATCCGTATGCTGACGGTTGAAATGCAAGGTCAGCAGCTGGAGGTGGTTGACGATGGAGCGCACGATGTCCTCGCCCGTCTCGGGAGGATAGGTGGTCTGGAGCATGATCTGCTGGATGCCTTCCTTGAGACTGTTCAGGAGCACCCGGCAATAGTCGGACGTCTTCTTCTTTTCCTGACGATAGAAGAATTCGACACCCATGTCGCGATAGCGTGTCTGATAATACGTGTTCAGATAGGAATCGAGCTGCCAGCACCATTCTTCGCGAGGCTTGTCCTGAAGTTCCTCCACCACACGTTCGACAGCCTGGTTCCAATAGTCCTCGGCGGGAAGCCAGGTCGTGTCGTCCTGCCTATTGAGGCTGATGAAGGATTCGCCGGTGAGGTCGGTCCGTTCCTCGGTCAAGGGCAAGGGGGAAAGGAGCTGCTGGACATGCTCGTTGCACAATTCCATGCTGATGGGATTGGCTGAAGGGCGACTTAGACCGAGCAGGGCATTCAGATAGCACTGGTGCATGTAGTAGCGTATCTCGTTTTCGGGATAGCTCATGCCCGTGACATTGAACGAGCTGAAGATGGCCGGGAATTCGACTTCATAGACGGTCTCTGCCGTCTTGGGACGATGGAGCTTGTTGAAGTACCCATATCGTTCGATGGTGTCGAAGGCCTCGTTCTCCTGGGTGATGTCGAAGAGGAAGTGGGCGAGGCTGACCTGCGACGCATCGTGGTAAAGGAAACAATGCGAAAGGAGGTGAACGTCGGGGTAATCGGTGATGCCATTGTTGATGGACACGAGGCACTTCCAGGCCGTGTTCTTCTGTTCGACCGTACACGTGTTGAGTTCGGGCAGGAGGCAATAGACGTAGGAGGGGCGGTCATACAGCCTTCGGATCATGGTGATGGTCTGCATGATCTGCTGTCCCATCGTAGGATCGTCGAGTGAGGCACAGACATGGAAACAGAGTTCGCAGGGCATGCCTTCGCGGCGCTTCAGTTCGTTGATTTCGTGTACCAGTTCACGCTCCTCCAATGGACGGGCCAGGAAGAGCAGCATGGCATGACGCCGAATCAGCGACGTCTGGACAAACTGGCGATAAACGGGGTGCTGGATGCGGGGCTGGCTGTACCCGAGGAAAATGATCAGATGTTTCACTTCTTTTCATTCATCATTTCGGCATAGCAGCAGCGGCAGAGGGGCATATACTCCTGCTTGGCACCGATCATTACCTGTTGACTGGCATTCGAAATTCGATACGAGAAATTGGCCAGATGACCGCACTTCATGCAGATGGCACGGCACTTGTACACATCGTCGGCGAGCGCCATCAGGTCGGGCATCGGACCGAAAGGCTGGCCCAGATAGTCCATGTCAAGACCGGCAATGATGACACGCTTGCCCTGGTCAACCAGTTCGCGGACAACGTCGAGGATGTTCTCTTCGAAGAACTGTGCTTCGTCGATGGCCACCACTTCGGTGTCGGGTTCGACGAGATTGCTGATGACGCGGGCATTCTGCACAGGGATGGCTTCGCTTGTGCTATTGGAGTGGCTGACTATGTCGGTCTTGCTGTAGCGGCTGTCGATGGTGGGCTTGAAGATCTGGATCTTGCGTCGGGCAATCTTCACACGATTGATACGGCGAATGAGTTCCTCGGTCTTGCCCGAGAACATAGAACCACAAATGACCTCCACACGTCCCTGACGCATGATTTCGCCATTCCTTTCTGCTATGGTCAATGACATCTTCTACTTCTTGTTTTTCTGGTAGTACTGCAGACCGCGCTTGAGGTTTTCCACTACGGCGTTCGAAGAATAGGTAGCCCCCGTCACGACGTCGGTTTCAGGATTCAGTTCCTTCAGCACTTTCTTCACGTCCTTACCATCCCATTTATTCAACAATTCCTTCTTGATACGGAAAAAATACTTCGGCGTTTCCTGATTGGGCAATGCTTCGATGTGGTCAATCTTATTACCCTTGATGTAGATAAGTAAGGGAGTTGTCTCCAGATAACCATTTACGTCAGCAGCCAATGTGGTAGTATTCACCACATAAGTGCCCTTGTCACGAGTCATGACTTCATTGGCCTTTGCACTCATGAAGATGATTGCCAAAATGGGCAATACACCCATTGTCAGCCACTTAATCATTGTCGTTTTCATATATAATAAGTATAAAAAATGTTATTTTCGGGACAAAGATACAAATAAATGTAAAATGTAAAATGTAAAATGTAAAATAATTCGTATTTTTGCACAGAAATATGGGAACGCTATACGTTGTACCTACTCCAGTAGGCAACTTGGAAGACATCACCATGCGCGCCCTTCGCGTTTTGCGAGAGGCCGATTTGGTTTTGGCTGAGGACACGCGCACATCGGGCAATCTTCTTCGCCACTACGACATCCATCGCCCCATGCTTTCCTTCCATAAATTCAACGAACATCAGGTCGTCTCAAGCATTGTCTCTCGTTTGCAAGACGGTGAGTCAATGGCTTTGGTTAGCGATGCTGGTACACCAGGCATAAGCGACCCAGGCTATCTGTTGGTGCGCGAAGCCATACAAGCAGAAGTTGAAGTCATTACTTTGCCTGGTGCAACAGCCTTCGTGCCTGCACTCGTTTCCTCAGGTCTGCCTTGCGACAAGTTCTGCTTCGAAGGATTCCTGCCTCAGAAGAAAGGCAGAATGACGCGCTTGCAAGAACTGGCCGACGAACCGCGCACCATGATATTCTACGAGAGTCCTCATCGTGTGGTGAAGGCACTGGAACAGTTCATCGAGACCTTTGGTGCCAGTCGTCCCGTCTCCGTCTGTCGCGAGATATCGAAGATGCACGAGGAGAGCGTGCGAGGCACTCTCGAGGATGTGCTTGC
>JAEEGH010007698.1_pt1 | contig 25760 bp, 17 predicted proteins | sample 9134181 | NCBI WGS metagenome assembly JAEEGH01 (sample SAMN16246544, study PRJNA631951) | gut metagenome | biome: gut microbiome; feature: rumen; material: DP-attached | host: Bos | place: Iran: Karaj | collected 2018-10
TAGGCGATTGAGCCCCAACTATTGTAATGCATAGTTCATAATTCATAATTCATAATTAGCGTCCGCCGGATGGCAATTATGCATTATGCATTATGAATTATGCATTTTTTTTGTCTTTTTTTGCATTTCCAACATAATAATTGGAACTTTTGTTGCATTATATTATAAATAAAGGTAACTTTGCCGACTAATTTAATCAAACAAAAAAACAGGAAAACGATCATGAGAAAGATTATTTGCATTGTGATGACGATAATGGTCTCCCTGATGGCTTCCACTGCTAAGGCGCAGTTTGACGAGGCCGCAATAGACCAAATTACTGAGCAGCTGTCAGAATCCGACGCTTCGGAGGTCAATCAGGCGTTGCAACAAATAGAACGCGCCAAGGCCATGCTCGAGCAGGTGACTTCCAAGCAGGCGCAGGCAGACAAGCTCCGCAACGAGGCAAAGAAAGCCTCCAAGGGCGATGCCAAAAAGAAAATCAAGCAGGCTGTGGCAATCGAGGAACCCCTCTATGCTCAGCAGGTGAACGCCTACAATGTTTATGAAAAGGCTAACAACACTATTTACGGTATTTTTGCCAACAATATCAAGGAGCTTGCAAGCATCGGCGGCGGCTCTGAGGATGATGTAAGGGATATGGTTACTTTTGCCACCGACACGTGGGCAAAGGGCGACAAGGCTCTCAAAACCGTGCCAAAGGGCAAAAAGCCCGACCAAAAGGCAGTGGCAGCGATTAAGCAGGATGTCAACAAAAACCAAATCAGAGCCATCCAATATCAGATAGAGGCTTACAAATTCCTGCTCGCAATCGGCGATGCCAACAACAATTCTGTAGCCACCAATACCAACACCACTCGCCCGCAGACCGACGACGTGGTTGACAACGCTTTTTTCACCAATCTTGCCGAGGATGATGAGGACGACGGCGACGACAATACCGCCGTTGCAACCACTACCACGCCCACACAGCAGCGTCAAGGCTCCACGCCCAACAACGACACAATGGACGACGAAGGTTTCAATTTTGTACAGGGCAATAGCACCGCCGACCGCATTATCTACAAGGTGCAGATAGCAGCCGACGCCACCCCGCTCTCGATTGCAAGGCTCCGTCAGATATGCCCCACCGACGACATCATCAACAATGAGCAGCAAAACGGCATCTACCGCTACACCATTGGATATTACACCAATTACGACGACGCCAAGAAACAGGCAATCGCACTCCGTGGCAGGGGCGTGGACGGCGCATTCGTCGTGGCGTACAAGAACGGCGTCCGTATCAAGGAAATCCGTGATGTGTATAAGTAGTTGGGAATTGAGAATTGAGAATTGAGAATTTGGAATTAAAAATTAAGAATTAAAAATTAAAAATTGGGAGATTGCAGTAGATGGAGTAAAGATTAAAGTTCAATTACTTCAATTACTTTAATTACTTTAATTACTTTAATTATTTCAATTACTTCAATCACTTCAATTACTTGAAAAAAATGCACAGCACAATCAATTGCAAAGGCAGGCTCATCGACCTCTCCAAACCGTTGGTGATGGGCATTGTGAATATCAATGACGACTCGTTTTACAGTGGAAGCCGCTGTTTTACAGAGGATTTGATAATGGGACGGGTGCAGCTGCAATTGTATCATGGCGCATCCATCATCGATATAGGCGCATACAGCACACGACCGGGCTGTGTGGACGTGCCTCCACAAGTGGAGAAGGAGCGCATTGCGCTGGCTATGAAGGTAATCAACCGCAACTTCCCCGACGCGATAGTGTCGGTGGATACTTTCAGGGCTGATGTGGCGCGGTACGCAGTACAGGAGTGCGGCGTGGCTATCGTCAACGACATTTCGGGCGGCACTATCGACCCCGATATGTTCGCCACGGTTGCCGACCTGCGCGTGCCGTACATATTGATGCACATGAAGGGCACTCCGCAGACTATGCAGCAGTATTGCCATTATGACAATATGATGGACGAGATAGTCAAGTATTTCGCCACGCAGGTGGAGAAGCTCAAGCTCCTCGGCGTCAACGACATAATCCTCGACCCCGGCTTTGGTTTTGCGAAGGATCTCGACCAAAATTACGAACTGATGCAGAGGCTTGGCGAGCTGAAGGTCTTTGAACTGCCGCTGCTCGTGGGCATCTCGCGCAAGTCGATGATTTACAAGCTGCTGGGCGGTGCTCCCGACGACGCGCTCAATGGCACTACCGTGCTTAATACAATTGCCCTCACCAAGGGCGCAAACATATTAAGGGTTCACGACGTACAACCCGCAATGGAAGCTATAAAGATATGCGAAAAGACAGGTCTAATATAATGGCAATTGCCTCCTCCAACATAAAGGCGCTGGCGGTATTGGCGTTGATTCTATGCAACGTCCTCACCGTCAACGCCCAGAGACATTCGTTGGAGTTTAAGGGCGGCGTGATGGCTACCAGCACCCGCAATACCGGCTGCGACGACAAGACTATCATGGACTACAAGCCCGGCATTGTGGTGGGTGGCTCGTTCATGTGGAATTTTATGGACGGCTCGCTGCGTGCCGTCGCCGAGGGCTATTACGCCTTGCAGGGCGAGGAGTACACCATGGACGACAATGAAGGCAATTTTAAGTCAGACATCAATTACTTCAAGGTGGCGCCCAACGTCCGCTACTACGCGCCGTACGTGCCTGTGTACGTGGGAGTTGGCATTTATACCGGCATAGCCACGTCCCGCACCGTCTATGAAGGCGACCTGCTCGACCAATCGCACTCGTGGACTTTCAAGAAGTATTACAAGCCGATGGACTTCGGCAGCCGCGTCGCCCTTGGCGCAGAGATTGGCATCAGCGAAGTGAAATTCGTCTTTGAAGCCGCCTACGAATACGGCCTCGCCAACATCTCAAACCGCAAGGAGCGCAAAATCAAGAATCAGTCGGTAAGCGTCTCCCTCGGCGTCTGCTTCGACATCGCCGGACGGCATTACAGGCATTTCTAATTATGAAAACAAGTCGGCTCATATTGAGGTTGGTTATTGTTGTTTGCGTGGTGTCCTTATTGCTTTCGTGCCACAAGAACGATGACGAGCCAGATCGCATCAACACTCAAACTATTATTTTCTTTTTCCCGTATTCGGCGGATATGACTTCGTATTTCAAGCGCAATATAAGCGACATCGAAGCCGCCGTCTTGAATGGTGCGTTCCGCAGTGAAAGGCTTATCGTCTGCATATCGTCAACGAAAGACCGCGCCGACGTCATTGAACTCCGAGACAATAAGCGCGATACATTGTTCCATTACGACAATTCCGATTTCACCACGAGCGCGGACATCTCGCAAATGCTCTCAGACATTATCAAGACCGCACCTGCCGACAAATATTCGCTCGTAGCGGGCGGACATGGTACGGCGTGGGTGCCAGCCGACGTGAAAAATCTATCGAAATCTTTTGGCGGTTACAACACCAAGACTGGCGTCGAAAACATTGCTTACGCCATCCAAAATGCCGGTCTTAAAATGCAATACATATTGTTTGACGGTTGTTTTATGTCTAATGTTGAGACTGTTTACGCCCTGCGCAATGCGGCGGATTACATCATCGGCTGCCCTACGGAGATAATGATTAAAGGCATCCCGTATCAGCATTGCGCCAAATTCCTTGGTGACGGCGTACTTGATTACGACGGATTTTGCCGCGCCTTCTGCGAGTATTATGAAAGTTACGAAACTCCATGCGGCACTATCTCCGTCACCAAATGTACTGAGCTCGATTCGCTTGCCGCAATCATGAAGGAGGTCAATCTTACTGTCGATTTTGATGCCGATATTTTGGACGGTGTGCAGAGGCTCGACGGCTACAGGACGCCTGTTTTCTACGACCTTGGCGATTATGTGTCGCATCTTTGCAATGACCGACAATTGCTTGCAAGATTTGCGGAGCAGATGTCAAAAACAGTACCCTGCAAGGCTCATACCGAATGTTTCTATTCGGAACAGAGCGGCAAAATTGCAATCGATTCTTTTTCAGGACTTTCGGTATCACCGCCCACAGAGAGCAATATCCGGCTTGGTGTATTGGAAACTGCGTGGTGGAGAGAAACTGACGTGTCAAATTTGTAGATTTTTTATATTTTTTTGAAACCTTTTTTAATTTTTTTCGTTCTTTTAAAGAAACGCCTCATCAAAATACATATATTATGAAAAAACAGAAGGTAAATCGAATTTTACATAATGTACAAGGGGGGGGTAAAAATGTCCTCTCGACTTTACTTTTTGTAATTCTTTTCAATGTCGCTTATTCCCAGGATACTACAAAGGGGAATCATTGGTACTTTGGTGCATCTGGCGGCACAGAACTCGGTCAATGCACGTTTAGGAGCATCACCGACGATAAAAACAAACTCGGCGGCACGGTCGGAATTTTTGGCGGCTACGAACTGAGCCCCGTTTTCTCTGTGGAGGCGGCTGCCAACATCGGCTCTATGAAGCTCCACGCCCAGGAATGTGATCCTTTTTGGCTTTCTGACGAACACAAAACCTATTTCGCGCCAGTGATTGACCAAAATGGTGTGTTCTACAGAGACATCACCGCCAAGTCAAAAAATGTGAAATTGGCATTGCAGCTCAACATCGACATCCTAAAAATCTTCGCCGAGCCTTGCAACCGCTTTTCGCTCACCATCTCGCCGCAAATATCTTACATCAACACCAAAACCAAGTTTGACGCCGACAATTTTTCTAAAAAGTTTGACGCGCAAAATCATTTCGGCTACGGCGCACAGGCAGCATTTGGCTGTTTTGTAGCCAAAAAAATCCAACTCCAGTTGTACGCAGGCATCACAAGCCTCGCCGGCGACCGTTTCGACAACATCCCCAAGCACCACCACGACAGCAACCTCATAATGGACGGCGGCATCAAAATCGCCTACCGCTCTGGCAGGACCTGCGGACAAAAGCCCGCCGAACCCTACACTGACATCACAACTCCCGAAATCGACACCACAACGCAAGTGGTTGACATTCCCGTAGTTGACACCACTCAAAATGTCGTAGCAGTTGACACCGTGAAAGAATCCATTCCCGATACTCCCGTCGTAGAAGACAACAAACCCATCATAACATCTGCATTGTCAACGATTTTCTTCGCTGACAACGGCATCACTATTTCGCCGAAGGAAGCACCCAAATTCCGCGAGGTTGTTCTCTACCTCAAAGACCATCCTGACACCAAGATAAGCATCTACGGCTATTGTTCTAAGAGCGGCACGGATGAGTACAACAAGTATCTCTCGCAACGCCGTGCCGAACTCATCAAACGCCGCCTGATGCAGCAGGGCGTAACGGAAGACCGTTTCAAAAACGTTGTTGGCAAGGGCATCGACCACGCCGCCCCTGACAACAAATCGGCTCGCCGCGTAGAAGTGATAGTGGAAGAGTAAAGTTGAGAGATTAAAGATTAAAGTTGGGAGATTAAAGATTAAAGTTGAGAGATTAAAGTTGAAGGTTGAAAAACGATAACGATATGAAAGCCAAGATATTAACAATATTAACCCTCCTGATACTCCTCGCATCCTGTGGCAAGGAGCGCCGCCATGAGTATTGGGACAGTGAGTATGGCGGCAAGCCCATTGGCTACCTCGCCTTCGAACTCTATTGGGATGAGTTTGACGACATCCAGTCGCCCATTGACAACGTGCAAATCACCGTCAGCGGTGCGGACGGCATCTTGAAACACTATAATTTCAACACCCCCGCCGAAGCCGCCGACGCTCTCCAACAATTCCCCGAAGGCAATTATCGCCTGTTGGTTACGGTGGATATGGCGGAGAAAGATGGTTACATTGTCAGCCAAGTCGCTACCGCCAACAGCGGCACTTTGCCACAAACGACGGTTTCCCTAAAAGACCCGTCCTCCTCGCCGCGCCAATCGTGGTTTGGCATTACGGACGCAACTGTCAAAGACGGCGAAATCACCATTGCTCGGTTTGAGTTGAAGAGGCTTATGTCGATGATAACGATAATTGTCAACGGCGCACCAAACGGCGCGTCAATTATTGCGACGGCATCCAAAGTGGCTCAGTCTGTGGAACTTACCGCACCGCAAAACAGCACGGCGTACCACGATGCAGTAGCCCTTGGCGCGTTCCAAAAATCAGCAGACGATGCATTGCACTTGGACAACCGCACTTTGCTGCCCACGGCATCAGGCTATGAGCGCACAATCATCACGCTCACAACCATTTACAACGGCGCAACACAGCAGAGCATCATCGACGCGCCACTTATGGAACGCGGACGCTACTACGTCCTCAACCTCGATTACAACGGACTCACGTCCTACATCCACATCTCTGGCATCGACATCAACGCTTGGCAGCAGAATTGGACTGTGGACGGCGAAATCCTCAACCCTGATGAATAAAAAAAACAATTGTATAACTTTAAATATTAACAATTTATGAAAAAGGCACTCTTCTATATCTCAGCCGCCGCCCTCTTGCTCTCAGCCTGCAAGGACGGCAGCGAGTATGCGCCCACGGACGCTCCGCCCACAGAAATCACCGTGGAGGCGCAGATTGGCAACATGACCCGCGCAACCACCACTGGCAACATCACCACCTTCGACAAGGGCGATTCCTTCACCCTCTATGCGTGGACTGACAACACCACCGCCATGCCTCAGTCCTTCGTCGTAAACGGTGTGACAAACACTCTCGGCGACAACGACAAATGGACGCCCGAAACCCCAATGCTTTGGGCAGACATGACCACGCTCCACTACTTCCTCGGCGTTTATCCGGCGCGTCAGGTTGCTGACTTCACGGCAGACGCCTTCACCCTCGGCGACGACTACGAGCAGAACGACCTCCTCGCGGCAGTAGTACTCACCGGCAAAAAAGCCACCGACGCCGACCCGAAAGTCTCGCTAACATTCGACCACGTAATGGCGAGATTCTACGTCAATATGACCTTCCGCAACCAATGGGAAGGCACGCCCACAATCTCCTCTTGTACCGCTGTCGCCGCCAACACCTGCACCGTCAATTATCTCGCAAAGTCAGTAACGGCAGGTGCGCAATCCACGGTAACGCTTGCAAGACAGGCGCAGCCCTCAGCCACCAATTTTGCCGCCACTTGCAGTGGCATTATGATACCGCAGACCGGCTTCCGCACTGTTAAGATTACCATCGACGGCAAAGACTACACCTACACGCACACCGAGGACATTCCTCTTGCAGCGGGCAAATTCACCAACCTCAACCTCGTGGTAGGCCGCGACAAGATAGAACTCGGCGAAGTCTCCATCACCGAATGGACGCAGGGCGAGACCATCGAGGGCGGACAGGCTTTGTAACAATTCGTAATTCATAATTTGTAATTATAAAAAACCGTAATAATATGAAAATAAGACATTTACTCTATGCAGCGACGGCGGCAACGATTGCTCTCGCCTCCTGCAACAAGGACGACGGCGGCGAGCCGGTAGTGTCCCACTTCCCCGAAGATGGGGTAATCCGAGTTACCACCAATGTCAACGAGGCGGCACTCACCCGCGCCGGCTACGACAACAGCAATCTCGACAATTTTTGGCTCAGGATTGTAACCGGTGACGGCTCCGACGCCAACTACAACTACTGCGTAGAAGCCTCCAAATCAGGCTCTGAGTGGACGCACGACCAAATGCTTTGGAAGGACAAGACTACGCCCATAACTATGACGGCGGCAGTGTTTAGCTCTCACGCCTTCACTGCGTCGGAGTTTGCGGGTACAGTTGACCTCCCCATCCCCACCGTCCAATCTTCCGAAGACCAACTCAAAGCGGCAGACCTCTTGGTGATGCGTGACGCCACAATTGCCAACCCGTCAACGGAGCAGACGCTCCTTAACGAAGACGGTAAACTCGTAATCACCCTCGGCCACGCGCTCACAAAACTCGACATCGCGCTGACCCTCAACAACGAGTTTTACAGGAACAGCTTGAACACCGCAAACATCCAGGATTTCACCATCAGCACTAAGGATGGCTTCGCCTTCAAGGCATCAGATGGTACGGCAACCGCCACCACCACCGCCGCCGAGATAACGCCGTTCCTTGCTTCCGCCACCAACGCCACAGATGTCAACAAGAAATCGGTAGCCAACTTCGAATGTATCGTAGTACCCGAGACGGCAACCAAAATCATCGTTACATTCAAAATCGGCACAAAGACCTATTCGTGGACTTCCGCCGAAGTGGAATTGAAGGCGGGCTATCGTTACGCCATCGCTCTCGAAGTGGGCGGTGATGTCGTAACCCTCGGCAACAATGGCATCAATGCCGCCGCTTGGGACGACCAAACCCCGTCCCAGAATGGCTTGAACACATACTAACCCTCAAAAACACAGTAGATTATGAAAATAACAAGATATTTGCAGGTTGCGGTATTGGCGGGCGCGGTGCTTACGACCAACTGCAACAAGGACGACGACCAAACGTCGAGCAGCAATGCCGATGTCGTAAAGTTTTCGTTTAACGCGGGCGACGCATCCAAGCGACTCACTCGCAGCAACCCGTTGGCGACAGACGACTCACAGACCGAGTTCAACGCCAACGACAAAATCCAAGTAACCACCGTTGGACAGGACCCCGTAACCTACGTACTTGGCTCCGACGGCAATTGGACTGAGGAGGCAGGCTACCTTGTTTGGAAGTCCAACTCGCAAACATTCACCGCCGTATATCCCTCCACGGCGACTGATCCCTTCACCGTCCCCACCGACCAAAGCACCGTGGCAAAAATCACTGCTGCCGACTATATGTCGGTAACATCCACCTGCACCCGTCCAACGCCCGGTGCAGACATCTCCTTGACCCTCGAACGCAAGACGGCGCGAGTGATTGTCAAGATTGCGGGCTTCAACAATCAATACTCCACCGCTGCTCAGAAGATAGTTAGCGACGTGGTAATCAACGGTATCACCCCCTATCCGCAAGGTCTCAACGACGACGGCAAAGGCGTAGCAAACACCACCTACACTGCCCTCGTCAACCCTGCGTCAGCTGCCGCCACGGCAGACTTCATCACCCTGAAAGACTTTGACGGCATAGCACTCAAAGTAATCGGCATACCTGAGTTCGTGGAGGGCAAGAGCTACACATACGAACTCACCGTCGGCAAGGACGAAATCAAGGTCGGCACTGTAACCGTAACTGATTGGAACACCGGCACCATCGAAGGAGGCAGGGCACTTGCGGATGACGAAGAAAGCGTTGTTGGAGTATCGGGCGAAGAAATTTTAGTTTCGAATGGAGTTGTTGAAGGAGACCATATTGGAATAAAGATTGGTAGGCATCCAGTGGATTGTCGTTATGGAGAGCTTGATTATAATGGTTTTCAAGGAGAGCCTCTAACTATTTTTGCACAATCCAATGAAAAAATTACAAAAGTCGAAGTTACTGCAAGGAGAGGAGGCGACAAACTGACAACGACTGAAGGTACGACATCTTTTTCCAACGGTGTATTCTCAATCACAGATATAAACACCTCATCAATAGACCTGCCGATTGCTGAGAACGATTGGGTCATGATAACACAGATTAAAGTGTACTACACTGGCGCACATGAAGTAAAGCCTAATTCCACAGTTGATCTCTCAACCATCACTTCACATGTAACAATACCCGATGGTTGTATTCTTACCGGAACACTCTCAGGTTACCGTCGTATTACCATTGCCGAGGGAGCAAACGTAACACTCGAAGATGTTACAATCAATGGAGATCCTGGTAATGATACGTATCAATGGGCAGGAATCAACTGCAAGGGTAACAACACTATAACCCTCTCCGGCACCAACACAGTAAAGGGGTTCAGTTATGAATGGCCCGGAATAGTCATTGCTGCAGGCGCAACTCTCACCATCGATGGTTCGGGTTCTCTTGACGTAAGCGGAGGAGTAAATTCCGCGGGAATCGGTAGTAACAGAATTTACAACAGTGGAGGCTGCGGAAACATAATAATCAACAATGGTACAATCATTGCGAGAGGAGGCGCAGGTTCACCAGGAATTGGAGCTACACAAGGTTCATCTTGTGGTGACATCACAATCAATGGCGGCACAATAACATCAACAAGAGGCGATAATTATTCTGCTGATCTTGGCTGTGGATACTCTTCAACTTGCGGCAACATTACAAAAAACGGCGGCACGGTAACTGCTGAAAAAGTCGGTGTTGGTTATAATGGGACTTGTGGAACCGTCTCAGGTTTTTAAGTATTTTTAGTCATACGTAACACCGCATAAGACGCATCAAATCGCTGATGTCATCGATTGATATGAATTCAACTGTCGTCCGAGATTTTTTCGTTCGGCAGTTGTTGTTTTTGCATCGGCAGACCTTGCCACGCTACCCACTTGAACAGTTAAAGCAAGCACGACCAAGCCGCCCGGAAGTCCTCATGAGAAGACTTTCGGGCGGCTTTTTTTGCCATATCAGTCAGTTGTCTTTTTTATTTCCAGTTTTTCGTCCAAATATCAACGTTCACATCCTTGAATGGCAGTGCCTGGCGGATGTTGGTATTGGCGTCCTTGCCAAAGAGGAATTTTGCGACGAAACTTTTTACAGCCTCGTTTTGCGAGTCGCACGCCATGCAGTGGTTGTGCTTGCCTTCTACGACGTAGCCGAAGCGGTCGGAGATTCCAAAAGTGTCCCACACCTTGGATGCCGCCGCGCTTGATACGTAGCCCGAATAGTCGCAGAGCCATTCAAAATCGGGGTTGCCCAAGATGAGCACGGCGCGGGGGGCTATCATTGCAATTATCTGATGGTGGTCGTATGGCAGGAGTGCGACCTTGCCGTTGAAATCGTCCTTGAATTTGGGCGCAAACCACGAGTAGTTGGTATTTTCCACGCGCTCCACGTTGCCGCCTACGGCGAGGGTGTAATAATCGCTCACGCGCCATGAGTTGATGCCGCCGCCGCCCGATTCTTGGATGATGGTCAGGGCTATGCGCTCGTCAAATGCGCCCGCAAACATCGCCATCTTGCCGGCATACGAGCATCCTGTGACCGCAATGTGCTGTACGTCGGCGCGTATCTGGTCCTTCAGTTGGAATATGCCGTCGATGAGGCGACTGATGCCCCACGACCAGCCGGAATAATTGCCGCTTGTATTGGTGTATTCGGGGTACATCTTGTAAAAAGCCGCCGCCGTGTCCCTGACCGCCTGATGGCTGCTCTTGATTACCTGGTCGTGCTTGAATGGGATGAGGATGCAGCCTTCCAGGAAGTTGGGGCGGATGCTGCCCGATGGCATGTTCATGCCGATGACTACGGGGAAGGGGCCTTTGCCTTTGGGGATGATCATTTTGGAGGTCATTTCGAGGCTGCGTCCCTGCGATTCCACGCGGACGTTGATTGTGGAATCAGCCTTGTTGAAAGTGGCTGTCACCTTGTCGAAAGTCGGTCGGTTGCCAATTTCGTAATCCTGCACCATGCGCGCCACTTCGTTGCGGTGGCGTTCCCACGCGGCGTAGGTGGTGTCGCGGCTGCCGTCAGCAAAACGGAACGGGTCGGGGAGTTGGTGCACGGCGTTGTGTAGCGCGGATGCCGCCGGTGACGTGCCGGGCTGAATCGCCGCGCCGGTGTTCTCCTTGTCGAAAACGAGCGGGAGATTGGTCTGCGCCGTAGCAATTGATGCCGATAGCGCAATACCAAGGGTTATTAATGCAGTTCTTTTCATAATAATAATTTGTGGTTTTTGGTTATAAAAAAATCCTTTTTATGATGTAATTGCAAACAATTTTTTGAAAACGTCATTTCTATATACGTCGGTCACGTGGATGATTTCGTCGCCGATGTAGATGCAGTCGTTTTTGTCAACGGATTTTATTTTGTCAATTGCCACTACGTATGAACGATTGACGCGCATAAAACCGTATGGCAGCAGCATCTCTTCGAGGGCTTTCATTGTCATCAATGTGATGACGGGCTTGGCTGGCGGCTGAAGCACAAATTTTACGTAATCTTTGAGGCCGCAGACATAGAGGAGTTGCGAGAGGTTGACACGCACCATCATGCCGTCGCTCTTGACGAAAATGTCGTTGCTTGTATTTTGCGCCTGGGCTGGGGGAGTGGTTGCCGCCGATTGCCCCGCCGCCTCCTTCATCTCAAACCATTCGAGGCATTTTTGAGTTGCGGTCAGGAATTTGGCGTAGCTTATGGGCTTCAACAGGTAATCCGCCGCGCTCACGTCGTAACTCTCGAAGGCGTATTGCTTGAATGCCGTCGTGAAAATGATTTTGGTGTGCTTGTTCACCATTTTGGAAAGTTCCAGCCCATTGAGGTCGGGCATCTGAATGTCCAAAAACAAAATATCGGGAGGGTTTTCCGTCACTTTGGAAAGCCCCTCCACGCTGTCGGTGTAGCCTTCTACAAGGCGCAGGTATGGCGTGCGCGATATATAGTTTTTGATGAGTGCCACCGCCTGCGGCTCGTCGTCAATGATTACGCAATTGAGTTCCATGATGCTGCAAATATAATTATTTTAATCGATATTTTCAACAATCAACTTTAATCTTTCCTCTCTCCTCTCCAAATCTTTCCTCTCTAAATCTCCACCTCAAGTCGTGCGCAGTAATTGCCGTCGCCATTGAGGCCGTAGGTGAATGAATGTTTGTCGGGGTAGGCGAGTTGCAGGCGGCGTTTGAGGTTGCCGATGCCGATGCCGTGACCGCTGCGGTTTTCCTGTTTTTTGGGAAAATTGCTGTTTTCGGCTTCAAAGAGCAGTTTGCCCTGGAATTGCTTGAGCGAAATCTTCACGAATGACGCCTCCTTGTTGCTGATGCCGTGCTTGAAGGCGTTTTCGATGAGCGAAATGTAGAGCAATGGCAAAATCTGGATGCCCGTGGTCTGCAATGGGAAGTCGTTGATGACCGTGGTCTTGTCGGAGCAGCGGAGTTTCATGAGGGCGATGTAATTTTTCATGAAGTCAATTTCGCCATGCAGCGGCACGCGGTCTGTTGCGGTCTCGTAGAGCGCGTATCTGAGCACTTCGCTGAGGCGCGAGAGGTTTTCCTGTGCCTCGTCGGGATTGGTGTAAATCTGTGATGAAATGTTGTTCATCGTATTGAAGAGGAAGTGCGGATTGAGCTGATTTTTGAGCCATTGAAGCTCCGCCTGCTGGTTTTCGCGCTCTTTCTCGAGGTCTACGACGCTGTTCATATAATACCTGAAGCCAATTGCCGTGCCTATCACAAGGCCGTCGGTGAGCAGGTTGGGAATCAGGAATGTGAGGTAGCCATTGAAATCCACATAATTGAAAAGCCTCAATATCGGGTATTTTATCAGGAATATCGCAATGAAAATCAGGAGGTTGGCAATCCAAAACATCTTGATCTTGTTTTGGAATAGCAGATCGGGGATGAGCCAGATGTAGCAGATGTAGAATGCAAGGATGAAAGGCGCGGCGTGCATCACCGTCCAATTGAGGTTGCCAATGGCGGCGAAGGTATTGCCGGTGACAAAAAGTTCCCAGAGCGGCCTGTACAGCAGCATCAGCAGTACGCCAAGGCTTGCAAATATGAGGGCTATGTGTTTTTTCATTTTGTGAGGTTTTTGTGTTGAATACAATTGTTTTTGCGTGAATCCCCAATCGTTATTTTTACAAAAACGGGGCCGCCTTTTGCAGCGGCACCCGTCGTCTTCATAACATTAGGTCTAATCAACTAAAAAATACATTATTCTATCAAACAAATACTACTATATACTATTAACTTTACTAAAACATTTTGATTATCTTCTCATGCCGCCCATTGCGCCGCTGCCTTGTGACATCGAGGGAGTGTCGTCGCCGGTCTGCTCTGTGCGCTCGAAGTCGTCGTTCTGGATGGTGTTGCGTGCGCGTTTTACCTGGATTTGCTTGCCGAAGCGGTAGGAAATCGAGATTCCAAACCTGCCCATGTAGTTGGTCATCTTGCTGTTGGTGGTGTAGCCGATGCCTTTGGTCTCGCTTTCCATTACCATCTTGGTGCCGTTCTTGAAATCGAGCATTGCGGAGAAGGAGAATGTGAGTTTGTCGTTGAGGAAGCTCCTTTCGAGCGAGAACATTCCCATATTCATGCCCTTGCTCCAGCCGTTGATGGTCTTGCGCTTGGTGGATACCATTCCGCCGATGCTCGTCTTGAGTTTGAAGGGGAATGTGTATTGGAAGTTGCCGAAGAAGTTGCCGCTCCATCCGTCGTTGGCGGTCTGCGAAATCGGGTTTTTCATTTCGGAGTATGTAATGGTGGAGTTGGTGAAGAACCTTATGCTCCTGCCCAGCTGGATGCTGTAATATACGTTGCCGCTGAAAGTGTGGGTCTTGGTGCCGTTGGTGTAGGTATTGTGCATGAGATCTTTGTCCTCGTCCCTTACGCTGAATGTGGTCTTGGTAGCCTGGTCGATAGCGTCGGGGTAAAACGACCAGTTGGTGATGCCGTTGTCGCAGGTATTGTAGCGGAGGCTGAGGTTGATGTTTTGCTTCAGTGAGAAGTAGCCGTAGCTAACACCGAAGTTGTGGTATTTCTGAACGTCGAGTGCGGGGTTGCCGAAAGATACTGCTGTCACGCTCGAATAGTCGTGGTAGGGGTTGAGCTGACGCTCGCCCGGGCGGCTGATTCTAAGGTTGTAGGTGAAGCTCAGGTTTTGCATCATAGAGATGGAGTAGTTGAGCGTGGCGGAGGGTACGAATGTATTGTAGTCAATGGAGAAGTCGCGGTCGTGGTTGTTCTTGTATTCCACGTTCTGCTTGGTGTATTCGTAGCGGATGCCGCCGCGTATGCTGAGTTTTGATGAGAGTTTGGCGGATACCTGTGCGTAGAGTGCGCCGATATTGTCGTTGTTGGTGGTCTTCACGGTCTGGTCGTCCAAGAGGGAGAGTATGCCGCCGTTGTTGAGGTATGTGAAGCCGTCCGACTTTTTGGGACGGAAGATGTATTTGCCGCCAGTCTCCACGGTGAAGATGCTCGATACGGGTGCGGAGTAGTCGATCTGGAAAGTGTGTTCCGAGCTTGTGGTCTTGTTGTCGGTCTTGCGGCCGGTGTAGTCAACGCCGTAGTTGTCGTTTGACTGTACGTTGGGGTTGAGAGAGAGGCTGTTGTTGTTGCTATTGTTGCCCCACATCTTGTAGGAGAATGTCAGGTTTTTCTCGGCGTTGCCGCCAAATAGGTGCTGGAAGTCCACGCCGAAGTTGTACGAGCTGAATTTCATCTCGGATTCGGAGGTCATGAGGTTGGTGAGTTCGTTGCCGCCGAAGATGGTCTTGATGGTCTGTGTGGCGTCGCTTTCGTTGCCGAAGCTGGTAAGGCCGCCGGATACAGCGATGAGGTTGCTCTTGTCGATTTCGTAGCTTGCTTCTACGCCGATGTTGGCGAAGTGGGTGTTGCCCTCGTTGTCCATGTCGTTGATTGTGGAGCTGCGCGGGGCTGCGCCTTCGTTGGAACCGCTGCTCTGGATTTGTTCGCTGTGCATGTCCATTTCAGATTCGCCACGCGAGCCATTGACCCTGATGGTGGATGCAAATTTGCCGCTCTGTACGGAGATGCCCGCGCCGCCGCCCTGCTGACGGTTGGTGATATTGGCGGTTACATTGCCGGCTACTTGGTTTATCTTGGTCTGTGTGTCGGTGATGAGGTTGATGATGCCGCCTGCGCCTTCTGCGTCAAATTTTGAACCCGGGTCGGTGATTACCTCGATGTTCTTGACAGAAGATGCGGGCATTGCCTTGAGCATTTCGGTGGGGTTGTCGGTGAGCATTGTGTTTTTGCGGCCGTTCATATAGACCACAAAGCTGGAGTTGCCGTTGATGGAGATGTTGTCTTCGCCGTCCACTGTTACCATTGGCACTTTGCGGAGCATGTCGAGCACGGTGGCGGTCTTGTTGTCGGGGTCGCCTTCGGCGTTGTACTTGATTTTGCCGGCTTCGGCGGATACGAGAGCTTTCTGGGCAACCACTTCCACAACGCCGAGGGTGTCGATGGCGTCCTGCATCTTGAGTTTGCCGAGGTCGATTACCTTTTCGCCCTTGATGTTGATGTTGCGGACGATGGGCTGCTTGCCGGTGGAGCGGATGGTCATTACGTAGCTGCCGTTGCTCTTGATGCTGCCGGAGAACGAGCCGTCCACGTCGGTGATGCCGGTCATGGCGAAGTTGGTGGCGTCGCCGGGCTTATTGACGGCAACAGTGGCGAAAGGCACACCTTCTTTGGAGAGGGAGTCGATGACGATGCCCTTCACTGTGGTCTGTGCGAAAGCGGTGCTTGCTATCGCGGCTATCATTACCGCCATAATGAGTTTGTAAAACGTTTTCATGGTCTTAATATTTTAATGCGTTATTGAATTCTGTTTTGTTTTTGATTACGATGCAAAGATATAGCGGAAAAATGCGAGATTTTTTTTTTTTCGACAGAACCCCCCGTTTTTTTAGACGAAATGGGCTGGTATTCGATGAATTTGGCTTTTTGGTCGATGAAAATTTGCTATGAAGTTCTTTTTTTATACTTTTGCATTGGAATAATTAAATTCTATATACCATGAGACACATATTCTATAAAGTAATCGTTTCCATTCTTTTGCTCTGTCTGTCGAAGACGTTGACAGCACAGACAGTAAGCGAAGACATTCTTTTCTTTGAATTGTTCCCAAAAGAAGAACAAATATCTTTTGAGGATTCGACAATTGCTGCCAAATGGTCAAAAGAATATGGGCATAATTTCAAACATGAATATCTCAACACAAAGAAACATAATCTTTTGTTTTCATACGTTGCTGAATGTTTTGGGGTGCCGTGTTTGGGCATCAATTGTTTCATAAAGAATGGTGACAGATGGTATCTGGCGGCGTATGCACATACGGTAACAGACGAAAACAACACAATAACTGCGCATTACGATGAAAACAATGATAAAATAGTGTTTGATGTTGCGTCTAAAACATTGGGAGATGTAAATCTTGATTTTTTGTCAAATAATAAAGTCAATATCAGCGATGGTAGTCCAAAAGTTTTATCCATAATTGATTCGGTCGCGTATATATTTGATATATGCAACCATATCAAATTCAAAGCTGATATGGACATCGATTTTAATTATTCGTCAAATTGCATATCTGAGAACAATGAAAACCTGTCGAATCAACTATGGCATTACAGTAAAAAACTCAAAAAAAATATTTCAATTGCTTATTTCTGTCCGGTATGGTCTTCTGATGGCTCAAAAATCGTTTGTGAGCAGCGTATTTGCCGTGGCAAAAAATTCAAAAAAACTTTACTGTACAATATTGTTGAAATAGATGTCGGCACAAGAGTAATAAAAATATTGGGAGAAGGACACAACCCGCAATATTGTCCGTCATCCGACGAGTATATTCTTTATCGATATGGCAGTTGGTATCGCATATATGATACCGAATCCAATAAAGGAATCGTCAGATTTCATGCTAACGATGCAAAATGGTTTTGAAGATTTTGCTATTTTTCGTTCTTCAAAACCCTGAAAGTGAATGTCTGATATCCCATTAGACCGTTGCCGTCGATGGCTTCCACGATGCCGATGAACTCGGTGTTTATATCAGAGGCGGCGAAGGGGATTTCGGCGGTGCCGTTGTCGTCGGTGATGACTTCGGGCTGCCATTGGAGAAGGTTGCGCGGGTCGGGCATGGGCGATTGAAGGTCGAGAGAGTCAGGCTGGTAGAACTCGCGTTTAGGGTAATAGCCCTGAACCTTTGCAATGCCAGATTGCTCGAGCAACTCTTTTTCGGTGTATTGCGGACCAGGATAGACGAATCCGCGTCTTGGTTCGTCCGCAGGAGCCCAGATGATAAATTCAGGTCTTCTGGCATGTCTGGCTCTCAGTGATTTCGTCGGGTCAGCTTGATATGGTGTAGCGAAGATAGGAACCTCACCGAAATGGTCGGGCTGTATGCATCCTTCTTTATATTCTATGAGTTGATATTTTTCCCCGCGTTTGGGTATGCGCCTTTCTCCGTAATAAGCCTCCATCGGACTGTCTTTCGGGTGATGCGAATAGCCTTTGTAATCGTTGAGATATGGCATAACGGTGTCGCAGTCGCAAACCCATTCGCCGCTTTTCAATACCGCCAAACTGTCAAGATAACCCGTCTCTTTGTCGCGATATATTACACCTCGCTTGTCTGTTACAACCACCTCTTTTATAAGAATCACATTTTCGTCTAACTTGATTCGTTCTGAATTGTTGGTTTGATTTAGGTGATTATCAACAATATAGTGCGGCAGGTTGTGCCGGTATTCATTGATAGTGTCAAACATATTTTCAACATAAAATTTTGCTTTGTATTTATCCTCCAACAAGTCGTTTAAATAGATATTTCCGGGGGTGTGGTACATCAGTAGAGGGTCGATTGAGAATTTGCCGGTCGTATCAGTCAAGATGACAAAAGATGTATCAACTTGTGGCGCATAACCGCTGATAACCAATGTTTTCATACTAACTTCACGCTGTGTTATCAGCCTTCCGTCCACGCCGTCGGTCAGCAGATAATCGCTTGATGGTGTCTCTTTGTCCCATACATAATTCCTCCATCCTTGAGTCAGCAGCAGAAGGTCGATAGACTGAAGGCGGTCGTCGTTTTTATTGTCGAAATAGTATGCAGGATTAAAAATATTGCCGCGAATCTGCTCTGAAAGGTAGCAGTGGGACAGGATGTTTTCATGTCCGGGCTGATAGAGGTACGCCTTGTCGAAAATGCTTACGGCGAGTTCAGTTTTTATGGGATTGCCGGAAATGTCGGTTACTTTGAGGCGCACTTTGCCCATGTTGCGGCAGTTGTATTGTTTCTGGTCGGGAGTTGCGGTTATTGTGAGTTGTCGTTCATGGTTTACATACACCAATCTTTCGGCGACCGGGCGTTCTTGGGCGTCAAATAGTGTGATTTCGACAATGCCTTGAAGTGAGAAAAACTCTGCCGGAATTTTTACAATCTGCTGCCCTTCGACAATGCCTTTTGCCGTGCTGCGCACAATTCCGTTCTGTTTGGCTGTTATTGAGAATTTTTGAGGGACTTTTTCGGACGACGAAACCAACAAGGTCAATCCTTTTGCATTGTTTTTTGAAACTCGCATCGACATTCCTCCATGTTCAATGGTCGGGAATGGAATAGTTCTGCCATCGTCGAGGACAACTTTGTACTCTTTGCCTAATTTTGGCGTGATGGAGAACAGCCCCATGCCATCATGAAGGGTTTTGATTGTTCCGATTTCCTTTCCGTCTTCATGAACAGTTCCAGCGACCTCTTCCGGCATTCCGTTTCCGTAAGTGGCTTTGAAGGCTACCACAGAGTAGATTCCGTAGATGAGGTGTCCGCCTTCGGGCATAAGGTCGAAACGGTGTTTGGAGGAGTTTTTTTGGTTGTAATCATTCCTAATTGCCTGATTTGAAATAGAATCCATCTGCGCTACACGCTCCACAACGCGGATGCGGCGTGGACGAATGGCTTGGGTGCTGTCGGTCGTGAATGAAGATTTTGAATATCCTTCCATGAAATACTCGCCCTGACGCCATTCTGCACCTATATATATATGTCCGTTTGCACGTCCCGAAACGAATGGATATTTCTCGCTCCATACCACGCTGTCGGATGCTGTGCGGATTTGGAGATAGAGAGTGTGGCTGCGGTCGGACAGTGCAAATGATTGTTTGTCAATTAGATACGCCTTGAAAAAGAAGTCCTCGCCAGTTTCTACAATCTCCTTGCTCGGCATCATATATATAAAATCCTGAGCATCAGCATTGTTATGATATATTGTCAAGATAGCAATAATGGTCGCGAAAAAAATATTTAGTCTTTTCATTTTATATTTAGGTTCAGTTTAAAATTTCATGTTGCAGTGCAATACAAATGTATAAAGTTTTTTTCATACTCCAAAAAAATGGAATAGTTATGAAAAAAAATTTTCTAATCGTTTTTTTTATTTTGTAGAAAATGTATTACATTTGTCCTCAAATAACAAAAAAACATTCCAACGATGAAAACTTTGCATATAATATTGGCACTCGCAGCACCGGCTTTGATAGCCGCAGGATATGTGCCGGAGATTGACAGCAATTGCAACACACTTAATATCAATAATATACAACTGTCGCAGCGGATTTCGTCCGACGACGACGGTTTCAGGCTCTGCAAGCAGGCGTATTATCACGACATGTTCAACGACAAGGAGTTTTCTAAGCTCGACAAGGCGGAAAAATACCGCGCGAAGGCTGAGGAGGCGACGGTGCTTGCAGTGGCGATACAAAAACAGGCTGACGACCTGAAGATAATTTCGGGACAATCGTCCAAGATACAGAAGCAGTCGGCAAAACTTTCCGCCAAGGCTGCATCGCAGGAGCTCACCGCCCTCAAGACATTTGAGAAGGCGGCGTCGCTCTACCGCCCCGTGTATTTTGAAAAGATAATGGAGCTCGCCAAAGACACTACCCAGGCAAGCCTCAAGACCGCGCGAAGCCTTTCGGAAAGGGCGTACCAGCTCTACCACGCCGCCGATTCCATCAAGGCGGGCATCACCTCCGAAAATACCCTCGAGGCCAACCGCGCCATTTACACCAACCTCGTCAAGGCCGTTCATTATCAGGAACTTGCGCTCGCAGTTTGCAAGGGCGACCCCAAGATTGACTACACACAGTACATCGACATCCACAAGCAGGGCGTCGATACCACCAAGACGGTGGAGATTCCCAAGCTCGTGGCTCTGGAGCATTACGACATCGACAAGGACTCCAACCTCTACAGGCTTCGTTACCGTCAATTGACCGAGCAGCTCGGACTCACCGACGCCGACAAGAAGAAGGTCGAGAAAATTTCACTCGACGAGGCTGCAATCGCCGATTATTTTGCAAAAGCTGTGCAGAAGGGTAGCGAGGCTGATACATTCCGCGTATATTCCAACGTGGAGAATACCGCAATGCACGAGTATTACGAGCAGATGGCGCAGGAGAGCGAACTCAGCGAGTGCAGCAACCTCATCAAGGGCATCAAGCTCGCCACCGCCAACAACAACACCTTATATGAATTGTACAAGAAGTACATCCCGACATTCCGCATCCAAAAGAGCAACACCGGCACTTATATGGACAAGAGCGCGCTCGGCGAGAGGTGGGAGCGCAATGCCGAAGACCTCTTCAACCTTTCCAAGACATACGAGGAGCTCGCAGCCAAGCAATTGAGCCTTGTGGAGCAGTACACATTGCTTTCTGAAGGCAACGAGGCAAAGCTCCAGGCACTCCAATATATCGAAAACGCCCTCGCTCTCTATCTCGGCGAGCAGCCCGGACGTGAGCGCAGGTCGCTCGTATCGGGTGCTGTGGAGCGTCACAACGATGTGGCGATGGACTTCATGATGGATGAGTCGGGCGACGGTGGCGCACAGCCCGCCAACAACAACGCCAACAAGTCGAAGGCAAATCCCTCCAAGGACAATAAGCCCGCCAACCAGGTGGTGGATGTAGCCGACAATACCAAGGCTAACAACAATAAGACCAACGCCAACAAGACTACGCCCGCCAACAACAATAACAACAAGACCAACACCACCGGCAAGACCGGCACATCGGGCTCTGCATCCAAGAACCAGCCCACCGGCGGCACGGCTGCCAAGACAACAAGGACCCACACTCCCGACATCGCATCGTCCAACGCAGCAGTGATTGGCACATTCAATTACACCCGCGACGACCAGAGGATGAAGCCCTACACATTCCCGCAGGGTACTGTATTCAGTGTTGAGGCGGGCATATTCAAGGAGATGGTGGAGCCGGTGGACTTCCCCACGGTGTCCAACTTCCTCGCGCAAAACCTCAAGGGCATCACCCCGATGCGTTATTATATAGGTACATTCCAGACCTACGACGCTGCATTGGCGGCTGCTGCAATTGCCAAAAACGAGGGTTACACCAAGGCGCAGGTGGTGGCTTTCACCAACGGCAAGAAGGTGGACCTCATAGCGGCTCGCAAGGTGGCTGAAAAATCCGCCAATTACCAGGCTAACGTGCAGAATGAGCTCAAGACCCTCAATGCAGGACGCGACGGCAATACGCCCATTGTGGTTGACAACAATGCCAAGCGCACCGGCGACGCACTTCCGCTCTCGATGCTCGGCTCTACGGTGTACGCCGTGCAGATAGCCGCATTGCCCAAACTCCTCGGACTTGACGCCTTTAATGTCAACGAATTGTATTACGACCAAAACGACGGCGGTCTCTACCGTTATTACACTGGTATCTCCAATGACAAGAACATCGCCGCCGCAAGTCTCAATTCGCTTCGTCAGTCGGGTTACGAGGACGCATACATCGTCAAGGTGGTCAATGGCGTCAATATCGGCAATTCCAACGGCGGCACGGACGGCGGCACTACAACAACGACTACTACCACCACGACAACCACCGGCACGGTGTACAGGGTGCAGATAGGCGCATTCACCAGCAATCCCAACGGCGACATCCAAAAGCGCATCAACAATCTCAAGTCCAAGGGTTACACGGTGCACACTACTCAATCGGGCAAGTACACAGTATATACCGTCGGCGATTGCAAGACCCGCGAGCAGGCCGCCGCGCTCCAGAAACAGCTCGCCGGACAGGGTTTCGCCGAATCATACGTCGCTACATTTGTTAACGGAGTAAAACAGAACTAAGCATGGATACATTGGAGTGGGTACTTATAGGAGGCGGAGTGGTCGCGGCGATAATTGTTACATTCATAATTATCACGCACGATCACGAAGAATCTGAACTCAAAAAGACTAAGAGGACTTACCGCGTCTTTCTCAAAAATATTGGAGTTAAACACCCGAGAAGGACGTTAAAAAATATGACGAAATTGATAAAAATCAATTTCATAGACGCGAAAACCCAGATTCAGATTATGAAGCGAATTATGAAGGGTTATTCGTCTGCCATCAGGTATTTGGGCGATAGCTATGTTAATATCCTTGATGTCGTCATTGCTGTATCTATGGACAAAAACCTGGAGGACAAATTCACCGTGCCAGAAGAAGATTTTGACAAGTTTTACCGTTCGTACGGCTTCATCGTGTATGTAGATAATTCGTTTGCTATCGCGAAAATGATAACCGCGTACAAAATATGCAAAAGGCAAACATCACTCGAATATCTCAGCAAGAAAGATCTGTATGACCTCCTTTTAAACAAGAAAAACTTGTATGAAATGATTGATAAGAAATCATTGATTGAGCTTATTGACAAAGATGAAAAGATGGAGGAGGCTGTAAGGTCTGAGTATCATGATTTGGTTAAATCGTTGAGCATTCAGGAACTTTTAAAAAATGACAAAATATACGAATTGTTCAAGAATGAAGACATCATTAAATATTTAACTAAGCGTGAAGAGCTCGAATCATTTGCAAGGGCGTGGGTTGACCAGAAAAACGCTGATTTGGAAATTGAGTTTGACACTGCAATGGAATTTATTTCCAAAGGCAGGAATTTTTCACGTCTTGTCAATCTTGACATCCTTGCCAAAAGGGAAGGCATCGAGATTGATGAAAAGAATCTCATCAATGCAGTGGACGACGAAGGTCTGAGCATCATCATCCGCTCACTCATCCGCGCCAAGTATGAAGGCGTTTATATGTCGGATGCCGAGAGTCGTTCCATCAATAAAGCCAATGTCGTCCAATATGCTGATAGTTTCAAGGTGACGATGGAGCTTTTGAAAGAATTGTATAACAGGAAGCGCGATGTCAAGCGTTTTACAGATGTGATGATTCGCGCCCACAATGCCGGCATCAACATCAATTTTTCAATGACGGATTTGTTCTCAATGAGTGACGAACAGTTTGATGTCCTCGTCACCAACATCATCAAGGCGTCCAACAAGGGCATCAGCATTGACCAAAACGACCTTATCCGCCAGAATATCCAGGGCAACGATGTCACACAGCTCGTCAAGGCGTTGATAAAGGCGAATGAGTACAATCTCGACCTCACGCCTGACGAATTGATGGGCTATATCGCCTCTACACACAGCGATGTAGTGAAATTTGTGAAGGCGTACCATTATGCCCTCGAGCACAAGTTGCCGTCAGAGGACAACACCCCGCTCTCAAAAGACCACCTTGTGGAATATTCGCGTCCCGAGGCTGATTTGTTTGACTACGTGAAGGGTCTTAAGACGGCGATTGACGTAAAGGAAAAATGCAAAAAAGAATTTAACAAAAACCTGATGGAAGTCAGAGCCGAGGGCAATCTGAGCGAAGAGGATATCAGCAACCTCCAGCCGGAAGATTTTGACCGGGGCATCAATTATGACAACCTTAAAAAGCACTTCATCAAGTTTGGCAGCGTGATGCCGGTGATTGATGCCATGAAACTTGGCGACAAGGACGGCCTCAATATGGATTTCAAGTTGGGCACAAGGATTTGCGAATCCAAAGAGTGGACTCTTGACATGGCCATCAAATGGGCTAAGACGCCTTGCGTAATCCAAGTGGAGCCGGATGTTTCGTGCGTTACCAAGGATGGCGTGATGATTTCGGCAAAGATTAACGCCACACTGCGCGGCAAGCTCAACCTCCTGTTCTCTGGATATGGCGAGGACATTCTGTTCAGGCGTGTCAATGAGGCAGTTACTACGGAATTTGAAACCGCAGAAAATCTCGATTTCATCCTGAAACACCTTCCCGATATTTCGCACAAGGTGCTGCACCGTGTCAACGAGGAGCAGGAGCGCCAGGAAATCAAGACTGGACGTGTCAAGGAGATGGAGCTCAACAACGTCTGCCGCTACGACCTTTTGGACATCAATATTTTTGATTTGGTGGTTGGCAAGAATGTCAAGGCGGAGCTCAATATGCGTCAGGCTGAAATTGACGCCGAAATCCGTCGCCTGCAAGCAGAAGCCGACCGCGCAAAGGCAGAGGCTGACCTGCGTCGCGCAATGGTGGAGCAGTACGAAAAGGGAATCAAGCCCAATTTCAACGAGTTGCACAAGGCCAACCTCCTCGCCGACAAGGGCGAAAACATCATCACGGGTTACGAACACACCAGTGATTAACAGTATTGAAACCAATGAAATGATATGAAAAGATATTTATTGTACATAGTCATAATGATTGCTGCGCTGGTGGCTACATCATGCGGAGACGATTTTGATAGTGTTTATGAACCCGACACCAACAACGGCGATGTGGTCAACCTCGAGGATACGCTCATCGACGATGAGGCTAATGACGGCGAGGGCGTGTCATTTTGGGATGGATTTCTCATCCTTGTGGTCACGCTGGGTCTTGCGGGACTTATCGTGTGGTTTTTCATCGCAATGGTGCCCATCAAGCTGTGGTTCAACGCCAAGCTCTCCAAAGTGAACATCTCGTGGCTGCTGCTCATCAAGATGCGTTGGCAGAACATTCCCCAGGCAAAGCTCATCAACCTCATGGTGACCGCCTACAACGCGGGACTCCGCACATTGAGCCTGCCCGAACTTATGAAATATTATTTGGCGAAGGTGGACCTCGACGTCGTGGTTGCAACAATGATTCGAGCAATGGCGGCGAACGTAAAGGACATCAAGTTTGACGATATGGCGCAGCTCTATCTCCGTAAGGTGGACGTAGGTGCAATTGTACATGCGCAGATCAACGCTATGAACGCCCAGATAAAGACATCAATTCCTGAATTGTCGGAATTTTACCTTGCGGGTGGCAACGTCGGCGACCTCATCAAGGCGAAGAACATTTCCGACAACGCCGGCG
>JAEEGH010007699.1_pt1 | contig 25759 bp, 16 predicted proteins | sample 9134181 | NCBI WGS metagenome assembly JAEEGH01 (sample SAMN16246544, study PRJNA631951) | gut metagenome | biome: gut microbiome; feature: rumen; material: DP-attached | host: Bos | place: Iran: Karaj | collected 2018-10
GAAGAGGGCAAACGGCAGCATCGTGATCCTTGAATTAAAGCAGACTTCAGATGAAGATGTGGACAAGGGAAAGATAGCTGTTGAAGCGATTGAACAGATAATCCGGAAAAAGTATGCAGATCCGTATATCAGCAGAACAGATACCAAAGCAGTTCTGATATACGGGATATGCTTCTGTAAAAAAGAATGTTCGGTTGTATGTAAAAAACTGAAATAATAGCTGATCCCTGTCATTGGACAGTAAAATTTCTGAATCTGATCTTAACGAAGATTTTTGACATGATGCTTTTTTGTAATCAAGGAGACACGGATATGAAATATACTCTGATCACTCTTGCAGCTGCGGTTTTCATGTTTTCCGGCTGTGCATCCACTGGAGAAGGCAGCGGAATTACTCAAAAAACAGGCCTGACCTCCGGCTGTGTCCGCACGTCTTCCGGAAAGGACGTGGTGCTTACCGGTGAGAACATCAGTCTGCAGAAAAATGACAGGGGCTGTTTCGGCGGGGACAGTCCGTTCTGCGACATAAGAATGTACCAGATAATGGCGGAAAGCTTCAGACACGGCAGCGGCGGAGCATCAGGTCCTCTGAAAGCCTGGGGACCGTCGTCCCATACAGGCAATCTTAAGGGAGTTATCGACAGTCTTGATTACATAAAATCAACCGGAGCCAATGCAGTCTGGCTGACTCCGATATTTAAAACTCTTACTGTTGAAGGACAGGACTGGACCTATGACAAACTGGACGGAACAGGATACTATACCTCTGACTATTTCAGCATTGATCCAAAATTCGGAACGAAGGAAGAGCTTGCAGAGCTTGTAAAACAGGCTCACGCCAGGGGAATGTACGTGTTCCTGGACGGAGTGTTTGGCCATGCCAAAATTAATGTGGCGACAAAAAGTCCGAAGGGAAATGAGCTTAAACTGACGGTAAGATGTGTGGACAGTTACGGCAAGATCGACAAGATCCCTCTCAAGGAAACCCGCTGCTTCGAAACCGCCGACTCCATGAAGTTTTTAAAGGAGGTAGCCTCCTACTGGATCAGAGAAGTCAAAATTGACGGCTGGCGTCTTGATCAGGCATATCAGGTTACCAACGAATTCTGGAAGGAACTGTCGGATGAGGTGATTAAAACTTCAAAATCAGTAACCTACAAAATGAACGGAAAGAATGTTCATCCTCTTGGCTACATGGTTGGCGAAATATGGTCGGAGCAGCCTAAAACGATCGAGAGAACCGTATTCAAAAACAATGCTCTTGCCAGCGCCTTCAATTTTCCTCTCAGAATTGAGCTGGTAAAGGTTCTGGCTACAAGAGAGAACGTATCTGACAGCAGTGCATGCAGCCAGCCTGCAACAGAGCTTCAGAACAGCTACAGGAAGATGCAGGGCTACACTGACGGATCCATGCCTAATATGTTTCTGTCCAACCATGATGTGCTGAGATTCGGAGATCTTCTCCAGCGTGCCGGCTACGAAGAGGACAGAGTTCACGGCAAGTCATACTTTGACGCCCACAGGGCAGCTCTCAGTTTTTTAGCAGCCTACAGCGGGCCGATAACTGTATATTACGGTGATGAAACCGGCGATGAAACCCTGAATTTTGTCATGCAGCCGGACGACTGCGGAAAACTGGATCGCTGTGATGATCATGTTGCCCGTACAGACGGTCATGTGGACAGACTTACTAAGGACGAGGAAAAACTTAAGAATGATGTTGCCGCAATGATGAGACTGCGGGATCAGCATAAAGCCCTGAGTCATGGAGTAAGAACTCATCTGTACAGTGATCACGGTCTTTTCATTGATTTAAAGAGCTACGGCAGCGACAGGGTAATTTACGCTCTGAATGCCGGAACTTCTGAAAGGAAGGTTACACTGGAAGACAGCGTCTGGAGCAGACTTGATGCCGGTGCCTGCACGGTATCATCTCTTAACGGCTCCGCCGTCAGCGGTAATGATCTGATCCTTCCCGGTCTTTCCGGAAGCTTCTATGAGGTAAAGTGCCGCTAGGACAGTACGTTAATTCATACATAAGGCGGCACGTTAAGGTAGCGGAAGAGCAGAGCAGAACTGCCATTAATTGTTCTGAGATTTCTTAATCAGCACAGTGTTTTTTGCAGGCAGAAAGGCTGCGCTGTTCCTCCTTTTCAGGAGCAGTCGGCATATGTCTTTTTTTCGTTTAGACACTGAGATGATGATTGCACAGCCGCACAGTTAAGGTTTCAGACAAAAGGATAAAGACAAATGATTGTAAGCAGCTGGTATAAAAGACGCGGTTTCAATGCGAGCGGCGAAAGGCTACTTAAAAAAGAGCACATGGACTACTGGAAAAATACTGAGCAAATAACGGATCCCCGGGGAATTGCGCTGGGTCTTAATCCAGAGGTTGAAGAAGTAGAGCAGGGATTTTTCGAACTGCTTCCTACAATCAATGATATCTGGATCGAGAATCCGAAATGCAATCTCAATCTGGACTGTGACGCCGTTAAGCTTTTCCGGCAGAACCGGGTAACACTGCGGAGTGAGTTTGATTCTGCGGCGGAGGAGCTGGCACGCATGCACAGACTTCGATTTATTCATCTGGACGTGCTGCTGGCATCATTCGGGGACTATTTTGAGCACGGACACGATTCCTTAACCCTCAGATTCACGGATCAGGGCAGCGTATATATCAATCAGAATACACAGTGCCAGGGCAGTTCGGCCGGAAGTACCGGCGGAGGTGAAATAAATGTTGATCTTCCTTCTGATTTTTACATCAGCATGACACCGGAAGAGGTGGCAGACATGACCTGGTATCCTAAAACGATTAAAGCTGAAGGAAAATTGAAAGCCTTAATGGAAAAGGCAAAGGAAAAGGGAGGATTTTGCCTTGACTTTTCCTGAATTTGATTATGCAAAGTAAAGACCCGGCAGGTATTTCCTGCTTACCAAAAAATCCTGATGTTCCGGCAGTGCCTGCTGAGTTCCAGTACGGGAAAGAGTCAGATCCTGCATTAGCCGTGATCTGCAGGCATCAATGTTCTGAATGACTGTCACTTTACACGTTAAATTCCCAAATTTAGGTACTAAATTACCTCTCTAATTCTTACATAAGAAGACATATCTAATCACATTTCATTCGTTTTTATTTTCTAAAAAATTACTGTTCTTCAACTATCCTTTATCATAGCACGAGTTCTATGATCGTCTAAAAAATAATCATGATTATTTTTGACTTGTTTCAAAATATCTATTTGCAATTATTTAATAAATAATGTATACTTATTATTAGTACTTATAGTACTATGCTTGAACGTATTTTTATTTGTGATTATTAAATAATTCGGAAATTAAATAAATGGCCATTGATCGTCTGCACCAGGTTCCTATTCCCGACAGAAATCGTTACCCTATTACTATCAACAGAGGTGATCATAATAAGGTTCTCTATGTTCTTGATGCACCCTTTGATCGACAGAAAGGATTTGCTGTACCCCAACGAACAGTTATCGGATATGTGTGTCCGGACGATCAGTCAAAAATGTATCCGACCGACAAATACAAAATAATTTTCAGCAGGGATTGGGAAAGGCAGACCGGTAAAAAGGTTAAACCTATGGTTAAAAAGGTTGGCCTTTTCTGTGCTTTCAGAGCAATAGACAAAAAGATAAATCTCTTCAAATATATCCATGAAGCATTTGGTATGGATACAGGCAACAGGATATTGGATTTTGTCCTGTACTCCATACTTTTCAAATCAGCGTCCTTTGCAGAAATGCAGCAGGTTATCAGCGACCAGATGCTCTTCAGTTCAGGTGTACGAAGTGACAGTTTCTATTCCGGTTTATTCAAATCATCGATACCGGAAAATTCGATTCTTAATTTCAAAAAGATGTGGGCGCAGCACTGCAGACGGTTAGGCGTAGAAGAAGTATGGCTCTGCATTGACGGCTCCAATGATGACTGTGAAAGCAAAGGTGTTGAGCTGGCAGAAAAGGGGTATGCAAAATCTCACCGTAACAGTAATATAGTCAGTTTTTCTTATGCCGTAACAAGTTCCGGTATGCCTGTTACATTCAATGTTTACCGGGGCGGTCTTGTTGATGCCAAGGCAATGATGGAGATTATAGCCTTTCTCACAGAGTGCAATATCAGACTTTGCGGTGTTATTCTCGATCGTGGATATTGTAATTCCAGGACTCTGAAATATCTTTCAGCACAGAGCATCCCTTACATCATCATGGTTAAAGGAACCCCGAAGGGAGCAGAAGACATTGTGCAGGAATACGGTCAGAAAATTAAGATGAATGCAGAATATCTTGTTCCCGGCACTAATCTTTTCGGCATTCAGAAAGCCTGTCAGGTTTTTCAGGAATACAAACACACTGACTACCTGACACTGTTTTTTGATTTTCAGAACGCAAGTGACAGAATCGCAACTCTGATAGGTCATATCAACCGAGAAATGAGGCGGCTTGATAAATTGCTCAGGAAATACAATGATGAGATGGTGATTTATGAAGGTTTAACAGCAATCGAAAATAAAGAGTCTGAGAAAGTTGAGAAAGATTCTCCGGACAAAAAATCCGAGTCTTCAGAATATTCGTCAACACAGACCGGTGATGTAAAAAATCAGCAAAATACGGGCAATGCAAAAGATGCTGACGCATATGCAGGAAAGAGCTCAAATTCTTCTGCAAATATCGGTTCAGACAAGAAACAGAAAAAAGACGTAAAACCTCCAAAACTTCCTGCAATCTCCGAGAACGTAAGCAACTATATCCTCATAGTGAAAGATGAAGCCACTGGATGTATGAAGGCTGAAATCAACACTGCCAATCTGCAGGAGAGTCTCAATGAAAAAGGTCTCTACCAAATTCTCTCTTCTGAACAGATGTCTCCGGCCAAAATTGACAGTCTGTATACATCCCGCACTTCATCTGAAGTTCAGTACCGGATTGTCAAAACAGAATTAGGCTACGGGCAAATCAGAATTCATTTTACGCCGAGCCTCTACGCCAAATTTGCTGTTGGCTTTATTGCATCAATAATCAGATATCAGCTTCAGAGTTATGCACGCAGCATCTCAAAGAATACGTCTGATATTATCAGAGAGATGAACCTTTTGACTGCGGTAAAAATCAATGACACTTACACCTACTCTCATGTTGAAAATGAAAGACAGATAAATCTGCTTAAGTTCTTTGGCAGTGATGTCTCATTATTCGATTCCTGTGTTAAGGAAGAAAACGCAAAGCTTAACGGAAATGCGCCAGCTCCAAGGCGACGCAAACCTGGACCTAAACCAGGCGTGATAAAAGAGCATCCGGAAAAGGAAACTGAACAGAAAAATGACAACACCAGTCCTGTGCAGACTACCCTTACAATCAGTCAGAAGAAAGATCCTGCTGAAGTATCAGAAGCAAATATCTCAGAAATAACCTCTGCTACTGATAATGATCAGAACCGCAGAGATGATCCAGAATTAGATCTTTCTTCAATCAAGAACTCCTTGGAAAGAGTACAATCAGTAAAGCAGGAGTCATCGCAATTAAACGAATCTCCGAGAAAGAGAGGAGTGAAGCCAGGGACAAAGAGAGGTGAGTTTAATAAAGATGGATCACCAAGGCAAAAACCAGGAGTTCCTGCTGGAACCAAGAGAGGTGATTACAAACTGAACGGTGAACCAAGAGCTAAACCTGGTCCTAAACCAAAGAGTGAGTGAACCTAAAATCTTCAAAAAAACGTGGAGTTAGTACCCAAATTTTGGAATTTAACGTTTACAGAGGCGAGCGGATTATTTCTGGTATCCGTTATGTCAGAACAGTGTCCGGCAGGAATCAGTAATTCGTGTGCAACAGCTGTGTTAAGGAGAAAGCCGGTCACATCTTTAATGCTGTTTCCCGCGAGTTTTTTCAGAAAAAAAGAGGATAAATCATGAAATATTTTACCCTTAACAACAATGTTCAGATTCCTTTGATTGGATATGGAACATGGCAGTCCCCCGACGATCAGACAACTGTAGAAGGCATTAAGTATGCGGTTTCCTGCGGATACCGTCTTATCGATACTGCCGCTATTTACGGAAATGAGGTAAGTGTGGGGCGGGGCATAGCTGAATCCGGAATATCAAGAAATGAACTTTTTATAACCAGCAAGGTCTGGAATTCAGAACGCGGATATGAGAAAACTCTGGCTGCATTTGAAAAAACTCTTTCAGATTTAGGACTAGATTATCTGGATCTGTATCTTATCCACTGGCCTGCATCGGCACACAGATTTGAAAACTGGGATGAAATTAATCTGGGTTCATGGAAGGCAATGACAGAACTGTATAAAGCCGGACGGATAAGAGCAATCGGCGTATCCAACTTCAGGATCCATCACCTTAAATCTCTTATGGAAACTGAAATCATGCCGATGGTCAATCAGATAGAATTCCATCCGGGTCTGCTGCAGTCTGAAACTGTTGAGTACTGCAGGGAAAACAATATACTGGTGGAAGGCTGGTCCCCGCTTGGTACTGGCAGGATGCTTCAAAATTCTGAACTTATTCAAATCGCCGGCAACTATAAGAAGTCGGTCGCCCAGATATGTTTGAGGTGGTGCTTTCAGCATGATGTTCTTCCTTTGCCCAAATCTGTAACACCCGAGAGGATCCGGGAGAATATTTCAATTTTTGATTTCGAGATCAATTCCGAAGATATGAAAAGAATTGATTCTCTGGCTAATTTCGGAGGATCCGGATTAGATCCTGATGAAGTAAATTTTTAAACATGTTTATTTTTTTAACCATGTGCTGATCGGATTTATTATTATTTCTAAAACAGGATTGCGATACCGGCTGTTGAATGATCAATGATTGAATAAAGATCTGAAAGCAGATTCAGCCGTGAGTGTTAAATTTCCGTTTGTAATCTGATGCAGTCAGGAAACAGCGGTAAAAAAGAAGTTAAAAGGATTTGTCAAAAAAATGGCTTTTTCCTGATGGAATGCGATTGCCGGTTTTCCTGCCATTAATGAGTCTGGATTTACGATACAGCAAAAGGATATTTACAGGCAGTGAGTAATTGCTACTTTATTGATTTTGAGAACGTGCGTAATTCGGGTCTAAGGAATTTTAAAGAAATAACTTGATCGCTTGTGATTTGCTCATTATAACAATAGCACCTATAATTTTTTCATTGGATGGTGGTATGGAAGGCTCTATTGTTATGGACTTTGACGTTCTGAAAAATCAAATTTCAAGTATGAAAAGTACCCTTGATGAGAGATCCTATAGGTTTTATTTAGGTCAGTTAGCTGTCGGCATAGGACATGGAGGGCTGGCACTGATTAGTAAATTATCCGGTTCATCTGTCAACACTGTAAAACGTGGTGTAAACGAAGTTAAAGAGAAACAAAATAAAGGAGAAGACCAAACAGAAACTGAAGATAGCACCAGGATCCGTAAGAAAGGAGGCGGAAGAAAAGCAGCAACAACACTTTTCTCAAATCTTGATGCATCAATTGAAAAAATTATTGATGGAAGTACCTACGGTGATCCTGAAAAGGTTATTCATTGGACAACTCTGGGACTGTTTAAAATCAGGGATATTCTTGAATCAGAATACGGGATTAAGGTCAGTCATACAGTAGTAGGTAAGGAACTGGGTAAACTGGGCTATAGCAAGCAACTGAACCAGAAAATGATGCAGGTTGGAGAGCAGCATCCTGACAGGGATGCACAATTTGAGTACATATCCAATACTTCTAAAGCCTTTATAAACGCAGGAGAGCCAGTCATTTCAATTGACTGCAAGAAAAAAGAAAACCTGGGAAATTTCAAAAACAATGGACAGGAATATAGAAAATCCAAGGATCCTCGTAAAGTTCTTGATCATGATTTTCTCATAAAGGAGTTAGGAACTGTTGCACCTTATTGCATTTATGATGTTTCCCAAAATGCAGGTTTCATTAATTTAGGAACCAGCCACGACACGGCTGAGTTTGCAGGAAACAGTATATATCAGTGGTGGCATCATATCGGGAAGGCTACCTATCCTAATGCCAAAAAACTCTATATCACGTGTGATGGTGGCGGAAGTAACGGTTCCAGACTTCATTTGTGGAAACTCCAACTGGCAAAGCTGGCTGAGAGTACAGGTTTGGAAATTCAAGTGTCGCACTTTCCTCCGGGAACATCCAAATGGAATAAAATTGAACACAGGTTGTTTTGCTACATCTCGAAATGTTGGGAAGGTAAACCCCTCATAGATATACCGACAGTTGTTAATCTGATTGGTTCTACAACGACAACAAAAGGTCTGGTTGTCAAATGTGTAGTCGATCATAATGAGTATCGAACGGGGATCAAAGTTTCTGATGAAGAATATAGCAAAATTGATATCGAACGTCTGACTAAAATGAAGGATTGGAACTACATAGTAAGAGGTTTCCATAAAGAATAAACGATCAAGTTATTTCTTTAAGAATCCTAAGCAATCTGAAGGGCCTGGATAAAGACGATCTGATTTTTCTTTTCTATACTTCAGATACAGACACTATCACTCTGAATAACATTGATCTTCTCAACAATTCAGAATGCAGGTATGAATTGATTAAGGTTCCTGCAGGTTCTCAGTCTCTTGACCGACATCTTATTTCCTTTGCCGGCTACGCTATCGGTATCCATGGCAATAAATTCGACTACATTATTGTCAGCAATGACAAGGGTTATGACTGCATCATCAGTTTCTGGAAAGCAAGATGCGGGATATCAGCAAAAAGACAGGCTGCAGTTAATGTTAATTCAGCCAAAAAGACGCCGGATGGTTCAAAAGCAGTCAAAGATAAGCAAACTGCCCGTAACTCCGGTAAACCTGTACCAGTTCAAACGAACAGTAACCAGGATCCGGTTTTCATTCAATCAGAAATTCCTGAAAAGGCTGATAAAATACTGGAACTGGATTCCAGCAGTGAAGCGAGGGAAATTGAAAATTGTCTGAACAGCTGCTGTTCCGGTGATTTGCTTGATAAAGTTAAAAAAGCTGTTTCTGACGGTCTTAAAGAAAAAGCACAGTTGAATGCTGTTTTCTGTAATCTTAAAAATCTGACTGAAAATTATCGTAAAATTTATGAAAGAGTTAAGCCGCTGATAAAAAGGTATCTTAAGCAGGCAGTAAAGAAAAAAGAAGAAAAGGAATTAAAGTATTCGTGTGATCAGAATGTTAAAGAAAAAGTACTGAACGTTCTGAAAGAAAAGAAATTTGCTGATGAGATTATTGACTCTGCTGCATCTGTCGTAAGTGAAAAACAATTTGAAAAAGACGGCAAACTTCAGATTTACAGAAATTTAATCGGTAAGTTCGGACAGGAGAAAGGACTGGAACTGTATCGCCTGATTAAGCCTCTTCTGTAAAAAAGACAGTCGCATCCTGAAGATGCGTGGAACTCTTCGGTACTGCAGGTGATCATGTTCTCTATGCCGGGAGTTTGCCGCTTTACAGCAGTATGCAGTCATCGAATCAGCTGACAAAAAGTTTTATGTGCGGGATCTGAACAATGGGAATTTATCTTAATCCGGGAAAAGCCGGTTTTGAACAGGCTCTGAATTCCGAAATTTATATCGACAAAACTGAGATGATTGGTTATCTGAACAGTATTGCAAATACTGAGCAGAAGTATGTCTGCGTATCCCGGCCAAGACGTTTCGGCAAGACAATGACTGCCAAGATGATTTGTGCCTACTACGACAGAGAGGCTGACAGCAGATCACTGTTCGAAAAATGCAGAGTAAGTAAAATCGAACTTGCATCCAATCACAGGTGGGATGAATATCTTGGAAAATTTGATGTGATCAAACTGGTGATGACTGATTTTATGCAGGGTGCAGATTCCGTAAGTCAGATGCTGGAATACCTTTCAGATGAAGTCATTTCAGAATTAAAGGAAGCTTATCCCGATGTTCAGCATGGAAGCAGGATCAATCTGCGAACTGTAATGAACAGAATCTATAAAAGCATGAACATTCAGTTTGTGATCGTCATGGATGAATGGGACGCCATTTTCCGCGAATATCCGTTTGATAAGGATGGTCAGAAAAATACCTGGATTTTCTGATGGACTTTATGAAAGACAAAGATTATATCGCTCTCGCCTACATGACCGGCATTCTTCCGATAAAGAAATACGGAAAGCACTCTGCTCTTAACATGTTCGATGAATATTCCATGATCCATCCAATGCGGCTTGCTTCCTGCGCAGGTTTCACCGAGAAGGAGGTCATGGATCTTTGTACTGAATATGAAATGAATTATGCCGCCGTATCAGACTGGTACAACGGTTACAGTCTCAGCGACTATATTCCTGTAGACATGAGGGATCACAGCAACATTCAGAACAGCGGAGAACATTACATCAGGATCTACAATCCGCTGTCAGTTGTAAAGGCCATGCGAAGCGGAAAAATTGAAAACTACTGGAATCAGATTGAAACCTATGAGGTGCTGAGACGGTATATCGACTGGAATTTTGACGGACTAAAGGAAAGTGTGGCAGTCCTGATGGACGGTGGACGAATAGATGTTGATATAACTGGATATCAGAATGACATGATCTCGTTCCGTAACAGGGACGACATTCTGACCATGCTGATCCATCTCGGATATCTCGGATACGACGGAAATACCGGAAAGATTTTTATTCCAAACAAGGAAGTCCTGGAAGTATTTAAAACTTCGACAGCGGACAGAGACTGGACAGTTACCTTTCGAGCACTTCAGAATTCCCGGAAACTGATGGAGGCTACATGGAATCAGGATGAGAAAACTGTGGCTGAACTTCTGGAAGCCGCTCATGACAAAGCCGGCAACAGAGAGTACCACAGCTTTGCCGGACTTTCCTACACTGTACAGCTGGCATACTACGTGGCACAGGATCTGTACACGGTAATACCTGAGCTTGATACGGGAAAAGGCTATGCAGATCTGGCATATATTCCCAAAAAAACTGATATTCCCGCAATGCTTATCGAGTTCAAATAAGAGAAAAACGCAGATACCGCAATAGCCAAGATCCGCAGACAGAAGTATCCGGAAAGACTGGCGCTTTACAAAGACAACCTGATTCTCGTCGGGATCAGTTATGACAGGACTGTGTCCGGCAACAGTCAGTCGTTTAAGCACCACAGCTGCGTTATTGAGAAAGCCTGAAGATATTTCTGAGTGATTCTCAGAACCAAAAGAGGGTAAACCTTTATCCGTGTTTGAAGTCCTTGTTTACCGTCCGATCTGCCTGGAGCACACAAAAAGTTCTGAAGCAGTCTGCCTCAGAACTTTTGATATATTCCGGTCAGATTCCGGAACTCTGATTGCTATATATCCGGTCAGCTAGACTTCAAGTACATTTGCCTGATTCTGATTTTCTTCAAGATCATTTTTTATTTTATCGTAACACTGTTTTGCTTTCGCAACACCGCCAATAGACTTCATTGCCGAGAACAAATTCTGTCTTACTACATCCGTAATGCTCTTAATCATTGATGAAGGCTTGTACTTCTTCGCGGATTTTATGCTTTCCTTCATTTCTGTCTTATCTTCCTCGGAAAGATTATCAAGATGCGGACTGATAATCTTTTCGCGCTCTGCAGCAATTGCGTTCATTACAGAGAGTGTACTGTCCATGGCCACCTGAAGTCTCTTCTGACTTTCAAGAAAGTTGTGAACAGGACCTGGAACCTCGATATTGTATTCTCTCTGCATCAGCTTCAGTGCGGCACTGAGGCGGGTGGCGGTATCATTTAAGCCGCCTTTAGAGAAGACTGCCTGAAGCTTGTTGACAAGCTCCGCACCCGCATTGTCAAATTTTGTTCTGCTGTCAGGAGATAAAAGTTCCCTGAAGCCTTCAGCAAACAGTTTGGAATCTCCTGTTGCAGTGCCGGCTACAACCTTAACGACATTTGCTCTTTCACCCTGGGTAAGTTTTGAAGCATTGCCGAAATCAATCAGAGTAACTCCTTTATTTGGATCATTTGCAGCTTCATCCGGTGACATCTTAAAGCTTGGAGAAGTCATGATATTTCCCATATGTATGTCACCGTGATAAAATCCCTCGGCAAAGAGTCCCTCGTTGGTCCACATATATGACAAATTCACAAGAGCCTCATATTTGCCCTTTACATCCTCATATAAATTTGTAAGTTTTCTGGCGGCCTGAAGCGAAAGATCTGCAGCATTGTCTTCACCCCGATTCTGAATTTCTGTTTTGGTTTCAGAGGCTATTTTTATGCTTTCGTCACTGGCATCCCGGACATAATCTTCGAGGGTTTCACCCGGGACCAGCTCAAGAACCATGGTATTGATGTCTGGTTCAATACCGTCAACAAGCTTCATGCTGTGAACGTTTGCAAAAGAACCGTATGTTTGCCGGATTTCATTTTTATTATATCCGCTTTTGCTGTAGTCATAAACCTGATTGCCGCGACGAACATTTTCAGCCTCGGTACGGAGATCCATTTCGTCCATAATACGCGCAAACTGTCCTTTGAAAGTGACATCCATACCGTTGCCAACCATCTTTGCAGCCTTGTTGAAGACTTTCTCCTCGCGCTGGGCCTTCATGGCGGCATCCGGACGAAGAATTTTAACAACGCAGTTCTTGCTTGTTCCGTCACTGTAGTTAATGGTGCATTTCAGAGCCTGGGCTACCGAAGCGGCACCGAGAGCCTTGTCAACAGTTATGCCCTTAATGCTTCCTTTTGAATTCTTTACAATGTTATACAGCTGTGCATGTATTACCTTCTGATCAATTGGAGCAAGTTTGTCTTTCATGTCTTCGAGAGCAATCATAAAATCTGGATGGTTGGCAAACATGGACGGATCCAGACTCTGGAGCATTTTCTGCATGACCGGCCCCGCACCTTTTAAAATAGCCCCGAGTCTTGCTCCCGGAGAAGCATTTTCGCTGTTTGCGCAGAATCTGGTGCCTGCAGCCATCATGGCCCGCTGATCCATTTCCGGCATCTCCTTGAAATAAATTTCAAGAGCCTTTTTTATAAGCTGAAGCTGATTGTCCTGGGCAGGTGTTCCTATAATATCCGTCAGTGAAGAATTATTAATCTGTTCAAGCGAGGTTTTATCTGTTTTCGGTGCATTAGGAAAAACATCATTGATAAGTTTTGTCACTTCATTCTGAAGTTCAGCACATCCGTCTGTTATCGCCTTGTTTATCTTTTTCTCAGCATCTCCAAAGAAATTAAGACCCAGTCCAATCTCGTCTTTTCTGTTCTCAAGATAGAATATATCACCTTTGGCCTCTTCGACATTTTCCTTAAAATGCTCATCGTCGTTGATGATGACCAGTTCGTCATCATGGACGTCATTAATGTCGTTGGTGCCAAACTGGCCTCGCAGCTTTGTTTCTTCTTTCTCCTGGTCTCGGATAACTTCTCTGAGGTAGTCGGCTCTGCCGGTCTTGGATGTCAGAAAGTTCAGCTCACTTTCAGCATCCTGCTTTCTCTTTTTCAAATCGTTGATGTAGCCGTCAGATTCGCGATGTGACTTATTCAACTCTTTATTCAATGATTCAGAAAGATCATCATACTTCTTCTGCTTGACTGAAACTTTCATGTCATAATCTTCATTAAGCTTGTCAAGCTGTTCCTCAAGAGCGGCACGGATTTTTGGATCTATAGTTGCGAGCAGGGAGAGTTTTGATGGATCAGCCTTGACCTGTGCTCGGTTTTCCATCAGTTTGCCGACAAGTTTTCTGTTCTCGTATATGAGATTGCGGAGACGTTTGCCTTCAAAATTTGCATCTGTGTCACGATCCTTATCCAGCAGGTTTACGTTGCTGTCTGATATCAGATTGGATACAAAATCGTGAACTTCCTTGATGTCACCTAAAGGAAGAACCGGATTAGGTTTCGGCTGATAATAGCCGTCCTTGAACTGGACCGATTTGGTTGAAACAGTCTCTTCATTTGCATGGATGGATTGATCATAACCGGATTCTTTGGACAGAGCCTTCTCAAACTGGTCATAGATTCTGGCTCCTTCAACAGTCGTAAAATGACAGGCGGAAGCATTTCGGTTGATAAAGCTTCTTGCATCGGCAGCCGTAGTTATGGTGCCATCCATGACGTTCTTTGCAAGCTTCTTGCCCAGCTTTCGGTCAATGTATGAAGTTTCTGCCGGGTCAAGTCCCAAACGGGATGTAAAAAGAACAGAGAGAAGTTCATCATAGCGATCCTTTGCTCGTACCAGCATAGGTTTGAGATTATTTCTCTGGGAATAAAGCGCAGCCACATCGTTCATTCTTAAATTGTCATAAGCAAAATTATTATGAACTGCATCCGCATTTTTTGATAATTTACTCACGTCATGATAGAACTGGGCGGTATCGTCATTCACCGTGCCGGCATCAATTCTCTTTTCATATTTGTTAAGAATATTATCAACTACAAGAGATTTGTTAAAAAGTTCGGAGTGCTCCATTACATCCCTTTCGATCTTATGAAGTACTTCTGAAGGATTCTTGATTTCTTCTTTGGATTTGTCTGCAAACGTGGCCCAGTATCTTTCACTTTCGTCTTTGCTGAGAGTTACTGTCTCACCAAACATATTGATTTTCATAGACCTGGTCTCTGAATCAGATTTGGTGAGAGTACTGAGACCTTTATAAAGATTTTCAGTTCCAGCGGATAAATTCTTAAGCTGTTTTGAGTGTGTACTGTCCTTGACAGCATGATATATTGAGTAGACACCAAGCGTGATGATGCCGACAAATATTCTTTTGCACAATGAAGCCGTTGTTTTCTTATATGCGTTGTCAACATTTTCAGCAGTTGCACCAACTTTCATTTCTCCATTGAGCATATCTACATTAAGATCATGATATGTTGTATTTCCAACAGTTCCGCTCATTTGAAAACTCCCTATTCTATGAATAATCACATAATCGATTACAACGTTGTTAATATAACGATATCGATTACAACGTTGTTAATATAACGATTCACTGAAATGAAGGTTACTGTCATTGAGAGACCGTGTCAAGGGAAGGTGTAACTCTTAACTTAAACCGACCTGGACAGTACAATTCTTAATTATTTCTTTCTGGTAAATCTCAGCGTCTGTTGGTTTTTAACCTGCTTCTCTGTTCAAACAGATCCCTTTTTCAAGAACTTTTTGGATCTGGAGCTAAGTTATGTATCACATAACTTCAAAGCAAAGCGTTACAGATATGCTTACGGTAGACAAGCAAATAAAACCTTTTCTGGCATTGAAATTGAATTGCCTATTGATGATTCTAAACGCACTTATTGGCAATACATTGAAGATTATATTAAGTTTTTGACTACAAAGAATTATCTTCAGGTTTGTATAAAAAAATTCATAAAGACGAACCTCTCGTTTCGGGATTAAAGCGAATGTTTCCGGTATCGGCATTGTCTGAAAAACTATCCGTTTTGTTTTTTGATATGGTCAGATTTATTCTGAGGCCGTCTGCAGATTTCAGGTATTTCGGTATCAGGGAGAGTGAATGATACTGCTCCGGCGAGAAAATTTTCAGCATCGGCCGGATCTGTGATACGAGGAAGTTTCCATGCACGGAGTCCGTGATTTTCCGTACCGTTGCTGAGTGTCAGAAAATAGATGGCTCATATCTGTAATTAGTGAAGTATTTATTTCCCCAAGTGGTATGTACGGGTTATTAATAAGGGACTCAAGTTCAGTTCTATTGCGTGGCTTGTGTAAACAGGACATAAAGAACTCCATGTCAAATCATAATAATTACCTGACTACAGCATGTCATTCTAGCATATCATAAAAATGCATACAGATCGGCAGGATCTCACCAAACCCGGCAGATTGAAGGTGTTCTGATGGCAGGATTGTGCAGAAGACATGAAATAAATGTTGGATTGCAGACCTCTTCATTTCTTATGAACAGACTTCAAAAACAGTTCCGCAGGGTAGGTTTCATCGTAATAAAGCGTAAGGTCTGTCGATAGGTAAATTGTCCGGCAGAAAAGAAATTACTGCAGCAGAGGATCAGGGAACCTGAGATGAATCCAGGTTTTAACCAGAAACTGAACATGAGCTTGAATAATTGTACAAATCTGAATCATGACTTCATGCATGCTTCGGTTAACTTCACATCACCAGTACCTCTTACGAATCTCTGACTCGTGCGGACTGCTTACTTCATACAGCTGACTTCGCAGAAGCGAGTGCCGGAGATTACTGAGCATGTAGCATCCATAATCGACAGTAGAAGTTTCCACCAGACCAGCATACCAGATAACAGCTTATCGCGACATAAGACATAGCAAGAGAGGTTCATCTGCACCCGGAATAACAGACGTGACAGCACACCGCTTTTCAGAGAACCTGCAAAAAACATCCACAAAAGAGACTGCCGGTCTGAACGGGAAACACCCACACAGTTCAGGATCTAAATCTCACACTTATCTGACACCGGACTGTCCCAATTTCAAGCTCTGCCAGCACAGAACACAAGACAGAACATCGGGGATTCTGGGCAAACAACTCTCAGCTTTAGAGAAAGCTGCAAGCATATTCAGTCAGATACTCTTCCCAGTCTGTCAGAGAGCTCTTCCTGACTGTAGCTCTCAACCTCCCAACTGTCAAACTGAAATTCCAATCTGTCAGAACCATCTCTAAATCTGCAAGAAAAATTACCTGAAAAAGGAATTTGTTTTATAACCCAGGCTGTTGAGAAAACCCACTATTTCGCCGGGCATAATGGTGGACGGTGTTGTCTTTCTTTAAGGATGTGTTAAAGCGGTTGACCGCATCTACAAATATGTAGGATCCACCATTGATAAAGTTTGTCAGTTGCAAAAACTGACGAATACCGTAGGGCATACGGAAATGCAAGCCTGCGCAGAAAAGTTGGAACAAACAATTTTCAAAATGATCGTGTAAGACATGGTCAGTCATGCGGGAACTCCGCAACTTTAGTCGTGTGGAGTGTCAGGATTCGTTATTTGATGTGGTACGTAGTATCATAACTGTACCTTTTATTGTTTAGGAGTTTATATGAAATTAGCGCAAATTATTGTTGCATCTTCTATGATGTTGGCATTTTCTTTTGCAAGCGCAGCAGGTTTTGAGGGATTCTTTGGTAATGGTTATCATTATTCAGTAAAAATAACAAAAAATGCCGATGGAACGTACAAGATGGAGTACGCAGATTCAAATGGTGCCGATGATACTATTGAGTGTACTGCCACCGCAAAACTGAATGGTGAAAAGCTGGTACTTGTAACTGACAGAGATTGCACAGAAACTCTGATTGACGATGATGAAAAAGAGGTAACAAAGAAATTCACCAAGTCAGAAAAATATGAATATGTTATAACTGAAGCTGGTATCGATGAGTATTCTGTTGGCAATGCTGAACCAGTTGAAAATCTCGAAAGAATGGTTGAATAAATCTAATCCGTGCTAAATGATGATGCCGATCCCTTGCGGACGGATATCTATACGATTGGAACTGAGGTTTACGTTTGAATCTCAGTTTCTTACGAACAGTCTGATGACTTCTTTTTCATTGTGACTGGTTTCTTCTTTATCATCCTGTTCGCCAGCAGTTTAATTCCTTTCCGGCAGTGCGGGATGAAATCCTCTCTTCCTTGCTGTCTGAAAGTTTTTTGCGCGTTGACTTATATATAATTTTTAAATTTTCGTTCACACTACTTAAGGAATTGCGCAAGTACGTCATCATTGCAATTATCCCCGCTTAATGGACAATTCTGACGGCAATTCGGATTGTTTTCGACCCCTTAACCATCGGCCGCAAAGATCCCTGTTATCAAATCGTCTGTTTTTTGCTGTCCCTTTGTCGTCTTCAGAAGTATGCGAAGCAGGGCAGTGCTTTGTTATCTCGATGTACACCTGGATCTGTTAACTCTAGACTTCCGATCCGATGCTCGCGTTCTGATCCCGAAAAAAATATGATTCAGTTACATGGCAATGAAGTCTATATGGGTAGATGGGGAACGAATATAGATACTAATGTCTTATGCGTGCAGCTTACACAAGCTTGACAAAAAACGATCCGGTTCAAAATCGAAGATAAATTCAAGCTAACGCCTCAGCATTCATCGACTCAGATTCTTTGCTACTATATCAAGTATTTGGCAGAACATTGATTGGAATGTTTTCAAAGAATTCAAATACTTCAGGCACATAAGTTTCAGCTGGACCGACAGAAAGACCAAACGTTCACCTCATTCACGAGACCTCCTAGGGAGACACTAATCTCTCTGATCTAACTGCGACTTAATCTTCATTTGTGCAATCAGATATCCAGCCTAATCTCAGTTCTGAACATAAGAAGCGCTAAGTAAAATCAGGAACTAAAAGCGGCGACTTCAATAAAGACGGAACCTCAGAAAATAAGCCGGTAATGCATGTTGGCACTAAGCAACCAATACAAAAATGATGGCAAGTTCAGACAGAAACATGGTCCAAAGCCAGGAAATGAGATAGTGGCCAATAGTATGTGAGTCGGTTCTCAGCAGTTTAAACCGTTCAGTAGTATCCTGCGAATCAGTGGAGTAAATTTGGAATTTGTGTTTAAAAATGCAACTTGATTCATAATATTGGTTCTTTACTGAATCCTGTTGAAATAGTTCATGTTAGTGGCTGATCTGTTCGCTTTACATCTTGTTGGGTAAATAATTTAAAAATATTAAACAATATCTGACAGGTTTTAAAACAACAGGAATTGTTACAGTGACACAGATTAAGGTCATTAGAAAAAGGATTTTTTTATGAAGACACTCATTTCCTTTATCGGCAAAGGACGTCAGGATAAAGGCGGCTACATGCGGACCCGCTATTGCTTAGGTGAAAAAAAATCTGAAGCGGTAACATTTATCTGCAAAGCTCTATATGACTTTTTAGAGCCTGAGAAAATTCTGATTATTGGAACATCCGGCAGTTCTTGGATTGAGATTTTTACAAATTTTTTATCTGAACAGCAACAGAGCAAATATTCTGATCTGAAGATGAAACTTGATAACAGACAGATCGGCGATGGGAACTTTGATGAGGTCACCAGAAATGCAGAAGAATTATCTGATGTTGTCAGCAACGAACTTAATGTAGAATTTGCCTGCAGGGTCTATGACGAAAATTCTGAAAACGAGTTATTCACTACAATAATCAATAATATAGACTCTGATGAAGAAATAACCCTTGATGTTACTCATGGATTCAGGTTTACCCCCATGTGTGCACTCATGGCGGTTCAGTATCTATCTTATATCAAAAAATCAAAAATAACACATATCTATTATGGATGGCTGGAAAACAACCTTGAAGTAAAGCCGGTCAAGGATTTAAGCTGGATTATCAGGCTTAATCAGTGGACAACTGCATTTGCTGAATATAATAAAACCAATGACATATCAAGTTTTTCGTCTCTGTTCAGCGATAGCGATCAGCAACTGAAGGAAAAGCTCAACGAAGCGTCATTCAAGGAAAAAATCACATACGCCGGTGAATCTATTGAAATTCTAAAAAATCTTGATTTAAGTTCAATCTGTGAATCCGAAGACCCGGTTCTCAGATCTTTTGCTGAACCGCTGATGGAGAAATTATCATATGTTCACTGTAACCTTCCATCCAGATCAATATTTTTATTGTCCCGGCAATATTTAGAATCAGATGACTTCATGAGAGCAGTAATCTATCTCCATGAAACATTCATGGTAAGATACTGCGAAACAGGAATTCTTAAATTTGATTTGCGAAAAAATAAAAAATGGAATGAAGAGGAGAAAAAGCTGATACTGTCTCAACTGGCTGAGGTGAGCAAGGATTTAAACGCCATAAAGCAGAAAAATCAGAAAAAAAAGAAATTTTCATGGCGGATAGATAAAGTTCAGGAAAAAATTAACTCTTTTTTAAATATTGCAAACAATCAAAAAAGTTCTGCTGAAGATCCCTGGAAGTCCTGTTTTAATGTATATGACGAGATTGCAAAATTCTATGTGAGAAAAGATTATTCTATTTTCTATACCATTAATGAGCTTCGTAATGCTATTGCGCACGGAACTCCTAACGACGACATAAAAAGAAACTTTTATAAAAATAAAGAATCAATGCGGCTGGAAATTCAAAAACTGTTAAATCAGACTGAAAAAGAACTCTGGAATACCTGTGAATGAATAAACTTAAATATGAATGATCACAGGCGTATGTTTTTTTAGACATGCAGTGAGTATTTGTCATGAAGTCTGATGAAGAAATAATGCTGTCAGTAAAGATTTTGTCAAAGACCGTATATGCTGGAATAGTTTGCTCACAAGGTTAAAGTCTTCAGTTGTAAGAAATCAAAGAGAGTAATCAGAGTTGAGCCACACCTACATTACTACATTACTACATTACTATGTTACAAATCCATAGGAAATTCTGATAACTTTGATTCTGCCAGCATCTACGACAGGATTCAAAACAAAGGATGACATTAACCGTTTCCGGTCATTTAACAGGAGACTACGTAAACAACAGTGGAAACACAATGAGGAACAAGCCATTCTGGAACAAACTCAGTGAGCCGGAATGTTTTGAATTTATGCTTGAGGTTTGCAAAATTTGCCTAGTCAATTATCCGGGGGCAATTCAAGATCATGCGGCAAACTCTCCGAGTGCTGCTGAATAATCAGGAGATTGTTACGAAGTCCCGACAATCGAAGAAAAAGGAAGAGGAACACAGGACACTTGAATCGATATTAAATAGTCTTAAAGAAAGCCAGACTACAACTTGGTTTATGGAGTTTGAAAAGCTGGCTTAAGGACATGTATATGGACTTTATAAGAAAATTTTGACAGATCGTTCATGATGCTTGTATTCTGATGTATGTCCCGTCTTTTGCTATGCAGTGGATGTTTTCATCTGATATTAAAAGAAAAAAAGCCCAAATAAATCTGCCTTTGCTTCCTCTGAAAAGGACAGTCCAAGAGTCTAACATTTCAGATAAAATAGAACTGATCAGTTTAGTTTTAAATCATTAAAATATCTATAATGCTGTTAGCCAAATTAATGACAGGGTTTATTTTGAATCTTTAGAATAGTGATAAAAAATTAGACAGTATAAGAGAACTACGAAAATGCTGAATAAAAAAATTGATTTAACTCCCTTTTTCTTTTTTATTGCTGCAGGATCTTACTGCTGCGTAGCAGAATGCACTGAAAATGATAAGGATACTGCTGCAGTAAAGGAAATGAACATAAGGTTTAATGATTTTTTCTGTAATGACATGTCAGCTGATTTCAAAGAAGTTTGCAGTAGCAGTAATAATAAAAATAAAGTGGCATGTAATTTTTTTGCTAACAGTGACTATGCGTCCATTGAGGAAGAAAACGAACTGTGCTCAGAAAATATAAGTACAGCATGTAACATGCTAGGAGAGTTATATCTCGGTCATTCTGGAGAAGAGGAAATTAAAATTGATACTCAGGCTGCCAGAGAAAGTTTTGAGAAAGCCTGCAATCTTGGCGATGGTGCCGGATGCTACTGGGTAGGGAGACTCTTTATGGACGGCACTCTGGGTAAAACAGATTATGAAAAATCATTCATGTTCCTTAAAAAATCTTGTGATTTGGATGATCCTGAAGGCTGTCGTCTGCTTGGTACTTTATATCAAACCGGAGCCGGAGTGAAACAGGATCTTGATTCTGCAGTTAAATATTACGAGAAATCATGTCGATGGCTCGCAAGCGGATGCAGTTCTCTGAGTTATCTGTATTACAAAGGAATCGGAGTCGATCAGAATCTTGATCAGGCTATTCAGTATTACATTCTGTCTGAAAATGGTTATGGTTATCAGTTTCATTATGAAGAAAATCCATCTGTTTTTGGTGAAAATTTACCCCTGGAGAATATCGCTAAACAATTAAGAAGTGATTGCGAAAAACATAATGCAAAAAGCTGTTTTCTTCTAGGCAGAATTTCAGACGTTCCCGCCGGATCACCGGTGGGAGTATCCGAAGAAGAATTAAATGCTGAAATAACGGATGATGAAATGTCGGATGAAAAGATCGAGTGCAAGTATGTAGCTGCATACTATGAAAAAGCATGTGATTTGAATCTGGCCGAAGCATGTGATTATGCAGGCAGTAAATACGGTCTGTACATGATTCATGATTGCCAAGACAATGATCGCTATGGTGTTCACGATTATGAAAAATCTGAAAAATATCTTAAAAAGGGCTGTGAATTAAACAATGCGCATGCGTGTGCTCATCTTGCTGCTTTATATAAAATTTTTCCGAACGGGAATGCAGAGCAAAAGGATAAAGCCGATGGTAATGTAGAAAAGACCAGGGAACTGACCAAGACTGCTGATAGTCTGAATCAAAAGGCCTGTAAGCTTGATCCGGGCATGGTGTCCGGCAATTTTCAGATGACAATGGATAACGTGCTGATGAACAGTCACGATTTGGAGCATTCATTTAGAGGGAACTGTTCAAAATATACGTTAACCAGTGATCCGGATGTTTTAATGCATGCGTGCGACTTGCAGGATGCATCAGCATGCATTGAACTGCTGAATTACCATTTGACACTTCAGGAACCTCAGCACGATTTCAAGCTGATTTATAATCTCATATACAAAATTGAAAAGCTCAGACCATCATCATTGTAAAAGGAAATATTGATATCGTATTCATTCCTAGGAATAGTTCATGAAAACGAGATTAAAAAAAGAAAATATGATTCAGTGTAATCAATGTGGCGGAATATGGACTGATAATTCTAATTTATGCAGCAGTTGCGAACAAATCCGGCAAAGCAATCATTATAATAAACTGGTTAAAATAGGAATAATTGCAGGTTTATCAGTTGGTGCTGTAATATGTGCAGGAACAGGTATTTCATACGCTGCAGACTCACAGAAGTTACAACAGTCTGAACTGAATCCTGTGATTCATTCTTCTGAGGACATTACTGATGATTTACTTCAGCGGATTTTGGATAACTCCATTGATTCGTTAACCATAGATTACGAATTCACAAAATGTGACAATGCTCCATGTGATCCTGAAATAATAGATAAAATAAAATCTTCTAATCCTTTCTGGAGAGCAAATAATATAAGACCTCTTCAGCATATTAAATTCGAAGTTAAGCTCACTTCCAATGTTCATTCATCTCTAATCCCCTAGCAATTATACAACAACAGCACTGCGCCAATATTTGGCATAGTACCATTACAATCAGTTAGTAGTCACTGACTGGGACTCAAGTATTTGCTTTTTAGTTCTGCGGACACGCGGGACTGAATCTTTCTTTCCTGCCGGTCTTCCTGGTTTTCCTTTGGGCTGTGGCTGGATTTTACCATCCCTTAGATCCTGTTCATATTGTAAGGTCTTTTTATTTTTCGCTCCGGGAGGTCTACCTCGTTTTTTGGGAGGCTCCGGTACTATTTCACCGCTTGCAACTTTAGCTTCATACTCAAGTGTTTTTTTGTTTTTTGATCCTGGCTTTCTCCCGCGTCCTGTCTTCACACTCGATGTTTCTGATACAACAACAGCTGATGTACAAGGGGCATTTTTGTTTGTACCTTCAGCAGATGCAGGATCTTCGGCATTTAGTTCAGCAGCCTTCGCTGTCTCATTGCCGGTATCTTCCTCTGAAACTCCGCATTTGCGTTTTTCTGACTTGTTCCTTCGCTGAAGTATTTCTTCATCTGATGCCATCGGTGCTTTGGAAAAAGCCAGAACTCTGGTGAGTTTAGTATTTCCAGGATTTTTGCTGAACTCTGGCTCCAGACTCTCGCCTTTTCTTATAACCGACAATGGACTCTGAAGTGCAAAAGTCTCGTATATGTTTCTTGCCTGACAAGTCGGAACTGAAGGAACGATCCGTCCGTCAAACACGTTTGCTTTCTGTCCCCGCAAATCACTGAAAATCCATTTTGCTGACAGATCAGAAACTTTTGCCGGAGTCTGCTTCATCACAATGCGAGTCTTGCTTTCACCCAAATCGTTGGTGTATGGCACTGACACCTGCTCACAGACATTCTGATCTGAAAATATCTCAACGCAGCTTCTTCCGGCTGTGCCAAGCCGATTGTTGATAAGCACAAAAATGAATGTTGAAATGAAGGAAAGCAGCAGATGTCCCCGCATGTCAGAATGCTGCTGCACCGGCAGGTAGTTGGCGTAGTTTTTGCCAAAATCAAAATACTGCTCCACGCTCTGCCGGACATAGTATTCTGACAGAAGCATATCTGAAGGAATATCACGAGTTGATACGATGGCAAACACACCATACTTTTCCATCATTTTTTTCAACTCTTCTGTAGTTTTTCCCCAGGCTTTTTTCGAACTTAGAAGATGGTCAATTTTGCTTGCCCTGGCCTGAACATCCAGACACAGATAAACATATCCATCATGTGGCTTATTGTTTTCTTTATCGTATCCGACCGTCTGCTTTTCCTTGATGATGCGTACCAGTCTGTTGCCGTATCGGACTGTCAGACATTCACCGGAATCGTTAAGGAGCTGTTCTCTGTTCTTTTCGTAGGTCTCCTTAAAAAGTTTGTAGGCCGGATTTAGTCTTGTCATGAAATCAATGCCACTGAGTACAAGTCTTTCCATGATCCCGGGACTGCAATATCCTGCATCTCCTATGCAATACTGGATTTTGCATCCGTACTCTGACATGAGCAGGACTGTTCTTTCCAGGGTGGAGATGTCAACAATGTTGCCTTCTATATACTCATAGTACAGTGGCAGACCGGTTGACTTCTGAATTACTGCAATCAATCTGAACTCTAAATTTACCTCTCCTTCATGGACGCTAAGTCTGGTACATGGCAGATTGCAGCAGTTTGGCAGTCCTGTACTGTCAATAAGAACACTCAAATCTCCGTCTGTATTGTCAAGAATGTACTTGATGTGGGCGGAAATAAACTGATTGAAACTCTCCGGACTTCCTATTTTTCGGAGAGTCTCTGCTATCCTTTGCTCATGCAGATTTGCTTTCGGATAGAGATAGGATGCATAGCTCTGTTTGTGCCATGCCAAAGCTCTTGAAGCCACTCCGGAATCAAGAGTGTAAAAACTTATCAGCGAAAGCAGAGTATCGAGGTTGGAGCAGGATACTTTTTTCAAAACATCAAGATATCCGATTTCTTCCAGCAGACGATCAAGAAAGTAAGCATCACCAAAATCCACAAGAACAGGAGGTCCCTTCTTTCTGCCATCCTGCTCCGCAAGCTTGTCTGGCAGATACTTTGGATCAGGCTGCTTCATAGAACACGTATCTGGATCAAAAGCAAAGTATCCCTCCTTTCTCTTCCAGAAAATCATGTGTTCTTTGTCGATGACCTTACCCAGGAAAATCTGTCTGGTTCTTCTGGAACGCCCCCTATCGTCCCTGTATCCCCTTCCTGGCCACTGACCAACCTCGTAGCCATTTAAAATCTGTATGTTATATTCGTCATTTTTAATTCTCATTGTTATATTGTGATTATATAACATTTTAAATAAAAATTCAATATATAAACTATATATTTTAATTTCTATGATACCGCGAACCTTGATACGACTAGATCTTTGCTAGATAGGACTATACCTTCTAAGTTTGTTGTTATATTTTTGCGAGGGAATTACAGTTTATGACAGACTAAAAAAATTGTTCCAACCGTTCGGCAATTAGGGTATCCATCTGCTAATACCCTGTATGAATGGATTAACCAGAGAGAAGCAACAGGAGGTAAGTTTCCTAATATCAAACCACGTG
>JAEEGH010007703.1_pt1 | contig 25754 bp, 8 predicted proteins | sample 9134181 | NCBI WGS metagenome assembly JAEEGH01 (sample SAMN16246544, study PRJNA631951) | gut metagenome | biome: gut microbiome; feature: rumen; material: DP-attached | host: Bos | place: Iran: Karaj | collected 2018-10
GGGAAGCCGGTGCTGTTGAGAAGGGAGTCGGCCAACGCGAGGCTGACGATCTTCGAAGCCGGCCACGCCGGCAACTACGCCGCCTCCGTCGACTGGTTCTCGCGGCAGCGGCGCGGCGCGCCTGTCGACTGGACCATTGGCGCGCCCGCGCTGGCGGCCGCCACTGGCGCCGCCGACGCAGTTCCGAGGTAATGCCGAAACAGAGGACCGCTTGACAGTATCGACAACAGGAAGACATACCCATGCTGGCATTCCACATCGACCTCAATTCCGTCGCGCTGAAGCGCGAGACGATCTCTTCGCTGCTCCACTTCCTGGCCGCGTGCGGCTACGACTCGATCCTCTGGGAGGTCGAGGACAAGGTGCGCTGGGAGACCTGCCCGGAGTGCGTCCACCCCGACGCCTTCACCAAGGATGAGTTCCGCGACATCCTCGACGAGGCCGCCGCCCTTGGCCTCCAGCCCATCCCGCTGCTGCAGACCTTCGGCCACGGCGAGTACGTCCTCGCCTGCGAGAAGTACGTCCCGTGGCGCGAACTCCCCGAATACAAGGACTGCTACTGCGTGTCGCGCCCGGACGTCCGCGCCTTCCTCGCGCGCTGGATCGACGAGTACCTCGACCTCTTCGGCGCGGCCGTGAAGTTCTTCCACCTCGGCGGCGACGAGGCCTACTCGTTCGCCAAGTGCGACGTCTGCTCGAAGCGCGACCGCATGGAGCTCTACGCCGAACACCTCGTGGCGGTCTCCGGCGAACTGCGCAAGCGCGGCATCCGGCCCGGCATCTGGTGCGACATGATCCTCGCCGGCGACGACGAGAAGGCCGTTGCGAACATCCCCAAGGACTTCGTGATCTGGCACTGGGACTACTACTACGGCTGCTCCGGCCGCCCAAGGAGCAAGTGGTCCGACAAGACTCGCTTTCTCCAGGAAAACGGCTACGACGTCGTCTTCTGCGCGGCTTCGCAGTGCGGCGGCGAAAGCCCCTTCATCACGCGCTACGGCTGGCGGTCGGAGAATGTCATCGCGTCGGCCGAGTTGGTCCGCGAGGACAAGATGCTCGGTCTCTGCGTGACGTCGTGGTCCGTCCGCGGCGCCCCGAAGGCGCTGCAGTACCCGGTGGCCGAGCTGGCCGCCGTCTGCCACCGCTCTGCCGGCATTGACGGCAAAGAGGCGTTCGAGCGCCTTGCCCGGCGCTATTTCGGCGACGTCTCGGCGCAGACGCTTTGCGACCTCACGGACTGGGACTACAGGAACTTCGCGGGCATCGAGGGTCGAGGCTGGACCCGCTACAAGGACGCCTCCATCCCCACGCCTGGAAGGTGGGCCGCGGTGATGGCGGATGCCGACGGCAAGCCCGAAGGCGAACCCGGCTCGCGTCCCTCCCGCATCGCGGCAACCGAGGCGATGCTCGCCAAGATGAAGGCGGCCGAGGCCACCCTCCGCGCCGCCCGGCACCGGACCGCGCTCGCCGACCTCCTCGCGCGCGGCGCCGAGCTCAACATCCGGCTCCTCGAAGACTCCCTCGCCGCCGTACGCGGCGAATCGGTGCCGCCCGCCCCCTGCCTGGCCACGGCCGACTACTACGGACTGGAGCAGACGGACCTCTCCGCGATGAACTTCGCCCGCCTCGTGTGGGCCGTCATGGACGAGCGCTTCGCCGCGCAAGGGTCCAATATCACAAAAGTCGATTGACTTTCGTGATGGCATGATACTATAATGGCAAAATGCAAGGGGGCATATTCCTGGCCTCAGGGAAATTTAACCCCGGCCGCGAATGCGGACCGGGGTTCCGCAAAAACCTCCAGGGGAAACAACGATGAAGCAATTGCCGATTATCCTTTCACTCATGAGCTTGGCCGTGGCGGCAGGGGCATACGATGTCTCCCCCTCCGGGCTGTCGGATGGCACAGACGCCGCAGCAATCCAGTCGGCCATAGACGCGGCCGCCGCAGGTGGCGGGGGCGTCGTCCGCCTCGCGGACGGCACCTACCACCTGACATCGCCCGTGACCGTCCCCGCCGGCGTGGAACTCGTCGGCAACGACGCGAACCGCACGGCCGTCGTACTCGACGGCGCTGGAGCCTACCGCCTGCTCGACGTGACCGGCAATTCGGCCCTCGTCCACGGCATGACCTTTGCAAACGGGTATTCCAGTCTCACGGACAACTGGTATCATGGCCCCGTGTACATCACCGCGGGAACGGTCTCCAACTGCGTTCACCGCGGCGGCCGCGGCAAATATACCGGCGCGCTCTGCCTCGGGCCGGGCGCGACGGGCGCGGAGGCGTACGTCCGCGACACGCTCGTCTACGACTGCACGGGCTCGGACACCGGCGGCGCCGGCATAGGCGGCGGCCTCCGCCTCTGTGGTTCGAAAAAGGCCGTCGCGGACGGATGCACCGTCAGCAACTGCTGGCAGGGCAACGGCTATGCGGTATACATCAACAACGCGGCGGCGCAACTCCTATCCTCCACCATAACGCATGGTTCGAAAGGCGGCGTACGCATCGACAAGGACGCGCTCGTCTCCAACTGCGTCATCCGCGCGAACAGCGCACCGGGCGTCTACCAGGGCAGCGGCACCGTACGCAACTCCCTCATCACGGGGAACACCGCTTCAAACGGCGGCGGAGTCTACAAGACCGGAGGCTCGCTGATCAGCTGCACCGTCGCGGGCAACACGGCGACTGTCTCGGGACAAGGCGTCTACCAGACAGGCGGCACGATCCGCGACTGCATAATCTGGCACAACGGATCCTCCATCTTTCTGACGGAAGAGCCTTCGCTCGCTCTAGCCGGAGGGACATGCACCTACACCTGCGCCGCCGCTGCACCTTCCGGCAACGGCAACATACCGGATAAACTCCCCGCCTTCGCGGACCCCGCCAACGGCGACTATTCGCTCACGGCCTCCTCACCATGCCGCGGCGCAGCGCAGAATGGAGACGACATGGGCTGGCGCCCGTACGCGGCGTCCTCCACGCCGCGCGTATCCTTCTCGTATGCGGTGGCCGACGGCGCCGCCCCCGCCTTGGTGGCCTTCTCGGCGGCGTTGGAGGGCGACTACGGCGCGGCGACATCATACACCTGGGTCTTCGGCGACGGCTCCGCCGCCGACACCTCGTCGGGCGCGACGGCGTCGCACACCTACGCCGCGCCAGGCCGTTTCTCCGTATCGCTTGAAGTCGAGACTACGCATGGCGGCACCCTCAGGTACGCCGTCGCCAACGCCGTGAACCTCGGCGCCGACACCGTACATGTGGTCGCGGGCGCCGGCGCGGGCACCTTCCCGTACGCGACCGAGGCGACGGCCTGTTCCGACATCTTCACGGCGGTCCGCGCCGTGGTCTGCTCCGAATCAAGGCCGGGACGCGTAATCGTGCACGCCGGGACATTCTCAAGCGCCGTCGAGCAGATCATCCTGGACAAGCCCGTGGAGGTTGTCGGCGCAGGGCCAGACATCACCGTTCTCGACCTAAACGCCAGCAGCGGCAAGCATCGGGGCTTCTTCCTCTCGCACCCTCTCGCAAAGGTGCGCGACCTAACCGTCAAGAGGGCCTACTGGGGCGCGACGGAGCAAAACGGCGCCAGCGGCGCGAGAATCGACACGGGCCTTGTTTCAAACTGCGTCTTCCGCTCCTGCAAGGCGCAGTACATAGGCTCCGTCTGCGTCAACGGGGCGAATGCACGCTTGCTTGACTGCGAAATACACGGCGGATACCATAGCGACTCCGGCGGGGCCGGACGCGGCGGCGGCCTCTACCAGACTGCCGGCCTCTCCTCGGGATGCATAGTCTCAAACTGCACGGGGAACTCCAACGGCGGCGGCGTCTATGTCGCGGGCGGCACCGTCACGAACTTCCTCATCCGCGGCTGCTCTATCGGCGGCGGGCAGGGACGCGCCGGCGGCCTCTACGTCACGGGGTCGTCCACGCTTGTCGCTGACGTCGTGGTCGATGGCTGCTCCATGAAAAAGAACGGCGGCTACGGCGGCGGAGGCGTCTATATCGACAACGGCACGCTCACGGACGCCGTCGTCACCAACTGCTCGACACCGTACGTGGCCGGCGGCGGCATCTACATGGCCGGCGGCACGGCCGCCCGCACAGTCGTCGCAGAATGCACGGCCAAGACCACGGGCGGCGGCATACGGCAGACAGCGGGAACAATCAACCACGCCACGGTCACGCGCAACAGCGCGGACAGCGACGCCTCCGGCATCTACCAGACCGGCGGTTCCGTCCTCAACTCCATCGTCTTCGGAAACGGCACCGCCACCGGCAGCACGGCCGTCAACTTCGCTTCCACCACCGATGCGATTACATACTCCTGCGCCCCGGAACTGACAGCCGGAAGCGGCAACAACATCACGGACAACCCGCTCCTCCGCGACGCCCCGGCGGGCGACTTCCGCCTCCTCGCCGCATCGCCCTGCATCGGAACCGCCGACGATGACGGCGACATGGGGGCGGTCCCCTACGTCTTCGACCCCACCGCCGCGCCGACGCTGACCCTTGCCGTCGACGTGGCAGGCGTCATCAGCCCCGTCACGGCAACCTTCTCGGCCGTTCTCGACGGAACCCCGCCGGCGGCGATTGTAAAGTATGTCTGGACCTTCGGCGACGGCCAGACGGCCGAGACTGTCGTGGCCGAAACGACCCATGCCTATTCCGGCTACGGCCTCTTCACAGCCTCCGTGGAAGTCCTCTTCGCCAACGACACCTCGCTAACCGCGACACTGACGGACGCCGTGGGCTCATGGTCGGACGTGGCCTACGTCAACCCGCTTTCCGCAACGCCCCAGTCCCCGTACGAGACGCCTGAAAAGGCCGCAACGACGATTGGCGACGCCCTCTCCGTCGTCCAGGTGCCGACGGACGGACACGCCTCGATCTACCTCTCGGGCGGCACCTACAATTACACCGCCGGCGCGACCTACAACCTTACCCGCCCCATCCGCATTTCCACAATCAGCGGCGAACGCGACGCGGTCCTCAACGGCAAAGGCAAGACAGTCCTGTTCACACTCAACAACGCCGGGGCCGCCGTTTCCGGCGTCATTGTCTCCAACGTCAACAATGCATCCCTCTGGGGAGGCTTCACCGTGAACAACGGCACGGTTTCGAACTGCGCCGTAATAGCCAACGCAAACGGCTACGCCGGCGGCGCCTACATCGCGGCGGGACTGATTGCCGACTGCCTCTTCAAAGACTGCCGTTCGAGCGACCCAAACGGAACGGACATGCACGCGCAGGGAGGTCTTCGCATCGACGGCGGACTCGTCGAGCGGTGCGTCATCACGAACTGCACGAGCGGCGCCAACGCCGGAGGCGTCCAGCTTCGCGGCGGGACGTTCCGCGACTCCACCATCGCCAACTGCTCCGGCCGCGGGCTCACTTTTTACATAACGGGCGGACTTGCCGACCGCTGCCGGATAGTCGGAAACATCGACGGCAACAACGGAGGCGAGGCCCTCGGCATCTACATCACCGGCGGCACTGCGCGCAACTGCCTTGTCGCGGGCAACGTTTCCGCCAAGGTCGCGGCCGGAATAAGGGCCAAAAACTCAGGTTCAATTGTCGAGAACTGCACCGTCGCGGACAACACGGGCACATCGGCCGGGATCGTATCCGACGACAGCGCGCAGTGGTTCAACTGCCTTTCGTGGGGCAACACGGGCGGCGACAACTACGGCTCCGCAACGTTGACGGCGTGTTCCGTCGGCAGGGATCCGCTATTCCGCGATGCGCAAAAGGGCGACTACCGCCTTACGCCCGCCTCCCCGTGCCGCGATGCAGGTGTGCTGCGCGACTGGATGGCCGACGCCATCGACCTCGACGGCGGCCGGCGCATACGCGGACGCCTGCCCGACATCGGCTGCCTCGAATTCGCCGCCGAGCAGACCGTGATAATCCTAAAGTAGCGTCTTTAGTCCATTATTCGCCGGCCATGACGGCGCCGAGGCGGATGGCTGGAACGGACGGCTTGAAGTCCGTGAGGTCGAGTTTTTCGCGGTTGATTCCCACAGTCACGGCGCGCAGTTTCACGGGGAAGTCGATCTTCCTGGTTCCCTTCCCCGCCTCCTTCTGCCACGGGCTGTTGGAGAGTCCGTATTTGTCGGAATACTGGAGACCCTTGTCATCGAGGCGTACCGAGACGAAGCTCCAGCCGTCGAAGTTCACGCAGAGCAGCCCCTGCCAGTCGAGGGTGTCCCAGTTCTTGGGATGGGAGTAGTTCACGAAGATCCCGCCCTCGGCGTCCTCTATCTCGAAGCGCACCTGCCCCCAGCTGGAGTTGCCCTTCACCCAGATGCCGAGGCGGTTTGCCGGACCTTCAATGACGGCAGGCTCCGCGAGTCGCAGCGTCGTGTATTCGGTGACGTAGTGCGAGACGTTTGTCCGAGACGTGTCGAGCGAGACCTCGAGGCAGCGCCCGTGCTCGGGATCGTCGACTTCGGCGACGGAGAAGTCCTTGCTCGGCTTCATGATCGGCAGGCAGAGGTGCCATTTGGATTCGATGCGCGCGTCGGGCGCGTTGCTCACGGACGACGCGGAGTCAAAGCGGTAGACCTCCTTGCATGCGGCGGCCACGGCCTCGGCCTGGCGGAATGTGCGCTTGGCGATGCGGACGTCCGTGACGGGTTCGTCGGAGACGACGTAGACCGGCCCTTCGGAGGCGACGATCCGCCGCGGGCCGCCGAAGATGCCGCCGCCGAGGAAGCGGAGCGGCTTGCCGTACATGTCGGTCGCCTCTGCCGGGCCCTTGAGGCCCAGCGCGAGTTCGGCCTCGCCGCGGGCGCACCAGAAGGCCGAGGCGTGGCGTCCGTCGGCGCGGCGGAAGGAGAGTCCGTAGACGGTCGTGGACCCGGTGTCGTGCTGTCCGAGAAGGGTGACGCCGTCCAGCGCCTTCGTCAGCGCGGCGTAGGCGACGTACGAGCGCTTGGGGTAGCATCCGGGCGCGCGCAGCAGCATGCCGGCGCGTCCCCAGAGCGTGTTGTAGTAGCTGTTGCGGACGTCGAAGAGGATGGCGGGGGAGATGAGCGTCATGCGGTTGGCGAGCGATATCAGCACATCGCGGACATACCACTCGGCCTGGACTTGCTCGCCGAGGGCGCGCTCCGTGCGGTAGACGTATTCCCAGCATCCGGCCAGCGCAACGTCGCGTTTCGCATAGAGGGAGGCCACTTCCTTCGAGATGACCATGCCCTGCAACCCCCAGACGAGGAGTCGCTCCGGCATCATCGTCTGCGATGGTGTCTCGATTCCTATTGAGTCGTAATATTCCGGCTTCGCACCGCCGCGGAACGGCCGGAAGGCCGCGCCGATGGACGCGGAGGAGTTGCCGATCTGGATCCGCAGCTTCGGGAAATACTTCCTGACGAGGCGGCCGCATTCGTTGACGTATGCCCCGGCGGCGCGGTCGGCGTCCGTGGCCTCGGGGACTGGGAGTCCAAGAACTTCCTCGGGGATTGCGCTCGGGGGACACGACTCATGCCAGATGAGGATGTGGTCGACCCATGGCACGGCGTCGATCTGCCTCTGCACCTCGCGCCTGAACCACTCCTCGCCGGAAAGGCCGTCGGCGTCCTTGAAGTGGCCTGTGGCGGGGTCGAAATTGCCTTGCCCCGGGGCCTTGACATTGCCGGTGAAGGTGATGTCGTAGCGCTCGCAGGCGTTGGTGGAGAGTCCGCGATAGCTCATCTTGCGAATGCCGGCCTTCTGCATGATCGGTCCGCCGATTTCATACTTGTCCGGAGAGCCGTGCGAACCGAAGAACCACCATGTCGCGTAGGGCGAGCGGTATTTGTCGACGACGCGGCCGGAAGGCGGCAGAATCGCAAAGCGCGCGCCGTTTGTGACCGCCGTCACGCCGTCGTCCACGACCGTGTCGAGATAGTAGAGGCCCGGGTCGCTGACGCGCGAGAGGTCGAGGCGCACCTCGCCGCGTTCGCCGGCGTGCGCGAAGGAGAGATGTTTTGAACCGGTGAAGACATTCTTGCCGTCGATGCCGTAGGCGCGCCAGGAGAGATTTGCCTCGGCATTGTCGCGCTCGGCGTAAAGGGCGAGCGTCGTGTGGCGGTCCGCTTCGTCCGCCGTGAAGACGTTGCCCGGCGCGCCGGAAGGCGGCTTGACGGCGAAGGAGACCGGGCTCTTCTCAAGCGTCACGCCGAGGATGGTGAAGGCGCTTGTGGAGGCGTTGTCGGCGTGGACGCCGGACCGCTTGCCGAGAAGCTCGAAGTCGAGGTATCCGCCGCCATGCGCGAAGTCCATGACCGGCGCGAGGTTGAGGACGACGGCCATGCGGTAGACGGGGTATTCGCGTCCGTCGCGGACAATCGCGCCGACCTGTTCGATGTCAGGCGGCATGTCGCCCTCCGCCAGCTTGACCACGCGGTCGCCGATCATGTTTTCGCCGGACCCGTTCTTGATGTAACGCGCGAGGCGGACGGTGAGGATGCGTTCGCGCTTCTTGTTGTCGTCGAGCGCGAAGAGGATGTGGGCGCGCGTGTAGGCCGCCGACGGAACGCGGTAGTGGATGGCGGACGGGAAGCCGAAGAGCGGCGTACGGCCCGTGTAGTCGTCGACCTCGAGCGCCCAGCCCCCCTTGCCCGTGCGGCAGCGGCCGACATCCGGCGCGGCGACGGGCGGCACAACCCGTATCGGCGCGCCGCCAAAGTGTCCGACGCCGGCGGCAAGCGGCGAGGCGTACGCGGCGTTCGAGAACGGGCCGGGCAGCGGCTTGGCGTCGAGCGGGATGAGGAGGTAGCGCGAAGTGTCTACGTCCGCCGTCGCCGGCGGCAGTTTCTCGAGTCGCGCGACGGCGTTCGTCTCGATTTCAACGGCGGCCACGCCAAGGCGCGGCGCGCCGCGCTTTTCGAATCTCTGTATGTATGAGCCCTCCAGCCAGATGCCGGCGCTGCCGTCGGGCCTGAAGTCGAAGCCGAGGCGCAGCGGGTGCGACGATGCCGGCGGGAACGACGCCCAGTTCGTCACGACCTGGTAGCCGGATGGGACCATCTTCTGACGGCACCCGTACGGCTCCAGGTGCGGGCGGACGTACTGGCGGACGAAGCCGATGTCGACGGCCGCGTCCGGAAGCGGAGTGCCCTCGTATGAGTAGGGCATGACGCGCATCGAGTAGCGCTCGACCAGGCCGTCGGCCCAAGTCACCTTGAGCCTGCCGAAGACGCCGTTCGTGACCCCTGGCGTCACAAGGTACTCGACGAAGTTCGTCCCCGCCATTGCGGCTAACGCCGCAATAACAGCGAAAAAGGTGAAAGCAGTTTTCTTCATCTTGCCTCCATGGTTTCTTCTAGTGTATCAGCTTTGTCACAACACCATTTCACTGGATACTGGCTGTTGGATACTGAATACTGGATACTGAATACTGGATACTGGACACTGGATACTGGACACTGGATACTGGACACTGCCCCCCTCCGAGAGGGGGGTGGCCCTGAAGGGCCGGGGGGAGTACTCCGCCTACTGCAGCATCAGGACGAGCGAGGCGTTGCGCTGGCTTTCGACGGCGCCGAGATCGTAGCGGGAGCCGAAGAGACGCGGCCGCCGCAGGACGTCTGTCTCCGGCATGACATAGGTCCCGGTCGTCCCGACGGCGTTGCGGGCGATTGAGCTTGGCCCCGGCGTCGGGTCGCCCTTGGCGACGTACTTCGGCAAGGTCGTTGAGATCGCCTCCTGATGGCACCAGTCGTTCACGAGGACGGCGTCCGCGACGCAGTTCGTGATTTGGCGGGAGATGGTGAGAGTGGCCCTTGTCGCGTCGTCGGAGGCGATTCCCGACTTATTGTACGTCGCCCCGGCGCCCCACACCTTGTAGCGAAGGCTGTCTGTGTAGGTGTTCGGGTCGCTGAAGCTGCTCGTGTTCCCCTCTATGATGCAATGCTCGACCTTCGAGCTTGAACCAGCGAGGTTCACGCCGCCAATGGCCCGCGCCTTGTTTCCGACGATCGTGCAGAATCGGACAGTGCCGTTGCCGACATGCACCGTGCTTTCGCAATACCCGCCGGTGTAGCGGTTGTTCGCGATAAGCGAGTGCTCAATCCTTGCCGAGTTAGAGAGTTGGACGGCGATGCCCGACAAGTAGCCGCCGTCGGACTGCCCGGTGCTGGCGGTGTTGTTGGTGACGACGCAGTGGGTGAAAAGTGCGTTCGCGCACGAACCGTAGACGCCGCCGCACGCGGCCCATTTGCCGCTTGTCTGGCATCCGCGCACGATGCAGTTCGAAACCGTTCCGCCAGAAGTGTAGACGTATGCCCCGGCGCCGTAGTCGTAATTGTGGGATAATTTGCCGTTTCGAAGCGTAAGAGAGTGGACGAGGGCCTTCTTCCCGGCGTTCATCTCAAGGCAGCGGGTGGACGCCTGCGCGTCGACAATGACGTCTTCGGGCCTGCCGGTTAGGCCGCGCACGGTGATCACCTTGTCCACGTAGATGCTCGATGGAATCTTGTACGTCCCGTTCGACACGACAACCTCGGCACCGTCGGCTGAGTAGTTGATGGCCTTCTGGATGGTGCTTGCCGCTATCGCCCAGGTGTCGTACGGCTCCGCCGCGTCGGGATTGCCGTTCACGACGTAGAGGACGGGCGGATTCGCCTTGAAGACATTCGGCATCGTTATGGAGGTGCTGTTGCCGGAAGTGATGTCCGCCACGGTGAGCGTGACACTGTATACACCGCCGGCCGTATAGACATGGGTAATGGACGGTTCCGTGGTCGCTTCATCAACGGTTCCGTCGTTGTCGAAGTCCCAGCGGTATTCGAGTTCGTCGCCCGGGGCCACACCGGCCACTATGGCCGAGAAGGTGACGGACGCCGGCAGGAAGGCGGCGGAGACGTTCGGCGTGAAACCGATGATGAGGCCGTCCTTCTGGAGTTCGTAGCACCCGGCGTCAATGGCGTCGACCACGCGCGGGTTGCCGTCGAGGTCGACTGTGGAACCGTTTACGACGGTGCCGCCGACATCGACGGCGGATGAGGCGAGTGTCGGATGCCAGTCGCCCGCCCCGGCGTCGACGAATACGAGGTCGGCGCCGGCGTGGCACTGCGCGTTCGGGGCGTAGGCGTCGGAGACGCAGTTCGTGAAGCACGAACTGGTTCCGCCCCATACGGTGTCTGACGCCGTTGACGAAGTGCTGGTATTCGCCGCGATCACGCAGTTCCTGACCCGCGCGCTGGCACTTCGCGTGTAGATTCCGGCGTTCTTCGCGGCGTGATTGGCGACGACGGTGCAGTTCTCGGCCACGGCGGAGTTGTTCAGGACGATCATGCCGCCGTAGTTCGACGTGGTTTCGTTGTGCTTCGTCACAAGGCAGTTGTCGATGCGCCCGTAGTTCATGCAGATCGGACCGCCGAAGTTGTTGTCGTAGATCGTCGTTGTGTTGTTGGAGATGACGCAGTGCGTCACGATGCCGTATGACGAGTCGCAGTAGACTGCGCTTCCGGTTCCGTTGCCGCCGTTTACCGCGTGGTGTCCTTGGGTATGGTTTGAGCGAAGGACGCAGTTCGTGATGGTTCCCCCGGAGTAGATGTACACGGCGCCGCCCGAAATGTATGTGTCATGGGCTCGTCCTCCCGTCAGCGTCAGCCCGGAAAGGACTGACTCGCGGTGCTTCATGTTGAAGAGGCGGTATTCCGCCGTGGCCGACGAAGGGCGCCGAATGATTACATCCGCCGGATTCCCCGTCACGCCGCGCAGAGTTATGGCGTTCGTGAGCGTGATGGCATTGGGAAGCGAGTAGGTGCCGTTAGAGATGACCACGACCGATCCCGCGGCACACCCCTTTGCCACTGCGTTTGTTACGGTCGCGATGGCCGTGGCCCAGGAAGCGCCGTCGTTCGCGTCGCTGCCCGTCGTGGAAAGGTGTATGAGGGGTGCGAAGAGGGCCGTCATCGAACGCGGCCTGTCGGCGGGGAAGGAAATGGTCGGGTTCTTGGGATCGACACCGTCGGGAACGTCCCCCGCCCACTTGTAGAATATGTTTGTGGCGTCCGGCGTGGCGGTGAAGGACAGTACCGTTCCATCCGGGTAGTACCCGCCGGTTGACGATACCGCACCGCCGTTTGCCGCCGCGCACTCGACAAGATGCTCCGCGGCGAAGACCCAGTAGAAGGTTGACCGCCAAAGGGCGCTTGAATAGACGATGTTCGTTGAAAACGTGTCGCCGGAAAAGCTCGTCCCGTCCGCCAGATCGAGGCGCCAGCCGCGGCTTTCCATGATGGATCCATTGTTCGTCGACACCCCCGCGGGGAAGGTGAGGGTGCAGTTTTCGCCTGATTCAAGTGCCAGCGCCCCGTAGGCCGGGCTGGGGGTTCCAATCTCCCCCGGGATTCCTGAGATTTTCATGGCCGGCTCGGTGCGTCCCTCCCTGAAGCGGGCAACGTCAATTGCCTGGTTGGCCGCGATTTCGGCATCCGTAAGTTGTCTGCCGTAGAGGCGGATGCAGTAGATTGAGCCATTGAAATATTGGCTTGAATTCTTGCTGAGGCGTGCGCCGAGGATGGTGGTGCCGCTGTTGTCCGTTCCCCAGTAGTCGGTTCCCCCCGATGACAACGTGGCGCCGTTGCCGATTGCGGAGGCCGTGCGGCCATTCGAGTAGCGGATGGCGACGCGGTTCGTCGCCGCCCCGGAGGTAAACGAGTAGTACGTGGCCTTGTTGCCAGAAGCGGCCGTGCAGCCATGCACCTTTGTACCACCCTCAGTCAGGAACGTCAGCGTCGATGTACTCGAATTTCCAGTCGACGACTCGAACAGGAACCTTGTGCCAGAGGTGTTCGATGATTTGTAGACAATCTCCAGCGTCCCGTTTCTTGCGGCTGTAAACGTGGCGGCGGTGCCGGCGCTTCCAAGAAGAGCGGTTGCCGTTCCCGAGAAGTACATGCGGTCATTGTACACGCTTACGCCCGTAAGCGTGAACCCGTATCGGCCGGACTGGTCCAGCCAGACCGTGGCGGACGAATTGTGGACGCCGTATCCGGCGTTGTCAATGCCGTCCCAGCAGGCAAGAAGCCCGTCCTGCACATAGCAGGAGGCGTCATATGCAAGGGCCTGCGAGGCAACGGCCATCGCGGCCAGAAGTGCGAATGATGTCTTCTTCATCGTATGGTCTCCTTGGTTTCGACTGAACACTGAATACTGGATACTGGACACTGGATACTGGCTGCTGGATACTGAACACTGGACACTGGCTGCTGGATACTGAACACTGGACACTGAACACTGAACACTGGACCCTTCATCCCTTACTGCAGCAGCAGCATGGTCGCGAAGGGCGAGGTGCACTCGTAGCAGCCCATGTCGACGCTGTGACCGAAGACGCGCGGACGATGCGTAAGGTCGAGCGAGGCGTCCGTCATCCAGTCGGTGAGCCATGCGCCGGCGTCGCGCGCCGGCGAGCTGCCCTTGAGTGTATAATCCCGCGCAGCGGAGTTGCGGAAGATGGCCGAAGGTGTTGCAATGTTGCCGTAGGCATCTTTGCCTGTCGTGGCGTTTGGAACCGCCACAAGCGTGTTCGAGACCTTCGCCGCCCAGCTGGCCCGCCAGTAGAGGTTTGACTCGCCGCACTTCTTGTCGATGTTTTCGGCAACGATGCAGTTTCGGATTTTGGCGGTTGCCTCGGAGGAGGAGGAGACGATGATGCCCGCCACATGGTAGAGCGTATTACCCCCTGATGTTGACGTCTCCGTGTAGGAGGTCGTGTTGCCCGCGATCGTGCAGTTGTCCATCTTGGCGCTTCCGCCGACATAGACGACAGGCCCCCAAGAGCCGTCGCACTTGGTGACAAGCGAGTTCCGCATGGATCCGCCCGACATATAGACCGCCGCGCCCTGCGATGTCCAAGAGGAAGTGCCGGTCGTGCAGCAGTTCGAAATGACCAGTCGCTCCGCCGTTCCCCCCGTCATCCGGAGCGCCGCCGAGTTCCGGGATACGCCGGAGGACATGCTGATCAGGCAGTTCAGGAACTGGACATCCACGACAGTCCCGCTTGAAAGCGACATGCCCGTGCCTTCCGGACCATTGTGAACGCCTATGACGTCGCGGATCACGCAGTTCGTGACGACCGCGCCGGAGGCCGACACCACCACGGCGTTGTACGTGCGGAATTCCGTGGCGTTGTAGGGGCCGGGCTTGCCGCCGACAATTGTCAAGCCTTCCAGCCGCGCCTTGGAGGACGAAAGCTGGAACATCGGCAAGTTCGCGGAGCTGAACTGTGTGGAACTGACGGCGCGGATGACGGCGTTGTCCGGGCCGTTCAGGGAACGGATTGTGAGGCCGTTCCCGCTGTTGAGGTTCACGCGGTCACGAATCGTGTAGATTCCGTCCGCCACGAGGAGCGTCCCGCCGTCCGCGAGCATTTCAAGCGCGGAAGCCACGTCGTGCGCGCCCTCGGCGAGCGTGGCGTAGGGGCGGGTGTCGGAACCTGCGGCGTTGAGGTAGGCAAGCGAGGCCTTGACGCGGACGACGTTCTCAAGCGAGGCCTCCGCCGTGGCGCCGGCGGAGTTGGTGACCGTTAGCGAGACGGTGTAGAGGCGCGGGCCAAGCGTCACGGACGTCGACGCAGAGGACCCGGAGGAGAAGTTCGTAACGCTATTGCCGTCCTGGTCGGTGATCGTCCAGATGTAGGTGACACCTTCGAGGTTCCCGTCCGCCAGCGCGCTGAGCGTAATCGCCGCGTTGTCGACGCCGCCGTCGGAGACCGCAGTGAAGGAGCATTCTAGGCCCGACGAGGCGGCACGCTCGTAGCAACCGATGTCAACGGCGGGGCCGATGACGCGCGGGTTTCCGTTGAGGTCCTTCGCGCCGTTGTGCCAGCTGAGGGCCCGGCCTCCGTTCACGCAGGCGCTGAAGCCGCCAAGTGTGTAGTCGCGGTGGGCGAAGTCCGTGAAGGCGGGGTCGACATTGACGTTGCCGTCGCCCCACGCGATCAGCGGGGACGTGCAGTTGTTCTGAAGCAGGGAATTGTAGTTGAACGAGCGGTTTGCCTCGCCGTTGAGATTGGAGTTGTCGACGATGATGTTGTTGATGGCGGCTGCTCCTTCCGACACGACAAAGGCGCGCCCGGTGGAGTCGGACTTGGTGTAGTTGTTTGCGACGAGTGTGCAGTTCTCGACTCTGCCGCCTTCGGCATAAATCCCATAGCCTGTGTTTCGCGCCCAGTTTCTGGCGACGAGACAGTTGCGGACGGTGCCAGCCGTCATGTAGATTCCGCCGCCCTTGCCGGGAGAACCGCCAGCGTCAGTGGAGTGGGTGTTGCCGATGATGTGGCAAGTCTCGACAAGGCCGCCCGTCATATAGATGCCGCCGCCGTATTTGTAGGCGCCGCCGGAATCGTAGGCCATGTTGTAGCAGATGGAGCAGTTGCGGACGGTTCCACCCGTGAGGTAGATGCCGCCGCCGTGGTAGGTATTGAGCTTCGTATAGCAATTCGTGACGACGCAACCAACAAGGAGTCCGCCGGACATCGAGACGCCACCCTGAAGGTACGCCTTGTCATTAGTGACAAGCAAGTTAGTCACGACCGCGCCGGAATTCCCGATGTTGAGAACGCGCAGGTCGGATGTGACATGGACGAGCTTCGTGTCCGATGGCGTCGCGCCGCAGCCGACGAGCGTGATCGCGTTCGTCACGTTGAAGGTCTTAGACGACGAATAGGTGCCGGCGGCGAGGAAGACCTTGGCATAGCGGTAGCGGTCGAGCGCCTTCTGCGGGCTCTTGAGCGCGTTGTCCCAGTCGGCGCCGCTGTTGGAGTCGTCGCCGGTCGTGGCGACATAGAGTTCGGGGACATTCCAGATCCATTCAAGCTCGCGGCGGCCTCCGCCGTGGACGTAGTTGCAGGTCGTACCGGCGAAGGGGCTTCCTGCGACCTCGGTGCGCGTGCCGTCTGCGGCGACGTCGTAGAGTCGGTAGCCGCCGCAGGTGACATACGGATAGTCCGTTGCAGTCGCGGAACAGGTCAGCGTGAGCGTCGCGCCGTCCGCGAGGTTCGTGTGCGCCGTGTAGTCAGGCCCGCCGAGTTTCGCGGGTGTGGCCGTGACGGTGAGGATGCCGTCGCTCGGAACCTGCCGGAAGATGATTGATTTGTTGTCAGCCGCCTTCTCCATCGTCTGGGAAACCGTTTCTGAGGGTCGAAGGCCGACGAGCGAGGCCGAGGTCATGGCCGTCGTGAGCGACACGAGCGTCTGCTCAAGCGCCTCGCCCGAAAGGACTGCCGGACTGTCGGCCAGTATGTTGAAGCGCTGGAGTTTCGTGGTGCTGTTCACGGGCTTCATGAAGATGCCCGTGCCGGTGTACTGGAACGGGGGCTCCTCATAGCCGCCTTCTGGAATGAGAAAGTCGAAGTCGCCGGCACGCGATGAGAAGCTGTCCGTACCGTAGGTAGTGCAGTATGTCCCGGTGCTGACGAAGAGCGGATGGCGCCCCTCGAAACGGATTCGTCCGCCGCCGTCCTTCAGGTCGTAGTAGTTGCAGTAGTCGCAATAGAAACCGGTGCAGCGGACGGTGGCGTTGGAGATGAGGAGGGTGGTATTGCCGGAGATGATCATCGAGCCGCGGGAAGTCAGCGCGGATCCGTCGCGAACCTCGATTCGCGTCTCGGGCCAGTAGGTGTAGGTCTTTGCGTAGACGGTGAAGAGTGGCACGGAAAGCTTTGCCCCGTTGAGAAGGTGCAGTTCACGGCCTGCATAGAGACGGCAGTTGCTGCTTGTGACATACCAGTCGAATCCGTCGATTACGATACGTCCTTTGCCTGCAAAGTCGATGCCCCTGTTGGGGTAAGCACTGCCTATGAGGCCTAAGTGAATGTAGCTGTTGGTTATGGCGGTGCCTGTGGCTGCTGTGAAGGAGACGTCGATGTTGCGGTTTGTAACTAAGAGGGTGCCGAATGTGACGGACTCGGGGAAGTGGATTGCCGCGACCGTCCCGGGAGCGAAATACGCCGTGCTGTTCGCGGTGCAGGGGTAACCGATGGAGTCGCCGCCCACGCCGTCGTCCCAGTTGCCCGCGTCGTTCCAGTTGCCGGAAGGCACGTCCTGGCGCCAGGTGTAGGTGGCCTTATCAAGAGGCGTTACGGTCGCCACGGCGGTCCTCGCCTCTACGGAATCCGTTCCGCCTGCTGCGGTGCTCACGGCGCGGAACTGCCAGCCGTATGCCTCGTTGAAGGCCGGGAAGGCATGCGTGAAGGAGAATGACGCGCCGTCCGCGACGACGATTGCCTCTCCTGATTGCGTGAAGGTCGCGGCGTCGGTTCCGCTCCCCACCCAGAGCGAGACTTCGGTGGTACCCATGCCGGGGGTTGAGAAGCGTCCGGAGAATGTCACGGTGCGCTGGTGCGCCTCAGCCGATGTCGCGGTGAAGACCGGGGCGCGGCGCATGGTGACGGCCTGCGGCGCGATCCATTTCGCATGGCCGTCGGAGACGGCGCAGAGCGCGGCGTAAACGGTGGAGCCTGGGGCAAGGTACCTGGCCGAGGCGGTGTTGTTCGTGTGGAGGGTGATGGAGAAGTCGCCGTTGCCGTCGAGGACGACCCCCGCCTCGCGCCAGACGAGCATTTCGGGCGAGTCGGCGTCGTCGGCCGTGAGCGCCGTTAGGGAGCAGTCGGAGCCGAGGACGTTGGCGACGGACCCGGAAATGACGAGCGTGTCGCCGCCCGCGCCGCTGAAGACGACGTTGGTGAGGACGGGGGCGTCGTTGTCGGCCGCTGCGATGTCATAGCGGGCCCATTGCCCGTCACCTGTCGCGTCTTTGACACGATAATGCTTGTCCCATTGCCACTCAAGGCGCCGAAGCGCGGCGGGAGTTGGGTGGACGTATGTGAAAGACGCCACATTGCCGGAATTCGTAAGGTTGTCGTTGATGTCATAGAGTTTCCATCCGGCGCATACGGCGCGCAAGTCTGCGGTGGCGTTAGTCCACGCTTCAGGGGCGGAGACTTGGAACGATGCGCCTTCGGCAAGGTTGTTCGTCGCTCCGTAGGGCGGGGATGGGGAGCCGTACTCGGCGGGATGGCCCGTTATCTTCAGAGTGCCTACGCCTAAACGGTGAAGCGTGGGATCCTCGACCCAGTTGAGCGTCCCGTCTGTTTTCGGATACTGGGTGCCCGAAATCGTATCCTTGACTTTGGTGCCGGTGCCTTCGTCGAGCGGAAAGAAGGCGTACGGTGCCTTACCAATCATATTCGGCCGAACCTGTGTGAGCCGTGCGGCGTCTTCGGCGGTCAGCGCGACATTCCAGAGGCCTACGTCGGCAATGTAACCCTTGAAATAGCCGCCAACGCCAGTCGTGTTCTTACCGAAGGCGAAATTGGTGGTCGCCTTGGTTTTGGTTGCGTAGATTGAGAGACTGGAAGAGAAGTTCCCTGATGAGACCAACACGCCGTCGGCGTAGAAGTAGACCTTGCCAGCCGCTTTGTCGCGGACAAGGAGGTAGTGGTGCCATTCACCGGCGGTGAAGAGGGTGGGGTTTAAGTAGCTCAGGCCGAGGTTGGTGTCGCCGTTCCGTACCTGGATGCCGATCCTGTCATCGGAGGTGGCGGCCGTGGTGAGGCCGCTCGAGACTAACATGCCGAAGCCGGTGGTACCGCCCCAGTATCCCTGACCGACAATCCCGGCGCCAGTAAAGCCACTGCCAGCCGGCGGGTTGGCGGTAATTGACGGGTCGATACGCACCCAGGCAGAGAGGGAGACGGAGTCCCCCAGGGGGAACTTTTTGTTTAGGTTGATGTACGTGCTGCCGTTGAAGTACAGCGCCGTGTCGGCCCTTGCGGCGGAAGCGACGGCCATCGCGGCCAGAATGGCGAGAGTGGTTTTCTTCATAGTAAAGTCTCCATTGGTGTTCGTCGGTCGAAGGCTCTGGTGCCAAAGTCCAAGACCCTGGTCCAGTACGATCTTCGACGTTTCGACTAGTGTACCAGTTTCCCGCGCGCAGTGCAACAGATAATTTCCTTTCTTCGCCCCTTGGATTTACGCACCATGTTCTGAAAGTTCTTGCATCCGTTCCCCGCATCGGCTAGAATCCTCCACCATGAGTTCCACAAGTCACCAAAAAGAAAGCGCAAAAATCGTCGAGGACATCGTCCGCGCCCCCTTTGAGTACCATCGCACATGGCGGGACAGCCCTCTGCTCCGCGGCACGGCCTTCCAATCGCCGCGCCCCGTCGACTCGCCTGAGGCGATTCCCCCGCCATCTTCCTGGCGAGAGGCAGTCCCAGAGCCTTTCTGGGAGGGCCATTCCGACGCTATAGCCTGCTACAGGCGCGCCTGGGAAATCGTCGGCTCGAAAATCCGCGCCCCGGAAACGGGCAGCGGCTTCACGCGCAACTACGTCTTCACGAAGTTCTCCGGGGCCGTCTTCGTCTGGGGCTCGTGCTTCATCACGATGTTCGGCAAGTACGGCGCCGGCGCCTTCCCCTTCATCCGCATGCTCGAGAATTTCTACGGCGCACAGGATTCCGACGGCTTCATCCCCCGCGAGCTCGACATCTCGAACGGCCGCTCGGCCTTCGCACGCGACGACCCCAGCTCCGTCGGCGGCAACATCTTCGCCTGGGCCGAATGGCAGTGGTACCGCTTTTCGGGCGACAAATCCCGCCTCGCCGAGGTCTATCCCGCCCTTCTCGCCTACCACCGCTGGATTCGCCAACACCGCACTTGGCAGAACGGCACGTACTTCGCCTCCGGCTGGGGCTGCGGCATGGACAACATCCCGCGCATCGACTCCCGCCTCTACAGCCCCGAGTTCGAGCATGGTCACATCTCCTTCTCGGACGTCACCTTCCAGCAGGTCTTCAATGCCCGCCTTCTCCTGCGCATCGCGGAGGCCATCGGCGTCGAAACCGGCCGCGAAGAACTTCTGGAGGAGGCCGACCGCCTCACCCGCTTCGCCAACGAACGGATGTGGGACGAATCCGCCGGCATCTACAAGGACCTCGACCGTGACGGACATCAGATCGCCTGCAGCCACATCGGGGCATTCTGGGCGCTCATCGCGGACATCGCGCCGCCCGACCGCGCGCGGCGTCTTCTCGCCACCATTGAGGATCCTGCGCGCTTTGCCGTCGCATGCGGCACGGCAAGCACGGCAAAGGACGATCCCGGCTTCGATCCCGACGGCGGCTGCTACTGGCGCGGCGGCGTTTGGTGCATGATGGAGTACATGATCGCCGAAGGTCTCTATGCCTGCGGCCTTGGCGAGGCGGCGCACCGTCTTGCGCTGCGTCATGTCGAAGCCGTGGCCGAGGTCTTCAAAAAGACCGGCAGCATTTGGGAAAGTTACAGCCCCACGGCCGTCGAGCCCGGGAAGATCTACGGCCAGCTGGTGCGGAACGAGTTCGTCGGCTTCTCGGGAATCGCCCCGATCGCGATGCTCATCGAACACGTCTTCGGCATCCGCGCCTCAGTCGACCGCATCGACTGGGACGTGCGGCTACCGGAGGCTCACGGCGTCCGCCGCCTGCGCCTGGGCGACGGCACACTCGTAGACCTCGAATGCGGCGCCGCCCCGACGGATGGTTCGCAACGTCACATATCCGTTCGCGCTAGCCGACCGATACCAGTCTACATCAATGGAAAAGCAGCCAATGTCCGCGAGGGTGGCTTGATTTAGCGAACCAGCTCCCAGAAGAAGGTGGCGGCCTCTGGGGCGGCCGCGGTATCGGCGGTGAAGGCTATGTGCGTGCCCAGTGGGTCCGTACCTCCACCTGTCGTGCATGGCACCTCGAAGCGGCGGCGGCCGCCTTGCGAAAGGGCGTAGCAGCGCCAAGTGGTGGCTTGGCCGGGGGTTCGGGGGGCCTGCCCCCCGTCGGTTGTGGCCAGCTCCACGCGCGCCTGGCCGGCGCGCACGAGATAGGGCAAGCCGCCCCATTTGCGCACAAGGGTTGTCGGGCCGCCGGAGAGGCTTGATGTACCGACGCCGCCATCCTCGAGCACCATGTCGGTGTTGCGGAGGTCGGTGAGCATGCCCACGAGGATGTGCGACGATTCCGCAAGGGTTTTCCCATCAAGGGACGATGCCCAAACAGTGGCGCTGTTCGGTGCCTCGCCGGAAACGGCGAGGCTTACCCGCATCACGCCCGCAGTGTGGACGCCGCCTTCGGCGAAGATGGCGCATGTGCGTGGTGTGGCAACCTTGAACCAACCGGCCTCGCGGTCAAGGGCGATATCCGCGCGCGGCGGAATTTCGTCCACAGGACCTCCACGCTTGTAGAAGTCAGGATAGGAATCGACCCAGCGCGCCCATTCCGGCGGCTTTTCGCCCCAGACAGTACCGAGACGCGCGCGCCATGCCAGTTCGGGCCACGGAGTGTTGAGTTGTCGCGATTCGCCGTCGAATGTCTCCGTGATTTTCGAGGGCGGAAGCCACACGGCGTACGCATCGGCGCAGGGCGCGAGGTCGCCGCGCAGGAAGAGTGTTTGCGCAATGCGGTCGGATGCCTGCCGTAGCGGGTCGCAGTTAAAGGCAAAGAGGCCGCAGTAGCCTGTGCCCGGTTCTTCGATGCCCTTTTTCGACGATGCCCAGTCGAAGCGCCATGCGCCGGACCAGTCCTGTGCGGCAGCCTCTGCGCCGAAGAGGAGTCCGCCGGCGCCACGGTGTGGGTTGGGGGCCACAAAGTTGAATTCCGTCACACAGAAGGGCTTGCCATGGATGCGTTTGAGCGTTGCGCCCATCGCGCCTGATCCCATAGAGTGCATGCGCTGGCGCACGGGGTTTTCACGGCCGACGCGGCATGGAAGACTCCACTGTTTTTCGGGGAAGGTGGGATGGTCGCAATAGGCGTGCGCCTCGACGTAGTCCTGCGTGGGACCGGCGAGAATGCTCTGGTATTCGGGCGGCTGCATCCAGGAGCTCATGTTCGAGATCGGCGTCTTGAGGCCGATCTCGTCTCGCAGGAAGCGCACGGCGCGCGCCTCGAAGTCGGCCTCGACATCGGTCAGGAAGCGCGAGAACGCCGCGACGTGGCGTGTGCGGGACCAGTGATCGCCCTCCGGGATGCCGACGAAGGCTTTCGCCTCGTCGGCAGTGAAGAGTGACGGGTGACGAGTGACGAGTGGGGAGGCGTCCTTGCTCTCGTCACTCGTCACTTGTCTCTCGTCACTGCTGGTCTTCGTGGCTCGCTTCGCGAGCCACGAAGACCAGCGCTCCTTCCAGTTTGGTAGCGAGACGAAGGGTTCCGGGGACGCGCCGTTGTCGAGGTTGCCTTCGTTGATAAGGGCTACTGCCAAGAGTGCCGGGTCATCGGCGAAGCGGACGCCCGTGAAGGCGTTGGTATGGCCCAGCCAGGCGGAGGCGAAGGCGCACCAGTTGGAAAAGGCGCCGTCGTGGATCGGCACGAGGTGCTTGAATTGCCCCTTGCCCATCGTGCCGTCGCGGTCGATGCCGCATGAGCGCCACGACACGGGTCGTGAGACGTAGATGTCCGTGATGATGTAGAGTCCGTGACGCGAACAGGCCGCGACAAGGGCGTCTAGGCGGCGCAGGGCGTCGGGATCGAGGCCAAGCGGCCGGGGGGAATCCTCCCCCCGAACCCCTCCGGCGGCTTCGCCGCATGGCATGAAGGCATCGGGGTTTTGGCCCACGAGGCCGCCGTCGTGGTGGTGGATGCGGACGGCGTTGTAGCCAAGGCGCGCGAGATGCATCGCGATGGCGTCGGCCTTCTCTTCGTCTGGGAAATTGGCTCCGCTGGAAATGTTGACGCCCCAGAATCGCATAGGCTTGCCTGGGAGCTTCTCGAACTCGAAGTGGCCGTCGCGCACCACTACGCGGCCGTGTACGCCGCATGGCGCGTGGGCCGCCGCTATCCATGAGAAGTCCAGAGGCGACCCCTGCTCGATGTCACGCTCGACTTGGAACGGAATCCAGGCGGCGGAGCCGTTGCCACCGTCAGTGACGAGTGGCGAGTGACGAGTGACGAGTTCATCGGCCGCGACGATGCGCGGCCCTCCCAGCAAGGACACCAAGCCGAGCAATACGAGTGTCGCAAATGCGAGTGTCTTTTTCATTGCAATGGAAAGACTAGTGTACCACGAGGATGAGAGGCTGGGGCGCGGGAATGAGCGTGAACTTGTGCCAGTCTATGTTGGCCCAGCCCGCCAACCGCTTCCAGGCCAGGGTGTTCCAGCCGGCGACGATGGTGGTTTCCGGCACCTTGATTTCGTAGTTGTTGCCGCCTTTTAGACCGTAAGTGCCCAATGAGGTGCCATTGGCAAAGAATTCAAAATTGAAGGTGCCGCCGCCGGTGTTCTGGACGCGAGTGGTGAAAATGCCGCGATAGCGGCCAATGAGGTCGTCTGGCACGAAAAATCGGAACTGGGTAAGGTAGTTCCCGCTGTTGTGCAGTGTCCGGTCGCGGAACTTGTCGTTGGCCCCGGCGGGGTGGAACATGAACTGGTCAATCGTTGCCGGTGCATTCGCAAAAGAGTTTATGCTCTCGCCAAACCTCCACGAACCGCCAAGCGTGACGGCGTCGAGCGTGAACGAGCCGGAAACGCGGGTGATAACAAGTGTGTTTGCGCCTGATACGATAAGGTTCTCCGGCACGAACATGTGGCCTACGCCATTCGCGCTAACGTTGCATGCGCCAACGGTCACGTTGTTGATCGAGACTGAGATTCTGCCGCTGCCTGACGCCACTGGAATGCGCAGCCACTGGGATTGCCCCGCCCAGAGCGAGGGGCAGGTGAAGGAAATGGTCGCGGTCGGGTTTTCCGCCGAGAGATACGGGTTCAGGTATTCCCATGCGCCTTCGTTGGAGGCGGATGTCGTCTGTCCGCTGGTTGCGAACTCGGCCACGCCGTTGCCTTCCATTCCAACCTGCACGAGATTCGGGCGGCACGTGCCACCGGCCATGGCCTCGCGGATTTCGTCGTCAGAAAGAGTGCGATCCCAGAACGCAATCTGGTGGAATGCGCCGCGGAAACCGTAGGTCCAGGAACTTTGGGCCAGTTCAACGCCTCTTGTGAAGGTGCTGGAGGCCGAGTTGTTGCCGCCGATACGTGTTGTGCAATTCGCCGCGATGGCTGGTTGAGGACCGCTAGTCGGATAGGTGTAGGTTACGCGGGTAATGGCGTTGGACGGTCCGTCGTTCCAGCAGAATATGGCGGCTAGGGACTGCCCGGAGACCGCAATAGCGCAATCGACCCAGCGGTTGTTCTGGATGCGAATTTTCTTGAACTCCTGCTGGTTGTTTCCGACGACAATGCGCGGACTGTAGTACTCGCCCAACGCCTCCTGTGGGTTCAAACGGAGATCGATGCCTGCCGCATAGCCAGCCGTCGATGTCCAGACAGCGCCAATCTGAATGGGGCGATTCTGGTTGCCGGGAACCGGATTGATTGATTCGTTGCGGAAGCGAAGGACAAGCGTGTAGTTCTCCAAGGCCGAAACGCGATCTGCCACCCAGTTTGAGAAATGGAGGTCCCCGCAGCGATAGGTGATGTTGGGCTGCTCCTGCGTCACGCCGTTGATCGTGACGGTCTCCATGCTGTTCGTTGTGACAGGGGAATGGACTACCATGCATGGCGTCGACGAGAGGGATGCGTTGGCGTACGGGCAGTAAACAGGCTGGTTCTCGTAGGACATGCGCCAGCCCCACCAGTAGTAGGAGCCTCCGTGCATGGAGGAAGAGCCGTCGGCCAAGTTGGGAAGGTTCTTGATCTTGCCAACCTGGTTGCCGCTGCTGTCGCTTGTGCCCACGGCGTTGCCGGCGGAGCCCTTGTACCAGACTTTCACATCGTCGAAAACGGAGGAGTGGACAATGGCGTGCGACGTGAGCGCGCAGAGCGCAAGGGCCGTAGCTACGGCGGGGATGGCGTGGCAGAGGGTGGGGGAAGGATGGCTCATGGTGTGTCCTTTATAATTCCGTCGGTGGATTGGTAGCATTGTACGCCATTCCTCGTGCAAGAAAAAGAGAGAATTCGCCATCAAAAAACGGGAGAATTCGCCAAATTGCCTTGCCGAAAGAAGGAGAATCCGCTAGGATGAACAACGACCGGGGGCGCACCCCCGAACCCCACCCCGTGCAGGGGGCTCGGGGGACAGCCAGTCCCCCGGTTGTTGTTCAAAGAACGTACCTATGAAACTGCAATTCGACAAATCCGGCCGACGGTTCTTCTTCCTTACGTTTGCGGTAAGGGGGCGCCAGCCCGTTCTTTCGCGCATCGTGGAGAAACCTGGGCGCGATGGCTCGCCCGGCTGGACTACGGCGCTTCTGCCTCCCGGAGAGGCGGTGGCCGCGCTCTGGCGCGGCGTCCACAAGCGCTGGCCCTTTCTAACGGCCAGCAATTTCTGCATCATGCCCGATCATGTGCACTTGCTGCTCATCGCCGACTACGCGCAGGCACCGACATTCGATGTCCTCGATTGGTTCCAGCACTTCCGGCGCGATGGTGAAGAGGCCGTCGCGCCGTACCTCGGCGTGAAGCCGGCGCTTGTGTGGGAGGAGCACTTCTGGCTCATGCTCCTCAATGCGGGTGTTACGCTGGCCGCTGTCCGCAAGTACATCCGCATGAATCCCGCCCGAAAAAAGTGGAAGGAGCAACACCCCGACCGCTTCGTGCGCATGCGTGGCTTCCGCCATTCCTCGCTTGACCCGTCGCTACCGTGGACGGCCATCGGCGACCTCACCCTTCTGGCTTCGCCCTTTCTCTTTCCGGTGCGCCTGACGCGCAAGCTGACGGTGGAGCAGCATGGGCCCGAAATTGAGCGCATGGTCGGGCTGGCGCGCCTGGGCTGGCTACCCGTCTGCGGC
>JAEEGH010007705.1_pt1 | contig 25749 bp, 19 predicted proteins | sample 9134181 | NCBI WGS metagenome assembly JAEEGH01 (sample SAMN16246544, study PRJNA631951) | gut metagenome | biome: gut microbiome; feature: rumen; material: DP-attached | host: Bos | place: Iran: Karaj | collected 2018-10
CCGTGTGGGCATGGTATTGGAGGAATGATGCGAAATTTATCATTGTTTCACCTTCCCCCACGAACAACCAGTATGATTCGTGTCAATTTTCCATAGCATGACCATGATCTGCTCTTTATCCTTTATCCATAACAAGATGCAACGACCGTCGCGGCGGTCGAGCTCGATTGTGTGTTTCAACGTGTAGCCCTGCTTTTGCCAGCGGGAGGCGACATGCTGCTTCGCCATGGACAGCGTCACATGGAGCGTCTCCTGATGCTGCCATGCGACATCCTTCCGTTCGGCCGCCGGCGGCTGGACGGAAGGTGCCATCTGCGCATAAAGCGCACAGCTACAGAATATTATCAATAAAAAACGTTCAGTTCGCATAGTATCCTAACACACGCGAATATTTGGTACTGCCCTGCTGGCAGGAGCCGTCCGGAGCGCTGTCACTGGCAGGAATGTCATCGCCCGTTATATCCCACAACGCCCCCTTGCCGAGCGATTCGGCGGACGCGGAGCGGTCGTACGTCCCTTCGGAGGACGACCACCGTTGCATGACGAAGAATCGATAGTGGTCTTCATCCGACGTGTTCAGACCGATTTTCGGCGACGCCTCCACATCGTAGAACACTTTCGATATGCCCATCAGCGAACTCGCGCGGGTGGAGCCGTGGGATGCGTCGATGGCGGCACCCGTCATGACGGAGAAGTAGTTGGCCGTTTTGGACTGGTAGAAATTCTTCGCGTTGACGGCGCTGATGCCGACGCCAGGCGTCGTATTGAACATGCTTTTGACGTGTTTGTTCAGCTTTTCATTCTTGCCAGAATCGTCGAAGCCGAAACGGCGGTCACCCCAAATGGAGGCGAGGCGTTCAGCGGATAGCAACTGGATGTTGCCCAATGTGATTTCGCCGATGGAAAACAGCGCGCCGAAGAGGAAAAGGTACAGCGGGAAGACGATGACGGCTTCCATCAGTACCGAACCTTTATCATTAGAATGTCTTTTTTTATGTATCATGTGATCAGTGGTCAGTGGTCAGTGGTCAGCGGCCGATGGTTGGGAGGGCTACGCTCCTGCGCGGCCGGTAATTTGTTAATATAATTATGAATTATGAATTGTGAATTATGAATTGTTAATTGTTTTTCATTTCAATCTGTTTAACGCTTGGCGCGCCTTTCAGATCGCTACCCGGATTCGATGTCCGTTTCAGATCGCGGCCTTTGTTTTCAATGGTCGCCTTACGTTCGACGCCTTTGCCTTGGCTGTTCTCCTTTCCCATCATCGTCTCCAAATCGCTCTTCAGGGTTTGCAGCGATTGGTTCATCTTGTCGGATATGTCGATATGTTCGAGGTCAACGGCAAAATTGATAAGCCCCATCAACGCGCCTTTGATCTGCGAGGTGATGGAGGAAATCGTGTCCATGAGGCCGCTGGCGAAATCCTTGAACGGCTCCATGGCATTCTCCAGCCATTCCATAGCTATGGGGCGCTCCAAAGGAGAATCCAGATCGAACTTGTTGTTGAATTCGTCCATGATCCCACTTATCATATTATCAAAACCGTCTACCATATTATTAAAATCACCCACGATTTCGCCGACTTGATTAGAGAAATCACCCATGAGCCCGTCCCACTGGCTCTCAACAGTTTCACCATCCAATATCACATTGAGGGTTCTGTCCAGCACATCCATCTCCCCCCGTCCAATTAATTCTGACATAGCATTAGCGAATCCTTGAGGACCACCAAACATAAGATTGTTCATAAGTTCTGCTCTTTCATATCCCTCCATAAAATCGTTAACGTCATTGGAAACACTGACAATGTCCTCCGCAAGGGAAGTCGCCGCGCCTTCGCCGAAGACCTTATTAATCCCTTCGCCAATATAAGGGCCGATAATGTGTGAGAGGACTTCACCGCCGACTGTGGCAACGGCTTCGCCAATCTTTTCACCGATTTTTGCCCCACCAGGGAATCGTGACCCCGCAAGCGCGCCCCCAATCTTGCCGCCGAGCTTGACGGTTCCCTTACTGATAATCTTGCCAGCAACATCGCTGGCAATCTTGCCGCCGACATCGCCGACAACTTGATTGGCGGTCTCATCCGTCATTTTCGAACCGGCATGTTGCGACTGGTCGCCAACCTTGTCAAACGTGCCTTGCACCGTCTTTGCATCGGAGTAATGATTAATAACCTTTTCAACAAGATCAGCAGGTGTCTTCGCCCTGCCATTGGTCTTGACAAGCGTGATTTCAAGAGGAATTTCGCTGTTCAAGACGGCGGGGGCCCATGAATCCGGCCGTCTGGAGCCGATGTCGATGGAACGCAGGAAGTCCTGCCTGTCCACATGGGCGGCCAGCAGACGGCGTGCCTTGAACGGATCGATATCGTCATGGCGGCTGTCCGAAACGTTTGGCGCGATATTGTTCAAGACGTTGTCTTTCAACTCCTTGGCATCTTTCAACATGTTTCGGATGACATCATTGACCGCCTTCGGAATTGCATCGCCCTGCTTCAACGGTGCAAGGCCTTTCAACGACTCAGCCGCCTGTTTCGCCTTCTCGCCGAAGACCGCGCGGGCGGCGGAAACGCATTCCGCCGCGTTCGCCTTCAGAGCAGCGGCATCCTTTCCGTATCCATCCGCGACGGCCGCCATCCCCTGCTCAAAATCAGCCAACGCGTTTTCACAACGGTCTGTGTACTCCTTTATGGCTGCGTTCGAGGCGGTTATGAAATCCGCAAAGGCCGCGTCCGTCTTCGGCAACTGCGTCTTCAGCACATAAAAGATCTTCAACAACGACAAGTCATGGCTTACGGTGTATTCGCCTATCTGCTTCTGCAAAACATCACACCAATACGCAACCTGTTCCGTCAAAAGATCTTCAGCCTCGCAATGCGGCTTCAGCGTCGCGAAGACAGCGCTGGAAAGTTCCGCAAGTTGTTTCCGCGCCACCACATAGGCCTCTTCCGCCGAAGCGGCCTTCAACGTGGCGGCGGCATCCGTCAACGCCTTCGCCACGTCTTCTGACGATTTCCGCAACTTAGCCAACGACTCTTCGGTTGTTTTCGCAAACGCTTTCCATTCATCGTCTGCAGAGCCGGAAAAATCTTCCACATCGCTCTTTAGGTCTTCCAACTGGCGTCTGAAAGCTACCTTGGCGACCGTCGCCAGCCAGCGAGCGGGAGAGACCATCAAAACGGGCGACGGCATTTTTTTCTGCTCATCCGCCGTCTTCGGCACGGGAAACGCCATCAACGACTTTTCGATTTGAGACATGATGTCCTGTCCGGCCTGTTTGATTTGCTGCGTAAGCTTTTCTTTCAGAGAAAGAAGCGACAACGTTTCCTCCACGATGCCATCGATGGTTGTCGTCTTCAGTTGCTTCACGTTAGCAACGGCCTGCGGGCAGGCCGCGAGAAATTCGCCGACGGTGTCCGCCGTGGCCTGCAACGCCGCTTTCAGAGCGTCCGTTTTTTCTTCAGAAAACACGTTGTCATCGTGATTTACGTTATGCCATGCGGGACTAATCGGCAAGCCGGGCATCCACGCCGAAGCGCCATTGGCAATCTTGGCCTGCACCGTCCATGCCGCATCATAAGCGGCTTCACGGTTGGCGAAGATGTTCTGCAACGAACGGATGCCGACGCCCAACGCATAGCACGCTTCGTCCATTTTGTCTTCCTTCGCGAGGCGAATCGCCTTATTCAGATATTTTTTGGCGTTCAGATAACGCGTATCATTGGGCGAAACGGAAAATTTTCCGTATGTTTTGACGGGCGTGCCTTCTGCCAAAACGCCTGTGTTGAACACACGGTCTTGATTCCGATACATTTGGACATTCTTCTCGCCCGCCTTGCGCTCAATGGTGATGTCACTACCGTCAGACCATGCGCCATCACCGACGCGAATCGCCTGTTCATCATTAAATCCTAACGTCTTGCAAATATCCTGCACGCCTTTCGCATGGACGAATGACTCCCAAGCCATCGTCGTCTGACAAGCCAACAGACTGAAAACCATCAATAGGGAGACCAATCTTTTCATTTCGCGTCACCTCCCTTCGCCATTTTGTAGTATTTCAGAACCGCTTCGCTGGCGTTCAAATCATACATTTCCAATGTCGGAGCCTTGGCGGTGTCTTTCGGAATCGTGATGGTGACAACCAGTCGCGGCATAAACATCGGAATGTACGCAAACACTGTGGCGTTGGGCTTTTTGTAATAGGAATAAAAAACGAACTGTTCGCGCACATCGTCCGGCAAGTTCATGATCCGGCGGATATGTTCGTCAAATTTGCCATCCCAGAAGATTTTTTGGAAGGCATCACGCTTTCCGTTTTGGAGGATGATCTGCAGCGATTTCATCAACTTCACGTCCTCGTTGTTTTTTACCAATTCACTCGTGAGTTTGATGCGCATGGCCGCACGCAGGCCGATAAGCTTCATTTCGTCCTCCAGATTGGAAACCGCGAACTCGCCGAGGCTCGGCGTCGCCTTCTGCGGGAATGTCTTGTCGAAATGCTCCGCTGTCTTCATGAAGACGATTGCCAGTTCTATGAACAATGGGCCTCTGGAAACGACGGTCGTGAACGGATATTTGGCGGGCGTTTCGCCGCGGAATGTCTCGCCGGCCAACATGGCGAATTTCGTGACGGAGCCATATCCGCCCTCTTCAGGAAGCTTCATCTCCAATAATAAAATGGTATCCCAGAACGGATTGTAAATTGCGCTGACAGCAGATGTTGCGTCATAGCTTCCCGTAATTTCCATCGAGCCGACGAAGAAATCCGTGAGCAGCTCCTTCTTCAACGGCTCCATGCGCTGCTTCCAACGGCGGAAGCAACGGTTGTCGAAGAACTTTTCTGCCGCAATTTCCGGCTCGCCGATGGCCATCCGATGGAATTCCGTGACCGTTCCCATGGCCTGTAAGGCAGGCCGAAGTGCTTTGGAATCAAGCGTTTCAGCGGTCGTCTGCGCCATCGCGCACATGGCGGAAATCACCGTCATGCACAGAAATTTCGTGATAAGATGGAAATGTTTGTTTTTCATTTTTCTATTGATGTTCCATGGTCGCCGAAGCGGCGACGCATTCAAGTAGATGGTTCTGTGATCGCGCAAAAGCGCGATATAAGGCCGTCATCTTTAAGGATTCGCATGTTCATAAATGCCTGGCTTGCCGCTAGGGCCGATTCTGTCGCGGCCCACATTGTCGCGACCGCCGCTTCTAGGACTTACCCTTTCGCCGCCTTCGATGCCCATACCCTTCCTGCGGCCGCCGTCATCTCCGCCCATCTGGACTTGCTGGACGGCCGGCGTGCCTTTCAGCTCGCCTTTTGGACTCGACTGCCGTCTCAAATCACGCCCTTTGTTTTCGATGGTAGCCTTGCGGACGACGGATTTGTCCTGTTCGTCGTCCTTCCCGCTCATGACGTTCAAATCACGCGTCAGAACGCGCAACGATTCGTCCATTTCGGCGGAGACATCGACATGCTCGATATTGACGATCAAATTCATAAGCCCCATCATGGCACCACGTATCTGCAACGTAAAGGAGGAGATCGTATCCATCATGCCACTGATAAATTCCGTGATGCCCGACAAGGCGGCATCCAGCCAACTGATGGCGATGGGGCGTTGCAACGGATCGTTCAGATTGAACGTGTCATGGAATATATCCATGATCTTGTCCATTTCGTTGAGAAACTCATCTTTCTGTTCTTGTGTATATTTTGACGGATCAAATTCATCCTGCCCAAACTTGAGGAAATCAGGAAGGTAGTCGTTAAGGCCATCCCATTTGTCGTTTATGAAATCAATGCCATCGACGATGTTATGTGCGAGATTATCCGCCGTACCTTTGCCGAAGAAATAATCAATACCGTCTGTAAGATGCTCGCCGACCCAATCGCCGACGAAACTACCTGCGACCGCGCCGAGAAATGTACCTGCACCTGTCCCGATGGCTTCACCGACAGGACCAAAACGCGAACCAATAACACGGCCAAGGAGTCCGCCGCCTTTTTCAAAAAGATTTCCCGCCAGCGAACCAGCCACTTCGCCACCGACATCCCCCATGAGGTCATGGGCTACATCAGTGGTAAAACCATTGTCGGAGATTCTATCGTAATAACCCTTTTCTTTCCCAAGCTTGTCCCCCTCGTCCTTAATCTTCTTCCCGTCGTTAACAATCTCGAAGAATGTTTCGTAAGCTTCGGCACTTGGACGCCTCACCATCGTGATTTCCAACAAATCGTCGTTCTTCCACACGGCGGACTTCCATGAATCAGGATGTCTGGAGCCGATGTCGATGGGGCGCAGGAAGTCTTGATGGATCACATTGGCGGCCAGAAAACTACGCAATTTCAGCGGATTGCATTCGGCTTGGCGGTTATTCGGAACGCCAGGCGCGATATTCTTCAAGACATTGTCTTTCAGATCCTTAGCATCGTTCATCAAGCCACGGATGACATCGTCCACCGCCTTTGGAATCGCTTCTCCCTGCTTCAACGGCGCGATGCCCTTCAGCGATTCCTCCGCCTGTTTCGCCTTCTCGTCGAAGGCCTTGCGAACATTGGAAACACATTCGGCGGCGCTCGTCTTCAAGGCGGCAGCATCCTTTCCGTAGGCATCCGCGATGGTTGCCATCTCCTGTTCGAAATCCGCCAACGCGTTTTCGCAACGGTCCGTATACTCTTTTACAGCTGCGTTTGAAGCGTTTATGAAATCCGCGAAGGCCGCATCCGTCTTTGGCAACTGCGTCTTCAACGCATAATAAATCTTCCACAGCGAGAAGCCATGACGCACGGCATTTTCGCCCATCTGCTCGTTGAGAACATCAACCCAATACGCAAGTTGTTCATCAAAAAGCTTTTCGGACTTGTAATACGGTTTCAGAGACGCAAAGACCGCATTAGAAAGTTCCACAAGCTGTTTTCGCGCAACCGAATAGCCATCTTCCTGCGACGATTTTTTCAACGCGGCAGCGGCATCCGTCAATGCTTTCGAAATATCGTCCGCCGATTTCCGCAACTGCTCCAGCGAATCATCGACCGTTTTCGTGAACGCATTCCATTCAGCGTTTGCGGAGCCGGAAAAGTCTTCCACGTCGCTCTTTAGATCTTCCAGCTGACGTCTGAAAGCCACCTTGGCGAGCGTTGTCAGCCAATTGGCGGGCACAGCCGTCAAGGCGTGTGGCGGCAGGCTTTCCTGCTCCCGAATTGTCGCCGCCACGGGAAACGCCGGTAGCGGCTTGTCCAACTGCGTCATGATGTCATGGGACGTTTTCTTGACTTGCTGCGTAAGTTCTTCTTTCAGAGGAATAAGCGACAGCGTCTCCGCCACGATGCCATCGATGGCGGAATCCGGCAGCGGCTTCACATTTTCAACAGCCTGCGGGCAAGCCGCAAGAAATTCGCCAACGTAGTCCGCCGTGGCTTCCAACGCCGCTTTCAACGCATCCGCATGATCTTTGGAAAAAACGTCATCTGATGGATTTACGTTATGCCAAGCGGTATCGAATGTCGCACCTGGTATCCATGACGCGGCACCGTTGTTCATCTTGGCTTGCGTCAGCCACATCTCGTCATTCACCACATCGCGATTGGCGAAAATGTTCTGCAATGCACGCACGCCTGTACCCAACGCATAGAAGGCCTCTTGCGTTTTGCCTTCCTTTGCGAGACGGATCGCCTTGTTCAAGTACTTCTTGGAGTTCAGATAACGCGTATCGTTGGGCGAAACGGCGATTTTTCCATAGGTCTTGACAGGCGTGCCCTCAGCCAAAACGCCTGTGTTAAACGCACGATCCTGATTTCTGTAAAAATCGACCTTCTTCTCGCCTTTTTTGCGTTCAATACGGATATCATTGCCGTCATGCCATGCGCCATCACCGACGCGAGTCGCTTGTTTTTCATTGAAGCCCAATGCTTTGCAGATGTCTTGCACACCTTTTGCATGAACGGCGGACTCCCAGCCCATCGCCAACGGACAGATCATCAGGCTTAAAACAATCAACAGGGAGGCTAGTCTTTTCATTTCGCTTCACCTCCTTTTAACGCGCTGTAGCTCTTCAGAAGGGCCTGACTGTCATTCAGATCATGAATTTCCAACGTCGACGCGACGGTAACGTCCTTTGGAATCGTGACGACGGCGACCAGACGCGGCATGAACAGCGGAATGTACATGAAAACCGAATAGTTGGGTCTTTTACAATAATAATATAGGACAAACTGCTCGCGCACATCGTCTGGCAGGGCCATGAGCGTACGGATATGGGAATCATATTTACCGTTCCAGAAGAGCTGGCGGAATTCTTCACGCCGTCCATGCTGCAGAAGAATCTGCATGTTTTTCATCATCTTCGATTCATCCTTGTCATGAATCATGCTCTGGATAAGTTTGAGGCGCATAGCGGAGCGCAAGGCAATCAATTTCATCTCCTCTTCCATATCGGGAAATGCGAATTCGCCAAGATTCGGTGGCGATTTCAGAGGGAACTTCATGTCGAAACGCTCTGCCGTCTTCGCATAGACCGTCGCCAATTCCACGATCTGCGGGCGTTCATTCGAAATAACGGTTGCAAAAGGTTTCTCTGATGGCTTCTCGCCGCGGAACGTCTCGCCCGTCAGCAATGCAAATTTGCCGACAACCGCCCTGCCGCCCATTTCAGGCAGTTTCAATTCCAATAATAAGATCGTGTCCCAGAACGGGTTATAGATGGCGCTGACGGCATTCTCACGGTCATAGCTACCGGTGATTTCCATGGCGCCGACGAAGAAATCAATCCATTGCGGCTTCTTCAACAGCTCCATGCGGCGCCAACGGCGAAGGCAGCGATTTTCGAAAAAACTTTCCACCGCAACATCCGGATTGCCCATGGCCATCCGATGGAATTCCGTAACGGTTCCCATGACTCGCAAGGCAGGCCGAAATGCCTTGACATCAGGCACATCCGCAACCGTCTGAGCCGTCACGCACAAACAGAACAGCAACGCGACGGCAAGAAGTTTTGTGAATATGCGCAAGTCCTTGTCCATCAATTGATTTTCGCGCCTTGGAGGCCTGACACATTGAGTTTCTTACCGTTCGGCAACGCCGAATTCATGATGCCGCTGCCGCGAACCGTGTTCGGATCCGTCTGCAACGTGCCTTCATGGGCCAAAGAGCCCCACTTGGCATCGCCCGCCATGCCGAACAGTTTGTAAGTTTCGGCGGCGCATTCCTGCCATTCGAAATCGTCTTCCGACGGCGTTCCGTTAAACGGCGACTCATAACCGGCCGCGTAACGGACGGGCAACAACGTGCCTTCCCAATCAGGCGTGCAAAGATTCCAAATGCTCTTCAGCGGTTCCGTCTTGTCGCAGATGCATCCCTGTCCGACGGTCTTGGAATTCACGCCAAAGACGGAGCTGTCATCGTCAGGATGCCAGACATGCGTCACTCCGTTGTAGGCGACTTCGTAGTCGCGGTCGCTTCCGCCCGAACGGTGATAACCGGCGCGGGAAGCCGCGACCGTCCAGATATACTGGTCTTTCACAGGATTGAAGGCGGTGAAAATGCCTTTCGAAATGGAACCGCTTGAGCCACCTGTGAAAATCTTTGTCAGCGGATTGTGCATCTTCCGGGCGGCGAAAACCATGATGGTGCCGTCGCCTTTGAAAAATTCTGGGCTAAGGATCCACGGCTTGCAAGTCTCTGTGACGTAGTATTTTGGATCATAGATGGCCTTGTCGTCGCCATAGATACGGGAGTTTCCCGTCAGCAGGATGTACTTTTTCGGATCGCCGGAATTGATCAGGAAATTGAGTCCGAGAACGCACTGCTTGTATTTGGAACGCTTGCTGTCGCTCAAGCTGAAGGGGAACCAGTTGGTGAAGCCTTCATGCCCACTGCAGTCCGTAGAGAACATGGCGACGATCGGCGTCGGAATGTGGAAGCAGTACTGCAAGATCGGAACGCTGATGCAGAACCATTTCTGCGACGCCCAGACATATTCCGCGCAGAGCGCGACGGATTCCTCCGGATTTTCATACGCCTTTTTGCAAAGATCCGTATAGTTGTCTTTCGTGCCTCTATAGTTCTGGCAGGACGCGGGATTGCAGAGCAACGACATCTGCGCCCAGTAGGGAACGCGCAACTGATCGCCGCCTTCGCGGAAGTTCGCATTTTTGTAGCCGCGTGTGATTCCATAGCCTGGCGACGGAATCGTTTCGTTACGCGTCACCTTCTCCTTATCCGCCGAAAATTCATCCAGATGGCCGCGGATGTACCAATGGTCGAGACCGTTGGAGACATCGTCCAGCCCGAAATAGCCCAGCAGATTCTTCTGATATTTGCCCTGCGTGTCCGGCGAGCCATCGGCCATCGCAAGAAACAGCTGTTCATGCTCTTCCGTATTATATAGAGGATAAAAAAAGCAGCCTTTTTTCTTGTCGTACGGATTGGTGCTCTTCGGAATGCGCACATGGAAATGGTAGTCGTTCAAAACGTCGCCACCTTCCGACGTGACGCCGCGCAACCGCAGATTCTGCCGCAACGTTTCCACGGCGGTTTGCTCAATGGCGCCCGGCATCGAATCATTCAGCGATGCGAGCAGCTTGTTCATGGCCTGAATGGCGCTGCGGTCGTTGTCAATGCCCTGCGCAAGCATATCCGGATTGGCGGCATTTAGCACGCCCTCAATCATGCTTATATCTGTGCTCATCAACGATTTATTGAGGCGAACGGCGTCCGCCGTCACAGATGTTGGAACATCCGGCAATGGACCGGGCGCACCGCACCACCAACCATAGCCGTTTGCATCCTTATGCGTTGAGTAGCAACAACCATTGCAACACGACTTGCCCGTCGGGAGGATGATGATATGGTCGTAATAATCCTTGCACCGCTTCTTGTCGTTTTTGAACTGCTTCACGGTGAAATCCAGCCATTTGGCGACAATGTAGTCCATCTGGCGGTTGCACATTTGGACATACGTCCAACTCATAGCGCGGTTGACAGTCGCCATGCGCGACAGAATGTCCGCCTGCACGTTGGCGGCGGAATACGCCGCCGCATCCACGGCATTCTGCAATTCGATCTTCTGGCGGACGTTTTCGCCGATGGCATAAACGCCGCCCGTCACCATGACGAGAAACATGAAAACGCCGAGCGTGATGACCAGAGCGGCACCAGAATCGTCCCGCCGAATGTCACGCAAACGACCATTTGCTATGTCTAATACTGTGGTTCTCATTATGTTATATCAATGTAAAGTGCCATGTCCCATTCGGGGCTGTTTTGGTATTTGCTTTAAGCTTTAAGCTTTTAGCTTTCGGCTGTTTTGGCATTTGCTTTCAGCTTTCAGCTTTAAGCTTTTAGCTGTTCAATCTCTGTCTTTAGACGGCATCTGCGGGAAAGTCGTGGTGTTCCACGGCCGCGGCAGGATGCAGGTTTCGGACAAATGGAAGCACGGCGTATTGCCGGATTTGATCTTTTTCATCTTCTGGGAGAACGTCTTGTCCGGCTTGAAGCCAGTCAAATCCCATGCGGTGTCGGGATCGCCGCCCGCATGGAAATAGCCGATGACTTCCGCCGCGTAGGGGATGAGCATCGGAAAATTGAAATTGACCGTCACTTTGACGGCCGGAATCTGTTGCGCCTCCATCAAGTCCTGACTGTCAGAACCGATTGACACTTGGTTCTTTATGTTAGCGGAACCAGGGATTTTTCCCCAGCCGGGAACTTCAACTTTATTGGCCTCCTTGCCGCCGCTGAAACCGAAAAAGGCCAACGACGTGACGGCCGCCTGATGGACAGGGCCGCTGTTCGAGAAAAAGCCTTTTCCTTCGGTGGCGTTGGGAACGCGATAATCCTTTGGATTATAGACAATTGCGGCACGCGCCGCGTTGAACGCGGCGTATTGCGTCAGCTGTTTCGCCATGAGAATCAGTGCAAACTGCACCGTGCCGAATATCAACAGCAAGAATACCGGCATGACGATGATGAATTCCAAGAGGACGGAGCCTCGATCGTTTCGTTTCATTGGGCGGCACCTCTAACCAGAAGTGTTTCAATGACTAATGTAAAGACGGTTCCCAGCGAAATCGCCACGCCGTAGGGGACGCGGACGCGTTCGTCACTGGCCGGCGGGAGCGCTTCGCGCCCCGCCTTGCGGTCGTATTTAGGATTGAACACGCAGTTGGCGTAATGCTTCAGCCGCCGTGTGTCGGCCAGACCGATGCAGATCATGACAACAGCCAAAATCACGCCCGCGATGGACGTGCACAACAGAAAACCACCCACGCGTTTGAGACCAATCGCGCAACCGACCGCGAAGAACATTTTCAAATCGCCGCCGCCGACTCCTTTCAAAAGAAACGGCAGCAACAGGAACAGAAAGCAGACAAGCCCGCCTCCCAGGCCCATCATGGCGAGTTCGACGCCGCCGTAGCCCAGCCGCCAAACCAGGGCGACGCAAGCCAGCGGAATCGTTATCGCGTTGGGTAGCCGCCGTAGCTTGCAGTCCGTGTAGCAAAGGACTGCAAGCACGGGGGTTAGCGCCAACAAAATGGCCAGGGAGGTGGTCATGCGGTCACAGAATTATTCGCTCTTCTTTTCGCCGCCGCCATCGCCCTGCTTTTCGCCGCGGATCTTGGAGGCGTTTTCAAGCTGCTTGTCAACGTCTTCAACGGTCTTTTCGATCTGTTTCTGACGCTGATCAACAGCGGCTTCGACACCGGCTTCACCGCCGAGGGATTTGGTCGTGGCACCGAACATCTGGGCGATGTTCTTACCGAAGACCATCACGAGGCCGACAACGGCCGCGGCAACCAACAGAGCGATGACCACGTATTCCATGGCGACAGCACCTTTGTCATCGCCAAGAACGCGGCACAGCATACGACCGAACGCATTGCGTTTCGCTCTTTCTAACCAGACTTGCTTCTTCATTGGATTCTCCTTTGTTTTTTTGGGGGATTTTGTGATGTCTTTGCGGGACATCGGTTTACGACAAACGAAAAACAAAAAAATCTATGGTAGCGGCATGGCGATGCCCGCCATAACCTGCTGGAAAAACGCCTGTATCTCCAAGCCTGTGCCTTTCAGCTGGCCTGTTGACATGTCATAGACGCCCGGATAGCCGAGCACCTCCGCGCCATGCCACACAAGAAAGATCGGTATCGCCGCCAAAAGCGTGACAATGACGTATTCCATCATGATGGAACCATTGTCTTGCTGTATGTTCAATAGGCTACGCATGATACTTTTTTGGATTTTCTGGATTTTTCTAGATCCTCCAGAATTTCCAGAACTTCCAGAACTTCCAGAACATCTAGTTGCTTTTAGCTTTTAGCTTTCAGCTTTCAGCTACCTCTTGATTTCCGCCCAGCTGATCTTGACGATGGAATCTCCGGGGATACCCATGTCCAAAATCTTCTGGCGGTTGGCGATGATCTGCTCCGGCGTCGCCTCCTGCTTGGCGATGGCGTTCGTCTTGGCACGGACGGCGCGGACCTTTGCGTTGATCGTATCAGGGAAATCGTCGGGCAACAGTTTGGCCTGCTGTCCGAGCAGGATGGCGATGCCTCCCGCAATTGCGGCGGAGCGGTCTTCGCCAGCCAACGCGAGTTTCTTCATGGAAAGGACCAAGCCGTCGCGCTGCTCGATGACTTCATCCGCATGCATGACATAGTCGGCGGCTTTGTTGCCCTGTTTGATATTGCGCACTTCCTTCAAGGAGTCGTGCTCCCAGAATTTCAGGAAGTCTTCCAAGACTTTGAAATCCTGCCGCGCTAGATAGATATCTGGTTTGAATGAAGCATCTTCCATCGATGCGGAGTCGAATTCCGACGGCAGCATCGTCAGGAAGTTGTAGAAGATTTCCATGCCGAGCACTTGATCATAATTGCCTGCGGGCTCCGTACGGTTCCAACGCGGCAACGCATGTTTGAAGATGTCGCACGCCAATACATCCGCCTGGACTTGTTTGTCGAAGAGGCGTTTCATGTAATCCGGCAGCTGGCCGTCTGAAAGATTCCTGTTGGTAAGCGTTTCAATCAGATTGCGCATTTGCTGCGCGTCTTCGCAAAGCGTCTGATTGAGTTTCTCCAATTCAGACCGCTTGTCCGCCAAAACAGGATAGACGCCGCATTCCGCCGTCGTCGGCAACGGCAGCGTGGCGGCGATTTTCGCGAAATCCAGACCAGCCATGGCTTGATAGTTGGCCTGCAACGACTTCTGCGCGTTGGCCAGTTTGTCCAACGGTTGCCGCAAATCCGCGATGAAGGATTCCACTTTTTCGGAATATCTCACATCTTCCTTCTTACGTGCCGCATGGCGTGCGATGGCAGTTTCGCTGATGGTACCAAGCTTGGCGATGACATCCGGCAGTTTCGCGATATCCTTGAAATCGTTGAGCGCGGCGTCGATGGCTTTCAGTTCGTCGCTTGTGCGGACGAGTTCCTCCTTCACGTCCGTGGCGGCCGCGATGAGCGGCTGGCAGAATTCCGGTATGCTGCCGGGCAGCGTGGACAATTCATTAGAAAGATTTTTGATGGACGCTTCGATGGCGGACGGCATGGCATTCTTGTCCTCCAACGTGGTACGCGCTTCCAAAAATGCGTCGTTGACGCGTTTTACGAGCAACGCTTCGTTTTTCGCCTGCGCCGCCGTCGTGTCGTTCCACTTCCAAAGTTCCATGTTGGAACTGAGCATCGGGCTGAGGATCTTGTTGGCACTGATCCACTTGCGATCCGCAAACAACGCTTTGACATCGGCCCACTTGGCGATGGTTTCTTCCCATTGATCCACCTGTTTGGACAGTTCGTCACGTTCATAGCGGTGCGTATCTGCGCCGCGCGCATTGGCGGCGGCTTCCAACTGGGCACGCGCTTTCTTGAAATCTTCGTTCTGCGCCGCAAGACGAGCCTTCTCGATGTGCGACTTCGCGGACGGTGTCGCATTCATCCACATGAAATAGCCGCCGAGAACAACGACCAACGTCAGAATAACCGTCGCGATCTTCAGGCCGATATGAGAGCGGACATGCTGGACATATTTGTCCCAATAGCGCAAATCCACATAGGAAATCGTGATGACATCGCCATCCTTCAGCAGACGGGCGGAGTCGTTGAGATTCATCGAAAGCGGCGTGCCGTTGACCTTCGTGCCGTTGCGGCTGCCCATGTCTTTAATCCATGTGGATCCGTCGGGGCGGCATTCCAGACAAGCATGGTAATGGGAGATGACGGCGTCGTTGAAGACGATGGCGCAGTCCGGAGCGGAACCGATTTTCATCGTCTCCTGATCCAAATCGTACAGTTTTCCCTTCGCTTCGCCGTTGAGCTGTTCAAGGCGGTTGAAGGGATGGAGGGCTTTGCGGCCGCCAGTTTCCGCCGCCGATTCCACCTTCAGCAGGCAGTCGCCGATGCGGATCTGGTCGCCCGCCTGAAGCTTGCGTTCCGTGATACGTTCTCCCTGGAAGAACGTGCCGTTGCGGCTCTGCATATCCTTAATGATTGCATGGCCGCCCTTTACGAACAGCTTGGCGTGGTTGTTGGAGGCGGACTTGTCCGTCGGTGGAATGACCCATGTCGAGCCGGGATTCCGTCCGATGGAGATCTCTTCCTTGATGTCAGCGGATGAAACTTCCTGCAAGACGTCGCCGTTGAGTTCAAGGCGTATGATGAGTTCTTTAGAGCTGAACATTAGTCCCACTTGTTTTGTCTGATCTTATGATAACGCATGTCTTCCTCCGACGGGAAGACGGCTTTGAGATTGTCGCGAATATTCGCCATCGTCTTCGACTCTTTATTGCCCTCCGCAAGCTTGTAGGCGATCTTCTGCGCGTTGAAATAGATGACTTGATTGTCGCGGAGTTCCTTCAAAAGGCTGATGGCTTTGTCATAGGCCGCCTGGTCCATGCTGGACTGCGCCTTCAACTTGCACAAAGCACTGCGGATGAGCAGGTAAGCCTTTGGCCAGACCGACGGCGAATTGCGGACAAGCAGTGCTTTCGCTTCGTCCAAATTCGCTTCGACCGTTCCGTCCTGCACTTCCTTCATGCCTTCCCACTGGTTGAGCGTGAAGCGGTCGGAGAACGCCAGGAAGCTGATCTTGTCGATGAAGCCTTCCGCATGCCACCGTTCGCGTGTGGGTATTTCCTTTAATAATATAAAGATCCAGTCTTCGAAACGGAGCTGAACGGCGAAACCGCAGTAGGATTCGTTGTCAACCGTGCGGCTGTAGGGCACCATCAGATACGGCACGCCGTGATGTTCGCCGTAGAAGGCGATGGAACGGACCAGATCGAAGTTCCAGTTGCCATTGCCTTGAATCTGTTTCTGGATCCATGCATTGAAATCGTCCATACGATCCGTCCCCAGCGAGGCGGGATTGTGGAACGCCTCGAACACAAGACGCAACGGCACATCATGGTATTTGCCAAGGAACGTGTTGATTTCGACTGAATTACCGCTCTCCGTGACTTTCGTGTTCGGCAATTCCGGATACTGGACGTTGATGTCGTTTTTCAACGGACACGACTCGATGCCGATGAAATTGGCCAACATCCTGCCCTGCTCGTCTCGCGGCCAACTGACGAAATTCTCCGGAGCGCGATAGACGAAAACTCTGTAGGCTATCGCCAAAAGCGCGAGAAACGCCACGACGGAAACGACAATCGTCGCCACGCGTTTCGTCTGCTTCTTCTGGGCCTTGCCCTTCATGATTTCAAGTTCTTCCGCTGTCGCCATACGCGTCTGCATGGCGACCGTTTCCATACCGGCTTCCGCATTATCTTCTGGCGGAGGCGGTTGCGGAGCCGCGACCGGTTTCGGAGCAGGCTTTGGAGTAGGCTTCGGCGCGGGAGCCGCAACAGGTTTTGGCGCAGGTTTCGGAGCAACTGGCGGCGCAACTGGCTTGAGCACAGGCTTTTTCGCAACTGGCGGCGGCGCGACAGGCTTCGGCGCAGGAGCCGCGGCAGGTTTCGCGGCGGGAACAATCGTCCGGTCGTCATCTACTGGAACGAACGGTTTCGGCGCGGCGGGTTTGATATTTAGATTGGTCGCGTCATCATCTGCTGGAGCGGCCGGTTTCGGCGCGGCAGGTTTGATATTTAGATTGGTCGCATCGTCATCAGAAGACGCTGCGGGGGAAGGTCTTGGCGATGCCGTCGGCGCCGTGGGTGTCGCGGGAAGAGCCGTCTTTTCGTCATCATCGGCGGCGACGGGCGGCGGCGGAGCGACTGGCGCGGAATCCGGCAGGCATTCGAGAACGAATGCCGTCGAACCTCCCATCGTCACCGTCTGGCCCGCCATGAGCGTCTTACGCTCCGCGGCGGCGAGCGGTGCCGAATCAACAAGCGTCACGCGGGAGGATAAATTGTCCATGGCCACGCCGCCATCTGACAACATCAGAACTACATGGCGTCCAGACACATCTGGAGCGGACAGTTTCAATTCGTTGGAATGGGAGCGGCCGATGGTGAGAGCCTTGTCCGCTGAAAGCGGAAAGCATTTTCCGGCGATTTCGCCTTGGGTGAAGCGAATTTGATATTTCATTTCATGAGCCCTCCAAGGCCGCTGGATGAAATCTTAAGCAAAACAGGAATGCCGATGACGATGAAGATAGCGGGCATGATGAACACCGCAATCGGCAGAATCATGATGGATGGCGCACGGGCGGCTTTGCGCTCCGCGATGTTGAACCGCGCACGGCGCATCTCCTCCGCCTGAACTTTCATCGTATCGACGATGGACGCACCGATTTCCGTGCCATGCGCAACCGCTCCCGCGAACGACGAGAAATCGTCGTTCTGGATGCGCCGCGCCATGTCTTCCAACGCCTCGATACGGTTTTTACCAAGTTCCATCTGCTTGAGCATGACGCCGAATTCAATCGCCAGCGGATTGTTCTTGTTTTCCGTGCTGACATAGTAGCGGATGGCCGCGGAGAAATCCAGACCGGACCGCATGGCCGCGCCGATCAGATCAATCGCGAACGGCAGACTGTGGATGATCGCTTCAATGCGATCTTCCGCCAGTTTCGCGACTTTCATGGACGGCGTCATCAGTCCGAGAATACCGCACAACAGTCCCGCGCCTACGGCGTAACCGATGCGATTCGTCAACAGCATGACGATGATGGCCGGAACAATCGTCCCGAAAATGCCCAAAAACACTTCCAACGCATAGACATGCTCCGCAGGAAGCTTCATGCTCGCCTGCACGAGAGCCGTGCGCATTTTTGCCGTGCGGGCAGGCTGCAGTTCCGCCATTTTCACGCCGACGGAATCCGCCAGCATGGATGTCAGCCAGTAGAATTTTCTGAACAGCGGCGGCAGATTCCAGCTGTCGATGTCGTCAGGCGTTGGTTTCCGCGCGCCTAGACACAGTTGCAGAAACGCATACGGCGCGAAGACCGCAAGGAAAACGATGACATAAATGGCGATATTCGAAGTTCCCATGGCGTTACACCTCGATGGTCACGATTTTGTTGATGATATAGAAACCGATGGACACCAACGCGGCGATGGCGGCGATGCCGCACCAGCCTAATTTCGTCGTCAGCATCGGTCCCATCAGATCCGGATCCACTAAATATAATAGGATAAAGGCAAGAATCGGCGCGCATGACATCGCGATCGCTTCAAACCGTCCTGCCGCCGTCATGTTCTTCAGTCGCTCCTGGAACTCCGTGCGGCTGCGGATTGTATCAACCATTTTGTCGAGAACGTCAACCAACGAACCGCCGGATTTCGTCGTCAATTTGATGGTTGTAACAAGCAGATGGAGGTCTTCACACGGCATCCGTTGATTGAGGCGGTCCAATGATTCGGCCAGTTCCAAACCAAGACGATATTCACGCAGGACGATGGCGAGTTCTTCCTGCATCGGGCCGCCGATACGTCTCGACGTCGCTTCCAACGCCTGCGGGAAGGCCAGACCGGATTTCATGCCGTTGGCCAATCCCATCGTCAAATCCAGCAGTCTGCTTTCGAATTTCTCCTTGCGCTGCAAGCCTCTCCACAGATAATACCAATACGGAAGCATGTAGCCGAGAACACCGAAGCCCACCGCCACCGGAACGTAGATGAACGGATTCAGCACGTTGACGGAGACGAGAATCAACAGGATGATAGCCGCCATCAACATTGCGGCGGAGAAGCGCATCCGCAGCAACTTGCCCGGATCGATGAACTTCCGGATGGCCGCGTTGCGGACGGCATTGCCCGAAATTTCATATTTCTCCTGCGACCGCTTGAACAGCGTCACAATGGCCAGAAACGCGAAAACCGCCACCGCCGTGAAGACGAGAGCGTATGTCAGATAATTCTGATTGGCAAATTGTTGCGGCATGATGCGAACCTCACGCTTTGGGGACGAAAACGGACATGTCGAGCTTGAGCCGCCCGCTTTGGCGGAGCTCTTCGATGAAGACAGGGATGTTGCCGGTCGCGGAATGGTAGCCTTGCACTTTTCCGTCCTTGTCCATTCCCGTCTGGTTGAAGGTGAAGATATCCTGCAGAAGAATCACATCGCCTTCGCGGCCAGTGACTTCCGATATCTGGATGATTTTGCGGGAGCCGTCCGGAAGACGCGTCTGCTGGACGATCAGATCCAAGGCGGACGCGATCTGCTCGCGGATGGCTTTGGACGGCAGGTCGAAACCGGCCATCATGACCATGTTCTCAAGACGCGTCAACGCGTCGCGCGGATTGTTGGCGTGGGCGGTCGTCAGCGAGCCGTCATGGCCCGTGTTCATCGCCTGCAGCATGTCCAACGCCTCCGCGCCACGGCATTCACCGACGATGATGCGGTCCGGCCGCATACGCAACGTGTTGATGACCAAGTCTCTGATGGTGATACGCCCCTTCCCTTCGATGTTGGCGGGACGCGCCTCCAGCGAGACGAGATTCGGATGGTCGAGCTTCAATTCGGCGGAATCCTCCACCGTGATGACGCGTTCGCCCTTCGGAATGAACAGCGACAACACGTTCAGCAACGTCGTCTTACCGGAGCCCGTGCCGCCCGAGACGAGAATGTTCTGGCGGGAACGGACCGCCTCTTCCAGAAACAGCGCCATCTCCGGCGTCATACTGCCGAATTTGATAAGATCATCCGTCGTCAGCTTCTTCTCGGAGAATTTATGGATGGTGACGGAGGCGCCCTGCAGGGCCAGCGGCGGAATGATCGCATTCACACGCGAGCCGTCGGGCAGACGCGCGTCAACCATCGGCGACGCTTCATCCACATGACGCCCAAGCGGTTCCACGATCCGTTGGATGATGGAAAGCAGATGCTGCTCGCTGAAGAAGCGGATGCCGCTTTCGAAGATCTTGCCTTTGCTTTCCACGAAAATATGGTCCGGCCCGTTGATCATGATTTCCGAAACGCGCGGCGAACGGAGCACGGGGGAGATCGGGCCGTAGCCGATCAGTTCATCCATAAGTGCCTGCCGGAAAATATCCAGCGGAATCCGCGACGGAATCTCATGGCGGCGCTCTCGAAGAATCTGGTCCATGACATGGCTGACGCGGTCCATTGTCTCGTCGTTCTTCACGTCCAGCGTGCCCTGCGTCAGATTCAGCCGCTCCAGAATGTCGGTATGGATCTGCTTCGTCAGCTCCATGATGGCGTCTTCATAAAGCAGCGTCGCGTTTTTGAATTCGTCCAGGAAGTTGTTGACTTCGGGCGATGGCGGCGGTGGCGCGACGGGAGCAGGCGCGGGCGGAGGAGGAGGTTGCGGCGCAGGAGCTGCCGCAACGGGTTCCGCCAACGTTGGTTCCACGGGAATTTCCGCCGCCGCGTCTCCTTCCGACGCGGCATCCTCAACGCGGAGCGTGTTGTCGCCGATGGTGACGACGTCGTTTTCCTCCAACGGCGTCATCGCCTCGATGCGTTCGCCGTTCACGTACGTGCCGCCCGAACTTCCGACGTCTTCGATGAAAAGCATCCCGTTGGCCTGCACAAGGCGGGCGTGATGGCGCGAAATGCCCGCCCCCGAAAGGACGATGTTGCTTTCGGAATGCCGACCAAGCGTCATTTCAAGATCGCCTTCCGGCAGATCCAAGACCAGGGCCGCCTCCTGCACAGGCGTGTCAACGATGAGTCTTCGCATGATGGTGACGTTTTATCGTATGGTTAATTAATGGAAGATAGTCTTGCCGAGAGCAGGCCGCGCCGAAACGCGGCCTGACCGCGATGCGTCATTTGCCGAACCAGCGTTTGAACCACGGCTTCTCGGCTTCCTTCTCCTTGATGTCCTCCTTCAGGTCGCCCTTCGCCTCCTTGTAGGTCGGCGCGGTCTCCTGCGAGACGGGAATCTCGATTTCGACCGTGTTGTCGGCGGAGGCCAGCCGCGGGCAGGCCAGAATCAGCAGCCGCGTCTCGCTCTTGTTCTTCCCGTCTTCGGACACGAACCACTTCAGAACAGGCGTGTTGCGGAGGACGGGAAGGCCGGACTTCTCCGCGGACTGCGAGATCTTGCGCGAACCCGCCAGAACAACCGTCTTGTTCAGGCCGCAGTGGATGGTCTGCTGCGTCGAATCGACGGCGCGCGTGTAGGCGTCGCCGGTCGTCGTCACGAGCGACGTGTTTTCAATGGAAAGATCCAGTTTGACTTTGTTCGCGTCCACGAGGCCGCCTTTGACCGAGATCGTCAGACCGTAGTCGATGTCCTGCAAGGCGCCGGAGTTCATGCCGGAAACCTTCACGGAAACCGTGCCGCCGGTATGGAGCTTGCCGCCCTTTTCATCATGGTTGAGGAAGGTGACATGGCCCGCCTCGTAGGTGCGGGTGATGCCGTTCTGCGCAAGGAAGCCCAGCGTCTGCTGCATGTTGCTGCCGAACGTGATGGTGGAGCCTTCCTCCTTCCGCCCATGAATCAGATCGAACAGCCAGTTCATGTTGAAGTTGGCGGTCGGCGCCTTGGAACCGATGCGCTCCGCGTCTGAATCCGTCACGCCCACATAGACGATGTCCACCTGCAACGGCGTCTCGATGACGTTCAGATTGACGATGCCGCGGACGCGCCCCGCCGCTTCATTCGGGGCGGTTTCGCCGACGGCCAGCCATGTCTGCGTGCCCAGAATCTGGTTGATCTGAGTCACTTGCGACTGCGAGCAGAGTTCGCCCGCGATGACGACCGCGTCCGGCGTGATGTTCATGGAGATCTGCCCGAGCCCGGGCTTCGTCCCTTCCTCCGCGAAGACGAATCCGGCGTCCTGCAACATTCTCTTCAAGTTCAGCAACGTCTCGGCGGACGGACGGAACTTCGCAAAATTCTTCACGCCCGGATACATCGGCAGGACTTTCTGCAAAAGCCGCCAGTTCTCAGGATTGCTCACCGTGCCGTGGATGACGATCAAATCTTCGTTGATGGAGATGTCCAGCTCCGGAACGGTGTCCAGATCCGTGCGCAAACGCTTCAGAATGTTGTTGATGTTGCTCTTGACGGAGATGCGGTATTCGCGCGTCAGCCCGCCGCCCATGACGAAGAGGCTGCAGTCGCCCAAGGCCGTGCCCGTCACGTTGAGCTGCTTCTTGTTCAATTCCTCCACCGTGACCTTGCCCTGCGGCGTCAGACGGTAGTTCTCGACGGCGAACGGCAGGTCCAGACGCTTGCTTCCGCCGACGGTCAGACTGAACGTCTCCGCATCCTGCGCCAAGACGGCGACCGCCGCCATCATAAAGGCGGCAAAAGTTGCAAATAGCTGTTTTTTCATAATTTGTCACTCCTTGATTTCAGCGGGGACTGCCGGGATGTCGATGGGAGTCAGGCCTTCGATCATGCGCGTCAGGGCGGAATTCTCGAAGATGCCGCCGTCCTTGCGGTTGAGGGCCTTCGTGTCGTTCGTCTTGCGGAGCAGCGGATACAGCTCCGCCTCGCGGGAAATGGCCGTCAGCGCCAAGGCTTGCTGCGGCGGCAGCGACAGGAAGACGCCGCCACTGGGCGTGATTTCCAGAATGCGCACACGCGGGAAGATGACGGACGTGACCGTCCGCGTGAAGGTCTCCTCCTTCGCGTCCAAGTTCTTCCCCTGCTTCACCGTCTCGCTCACTTTGAACGTGCCGATGATGGCGATTTCATCGCCCGGCTGCAACATGGCGACCAACGACGAATCCGCGAAATTGATCGGGAAGCCCCATTCGCCGTCGCCGATCACGTTGCCCATCGAACGGGACATGCCGACATCCGACAGCAGCAGGTAGTCGCCCTTCGCGATCGTGTGCAACACCTTCTGGCCGATGACCATGCTGCGGTTGTCCCACTTGATGTGCTGCTTCGGCAACGCGGACAACGGCACTTCGCGCGGAACGATGAACGCCTCCGCGACCGCCTCGCCGCTGCCGAGCATGCGCGACGCCGCCACAATCTCAACCATCTCCTCCGTGTTCTCCTTGTTCTTCGACACGGTCCTGCTGACCGCGAATACAGCGGCCAGCCCCAAAATCACCGCGATCACGAGCGGAATGATGTTTTTCATCTGGTCAATCCTCTTTGTTTGCCTATACCTTAATATTAATGAATTTCAATATGGTTGAAATACCATAGACGTAGAATCTCGCATTTCAATACTTATAGTCATTGAAATACAACTTTTTCCAGAAAAAAATCACATCTCCATCAGTTTTTCGTAGCAATGGACGCGTTCCGCGATGCCGCCGTCGTTCGCCTCGTTCTGGATCAGACGGATCTTCGGGGCTTTCTTCAGAAGGCCCATGACGTGCTTCCAGTCGATAAGCCCCTTGCCCGGCAGGAAATGCTCATCGACAAGTCCATGGTTGTCATGGAGATGGCAGTTGACGATCTCCGGCAGGAGCTTCTCCAGCGTCTGTTCATCCCAGCCGACGGGCAGGCCGAACGCCCCCCAGCATTTGTCCGCGTTGTTCGGAACGTCCCGCGGCTTGGACGCGATGTGGGCGTGGCCCGCGTCGTAACAAATTCCAAGCCAGGGGGATTTGAAGTAGTCGATGAATTCCAGCAACCGTTCCGCCGTCGTGATCGGCGACCAGATGTTCTCGATGCACATGACGACGCCGTTCTTTTCGGCGACGGGCAGCAACTCTTCCAAACTGCGGCGCGTGTAGTCGCAGAGCAGCTTCACGTCCGTCTTGCCTTCATAGACGGGCATCCCGCTGCCGACATGGACCGTAATCGTGTCCAGTCCAAAGAGATTGGCGATTTCAATCGCATATTTCGTACGCGTCAGCATGAGCCTGCGGTATTCGTCAATCGGCAGGCAGAGGTCGCTCAATATACCGAATGGCGCATGAGCGTCCAGGAACGACACGCCGGCCGCCTTCGTCTCCGCCATAAGTTTCTTGGCGAACGCGGTGTCCGTCATGATCTGGGCGACGCAATGGTCGGTCAGCACGATATGCTTTCCGCCTGCATCGGCGAAATCGGCGAAAATGCCCTGGCGGACGCGGTCTGACAATCCATGCAATGCGTAGAAATGGGTCACGGGAATCATGTTTTCTCCTTTTTGTTGGGTAATTATATGCCACAGATTTAAATAATATACCGCCTTCAAGCCATTTTTCTTGACTTTTCGTGGGATATCTGGGATTTCTGGGATATCTATGACAAATAAGACAATAAATACTCATCTCAGAAATCTCAGATATCCCAGTCAAAGTAATTGTTTCGCGTTCTGCTTGACAATGATTGGGCAGATGATACCTTTTTACAAAAAAATTCAACCCAAGGGAATCAGCCATGTACGAACTGAAACGAACCAATCCGGACTATGTCGTCTATATTCCGAAAGGCCCTTCCGCCGGAAAACGGGACGGCACGAACCATGTCGTCACCGTCCTGCCCGGTCTTAAGGAACGCAGTTTCATCGCCTTCTGGCTGCAGGACTCCGCCGAGCAGGCCCCCGATTCGCACTACGTCTGCTCACGATCCGAAGACGGGGGAAAAACGTGGACGGATCCGATCACCATCGCGGGGCAGAATTTCGATCCGAAGACCGGCCGCGACCGTTGCAGCTTCGGCACCGCCTTCCGCAACGCCAAAGGACGCATCTACCTCATGCTGAACCATTACAGCGGCTACGCGGATCCGCATGAAAACGGCTTTCTCGACATGACGTATTCAGACGACGACGGACTGACGTTCGCCCCCCCCGTCCAAGTCTTCTTCCAGAAGCTCCCCGAATACGACAACGACGATCCGAACGTCCCGCCGACGATGATCGCCTACCAGCCGCCGCAGAAAATCTCCACCGGCAAATACGTCGGCGGCATCACCCGCTATGCGTCGCTGACGAAATTCCCGCGCCGCCCGCACTGGACGGACGAAGAATCCGTCTGCTCCATGTACGTCATCGAAAACGCGGACGACAATCCCGCGCCGCAGGATTTGAAATTCACATGGACGACCTGCCTGAAAGCGCCGTCCCGCAACAATCCCGCATGGTGTGTCGCGCAGGAGCCGTCCATCGTCGAACTGCCGGACGGACGGCTTTTCTGCGCCTTCCGCACGAATTCAGGCTCGCCGTGGTATGCGATTTCAGCCGACGGCGGCTACACATGGGGCGAATCCGAAGTGCTCCGCTACGGCGACGGCAAGCCGCCCATGCTCCATCCGCTGTCGCCCTGCCCGATTTACGGCGACGGCCGCGGCCATTTCTACATGTTCATCCACAACCACGACGGCCATTTCGGCCCATGGGGCCCAAAGGACACGGAGCACCACCGCCGTCCTATCTATCTGGTGCGAGGCGTTTTCACGCCGGCCGCCCGTCAGCCGCTGACATTCGGCGAGCCCGAAGT
>JAEEGH010007707.1_pt1 | contig 25744 bp, 21 predicted proteins | sample 9134181 | NCBI WGS metagenome assembly JAEEGH01 (sample SAMN16246544, study PRJNA631951) | gut metagenome | biome: gut microbiome; feature: rumen; material: DP-attached | host: Bos | place: Iran: Karaj | collected 2018-10
ATATTGGCTATTACTTGCACAAACCCACTATAAAGTGATACTATTCTATCATTATAGGAGATAGACATATGATTAATATTAATGATTATCAGTCCATACATGAGGTTACTAGCCACTTCGACTACAACATTCCATACAACACATATCCTTGTACTATTCCGCTAGATTTCGATTCGGTGCCACTGCACTGGCATGAGGATGCAGAGTTTATCTATATAAAAAAGGGTGCAGGAATCATTATCATAGATGGAAATGAGAACACTGTAGCTGCCGGGGATATTGCTTTTATCCTGCCTGGCAAGGTCCATGGAATCTATCAGCTTTCGGATAATTCCATGGAATACGAAAATATCATCTTTGATTCAAAGATGTTTGCCTCTAACTTAGACGAATTCTATGACAGATTTCTCATGCCATTTTTTGAGAACACCGTGGATATTCCCCAAGTTTTTAGGCCTGGTGTCACCGGATATGAAAGTATAAAGAAGTATCTGGATAGCAACGACAACATCTCCAGCCACAGAGAAGGGGCATGGGGACTTGCCATCAAAGGCAATCTCTATCTGCTTCTATTTAATTTAGTAACCCTTTACGAGGATAAGATTAATACAAAGAATAAGAAAAAAATCGACAAGCTAAAGCCTGTCATCAAATATGTAGAATTGAATTATGGGACTCAAATCACCGTTGCTGAAATGGCTGATTTGGCAGGATTTTCGGAATCTCATTTTATGCGATTTTTCAAGGAGGCCTTCGGTGTAAGCTTCATCACTTATCTAAATGACTACAGGCTTTCCATGGCATCCCGATTGCTTTTGGAATCAGAAGAGACCATACTTACCATATCCCAACAGGTGGGCTTCGAAAATCTCTCCCACTTTAACCGTCAGTTCAAACGTAAATACAATAAAACTCCCAGAGAATACAAAAAAGCATAGCAGCCATCACTGCTATGCTTTATCTTTTCATTTCTAATTAATACCAACCGTAGGAATCGTAATCTTCATCCTCGTAGTAATAATCGTCATAATCGTAATAGTCATCATAATAATCATCGTAGTAATAATCATCATAATAGTAATCATCGTAGTAGCTATCATATCCGTACAAGCCAAGGATCATCGTATAGATAGCTTCATCATCGCCAGACTTTAATGTCTCGCTGATTGTCTTGAGAACTTCTACGTATTCGCTTGGTACCTTAGCTGCCTCAAGGTTGCTAACTGTTGATGATAAATCAACGATCTTGAGAAGGTCAATCATCTCTTCTGCATCCATATTTTCAAGATCGTAAACTGTTCCGGCCTTTGCCATATCTGGCACATCTTCCATTGAGTATGAAAGATTTACCTGGAGAATTGAATCGTTGTCAGCCATGATGTTCATGTCGATTTTACCAGTAGTGCCCTCTGTCTGAACAACGAAATCGTACTGAGCTAATGCAAGGAACTGCATGTCATCCTCGTAAATTGACTCTGTCATTCCCTCGCCAAGTGTTACAAGGAACTCTGCGTTTACACCACGTGTCTTTCTATATGTCTTCTGATCGAAGTTCTTAACCTCAACAGTAAAGTACTCTTCGTCATCTAATGCAACAGTGTATGTTCCGTTTAAGAACTCATCCTGTGATGTGCCCTTACCATCAATTGTAAGTACCTCGCCTTCAGAGTCTACCGCCTTTAACTTTAAGCCTGAATCAGCGCCATCCTCTGGCATGTATAATGTAAATACTTCGCCTTCAGCATCATCGTCATATGAGATACCCTTGATATTGAATGAGCTATCAAGGTAAACATAAAGAACACCTACATCCTTGTTCTTCTTTGGATTCTTTTCAATCTTCTCTAATGTCTTCTTTGCATCCTTCTTTGCATCGGAAACATCTGAAGTGATGTCATCCCAGTATTCCTCTGCATCTGCGTACTCAGATTCCTCATCTGACTGAATCTCTGCCTCAAGGAATGGCATCATCATTTCCTTAAGATCATCATCTTCCTCAAATGCTTCTGCTAAATCATATGTAAGCTGAGCATCTGTCTTTGCGTCGATTGTGATAGCAAGCTCTGTGTATGTAGCCTTTACTCCGCTTGCCTTGATTTCCTTTTTGCCCTTTGTGATGTCAGCACCTGCAAGATCCTTCTTGATGATGCTTGCGTAGTTATCAGCAGTTATGCTCATCTGAGCTGGTGTTGGATATGTATCTGCATATGTTGAAAGCTGTGTTGTGTAATCAGCAATTGCTTTAACAATTTCCTGCTTATCCATATCTGTTCCAGCAATGAATGATGCATCCGAAACGATTTCTGGAGCTGAAATATAAGCCTCACCTGCATTAGCATCAACCAATGCCTGGAATGTAGTGATATGTGTTCCATTGATGCTCGCATCTACATTAAGCCCCAATGACTTATCCTGAACATCCATGGCGATAGTAGCACCAGCGCTATTGAACCATGAAATGTCAGCTGCAGTCATGCCCATTTCGTCAGCCAAAAGGCTCTTGATTTTGTCGCCAAGTGTAACATCTACAGAAAGTGTCATATCGCCATTTAAATCAGCGTATGAATCCTGGATGGAATTGTAGCTAACTTCATATTCCTCAACAAGGCTACCTGACTGATTGTCGATTGCTTTAGAAAGCATCTTTGCAGGGTTGTTGATGAATTTATATGCGAAGAATCCGCCTACTGCAAGAAGTGCAATTACAACCACTACAACAATAGCGATGATAATTCCTTTCTTGCCCTTCTTAGGAGCTGGCGCTTCCTCAGCTGGTGGAATTGGTGACCACTGTGGAGCAGGCTCTGGAGCAGGCTGTGGAGTAGGCTGCTCTACTGGAGCTTCTTCTACTACTGGCTGCTCCTCCGCCTGTGCAGTCTGCTCAGAAAGCACTTCATCTACTGTAAGAACTTCTTCTGTATTTTCTTCAACAGGAGCCTCTTCAGCAACTGGAGCCTCTTCTACTGGCTCTTCCTCAATTGGTTCCTCAGCCTGAACCTCTTCTACTTGTGGCTCCTCAACAGGAGTTTCCTGTGGTGCTGGAGCTACAGGCTGCTTTGCTGGAGTTCCACACTTTGGACAGAACTTTGCTGTGGCGCTAAGCTCAAATCCACATTTAGTACAAAACATAAATCTTCCTCCCTCTCACTTCGAGTGTCGTTTGATGGTATTAATTATATACCATAAAATTAAAAAAGCAATACCATAAATTAATAAACTTTTTAAATAGTATAAATCATGGATGCTATATAAATAGTGGAATGTTGGGCAAAATTGCTGTAACATACGGCCTTCTTTGAAGTCGATGAACACAGGCGAAAGCATTGCCGATGCCATGATAAGAATCGGTGTAACGATTCCAAGTCCCTTAATGCTGTGAATGATTTCTCTTATAAAAATAGCCACCACGATGACCACAAAATCATATGCAGCAATGGTCGCAATCTCTCTTCCCAGGGATGTGAAAACACCTCCCCAGTACAAGCCAACAAGTACCATTATTGTCGGAATAAAAATTATAACTAGATAATAAAGCAAATCTCTGAGTACAAAGAACCTGGTCTTCCACCAGATAAACAATCCGTTTGCCTCATCCTCAAGATAATACATGGATGCTGCGATTCCACAAAGTAGAAGCCACAGTGCCAGTATTCCACGAAGAGGCATCATCAGATAGTTGGTATCTTCAGATGAATTGTCTGTGCCATCAACATAGCCCATCTCAAAAAGATTGCCATTAATCTCGTAATTATCATATGTTTCGATGATGTGGTTCAACTGATCCTCGGTAGGATTATCACCGTACACATTTTTTGAAATATAGTAAATAGCCATTTGTCTGGCAATCATAGGGTAAACCCTGCTGGCAAGCACCTCCCTGCCAAGCATGTGTGTCAAACCACTTTCACGGATAACAATTTCTATCTTTGTTTTAGTCTTGCCCTTTGTTGCCATGTTATCCACAAGGGTATCAAAATCTTCTGGCACAATCCACCCTTCGGTAAGCTGCTGTGACTCCACATCCTTCACCACTGCATCTGCGTCGTCATAAAACTTAAAAAGCAGACTTCCTGGATTGGATTCCAGATTCTCTTTCAGCCATTTGGAGCAACTGTCATCACCTGGGATGTAGACGCCAATTGTCATAAGCCCCGATGGTGCAGCGCTCATCGCATTTAGCATGAGCACCATCAATGGAACTACCAGAAGCATGGCTATGTAACTTTTCTTTTTTAATAACCTTTTTAATAGTAGTAAGTATTTCATCCTTATTTCATCTTCTGTCTTCTTACAACCATTGCAATTCCAAGGAATGCCACGGTGTAAGCGCACATAATCCAAAAATATAATCCTGTCTCATCGTCGGTAATCACACCGCCCATGTATGAAAATGCCACACCGGACGGGATAAACTCCCCAATTCTTTGGACGATTGCAGGGAAGAATGTCTTTGGATAGAAATATCCAGACACGTATCCCATTCCAATGTAAAGCATAAATGCCACCAGAATTTTGTTGATGACACCTACAAGGATTTCAAAAATCATAAATCCTAATGCAGCAAACATGATGGATACTGGAAGCAATTTGCCGGCGATTTCTCCTAATGTCTTCATCAGATTTACATCTGTCTCCACAGAATCCAGCACGCCAAAATGAATAGCCGCTGCCATCAATCCAAATATCACTGCCATGCAAATGATGTTAATAGTCAAAAACGGGATATACTCACCAAGTACCTGGGCCACAGCACCGATGCCCTTTGATTTCATGAACCTGATTCTTCCATCCTTTTGTCCAAGGAAAAATGAGATGGCACAGAATGAAAGCAGAAGCATGAAAAACAAAAGTATGCCTAGGAAATAATAGGCGGGTGTAGATAGTCCATCGGAAAGGCCAAGCTCTGTGATTTCTGCCACATTGGTTCTGACGATTAGCGCCGAAATATATCGCATAAACAAATCGTTTATTTTCTCGGAGCGATAGTTTTTATCGAAGCCCTCTTCCTTCATCAACTGCCTGAGGGTAAGTATGCCTGTCTCTGAATAAATAATGATGTGAGTTGCAATTGATGAAATCTCGTCCATCATTACATTTGAAATACCTTTTTGACCTGATGTGGCATAGTATTTTAGCTTCGCATCATTTGTCATTGCATCAAGCGCATTGCTGAACTCCTCCGTAATTACGATATACGCAGAAATATCAGCGTTTCTCAAAGCCTGCTTGGCAGCCTCTTCATCATCATACTCTACCAGCTCAATCATGTATCGGCTCTCATCAAGGGTGCCTACCATGTAGATTCCAAGACTTATCATCTCATCATCTGTATCACCAACAACACCCAGCTTGTAGCGCTGCTGCTCAGAGGCATAAGTGTCGCTATAGATAAGTGCATACCCTGTTACGGACAGCAAAAAAGCCACCACTAAAATCATTGCGAGTATTCCGGGTAGCAGTTTAAATATTCGTTTATATTGAATTAGCAAATAATCTTTAAACTTTACCATAACTCTATAATCTTCCTATCAGATGTGGAATATCCCCGTCGTACTTGTAAGGCACAAGCTTGCCCTCCTTAAGGATGAAGCATTTGTCGCAAAGCTCTATCTCCTGCACCTCGTGTGTTGCAATGATCAAAGAACCGCCCTGGCGCTTGAACTGCTCAAAGTAAGTGTAGATTCTCTCCTTGCACACCAAATCAAGAGCCGCTGTTGGCTCATCCAAAAGCATAAGCTTTGGGTTTGAATTGATAGCGCAACCGATAGTGAGACGTTTCTTCATGCCGCCTGACATTTGATTTACAGGAACCTTGATGAACTGGTCGATTCCAAGCATCGCCAGAAAGCCATCCTGAAGCTCCTTCTTCAACTTGTCAGGTTTGTACCACATGCGCAGATTGTCCCAGGCGGTAAGCTCTGTAATCAAAGGTGTCTCCTGTGGAACGTATGCCACAAGCTCATTTCTTAATTTTGTATTTTTCAGCAAATCCTTGCCATCGATATTGAAAAAGCCAGAATTAGGCTTTTGAAGTCCCGCTAGAATTGTAAGAAGTGTAGATTTTCCACTACCATTCTCCCCGAGGATTCCCACAATCTCGCCAGGCTCAACCGTAAAGTCGATACCTGCCAAGACTGTGTGCTTCCCATATTTCTTTTTAACATTTTTTATTTCAATCATTACTCAAATAGCCCCTTGTAATTGTAGGTTGTGTAGAAATCAAGCTCTACATTAATGTATTCCTCATAGTTGTCCTTTGTCAGTTCATCTGTGCCAGAATACATCCAACCTAAAATCTGTGAATTAATCCAATCACCATGATGACATTCATCACTGTAATTGTCCAGATTTGTTGTGATATCAAACTCATTATTGAATGAGAATAGATGGATATTGTCGCACTCAAGCATAAGCTCGATTGCATATTTTTCCGCTGCTATCCATCTTTGAACTGTTCCAAGCTCATTTTGTGAGCCCCACCATGCAATGGAGTATGGTGTGAAATAATAGTAAAACTGAATGTCCGGATTTTCCTTTGCAAGCTGAACAACATTCTGTGTGATGTTTTCCTCAACCTGCTGCTTTACCTCATCCACAAATGGCTCTCTGGAGGTTGGCTCCGCGAATTCGGTTCTATCTCCTAAAACTACATCAGCTCCAAACTCCGCTGTGTCCATCCAGTTGGCATAGTCATCGAAGCTTGTGATGCCTGCTTCTTTTCCAGCTGCTGCATCTGCAAGCATTGGTATGCAGATATCGAACAGTACCTCTTTATTGAAGAAATAGTTTACGTCATTGAAGATGTTATCATCATAAAGATAGTCTGGATAATCTCCCAAATCATCACGAATCCTGTTGGCATCATCCATAATGTAGGAATAATCCAACGGACGAATCACAAGCTTAAGGTCTGGATTCACTTCAATGGCATTTGCAATATTGTCGTTAAGCTCCTTGTAAGTGCCACCTGCAAATGTGGTCTTGATTGAATTAACTCCAAACAGCTCATCCACTTCGCTAGTCTTGTAATTTTCCGCCATAGATGTGCCTATCACCATAGCATCATAATCGAAGTGCTTGATGATTCCATCGTTTTGGCTTCGCTCATTATTCAATTCGTAATAAAGGCCTGAAAGTGGTCCGTGATAATGGAAGTAAGGATCCACCACAATTATCACACTGGCAAATCCCACCAACAATATCATCAACACCGCAAGCATAGCGGCCATCCATCTTTTACTACTTTTAAACATATATAATCCTAAAAATTAAAATATAAAAATGTGCTGATTCCGCTAAGTGAGAAGATACTGAGGACAATCAAAAATGCTGTCCAAAGCATAGTGCTTATCTTTAGCTGGAACGCCTGCATCTTTTGGTTTGAATTCTTTGCTCCAAGCACAATAAACAGCGCAAGGAAATAATAGATTCCAACATATATAAATGGAAGTGAATTTGTAAGTGCTGTTCCATCCAGGAAGTATTTCAACACTGGTGTCTGGAATGCACTAAGGATGTTCACATCGATGTTGGTGAAATCTACATATAAAATCTGCTTTATAAACTCGATTGCATCACCTATTGTATCTGCTCTGAAAAAGATAAGTGACATGGCAAAGAATACCTGTGTCAGCATCCATCCAAGGGCAGGGTGCATTTCATCGAAGGTCTTTTTGTTCATGCGAGTGATGATAACAAAGATACCGTTTAGCACAGACCAAACTACAAAGGTCCACTGGGCACCATGCCAGAATCCACTGAGCAAGAATACGATGAAAAGATTGAAGCATGTTCTTACATTTCCACGGCGATTTCCACCGAGAGGGATGTACACATATCTGGTGAAGAATCGGCCAAGAGTGGCATGCCAATGATTCCAAAAGCTTGCGATGTTCAGTGTCTTGTATGGGCTATCAAAGTTAACTGGCAAGTCAATATTAAGCATCTTTGCAAGACCTGTGGCCATGTCGCAATATCCGCTGAAATCAAAGTACAGCTGGAAGTAATATGCAATCATTACAAGGATTGCGTTGGTAGCCTTCAAGTCTGCCACCTGAGTATAGCCCCAATTTACTGCCACGCCAAACACATCTGCTATCAATATCTTTTTACCGAGGCCCATAGCAAACATGTAGAAGCCCTTTGCCATGTTGTCCCAATCCACTGTCTTTTTTCCTGAATTTAACAGCTGAGGAATCATTTCATCATGGGTAACGATTGGGCCGGCAACCAGCTGTGGGAAGAAGGTGACGTAGCAAGCATATGTAAGAAAATCATACTTAGGCACCTGTCCTCTGTAAGTATCCACGATAAATGAAATCTGCTGGAATGTGAAAAAGCTGATTCCAAGAGGAAGAGCAATATTCATAAATGGCCAGTCGGTTTTAAATATCGTATTTACGTTATCAATGAAGAAATCCATGTACTTGAAATAAAAGATTATCCCAAGGTTCACTGCTACGCCGAGTATCATCACCGGCTTGCAGGATTTCAAATAGCCAACGTTATCTATGGTGACTGAATCCAGCTCCGAATTCATTGTAGTCGCTTCGAGTATGGCACCGTTTTGCAATCTCTTCATCCACAGGTAAAACAGATAGTTTACAACCACACTGGAAATGATAATTAGCAGGTAGCCTGGATTGAAATAACCATAGAACCACAATGACATTCCAAGCAGAAAAACAAGACCAAGCTTGTATCGCTTAGTCTTATTAAGTAAAAAATATCCTAGTATGCAAATTGGTAAAAAAACAAAAATAAAAATATAAGAATTAAATAACATTAAACCAACTCCGTAGGTTACGGCAACAAGCCTACGTATTTCTCCGCTCGGTAACACACCTCGCTTGAGAAATCATAGAGCTTGTTTCCTACCTACTCACTTAAATATTTTATTTTTTATTTAACCACGGTTAGTGGAGAGCCTGCGCGATATCTGCGATGAGGTCTTCACTGTCCTCGAGGCCACAAGATACGCGGATAAGACCTGCTGGGATGCCAGCTGCCTCAAGCTGCTCATCTGTCATCTGACGATGTGTAGATGTAGCTGGGTTTAAGCAGCAGCTTCTTGCATCAGCAACATGTGTCTCGATAGCGATGAGCTTGAGCTTCTTCATGAATGATTCTGCTGCAGCTCTGCCTCCGTTGAGCTCGAATGAAACTACGCCACATCCTCCGTTTGGAAGATACTTCTGAGCCATCTCGTAGTACTCATCTCCCTCAAGGTTTGGATAAGTGACCTTCTTTACCTCTGGGCATGACTGAAGGAATTTTGCAACAGCAAGTCCGTTTTCAGCATGACGAGGCATACGAACGTGAAGTGACTCTAAACCAAGGTTAAGGATGAATGCGTTCTGTGGAGACTGGATGCTTCCAAGGTCACGCATGATCTGAGCTGTAGCCTTTGTAATGAAAGCTCCCTCTTTTCCAAACTTCTCTGCGTATGTGATTCCGTGGTAGCTGTCATCTGGAGTGCAAAGTCCTGGGAACTTGTCTGCATATGCCATCCAGTCAAACTTTCCTGAATCTACGATACATCCACCAACGCCTGCACCGTGTCCATCCATATATTTTGTAGTTGAGTGTGTAACGATATCTGCACCCCACTCGATTGGACGGCAGTTTACTGGTGTTGGGAATGTGTTATCAACAATAAGTGGAACGCCGTGAGCGTGTGCCACCTTTGCAAATTTTTCTATATCTAAAACTGTAAGGGCTGGGTTTGCGATTGTCTCACCAAACATTGCGCGTGTGTTATCCTGGAATGCTGCGTTCAACTCTTCCTCTGATGCATTTGGTGAAACGAATGTAACATCAACGCCCATCTTCTTCATTGTAACAGCGATAAGGTTGAATGTACCACCATAGATTGATGAAGATGCAACGATATGACTGCCGCACTCGCATACGTTGAATAATGCATAGAAATTGGCTGCCTGTCCGCTGGATGTAAGCATTGCAGCTGTACCACCTTCAAGTGCTGCAATTTTTGCAGCTACGTAGTCGTTTGTAGGATTCTGAAGTCTTGTATAGAAATAGCCTGATGCCTCAAGGTCAAAAAGCTTGCCCATATCCTCACTAGTGTCATACTTGAAAGTTGTAGATTGTACAATTGGAATCTGTCTTGGCTCACCATTTCCTGGTGTATAACCTGCCTGCACACATCTAGTTCCAATTCCCTGCTTATTCATGTCTTGCCCTCCTGAAATACTAAAATACAAAAATGGAGTATGAGGTGAATAATAACATGATTTCACCACATACTCCTAAACTTTACCATATTAAAGCGGCATTTTAAATATTAATTCTATCTAATTATTTCATCATAGCGGGCTGAAACCTTGGACCAATCAAGGACCTCCCAAAATGCTTTGATGTAATCTGGGCGCAGATTCTTATACTTGAGATAGTAAGCATGCTCCCAAACATCAAGAGCAATAATTGGCGTCCAGCCTTTGCCCTCTGATAATGGATTGTCCTGATTCAAAGAATTTGATGCATGAAGCTCTCCTGCAGAATCAACTGAAAGGAAAGCCCAACCTGAACCAAACTGAGCTGCTGCAAGTTTTGACAATTCCTCCTTGCAAGCTTCCACACTGCCAAAAGCTTTGTTTACTGCATCAGCAAGCTTGCCTGTTGGTGCCTTTGCAGCATTAGGAGAAAACATTTCAAAATAAAGATTATGATTATAATATCCGCCCCCCTGATTTCTGATACCCTTGCGCAAAGTCTCATCTGAAATCTTATCTAAGTTTGCAAGCACTTCTGCTGCTGGCTTGTCCGCCACACCAGCTTTAGCTGCAAGATCATTGAAATTGTTTGTATAGGTTGCATGATGCTTGCCATGATGAGTCTCAATTGTGAGCTTATCAATATATGGCTCCAAAGCATCTGTCGCATAAGGCAATTTGATTTGTTCGTACATGTGTATTCTCCTTTCGTGTTCAGCTGGCTTCCGCCAGTTCCTTTTGATTTGTATACACATATTAACATATTGCCTACGCAATTATAATCAAATCTATGTAAAATATTTCTATAGTTTAGCTAGCTTTAAGTCGCTTACCATTATCCCATAATTCATCACAGGACAAATCTAAATCATCATTCCAGATAATTCCATATCCACCAACATCAACTGATACTGATTCAAACAAAGAACTATCCTCCATTAGTTGGTTAAAAGCTGGTATTGTCTCTGCTAAATCTTTAATACTATATTCCTTTGTCTGACCTTCAACAAAATGAACTTGTAATTTATAATCAGGCATCGCCTTTACATCTTTTATCTTATGAAACATATTTACCTCCTATTCAAGATAACGTTCCTCTTTTATGGAAATATATCACTATACTATGACGTGAACAAGAAGAATATTTCCCTCTTACGCTCCAAAAGTATTGAATTAGTCATATCTAAAAATTTAATACTTAAGATTCTATATTTTTATCACAAGGCTTCCCACAATCCTTATTAATACATTAGCTTGTGATAAATCATCTTCAATTTTCCTGTTTTTTTATCACAAGACTTCCCGTAATCCTTATAAATGCGTTGGCTTGTGATAAATTATCTTCCATTTTCCTCTTTTTTTATCACAAGACTTCCCGCAATCCTTATAAATGCGTTAGCTTATGATAAACTATCTTCCATTTTCCTCTTTTTTTATCACAAAACTTCCCACAATCCTTATAAATACGTTGGCTTGTGATAAATGGCCGCCGCCAGCCCCTCCTTTTAATGTGACTTGTGGCTTCGCCACAGTCCCAGTTTCAAGCCTGCTTGACTAACATTTATCTGCCAAAAGTTATGAAGTCAAGGGAGCGAAGCTCCGAAGGCTTGCCCTTGACTGAAATAACTTGGCAGATATGATGTGTCTAGCAGGTTGAAACTAAAAAACCTACCCCAATACTAGGGGTAGGTTTTAGCTAACAATAATTATTCTATTGTAAGTGTTTTATCAGTAGGTACCTTTTCGTATTCCATCACATGGCCATACTGATTATCATCATTTGAAATTCCAACCGATACAGCAATTGTTCCGTCACCATTTTCTTCGATATTCATTCCAATGTCATATACTGTTTCGTTTGTTCCATTAACATCGATATATTCATATGTTACTGTTGCCCAGCTATGAGTACTCATATACTCACTCTTCTCAGCTTCGCTTTGGAATCTATGTACGTCAAGGCTTTCTCCATTCTTAACATACTCTCCAACTAAATCTTTTCTAAGCTCATATGTAGCTGTACTATCAACATTTACATTATTCCAAACATCTCTCACACTATCAATGTCTGATTCAGCACCAACTGAAACTTCAACACCACTTGTTGGGAAATCCTTGGTAGTAACCTCGTAATAAGGCCCATTCTCTTGTGGGTTGTTTTCAAATGGCTTAACTTCCTGAAGATTTGGAGTAACCTTTAAGATTACATTCTCAGTAACATCATCTGGAGCCACGTAATTCTCAGTTGCATAAACATAAGATGCACTTAAGTCATGATAAGCACCATATCCAGACTGACCTTTTACGATATATAACTCATACTTTTGATCACCTACAGTGATTTCGCCAACCTTTGTAAGTTCCTTTGCAATTGCATATGCCGACTTTGCTTCTGGAATTGCAATTACAGCTGCTCCTTCAGTATTGCCTTCTGCTGCCTTCTGAGCTGCAACAATAGCGCTCTGAATCTGGCTGAAGTTCTTTAAGCCAAACTGCTCAGCCATTCTATACTGCTGAGGTGTGATTGTGATTGATGAATCAGCAAGTGATGTGACAGGAATTCCCGCATGAGCACATGCCTGTAAAGTTGTTAATGTTCTGTTTTCTGCCTTACCAACTGTTGCATAGTGAATATAATACTTTGCGATGTCATTTCCATACATTGCCTTTAATTCACCGTATGCACTTGAGTAAGCTGATGGATCAAAATTCCAATTACATGTACGACCTTCAAAAATACCATATGAGCAGAAGTGATTAAATAATGCATTGTAATCATCTCCTAATAACTTAACGAGCTCTGGATTCTGAAGCTTATAATATTCAAAATCAAACATTGTAGCCATAACTTCTACGTCTTCCGCTGAAAGTGTTCCATAGTCTACCATGTCTGCATTAGTAGCCTGAGTAAATCCTTCGGCATTTGCTGTGTTAGTTGTTACATTTACTGCAGCAACTAACGATAATGCTGCAATCATCCATAATACGCTTTTCTTCTTCATTAAATCATACCTCCTAAAAAGCTTTTCAATTACAACATTATTCTCCTTAAATCGGTGTTCAGTTTACACTCTGGTGTTATAAATGTCAATATATTTTTAATATTACAGCAATATATAATGTTGTGTATACAAAAACACCTCAGCCTTAGCTGAGGTGCCATAATCATTACTCTGAGTATGCATTCATTGCGTCGATGACCTGGTTGATTTCGTCGTCGGTGAGCTCTGGGAACATTGGGATTGTTACGCCGTGCTCTGCAAGGTCCTCGGCAACTGGGAAGTCGCCGTGCTTGTAGCCGAGCTTGCCGAAGCATGCCTGCTCATGCATTGGAACTGGGAAATAAACGCCTGTGGCGATGCCCTTTTCTTCCATATATGCTCTGAACTTTGCTCTGTCGTTTACGCGAAGTGGGTAAACGTAGAAAATGTGCTCGTTGAAGTCAGCAACTACTGGCTTTGCGAAAGCTGTGTTAGTTATCTTCTCGTTGTAGATTGCTGCGATTTCACGACGGCGTTCATTCCAATCATCAAGATGTGGAAGCTTTACTGAAAGCATTGCTGCCTGAAGTGCATCAAGACGAGAGTTGAAGCCTACAAGGTAGTTGTAGTACTTTGGAAGATTTCCGTGGAAATCAACCTTTGACTCGTCGAACTCCTGACCGTTTAATCTAGCATATGTGTAAGCGCCATTGAGGCCTGAACCGTGAACACGGAAAGCCATAGCAGCCTTGTATAAATCCTCGCTGTCTGTAACGATGATACCAGCATCGCCTGCTGCACCAAGGTTCTTTGTAGGGAAGAAGCTGACGCATGCAATATCTCCAAGTGAACATGTGCGGCGTCCCTTGTATTTAGCGCCTGCAGCCTGTGCACAATCTTCGATTACAAGTGCATTGTGGCTATGTGCAATTCTGCAAATCTCATCCATATCTGCAGCCTGACCGTAGATGTGAACTGGGATAACTGCCTTTGTCTTTGATGTGAAAGCAGCCTCAAGCTTGCTTGGATCCATTGTGTATGTCTCTGGCATGATGTCCACGAATACTGGAGTTGCACCAACCTGAGCAATTGCCTCTGCTGTAGAAACAAATGTCATAGCTGTTGTAATAACTTCATCACCTTCACCAATGCCTGCTGCAAGAAGTGCAATAACAAGGGCATCTGTACCATTGCCTACACCTACTGCATACTTTGCACCACAGTATGATGCAAATTCATTTTCAAAATTCTGAACCTTTGGTCCTAAAATATATCCGCCTGAGTGAAGCACCTCAAGTGCTGCTGCATCAAGCTCATCCCGCAAAGAAGCGTACTGTCTCTGCACATTCATAACTGGTATCATAATTTCCTCCTTTATACGCGAGCTCTTTTAGTTTCTCATGCTCCCGCAGGGCACCCTCCATACCTTCGCATGGGGCCTCCCCGCCGGCGTGGGTCCCCACCATGCTCGGCATGGTACTTCCCTGCTCGCGCTTGCCTAATTTAATTAGCTCGCTCACAACTATTATATATCTTAGCTACAAGCTATCTTTAATACTTAACTATTCCTGCCTAGTCGGCTTAGCACTTTACCTTTAACGTACTCAACCTCTTCGATGCGCATCATCATGAGGATGACGATGTAGCCACCGATGCCGATTACGGCTGAGAGGCCAAAGATAAGGATGTTACTATCAAATAAATACTTCATCAAAAGCACAACGATGACTACAAATATAGCTCCTGGAATCTGCTTAAGCAGAACAGGTATGTGGTCAAGGAATCTGTAGTTTTTGATGTGGCGCTTTAGCATCTGTGAGTTGATTAAAAAGTTGACTGTCAAGCTGATTGAGCTGGCAATGGAAATACCCATAACTCCAATAACTCGTGACAGCGCAATACTGAAGATGATGTTGGCGCCTACTGCGAAGATTCCTGAAATCATCGCTCGCTTAGTGTCCTTAAAAGAATAAAGTCCTCTTAAAATAATATCACGTACGCCCATACTAGTAAAACCGACAGCGTAACCAATGAGGGCTGCGCTTGTAAGGGCGATGGATTTCTCGCCGAAGTTACCGCGTCCAAAGGCGATAGTAACGATTTCCCTTGCACACATGCAGGTGACAAGTGTGATTGGAATCATGATGCAAATCATGACGTTGATAGCCTTTTTCATGGTATCGATAAGGCTGTCATAATCCCCCTCGGCTGTGTATGTGGAGAAGTTTACATATAAAACATCCACCAGGTTGTTTACCAGGATGATTGTTACGAAATCTTCAAGGGAAACTGAGTATGATAATGCTGACACATTTCCGTGGCCAAGGCCTGTGGAAAGGGCACTATCAACAAGCTTGTTTATCTGTGAAACGGAGTTGCCGATGAATAGGGGCACCGCCGTCAAAAGTACGGTTTTAATCTCGGGCACATCCTTGAATGCCACGAAGGTGAACTTGAAATATCTGCGTCCACGTATCAAAAGCAATGAGCCAAAGATGATGTAGCTTAAATACTGGGCAATAATCAGTGATGTAACTGCCTGCACATTGTAGAGAATCAGGATACACAAGATTGTTGTGATACTGGTGATTGCTGATTCAGTACGGCTGACTACGAAGTCTTTGTTGGCGTCCATCATGGATGTCCAAACCAATGTAACTACCGCAAACAGGAAGAATGGATAACAAATCTTCAAGTATTGCTGTAAGTATTCCAGCTCTGTTGGTGTGTAGCCCTGGCCAAGTGCTGATGCGATGTAAGGTGTGATCATGTAAACAATCAGCAACACGAAAAGCACCACTGGAAGCAAGATTTCAAGGCATGCGCTCATCAGCTTTGAAGCTGCCTCCCTACCACGCTGCACCAGGCAGTGGGTGTAGATGCTTACCAGAGAAATGGTGATGGCCCTGATAAAAGCAGATGAAAGCGTGCCTACGAAGTTGAAGGCTACAAAATATATATCTGTTTCAAATGTTGTGCCGAAGAAATAAGCTATGACCATCTGCTTTACGAAGCCAAGTAGCTTAAAGCACAAAGTAAGTATCGTAATTACGATAGTTGTGCTTACGATACTTTTTGTCTGTTTACTCATATTTAATTCCTACTAGAAAAGTGATGTGATTGCTGTAAGGATATCTGAGCCAAAGCTTGCAATGACGATACCAAGGATGATAACTAACAATCCTGTTGCTTTCTTCGCTCCGATTTTTTCCTTAAGAAAAATCTTTCCTAAAACTGCTACCCAAATGTAACCAGTTGCCTCAAGGATTGGTCCTAAAGATAAATCCACGCCCTTGTAGCCGATTACTGAGCAAAGTGATGCTCCAAAGAAAACGATGTACGCTCCCATAACCATTGGGTTAAGGTACTCTGCGATTTTGCTTGGGTATTCTTTTTCAGCTGCCTTCTTTAAAACGATTTGTGAGCAAGAGGCGATGAAAGTACCAGTAAGCATGATTAACATAAATTTATTCATTGCTGCTTACCTCCTCTTTACCAGCTTTTCCGTTGACTTCCTCATCACCGCTAACAACAAGATATACGCCGATGATAACAACGATTGCACCGATTACTTTTTGAATTGTAATCTGCTCGCCAAAAATCAATGCCCCCCAGATGAGGCCCCAGATTGTGGTGGCTGCTTTGTTAGCATATGTAGTGATAAGTGGCAGATGCTTAAGAACCTGCTGCCAAGCAATAGCATAAAATCCAAGGATACAAACAACAAGTCCATAAAAGATGATCCACTTGAAGCTTAAAAACTCATAGCCTGAAGCCATCTTGGAACAAATGCTATTTACGGAAAATATCAAAATAATTACATGTAAAATGGCGAACCACTTTATAGTATCTTTTTTCATGAATTTGTCCTACTTTCTTAATTCTTATAAACCATTACAGTATAACGCTAGCTATGCGGAAAATCTAGTTTTGATTATTTCAAACGATATTTCTTAAATATTTCATACTGCCTTTGAAGCTCGGTTTCTTCATCTGTCAATAAGCCTTTTGCCTCCAAAACTCTTTCAATGGCCTGAGAAACATCTAGTGTATGATATGGTAAATACAGTCCTCGCAGTTCCTTAGGCTTTACAATTTTATAGGCTCTTGATGAAGAGATTTCATAAGAATAGCAAAAATATCTGTAGAAATACCCAATCCAAAACATTTCGTTATTTGAGTATTTCACTGATCCATAATTGGATGTTCCATACTGCTCATTTACTGACTCTAAGATATCACCCGCTTGTAAATTGGTTTCCAACAATGAACCATTATCCAGCTTTTTCGCAATATCACTATGCATATATCTTCTGATGAAAATTTCTGAGCTTGAATTCATTTTTTCTATCGACAATTCAAATGCTTTTGCCTGTATATCGCATAGCAATAAGCCATCTTTATCAATTTTTCTTGCATTCATATATATCATCTCCTACTCGAGAATTTCATCTATATATTTCCCCTGACCTCTATAAGTTCTTCTGGCCAACTTTACCTTATCATCTCCAAGTTTGGCCTCTTCCGTTCTTATCTTTTTATAGTAATCCCTCTCGCTTTGTGAAACATAACAACGTTCCAACAACTTTATATGACTAACAGCTTTCTCACTAATAAACACATATTGATTTCCAAGATTTGTAGCTGCCAGGCAATGTTTGCACTGTTCATCAGTGATTTCCCCATTTATAAAGGAGTTTATTATTTGGAACATCCTATTGTCGGCTATTGGGGCAACAATGTAATCACATTCTCTTGATTCTTCAATTATCTTTTTAATTCTAGGATGATTCTTATATTCATCTAAAGCTCCTCGATAATAGGCAATAGTCATCATCCATTCCTGATTCACCTTGTATTCCTTAGTTATTAGCCCTTCAGGATTAAAATCTATGATATATGCTGAAGATTTATCAAAGCCCGACACAAAAGATACAGCCTGCTCATAATTTTCTCCAGTATAAAACCCTTTCCCAAAATCATTATTATCTCTTCCATAGAAAACATCTATTTCACCTTTAATCTCACTCTTCGCTCCATGAAATAGCTGCTTATGGTTGATAGGCAAATTATCTCTACATAGCATTTCTTTCAGTCTATTAATCTTTATATTATTTTTAAAAGCATATTCATATACCATCTCCAATAATTGCTCACTAGGATTTGTAACACCACTTTCATTACGTGATAATGTTATCTGCTGTACCCCCAACTCCTTAGCAAGTTCTTCTTGGCTGATACCGAGAATTTCTCTTATAGACTTTAAATCTTGTGAAAAATTATACTCCATTGTGTACCTCCAACTTATTTATATCACATTACTTAAAGAAGTTCAATAAACTTGTTTATATCACATTACTTAAAGAAGTTCAATAAACTTGTTTATATCACATTACTTAAAGAAGTTTGATATCCAAATAAAAGCGAGGCTTGAGCCTCGCTTCCTTTTTTTTACTTATTCCAGTTTGCAAGCATCTCGCGTACGTAGTCTGTAGTCATAATCTTATCTACTGTGCCCTGTACGTCGAGGCGCTTTGTGTTGTGTGATGTGTAGGCCTCAGAAGCCATTGTGTGAACCTGGCCATCTACGAAGAACTTGTCGTAGTTGAGGTCACGGCCGTCTGGAAGTACACGATAGTAGTTGCCCATATCTACGGAACGAACACACTCTTCGTTTGTCATAAGTGTCTCGAAAAGCTTCTCGCCGTGGCGTGTTCCGATGATTTTTGTGCCTGTGTCACCGAAGAGCTGCTGAACAGCCTTTGCAAGGTCACCGATTGTAGAAGCGTCAGACTTCTGGACGAAAAGGTCACCTGGCTCGCCGTGCTCGAAAGCAAACATAACAAGTGCAACTGCCTCATCAAGATTCATGAGGAAACGAGTCATCTCTGGATCTGTGATTGTGATTGGGTTGCCTGCTTTAATCTGGTCGATGAAAAGAGGGATAACTGAACCACGTGAGCACATTACGTTGCCGTAACGTGTAGTGCAGATTGTAGTCTTACCAGCTGCAACACGAGCGTTTGCGCCGATAACCTTTTCCATCATAGCCTTTGAAATACCCATTGCGTTGATTGGGTAAGCAGCCTTGTCTGTTGAAAGACAAACAACTCTCTGAACGCCTGCCTCAACTGCTGCATGAAGAACATTGTCAGTTCCCTCAACGTTTGTACGAACTGCTTCCATTGGGAAGAACTCGCAAGAAGGAACCTGCTTTAATGCTGCTGCATGGAAGATGAAATCAACACCTGGCATAGCATCCTGAACTGAGCGCATGTTACGAACATCGCCGATGTAGAACTTTACCTTGCCAGCAAGGTCTGGGTGCTCAGCCTGAAGCTGATGTCTCATATCATCCTGCTTCTTCTCGTCACGCGAGAAGATACGAATCTCCTTGAGATCAGAATCAAGGAAGTGCTTAAGAACTGTACTTCCAAATGAACCTGTACCTCCAGTAATCATCAAAGTCTTATCTTTAAATAATTCACAATTCATTTCTAAAATTTCCTCCAAACCATTTTATCCACAATACCAGTGTAAGACTGAATAATCTTTACTACCTTTGTGGATACATTTTCTTCGATGTAATCCGGTACAGGTATACCATAATCGCCGTTTTCATTCAAATCGATGGCTGTTGTAACTGCCTGAAGTAATGACTTTTCGTCGATACCAGCGATGATAAAGCAAGCCTTATCGAGGGCCTCTGGGCGCTCGGTAGATGTACGGATGCAAACTGCTGGGAATGGCTTGCCGATGCTTGTGAAGAAGCTTGATTCCTCAGGAAGTGTACCTGAATCTGAAACTACTGCGAATGCATTCATCTGCAAGTGGTTGTAGTCGTGGAAGCCAAGTGGCTCGTGCATGCGAACACGTGGGTCAAGCTTGAAGCCTGTAGCTTCGAGGCGCTTGCGTGAACGTGGGTGGCAGCTGTAAAGGATTGGCATGTCGTACTTTTCTGCCAATGCGTTAATAGCTGTGAAAAGGCTTGTGAAGTTCTTTTCTGTATCGATGTTTTCCTCGCGGTGAGCTGAAAGAAGGATGTACTTCTTTGGCTCAAGGCCAAGTGTCTCAAGAACGTTGCTAGCCTCGATCTGCTCAAGGTTTGCGTGAAGAACCTCTGCCATAGGAGAGCCTGTTACGTATGTGCGCTCCTTTGGAAGTCCGCACTCTGCCAAGTAGCGGCGAGCGTGCTCTGAGTAAGCCATATTTACATCTGAAATAATATCTACGATACGACGGTTTGTCTCCTCTGGGAGGCACTCATCCTTACATCTGTTTCCAGCTTCCATGTGGAAGATTGGGATGTGAAGACGCTTTGCAGCAATAGCTGAAAGGCATGAGTTTGTGTCGCCAAGAATCAAAAGTGCATCTGGCTGGATTTCAACCATGAGCTCGTATGACTTTGCGATGATGTTGCCAACTGTCTGACCAAGATTGTCGCCAACAGCTTCCATATAAACATCAGGATCATCAAGCTGTAAATCCTTGAAGAATACTCCGTTTAGATTGTAGTCGTAGTTCTGACCTGTGTGAGCAAGTACACAATCGAAGTACTTGCGGCATTTCTTGATAACAGCTGCAAGTCTGATAATCTCAGGTCTTGTTCCAACTATTATTAATAACTTTAATTTTCCGTTGTTCTTAAACATTTATACATCCTCTCTATATGTATCTGGTCTATCCGCCTCAAGTAATTCGTTGGCCCACATAAGGGTTACCAAATCCTGAGAATCGGAAAGATTGATGATATTGTGGGTGTAGCCAGGAAGCATGTGAACTGCCTGAATCTTTTCCCCTGAAACTTCGTATTCAATCACTGGGAATGGGTTGCCATTTTCATCAACTCCCACACGGCGCTGCTGAATGAGGCCGTGGCCGCTGACAACGATGAAGAACTCCCATTTTGTGTGATGCCAATGCTGGCCCTTTGTGATGCCAGGCTTTGATATATTTACTGAGAACTGACCGTGGTCGGTAGTCTTTAAAAGCTCTGTGAATGAGCCGCGGTTGTCCACGTTCATTTTTAAGTCGAAGCACGCCTTTTCCTTTGGAAGGTATGAAAGGTATGTGCTGTAAAGCTTCTTTGCAAAGCTGCCATTTGGAATGGCTGGCATGATGAGTGAATGAGGCTCTTCCACAAAGCTATCAAGAAGCTCCACGATTTCACCAAGTGTCACTGTGTGTGTGACTGGCACATGGCAATAGCGACCGTCTGCTGCCTCTACCACCTGGCCCTGGTCATCGTAATTGCAACGATGCTCCTGGCCGCGAAGTGCTGCAACCGTTTCGTTAACCAAATCATCAATATAAACGAGAGTGAGCTCTGTGGCTGGGTCGTTTACTGTGATGTCCAAGCCGTTTGCCTTGTTGTGGCAGAATGTGGCAACTGCTGAGTTGTAGTTTGGGCGGCACCATTTTCCAAAAAGATTTGGGAAGCGGTAAACCAAAACCTTCGCTCCTGTCTCCTGCTGATATTTGAAGAAAAGCTCCTCACCGGCAAGCTTGCTTTTGCCGTAATCACTGCCAGCATATCTGCCAAGAAGTGTGGCCTGGATAGATGATGAAAGCATAACCGGGCAAGTGTTGCCGTGCTTTTTCAAAGTATCCAAAAGAGTGCTGGCAAATCCGAAGTTGCCTTCCATAAATTCCTCTGTGTTCTGAGGGCGATTGACACCTGCAAGATTGAAAACAAAATCGCAATCAGCGCAGAATTGATCCAACTCCTCTAATGAAGAATTTCTGTCATATTCATAAATTGTCAGGTCCTCATCAACAAAATGGAACCTGTCTCTTCCATCTGCTGCACACTTAAGAGTCTCTACAAGATTCTTTCCAACAAAGCCTGCAGCCCCTGTAATTAATATTTTCAAATCTACTCTCCAATTTGCATAATTAAACTCATTAATTATAGCACAACAATAAAATAAGTGCATTAAACTAAAAAGAGTTCGAAGACAAACTTAATCTGCCCTCGAACTCATGTAAATTATATTGTAAAGAACTGTACGCTTTCGTTGATTGAATCTGCTGCAACTGCAACTGATGAAGCTGCGTTTGAAACTGTGTTACTTGATTCTGCTACATTCTTTGAGCTTTCAGTTAACTGGTTAACTGTCGCTGTGATTTCCTGGCTTGTAGCTGACTGCTCCTCTGATACGGCTGCCATGTTTGCTGCCACATCGTTTACAGTTCCCATTCGCTCAGCCATCTTTGATAATGTGTCGCTTGCATCTGAAAGTGCAGCTGTGATGGTCTGGAATGTTGTTGCCGCATTATCAACTGCCTCTGAACTATCGTGAATCATCTTTGTGTTGGATTCTGAGCGCTCGGCAAGGTTGCGAACCTTCTCTGTCATCTCATCAATGATTTCGCCGATTTTTCTAGTTGCCTCGGCACTGTCATTTGCAAGCTGACCGATCTCGGAAGCAACTACTGCAAAGCCTCGGCCATACTCTCCTGCACGTGCTGCCTCGATTGATGCGTTTAATGAAAGAAGATTTGTCTGGGATGCAATACCGCTAATCATATCGATAATCTGATTGATTTCTGCTGCTGCCGCATCTACTGACTGAACTGCCTCGTTCATATCGTTCATAGAAACAACTACATCTTCCATTCCCTTGCGAACATTTGTCATATCCTCTGCGCCTACATTGGCCTTATCAACCAACTCAACCATGCTTGTCTCAATCTGATTTTCAGACTCTGTAAGCTCTGAAACAGTCATTGATAAAGATGTGGCATTTTCGGCTACCTCTGTAACTGACTCTGCCATACTTTCCATGTTTGCAAGAATTGTTTCCATGGATCTAGACTGCTCATTTGCTTCTGTATTTAAAACTCCAGCTGTTGACTGAGAGTTCTTTGAATCAGTTTCAAGCTGAGTTGAAATGCCCTGAATGTTGCTGATAATTCCGCGCATGCTTTCGATGAATTTGTTCATGGACTTGTTCATGTAGGCAATTTCATCGTTACCTCTGTCGTCAATTGTAACTGTGAAATCACCCTGGCTGATATGCTCGATATTGTCTGTCAATGCAGCTACCGGCTTACGAATCATTTTATTCAAAGTAACATTGAATAAGACTGCTAGGATAATCATCATTGCTACTACTGCCCCGATGACAATAAGAAGCATGTATAACACATCTGCTAAAACATCTGTTGCCTTAGCATAATTTATAACTTTCCAATCTGTGCCTTCTACTGTGTAAGTAGCTACGAAGTATTGTCCGTCTGCACCATTCACCTTGGCAACCTGACCATCCTCGTTTCCAAGAACAGATGTCATGTTGTTAAATAATTTATTATCAACGTCTGCTAAATTCTGACCGCACGTCGCTGTATCCTCAGCACTTAAAATCAAGCCCTGTGAAGTAGCCATCATGGCACGACCAGTGTTGTATAATTTGACGCTGTTCAAGTAATCCTGAGATGCAGACATCATAAGATCTGCGGCGATTACACCTTCTCTTCCATCCTTCAAATGAACATGACGAAGAACTGTTGCACACAAGTTTCCTGTGTTCAAATCGAAATATGGAACATCATAGAAATAATAGTATGAATCCGTATATGCGATAGCCTGTTGATACCATGGCTTTTCACGGATATCCATTCCTGGATCCCAACCTGTCAGCTCAATGAAGGCGCCATCTGATAAAGATAGATATGCACCAGTTGGAATCATATCGTAGCGTCCCTTTGTCTGCTGTAAAAATGCGCGAATCTCTGCGTCGTCCTCGAATTGCTGAACCTCAATTGAATCTGCAATAGCATTCAAATAATAGAAGGTTGATTTTAACTCGCTGTTGATTGCTATAGCATCTGATTTAACAGATTTTTCTAATGATGTGTAAAGAAGCTCATGGATGAGTTTCGTATCAAAAACACCTACAAGTAGTACTAGTAATGCAATTCCGCCTGCTACAACAGGTAGAAAGATTGAAATCAACTTCGTACTTAGTCGTTTAATTTTGTTGCCTTTTCCTATACCATTCGTTTTCAAGTTCTTTCCTCCAGTCAGTAAATCTTGATGTCTCACGAACTCCCCGGTATAAAAAACTAGTTGATTATTCTACAGTTTCCACACAAAAAATTAAGTTACCACTTTAGTTTTCAAATTTCAACAGCAATTGCTCTATAAATTTATATGTACTGGCTTTTGTTCATAATCAGCCACGTTGATGCTGTAGGTTCTGTTTCCCTCAGCATCTTCACTTTCAAGAGTGAAGCCGTAGTCTCCATAGAAATCCTTCACCATTGCGTTTTTGGCTGTTGGATAGTAGTGAGCCACGATTTTACCAACCCCCTTTTCCTTGCAGAGGCTGACAAATTCGTTCATCATCAAATCTTCCATGCCACGCTTGAGAACTCGACAGCTCATAAGCCACAATTTGATATCCACTGTGCTTCCATCTATCTCACCTGCAACAACTGTGACGATGCCGTTGTCGGCGAACTTATCAACAAGCTTGCCGGCCATGCAGATGTGTTTTCCACCATCCTGCATCTGACGGATGTCGTCCTCGCTGCAGCGAAGTGTGGTGAGGTTGAACTGGTTCGACTTATTTGTAAGCTGGGCCACGCGCTGAATCATGATTGGCTCAAAGCCAGTGATGTAGGCTGTCATATCAAGGCTATCAAGATACTGGCCGTAATCTGCAAAAGCTGCCTGAGCTTTCTTGGCCTCAGCCTTGGCGTGGTACATCTGTGTCTTTTTCATATCCTCGCCGGAGAAGTTGGTAACCTCGAAATATCCGCCGTGGTCAAGAACCTTGATGTAGTTTTCCGGACCATCCATGGCAGGAGTCTCTACACCAAGCTGGCTGTGAACAATCTCTCGCTCCGCAGGATTGTCATCCGCAAATACGAAGCTATCTACACCAAGTGTAAGCTCCGAAGCCATCTGAGAAAGATTCAAATCCTTTGGATCCCAGTTAGCCTTGATTGAAACGAAATCATCTGGGCGAAGGATGCCGTCTGGATGATTGAGTCCGGCGATTGCATTTGCCTCGTCGTTTTTAGAATCAACAGCAAGTACAACGCCGATGTCCTTGAGATTCTTGCAGTAGCTTTGGAACTCGGCATACACCTGTCCTGCTGGAACCTCTGGGCCGATTGCGATGCCTTCCACTCCATCATCACCCACGATGCCACCCCAAAGGGTGTTGTCCAAATCAAGGGCAAGAACCTTTTTGTTGCGTCCGTAAATGGACTTTATAATAGAAGCAACAGACTGAGCCACGTAAGGAATGGCGTCCATATTCATGGCGCACTTGTACATGTGCCAATATTTAGCGTCGTTCCACTGAGAAAGGCCGTAGTCCTGTGCCAGATAATCGATGTCGTTGATGTAAAAGCCAGTGTGATTATTTGCATAATCATAGAAATGCTGATTCAATCTTGAGATGAAATTGCTGCGACCTCGGTAGTCCCAGATGTCACGGTTGCCCATCAATCTGTAGTTTGGTCGGTCGAAATTGTTCTGAATGATTGGGCAATGGAACTTCTCCTCAAGGGCTGTCC
>JAEEGH010007709.1_pt1 | contig 25744 bp, 17 predicted proteins | sample 9134181 | NCBI WGS metagenome assembly JAEEGH01 (sample SAMN16246544, study PRJNA631951) | gut metagenome | biome: gut microbiome; feature: rumen; material: DP-attached | host: Bos | place: Iran: Karaj | collected 2018-10
AGGCAGGGGATGCCGCGTACACAGTTAGGGAATGCCGCGTACACCGTAAGGAAACGCCTCGTACACAGGCAGAGCAAGGTCCGTTCACTCACCCCGAAACCGCCGCGAACACGGCGGACGAAGGTAGCGCTACCGACCGACAAAAGGTAGCGCTACCTTCTTGATGCGACTGGAAGCTCTGCCTGAAGGGCTTGCGGCAAAAGCTCAAGGGACAGCCATTCCCCCTTCGCTCTGCCGCGCCAACCCCCATCGCCATAACTGTGTGAATCTCGCAAAAAGTCAGTCATAACGCATCAAAAGGCCATAACGGGGACAGTCCCCCCTGGTCTTACAACTGCCGCGGACGGCGCACGGAACTGAATCTGCCGCGGAGGCAGCGGCGAAAACCTACGTAGTCAACCATAAAATTTCATCAACCGGCAAACGAAATTTTGTCAACCGGCAAAAATGTTTTTGTCAACTAACAAGGATCGTCTTTCCTTCGCCTTTTTCGCTTCCGCACCGGAACGTCCAGCGTTTCACAAACTTGCGAGCGGCTTGTCTTTGAGGCATATTTATAAGGTCAATTTTTTCCGTATCCTGGATCGAGGAAATCTCTTCGCCAATGTTCTTGCCGTCAAGGGAATACCGATGATAATGCGTTTCGTAGATGGAGCAATGGTCCAGACCGGTTTCGCTTTCGAAGATTTTGCAAGGGCTGAAGCGGAAAATCGCCGTCAGGTCGCGGACGACTTTCGGCGTTGGCCGCATCGGCGCATCTCCGCCATACGACTCGATGAAGCCCATGATGTGCCTTACCGAAATCTGCTCCAGCCCAAGGCTGTCGTTGTAGGAGTCGAGCTTCTCCTGTGCGGCATCGTATCGCTCGTCGTCGCGCACAAACGCCGCGTAATGGTCCAGCAGTTCCTTGTCCTCGCGGGACAAGAACTCGTCAAGGTCGTCGACCGACGAATCGAACAGGGGGCACACGCCATCTTTCCTGTGTAGCGAAGCCTGAATTCGAAACTGTCAGGCATCAGTTCGCTTTCCGCGAAAAGGACATTGAAGATGGAGAACTTTTCGCCTCGCTCCCTGCTTTGCTCAAGCGACCTTGATATCGCGCAGTATATTGCGTTCAATGCGCTTGGAACGACAATGCGGTCCTGATTGACTTTCTTGTTGTGCGCGGCAAAAAGCGGAACAAGCGGGGCAAAGCAGCTTTCGATGAATCTGGCGTCTTCAAGATTGAAGCCCAGCCATAGGTCGGCGGACTCATTGTCCATTGGGGGGACAGTGAGAAGGCGCATTATGCCATCGTCCCAAGCGCGCATCGCGTAGAGTGGGCAGTAGCGTCTCAGGGCATTTCGAATGCAAGTGTATGCGGCGTCGCAAATCCGCTTGTAGCGCTCCAGGAACGGCGGAACTCGCTCATTGTCATGCCGAAGCTTTTGCGGAAAAGCGTCTTGAGATGTGCGGAGGATCGGAATCCGCAGAATGTCGGCAGATTGTTGACTGGAATTGCGGTCTTGCGTAGAAGATCTTTCGCGATCGCCAGTTTCTCGTTCTGCAGGTCCGACAGAATCGAGCGCCCCATAATGGCGCGATAGTTCTTCTCCAGCTGCCTCGGGGAGATCGCCAGGAACGACGCGATGTCCGTCACGCCGATGCCCGACGCGGCATGCTGCTTCATGAAGTGCCGTGCGCGGGAGACGCGCCGCATGACGCCGTTGGAGTCTTCAGTGGATATCCGCTCCACGATCCCGGCCGAGTCGAAGAGGAACCGCCTGCATTCGCCCTGCTCTTTGCCTTCGAGCGCGTTGAATATGAATTCAGCCGCCTGAAATCCGCCGGCCTCGTAGTTCAGCGCGATTGACGTCAGCGTCGGACTGCATCTGTCGCAGATGTACGTCTCGTTGTCGATCCCCATTATCTGCACGTGCCCCGGAACGGATATCCCGCCCATGTCGCAGGCGTCGATCACCTGCTTGGCGAGAATGTCGTATGCGGCGAGGATTGCGCAGGGCTTGTCGAGCTTCGCCAGCCACTTGGAAAGACGATTCTCGTAGGCAAGCCAGTCCCGGATTGCCGGGCATTTGAATACCTTTGCCGAGAATCCGCGCCTGGCCACCGAATCGCTGAAGGCATTGAACCTGGCGATGTCCCATGGCCGGGGCCGCAGATCCTCCACGTACGCGAAGTTGACGCATCCCTTGCCGAGAAAGAACTCCGCTGCGGTTCGGCCTATTGCGCCGTCGTCGGTGGTGAACATGGCGTGGGGCATGGCGAAGCCCCTGTACGGGTCGGTGTTTATGAATACAGCGGCCTTCCCTCCCACCGCGGCGAACTGCGCCGGCCTGCAGCGATGGCATCTGGAGTCGGTGATGATCGCGTCCGGACGCCATCCCGCATAGCGGTTCAGGTCGTCGAACGGCGGATCCCTGTTCGTGAACTGTATCTCGAACCTGTGGCAGACGGACACGTAGCGCAGGATGCCGTTCAGTATCTGCCGAGCGGCTTCGTGTTGCGTGTTGAGATGGACGAGCAGTTTGTACTTCATTGCAGTGGTATTATAGCATATGCAGCTCTCCTGTTCGCCAAATAGGACTGCGCATGACGCAATAGAGAACCGCTCGTTTGATATAATTTCGGCATGATAATTCCCTGTATCATAGCCTTTGCATGCATGGCGGCGACAGTGCCTGACGGTTGCGGCGTTGCGACGCAGCGCGTCGCGCTTACATCGCACGATGTGCGCTGGGGCAAGCCCACGCAGTATGCGTGGCTTGACGGTGGCAATCTTGTCGTGAATGTTCCGCACGGCGAAACGCCATCGTCCATTGTGGGTATTTCAGGCGTGGTTCCGATGCGAAAGATAGGTCCCGCCCAGGCCGTCAAGGCGACGATTCGCGCGAGGGGAACGGGGATTGCAAAGCCGGCTGTAAAATACCATGGGCTTAAGTTCCAATTCAGGGTTTTCGACCACATGACGGGGATGGCGCGGTATCCCAACACGGCTACTGTTAAACACGGAACGTTTCCGTGGCGTACCCTTGATGTTTTTGCCGTCTTGGGGGGACTGGAAAGCGACGGCGATGTTTCGCTGCACTTGGGACTGCAAGGCACGTCCGGGGAAGTCGAATTCGATTTGTCGTCACTCGTCTTGGAGCCAGTTGAGAATCTTTTCCCGAAACCGGAAGCCGCATGCAAGGCTTTGTATTCGCCAGATGTCGCCGACATGCCGCAGCTACGGGGCGTGATGCTGCCCGGCGGGCGGGACATGACGGAGGACGATTTCCGCGAAATGGCGCGCTGGGGCGTCCGGCTTGGACGCTGCCAGATGATCCGCAACTGGGGAGCGACGGGAACGGACCAGGACCTTGACGAATACGACTCCTGGATCAACGGCCGCCTTGACCATCTTGAGACCTTCGTGCTGCCGATGGCGCGCAAATACGGTATGAGGATCGTCGTGGACGTTCATGTTCCCCCTGGCGGACGCAATTCCGCAGGGGAGATGAACATGTTCTTCGACGCCCGCTTCCGCGACCGCTTCGTCGCGCTGTGGCGGAGGATCGCAACCCGCTTCAAGGGCAATACCGACGTGATATACGGCTACGATCTCATCAACGAACCGCAGCAGCTGCGCCCCGCGCCGTTCGACTACTGGAGCGTCCAGCGCGATGCCGCAGTGGCCGTGCGTGAAATTGATCCAGACACGCCGATAATCGTAGAGGCCAACAACATGGATTCCCCTCAGGCGTTTGCGTACATGATGCCTTTTTCGATCTCAAACGTCATCTATTCCGTCCATGTCTACGTTCCTAGCGACTACACGCACCAGAGCGTCCATGGAGGGGGCCCCCTGCCGTGGCCAAACCCGGACCGAGGCCACGACTCCAACTATCTGCGCCGGGCGCTGTCGAATGTCCGAGACTTCCAGAAGCGGCATGGCGCACGAATCTATGTCGGCGAGTTCTCGGCGGTGGCGTGGGCCGAAGGTGCCGACAGATATATTGCGGACTGCATTCCCATATTCGATGAGTACGGCTGGGACTGGACGTATCATTCCTTCAGGGGCTGGAGCGGATGGAGCGTGGAGCATGAGGGCGCCGACATCTCGCACATGACCCTGTCCGCCGACAATCCGCGCAAGCGCGCCCTGCTTGCCGGTCTTGGATCTTCCCGTAAACCCAAAGGAGACGAACATGAAAAGACTGATTGATGCGACGGCTCTCGCCGCCTTGCTTGCCGTTGCCGCGACGGCTTCTGCCGATACGCATACATGGACGCCGGGAGTCTCCGGCTTCTGGGACGACAGCGCCAAGTGGACGCCCAACGGCATCCCCGCCGTCGGCGACGAAGTGCAGTTCGGCGGCACATACAACGCCGATACGACCGTGACGGTCAGCAACACGGCCACGGTGGCCTTTCCCTCCGGCACGTCCCTTTCCGGCGGCGGGAAACTAATCCTTCAGGGATTGTCTCCGTCAGCGCGGACGCTGACCGTGAACAACACGGCGAGCGACCTTCAAATTACGGGCGGCCCTTTGGAATTTTCGGGTCTTACCGCCAACATCGCAGTTCCATACGCGTCCAACAAGCGGTTCTTCCTCACCGGCGGCGGCAGCGACGGCCCGACGCGGCTTATTCTTTCCGGCGACAGCGCTGTGACGCTCTCTGGCACGATGTTGCTCCTTTCGGGAGACAACAACACGCAGGGTTCGCGAGTTGAAATCAACGACACGGCGTCGCTCGCCATGTCCGGAGCGGAAATGCAGCCTGGGCGCGGCCAGAACACCTGGGGCGGCGTCGTCCAACGCGGTGGCGCGGTGAATGCCGGCGACGTCAAATTCGGCTACAACGCAAACTCCTTTGGCACTTGGGAGATGTTCGAGGGGACGAATACGTTTTCCGGGAATACCTGGCTCTCATACAACGGCGGCAATGCTGCAAATGCCGCCGGTGCGGCCAGCCTTTATGTTCATGGCGGACTGCTCTCGTTAGACGGGAATATGCATTTGGGCTACTGGGGACGCAGCGAGGCGTTCATCGATGGTGGCAAAGTCTCGTTCAACGGTCAGAAGCTGAACCTTGTGAACCGTGCCAGCGACTTGGCTGATTTGCCGTCAGTTCTTACAATCGCCAAAAATGCCGTTGTCACCGCCAAAAAAATATACCCATATGCCGAGTATTCCAGTTATAGCGGCCAGTCGCGCGCAATGGTGAACCTGAACGGCGGCGGACTCCTCTCGCTCGCCGACACATTCATGGTCAATGCCTCCGGCACCACGCGGGCCACGCTCTCCTTCAACGGCGGAACGCTGGAGCGTGTGACGGGATCGCCAGACTCCGATGCGAACAAGAATTTGCTCAAGGGCGTCGATGCCGTGGTCTATCCGGGCGGCGGCAAACTCAAAGCCAGAACATCGGATGGCGCGGTAAGCGGCATGACTCTCAACAACGCGAAGTTCCGCAAGGCTGGAGGATGGGGCGTCGCGTCCATCGCCGTTACAAGCGGAGGCTCCGGATATCTGTTGCCGCCGCTCGTCGATATCACCGGTGGCAGCGGTTCCAATGCGACGGCGGTAGCGCAGATAGACTACGACACCGGCGCTGTGACAAATATCATCGTCACCTGTCCAGGCGAGGGCTACGCTTCTGGCGACACTCTCGCCGTCTCCTTCGTGGTGCCGTCCAAGCCGAACGTGACGGCCGCGACCGCGACGGCGACGCTCGCCGAAAACACCGCCGGGACGCTGCGTATTGTTGATGGCAGCACAGTCTCTCTTGGCGCGACATTCCGCTACGATGGCGACTTTGCCATGGACACCGGAACGCAGGTTCCGATTACCGGCAACATCACGCTCGGCGGAACAAGCGCGTTCAAGGGTCTTGATGTCCGTGACAACGCTACGCTTGTCTTTGCCGGATCTGCCACGGCAAACGACGCAGACCTGAAGGGGCTTGGCACCATCGCCATCACGGAAAACGGCGCCCTTGCAGTCGCCGGATACGCTTCGTTCCGCGGAACGGTTGCCGTCGCCCGCACGTCCGCGACGCCGCTCATTACCGTTGGCGGCAACTGCTCGTTCGCGCCGGCGACGGGATCCTCGGCCGTCGCGACGCTCATCCCCGCCGAAGGTCTTCGCGCTGCCGAGCCGATTCCTGTGGTTGCTGTAAGCGGCAATGTGGTCGGAGAACTGACGCTTGATGCATCCGCAACCGACAAATGGCGTATTCGTACCAAGCTGGAAAATGGTGTCACTACTATTTATCTGTGCCCAAAGAAAGGTTTTGTCATAGTCGTTAGGTGAGTTGATGAATCTTTGCGCACTTTGTGAACTTCGCACGGGTTTTGTCGGCTGCGCGGGGCGGTTCTGGTAGAATCCTAGCATGAAGCAATTCTGGAAACTTTTCGCCATGGCAAGTGGGGTAGCATCTCCTGCGCTTTGTCCGTCTGTGTCGGCGGATTCCGCCGATGCGTGCGTGCCGCGCATCTTGTGCAATGACGCGGGCACTTGGACGTTTGACGGCAAGATGGCGCAATGTGGCGACGGGGTGTGGGAATTCCGCGTGTCCATGAAGTCGCCGACGCCTGCTGTGCCGCCGAAGTTTGGTGTCGAAATGACGCTGGCGCAGGACGCCATGCACCATGTCTGGACTTCCGCGCTGCGTTCGGACAGGGGGCTGGTGTCGGACTGGGAAGGTCTGCAGAAGTCGTCCGTCGCATATTCGCTTCCCGTGGCGTGCGCATACGACGATTCCGGGTGCAACCGCATGACGGTCGCGGCGTCCGAGGCAATGCGGGACGTTGCCTTCGGCGCGCGGCTTCGGGAGGAAGGTTGTCTCATAAAGATCGACTTCGTTTTCTTCGCCGTGAAGGAAGCTCCGAGAACCGCCTACGACGTCGCCATTCGCATGGATGCGCGGCGCGTGGCGTTTGGCGAGGCGGTGTCGGACGCTGCGGACTGGATTCGCCGCGAGAACGGCTTTTCGGCTCCGTCGGTGCCGGGCGCGGCGTTTGAGCTGGTCTATTCGACGTGGTATCAGTTCCACCAGGACGTCACGGCGGAGGAGGTGGAGGCGGAGGCGAAGATCGCCGCGTCGCTCGGGATAAAGACGATCATCGTCGACGACGGATGGCAGACGGACGACACGAGCAGGGGCTATGCGTACTGCGGCGACTGGGAGCCGTCAAAAATGCGATTCCCTGACATGGCCGCGCACGTCGCCCGCGTAAAGGCGATGGGGCTCAAGTACATGATGTGGTTCTCGGTTCCGTTTGTAGGCGAGAAGTCAAGGAACTTCGACCGGTTCAATGGCAAGTATCTATATCACGAAAAGAGGCTTGGCGCGAGTGTCCTCGACCCTCGATTCCCGGAAGTGAGGCGATTCCTCGCGGAGACCTACGAAAGGGCGCAGCGGGAGTGGGGACTGGACGGGTTCAAGCTCGACTTCATCGACAGCTTCCGCGTAGACGGCGGTGATCCCGCGATCGTGGAGAACTATGCGGGCCGCGACATCATGACCGTCCCCGAGGCTGTGAACGTGCTTCTCCGCGAAATCGTCGAGAGGCTTCGGGCGAACAACCCGGATGTGCTGATCGAGTTCAGGCAGAACTACATCGGGCCGGTCGTCACGCAGTATGGCAACATGTTCCGCGCTGCCGACTGCCCCGGCGACAGGCAGGCGAACCGCACGCGCATCGCCGACCTCCGCCTGACATCGGGAGGGGCGGCGGTCCATTCCGACATGATCGAGTGGAATCCGGCGGCAAGATTCGAGGACGTCGCGGCGACAATCCTCTCCGCGATGTTCGGCACGGTGCAGTACTCGATGATGCTGTCGGATCTGCCCGAAGAACATCTGCGCACCGTTCGGCACTGGATTTCGTTTTCGCGCGAACACGCGGACGTGCTGACGAGGGGACGGTTCCGCGGCATCGCGCCGGAAGCGGGGTATCCGATTCTTGTCGGCGAAAGTGATGCCGAGCGAATCGTCGGAGCGTATCGGCGCGGCGTGGTTGTCGAGATTCCGCCGGACGGCAAGGATACTTTCGTCCTCGACGGCACAGGCTTCGGAGGCGTTGTCGTCGACGTTGGCTGCGACTGCGTCGCCGACATCTACGACGCATTTGGGGTTCATGTCGGGACGGAGAACATGGCAAGGGGATTGCGTCGCCTCGCCGTTCCGGCATCGGGATATGCGAAGATACGCAAGAGACGTTAGTCTTCATTGACAATTGGGAGAAGGCCAATGAGGTTGGTGGGTGTATGTTGCTAGGACGGGGAGTATAAGTTCTGACGGCATAGGATGTATGTCGCGATATCGTGGGGCGTATGTCGCGAACAAAGTGGTTAGCGAGTTGGCTCATGGTAATTTACTTTAGGCCTCCTTTCTCATGACGAAGTCGAATGCCATGTCCGGATTCGCCTGCATCTTCTCCTTGAATGCCTGACAGTTGGACATGCCGCTTTTCGCGAAGAAGTAGAGTGCGAGGGTCCTCGCGAGCATCAGCGCACCCGTTATGTTCTCGTCGCATCGACGGGTGCGGATGTCCTCGCAGTAGGTTCCGTCCCTCCGCGCATGGTACTTCTCCACGCTCCATTCGCCGCGCACCCAGTCTGCGAAGAATCTCGCGTTGTGCCGTGCGTCGATGCGAACCGAAGAGGCATGATAGGACACTTCATTGCTCGTCGCGCCCTTGAGCTTTCCCGCCAGGTGCTCGGTCTTTCGCCATGTCCTGACGAGCGTGTGTGCGCCGAACAGTCCGAGCTGGACGGGGTCGTCGAGCGTGTAGATTCGGGTGACGCGCGTTTCGATCCGGCTTCGGTTCGGCTCTACTTTAAATGGTGGCGGAACTGATGACGCTCGGTGACATGCGGATGTTTTTCAATCGGGCAGGAAGAATCGTCTTTTCGCGTTTCAAGTTCTGATTTTGCCGAGGCGAAAGGTTTTTACCGTCATGCCTAGTTCGCGTTTGAACTGGCGCATGAGTTGCGCGTCGCTTCCATAATCGAATCGTTCGGCGATTTCAGCGATGGTGGCGTTGCTGGTCTTGATCTCGTTGCAGACGGCCGCGAGACGTTCCGATGTGATGGTCCTGCCGACAGAGACGTCGAGCAGCTCCCGGAAACGCAAGTCGAGAAGGGGACGCGATACGCCGAGATGCTCTGCGACGTCGGCGGGGCCGATGGCGTGGCGACAGTTCTTGCGGATATAGGCCAGAGCCTTTTGGACGAGCTGTCCGGCATAGGAGTCTGCGAGCGTCGAACCGCGATGCGTGAGCGACTTGACCGGCAGCTGCAGAACGTGCACCTGTCGGCATTCGCGCTTCATAAGCGAAGAAAGGCAGGCGCCTGCCGCATACCCGGAGCGCTCCTGGTCGGGCCGGATGCTGGACAGCGTCGGCCGGCAGTTCTCGCACAGCATCGTATCGTCGTCAACCGAGAGAAGGGAGATGTCGTGCGGAATCGCGAGGCCGGTCGCAAAGCAGGCCTCGATGACCGTGAGTGCGCGGTCATCGTATGCGGCCAGGATGCCGGCCGGTTTCTGCAGCGATTTCAGCCAGACGCAGAGTTCGGCGAAATCGTTGGACTTGGGAACCCTTGGCATGAAGATCTTGCATTCGTGGCAATGGGCCTCAAGCGAGGCTTTGAAGGCGCTTCCCCGTTTCTGGCTCCAGCTTCTGTCCAGAACGTCAGGGACGTAGCCGAAGCAGCGGCAGCGCCCCTGCGTCAGAAAGCACTTGGTGGCGGCTTCGCCGATGGAGTCGGGGTCGGTTCGGATGATGGCGAGATTGACCTGTCTTTTAGCAATCGCCGGATTGCTCCCCGGATCGATGAGCACTACGGGAATGTCAAGGGCAAGCAGCCGCGCAAGCGCCTCGCGAGCGCCTTCGACATGTTGTGGCTGCGCATAGATGACACCGTCGATGTCCCACGCGGGAAATTTCGCGACGTCGTGGACGAGGCATTCCGAGACGCTGCGCTTGATTCGGAGATCCCATTGCACTCTGCGCGAGCGAAGGTAGCGCAGAAGGCCCTCGATGTGCCGTTGCCCTGCAGGGTAGGCCAGATCGATAGCCACAACCACGCGCTTGTTGCGTCTTTGCTTCATTGCGGGTGATTATACCATAATTCACATTCGCAGTGGCGTGTTATTTGAAATGTCATAAAATCTTATTTGATATGTTCTATGCTTGGAAGGGTGGATTTGATATGATATGCGTCGAGGAAACTCAGAAAGGAGAATTCATGATGAACCTGAAAGGATTGCTGGCTTTGTCCCTGAGCGTGACGGTTGCGTCGCAGGCGTACGCTGCGGAAAGCATACAGGCCGTCTTCTACCGCGACGTCAATCGTCTGGCGGTGTCGCTTTCTGGCATTGCGGAGACTCGGTCGCTTTGGGTCGCGATGGATGCAGAGGACAAGGGCGAGACTGTGGCGGACTGGTCCCATTGGTGCCATGCGGCGGACGTTGCGGCGGGGACGACGGATTTTGAAGTTGTCCTGCCCGGCACGGCGGCGGTCAGGAACGGCAAGATGCTGCGGTGCGCATTGCTGCCGCTGAATGCGCTGCCGGGAGCCGAGCGGCTGAGTTCGGTCTCGCCTTCCAGTGCCCTCGTTCCGACGGGCTTCCGCCCGACGGGACGCTCGCGCGTCGAGCTGGACGTGCAGCTTGGTTCGGGTGCGCAGGCGCTCTTCTGCTCGCGATACGACGGGGGAGTGAACAAGGATTTCTTCTCTGTCATGCACAATGTGCAGGCCGGAACGCTGCGCTATGACTACGGCACGATGCCGGGCGGCTACAACTCGTATGGGCCGGTTTCCGATTACACGCGTTATGTCATTGCAATGGGGGCGCCCGGGCTTTATACGACGACGACGGACGGCACGGTAAACGTGCTTTACAGCGGAACGCCGATCGACTTCACTGCCGGGAGCGATCTCTATCTGTTCGGTACGCATAGCAACGGATCGAATCCCGGAGCGCCTTTCAACGGCGTGTTCTACGGACTTAAGGCGTGGTCTGACGATGCAGATCCGGACAGTCTTGCGCTGGAGCTCGTTCCCGCGCGGAAGAACGGAGTCGTTGGCCTTTTTGATTCTCGGGGAGGCGACTTCCAGACGCCGTCGAACGACGGCTCGTTGACGGCGGGCGAGAAGACGGCTGACGCGGGAGCTCCGCTCGCCTGGTCCGCTGCAACGGGCATGGAAAACATTCTGGCGGTTACCGCATGCGATGAGGGAGCGAAGAGTCTGGACATCCGGGCCGACAAGGTGTTTGCGCCTGGTTCGCTGTGGGTCGCCTGCGGAACGGCGGACGCGGGCGATAGTATTGCCGACTGGCCGCATTTTGCGTGCGTCGGGGAACTCAAAGTGGGCGAGACGTTCAAGCAGGTCCGATTGCCGAAGGTCTGGAGCGACGAGGTGAGGTGCGTTCGGGTGTTCCTCCTTGCGCCTGATGCCCTGCCAGATGCAACGCGGCTTGCGTCGGTTTCGCCCAGGAGCGCCCTGCTGAAGACGAGCTTCCGTCCGACGGGGCAGTCCCGCGTCGAGCTTGACGTGCAGCTTGGCTCGGGTGCGCAGGCTCTCTTCTGCTCGCGATTCGACGGGGGAAACAGGGACTTCTTTTCGGTCATGCATGATGTGGAGACTGGAAAGCTGCGCTATGACTACGGCACCAGACCAGGCGGCTACAACTCGTACGGAACGGTCGCAGCCTCGACGCGCTATGTCATCGCGATGGGTGCGGCCGGGCTTTATACGACGAAGACAGACGGCACGGTAAGTGAACTTTACAGGGGAGCGCCGATTGATTTCACTGCCGGGAGCGATCTCTATCTGTTCGGCACGCATAGCAACGGAGCGAATCCCGGCGCTCCTTTCAATGGCGTTTTTTACGGGTTCAAGGCGTGGGACGTCGATACTCGGGACCCGGACTGCCTTGCACTGGACCTCGTCCCGGCCAGGAAAGGATCGGTCGTTGGACTGTATGACCGCAGGAGCGGCGACTTCCTGACGCAGAGTACCGGTACGCTTGAGGCGGGCGCTGAGCTGTCTGGGCCGGACAGCGTGCTGGCGGTCTCCTGCGCCTACGAGCATGCGCCGTGCACGGTTGCTGTCGTCTCGCATAGCAATCGCCGTCTGACCGTGGCGCTTTCGGGTGTCGAGACTGACAGCGAACTGTGGATCGGCGCTGATGTCCAGGACCGTGCGGACGACGTGCTCGGATGGAACGAGTATGTGAAGGCGGCGGACATCGTTCGTGGGCAGACGGCGGCGACTGTCTCCCTGCCGGAAGCATGGCGCAAGCGGAACCTGAGGATTCGCTGCATTCTCTATTCGAAGGAGGCGTCGCCCGGTTACGAGCGGTATTACGCAGTCAGGCCGTGGAGTGCCTCTGCCAATACGAAGGTCGTCCCCACTGGAAAGACATCTGTCGAAATCGCAGCCCGCTATGATGCGAATCCGGCGGTGGGCGAGGGACTGTTCTGCGCCCGAGGCGCAGAGTCAACGGATCCGTTTGCGCTGATGTATCTGACTGGGTATGGCCTTCGCTTTGACTACAAGAGGGCAAACCCCGTCGACGCGTTCCAGACGCTCCCCTTGGGGATGCGGCAGGTTCTGCGCGTCGATGCCGCAGGGCTGACGCTCGACGACGCGGCCAGTCCGCAGCTGCCCAACACGACGGGCGAGCAGACGTTTACGGCCGGCGGCGAACTTTACTTGCTGTCGATGCATGCGGGCGGTGAAAGCATTGGTTCTCACATGACAGGCATGTTCTGCGGCAGCCGTGCGTGGAGCGACTACCAGAACAGGACCGCAGAGACGCTGCTTTTTGACATCGTGCCGTGCCGGCGGAACGGTGTCGTCGCGCTGGTCAATGTCAAGACGCATGAGGTGGTGCCGCATGCGGGAATGCTCGCCGCGGGCGAGATGGAGTTCATGGGCACAGGCGTCATAGCCCAGTCCGCGACGGTGGACAAGCCCGTGCCGGGACTTGTGATCTTCTTCAGGTGACGGACTAGTTTAGGAAAGGAAAGGTGGTGCTGACGGTCTGACATGAAAAGCCGCAGAACAGCCATCGTGACGATGTTCGCGCTCTACGGGCTGGTGGCGTTCGTCACCACGCTCGCGGCTCCGCTTGCGACGGTATGGAAGACGCAGCCGGAGATCGCCGGTTCAAACGCCCTTGCGATGCTCGGCAATTTGATGAACTATCTCGCCTATCTTGTCATGGGCATTCCCTCAGGCGCACTTCTGCATCGGCTCGGCTACAAGAAGACTGCGATTCTCGGATGCGTGACGGGCGGTGCAGGCATCGCGATCCAATGGCTCTCAGGCGCCGAACATGGAGGCTTTCTCGTATATCTGCTCGGAGCGTTCACGAGCGGAGTCGCGCTGTGCCTCCTGAATGTCGTCATAAATCCCATGCTCAACACGCTTGGCGGCGGCGGATCAGGCGGCAACCAGCTCAATTTGATTGGCGGCACGTTCAATTCCCTTTGCGGCGCGTTGACGCCGCTTCTTGTCGGTGCGCTCGTCGGCACGGTGACGCAGAAGACATCGCTGGCCGACGTCTATCCTGTCCTCTATGTGGCGATGGCCGTGTTTTTCACCGCCGCCGCGGTGCTTGTGTTTTTGCCCATAGATGCCGTCACCGAGCCAAGGACTCGCTCAACTCGGCATCCGCTTTCGTGGCCGCACTTCCGATGGGGACTCGTAGGCATTTTTCTTTTCATGGGCACCTCCATCGGCATCGCGGGAACGCTGAACCTGTGGCTTGTCTCGATGGGGTATTCGGCGGCGACAGGTGGATTCTTCTTCAGCGCGTATGTGATGCTGATGCTTGTCGGCCGGTTGGCAGCAGGCACGTTCGCCCACAAGATTCCGGTGCGGACGCTGCTGGCGGTCGCAAGCGCGCTCGCTCTTCTGCTGATTGTCACGGGCATGTGCGTGACGGACATCCGCCTTGCCGTGCCTGTGTTCACCGGGACGTCGATTGTCCGCGAAGTCGTGCCGTTGACGGCGCCATTGTTCGTCATTTGCGGTCTTTGCACGTCTGTCATGTGGGCAGGCATATTCAATCTTTCGGTCGAAGGCCTCGGCGATGCGACTGCCTCCGCCAGCGGATGGTTCATGACTATGGTTGTCGGCGGCGGACTCATCCCGCTCCTCCAGAATTTCATAGCCGACAAGACCGGCTTCCTTGTCTCTTACGTCGTGCCGAGCGGCGTATTCGCCTATTTGATCCTCTATTCACTCAAACTTTCGAAGCGATGAAGAAGCGACTAAAGACATTGTTCTACGGCATGAGCCACGAGCATGCACCGGGCAAGATCGCAACGCTGCGCAAGCTGACGGACGATTTTGAGGTCGTCGCAATAGCCGACGACACGGCGCGTCATTCGCCTTCGTTCCATAATATGAAGTTTGATGCGTCCGGCTATCGGATAGTGTCCGAGTCCGAAGCGCTGCAGATTTCTGACATAGATGTCGTATTCGTTGAGACCGCCAATTGCGACCTGATGGAGATTGCCGGCGTCTATGCCGAACGCGGAATCGCCATGCACTGCGACAAGCCGTGCGGCGAGGCGATGGAGCCATACCGCTCCATCGTGGAGAAGTGCCGTGCGAAGAATGTTCCGTTCCAGATCGGCTACATGTACCGCGGCAATCCGGCTTTGAAATGGATATGGAAGTTTGTCGCCGAAGGCGGACTTGGCGACGTGCGCTTCATCGAGGCCGACATGAACCACGACTATCAGGCGGACGGATACGAAGAATACCTTTCGACGTTCAAGGCAGGAATCCTCTACAACCTCGGCTGCCATCTCGTCGACACCATTCTTCCGATGGTGCGCGGCGGATTTGTAGCGGCGAACCCAGCTTTAGGCGTAACCAGCGGCTCATCCACTCTTCGTTTTGAAGGGACGGATGCCCTTATCCGCACGAGCGCGAACATGCCGGGCGGCGTCCTCTGCCGACGGCTCCGTGTCGATGGTACGAAGGGAACGATCGACCTGTGTCCGATAGAGCGTTTCGACGGCAAGAGTCTGACGGTAAAACTGTCGGCGGATGAAACAGTCAAGAACATGGACTTTGGTGTGCAGACGGACAGATACGCCGACCAGTTGCTCGACCTTGCGGCAATTGTGCGCGGCGAAAAGCCAAATGATCAGGACTACAACAGGGATATGAAGACGCATGAGATAACACTGAAAGCATGCGGGATATAAATTCTACACGTTCTACATGTTCTACACGGTTAAATATCCTCAAAATGAAGAATTGCAACATACTATTCACGAAGAAAGATACTGCGGAGCTTGTGGAAAAGCCCTTGCCGGAAGTCGGCGCGGGGCAGGTGCGCGTCAAGCTTGTGCGCTCCACTGTTTCATCGGGAACGGAGCGAGCCAATGTCACGGGCTGCAATGTTGTGTCCATCTGGGCCCCTTCGGATGCCCCGGTCGTCTGGCCGCGACAGAGCGGATATAGTTCGTCCGGCGTCGTTGACGCCGTTGGCGCGGACGTCTCGTCGGTCGCCGTTGGTGACCGCGTGTCGGTCAGCTGGTCCAAGCATGCCCGATTCGTCGTCGTTCCTGAGCATCAAGTCTGCAGGTTGCCCGAGGCCGTCTCGTTCGAGGTTGGGGCACTTGCGCACATTGCGACGTTCCCGATGGCGGCGATTCGCAAGTGCCGTCTGGAGCTTGGGGAGTCTGCGCTTGTCATGGGACAGGGCATCCTTGGACAGATCGCGGTGATGCTTCTAAAGTGCGCGGGCGCGACGCCTGTTATCGCGGCCGATCCGATTGCCGAGAAGCGCGAACAGGCGCTGAAGATCGGGGCGGACCTTGCACTTGACCCGACTGCGCCAGATTTCCGAAAGAAGGTTCTTGCCGCGTGTCCGCTTGCCGACAGCGGAATCTACACGGGCGAGAGCGCCTGCGGCGTGAAGGTCGCCATAGAGGTGACAGGTGTTGGTACGGGACTCAATTCTGTTCTTGACGTGATGGCGCCGATGGGGCGCGTCGCGCTCTTGGGCTGCACACGCAACTCTGATTTTACGGTCGACTATTACCACAAAGTTCACGGACGTGGCGTGACGCTCATAGGTGCCCATACCTGGGCGCGGCCGTCGGCCGAATCGTCGCCTGGACGCTTCACTCATCGCGACGACGTGCGGACATTCCTGAACCTGCTTGCGCTCGGGCGCTTGTCCGTTGATGGCTATGTTGCCGATGTGCGTAATCCCGCCGACTGCGGCGCGGTTTACTCCCGTCTTGCCGAAGGAGGGGTGTTTCCTGTCACCCAATTCGACTGGTCGGAGGTTCCATGAGGATCGTGTTCCTTGCCGTTGCCTTGTTTCTGCTCGGCTTGGGAAACAAGGTCCTTGCCGAGATTGACCCAGTCGGATTTGTCCGCAGTGCGCTAGCGCACGGCGAGCGGAATGTCGTCGTTCCAAAAGGCGTGTACCGCGTCGGGCCGGACGGGGCAGATCCCGTGGTTTACTTCCGGCTGGCGGGACTTTCGGGTGTGACGGTTGATTTTTCGGGCAGCGATTTGATCGGCCTCGTGCGGACTCGCTTCTTCGATCTTTCCGGCTGTACGAACGTGACGATCCGCAATGTCTCGCTTGATTTCGACGAACTGTCGTTCACGCAGGCGGTCATCGAACGAGTGGACGCAGAGTGCAACTGGGATGTTCGCGTGATCGACGGCTATCCGTGCCCTGGTGCCGTCAAGGGACGGCACGGGCTCGACAGCCATGACGATTTCTGGCCGATACAGGCCTATGACGGGAAGACGCTCGAGCTCAAGAATCCCATGCGCTATCAGGGCGGCATCTCAATCGAGCGGACAGGCGAACGCACTTATCGCATTGTCGGTGGTGTTGACCGGCGTGGCGACGTCGGTGACATTGCAGTGTGGAGCGTGCAGGAGGCCAGCCTGCCGACGCTGAGCGAGAACGTGAACGCCTTCCGCTGCAAGGATCTCGTATTCGAGAACGTCACTCAGTACGCGACGCCGCACGGTCGGGCGTTCATCGACTGGGAGAGCGCGAATACGACATATCGGAACTGTCGTGTCGTGCGTCGTCCGCCGGAGACGGATTCCGTGAAGCGGGGTCTCAAACGTCTGCGGAGCGGAAACCACGACGCATTCATTTCAAAGAACGCCTATGTCGGGCCGAAGCTGATCGGGTGCGAGGCCGAGTATCACTGCGATGACTGTGTCAACATTTCCGGCGCCTATCAGGTGGTCTATTCGAGTCACGGCGACGAGGTGCGCGTCTTCGTGCATGGGACATGGGATTTGCAGCTTGATGTCGGGGATAGTTGCCAGGTGCTGACGCCTGACGGCCAAACGCCCCCAAACGTCAGGGTCCTTGCGGTCCTGCCGGGATCGTCCGTGACTGTCGAGGAGAGCCGTTATTTGGCTTCGATTGGCCTTTGGCCGGGTATCGCGCAGGGTATGCGCAAGAGCTACGTGCTGAAACTCGACCGCGACGCCGACTTCCCGCGTGGAACGCTTCTGGCGTCCGAGGGGCGTATGGGCAACGGCTTTCTCATCCGCGACTGCCGCTTCGGTTCGACGCGGGGACGCGGTCTTTTGCTGAAGGCGTCGGACGGCTGCGTCGAGAACTGCCGTGTGATGAAGCCCGTTTGCCTGACGACGGAATACGAGTGGCTGTCTGCCGGCATTGCCCGCAATGTCATTTTACGCGGCAATGTGTTCGAATCGGGACTGGAGAAGGGCGGGACGGCGGCGAAGGGGATCCGTCTGTCAAATGATGTGAATACAGGAATTGTGGTGGAACAAGGGAATGCGCGGTGATGGACAGAACGGTCTTCAATTCAAACCTTGATTAGGTTTTTGTTCATCGCGATGGCGACGGCTTCGGTGCGGTTTGCAGCTCCGAGTTTGTGCAGGATGTTCGCGACGTATTCCTTGACAACGTCATTGCTGAGGTTGAGCAGAAGGGCGATGTCGTGATTGGTAAGGCCTTTCGCGAGTGCTGTGAGTATCTCCTCTTGGCGAGGTGAGAGGCGCGGGACGGTTGGGTTTTCGGCAAGTATGCGACTGATCTCGGACGAGATGGAGCGTTTGCCATCGCCGACGGCGCGAATGGCCGCCAGGATGTCGGCGTGGTCGGCGCTTTTGAGAATGGCGCCGCAGGCTCCCGCTTCCAGTGCGTAGGCAATGCCGTCGGCCGTGCCGAAGGACGTGAGTATGAGGATGCGGGAAGATGGCGAGACCTTGAGGATTTCCGCAGTTGTCTTGACGCCGTCCATGCCGGGCATGACGAGGTCCATTATCACGATGTGCGGGCGAAGGCTTTCCGCCAGGCGCACTGCGGAATCACCGTCGGCCGCGTCGCCGACGCATTTCAGGTCGCCGCAGTTCTCGATCAGGGATTTCAGGCCCATGCGCAGAATCGCATGGTCGTCGACAATGAGGACGGTTTTCATGACTTGAACTCCGGTGGTTCTCTGGCTGGGATCGTGAAGGCGGCGCGTGTGCCGTGTCCGGGTGAACTCTCGATTGTGAACGATCCGCCGAGGCGGTTAATCCGTTCCCGGATGCCCTGGAGCCCGAAATGCCCGTCGTCGACACCGGGAGCCAGCGCAAGGTCGAAGCCGCATCCGTTGTCGGAGACCGAGCAGAGTACGACGCCGTCGTTCATCGTGCCGGCAATCTTGATGGAGTCGGCTTTGCCGTGCACGAGTGCGTTGACGACAAGCTCGCGAATCGCGCAGAGCAAGGTGTGTGCGGAGTTTTCGGAGAGACTGCTGCGCGAGACGCTGAAGCGAACCTTGAGCCGCGATTCGTCGATGACCGGGACGAGTGTCTTGAGTACGGCTTCTCGTACGTCTGTTTCGTCAAATGTCCGGCTGCGCAGGTCCCACAGGCAGTTTCGCAGTTCGGCGCGTGCGGACTTGAGGGCGCGGGAGGCGCGCTGAATATGTATGGATTCGCCGGCGGCGGCAAGCTCCAGCGAGACCCCTGCGAGGCTCTGGGAAAGCGTGTCGTGCAATTCGACGGCGAGACGCGTCCGCTCCTCGACCTTGAGCCGGTTCGCCTCGTTGTCGAACTGTTCGCGCTTGAGTTCGAGTTCTTTCTCACGTGCGAACGTCTGTAGCCGCATAGTCCGCAGTATGAATAGGACAATCAGCACCGCGAGTGCCGCGACCAGCATCCAGAACTTCTGCGGCGTCCACCAGGACGGCTTCGCAATGAGAAAGACATCACTTGTCTCGCAGGGCAGCAGTACGATGCCGTGAATGTGTGGAAGGTCGGAGTCCGCTGCGTGCGATCCGACCTCGATCAGGCATATGCCGGTCACGGCGACGTGCGAGCCGGGTTGGAGGATGTCCTTTAGGGCGGGGCGGCCGCTGATGTCTACGGGGATGAGATGTCCGGCATCCTCCAGGTAGAACAGCGTTCCGTCGCTCGAATGGGAGGAAGCGTGGACAATGCCCGAGAGGGTCAGTCGCCTTCCGTAAAGGTCGGTGCGAAGACGTGTTTCGTCTGAGCTGTTCTTCAGGAGATCGGAACCGGATAGCGAAACGGTCGGCTCTTCGGCGATGCCCAAGTCTGGCGATGGACGCCAAAGGGCGTCGACAAGGTTTATCCGGAAGCCGTCGGACTCGGCGGTTCCGACGATTTCGACCGAATCTCCGCGTTTGGGAAGCGGCGACTTCGGGCGCAACCGACTCCGCAGGTATTCGCCGTTGCGCGTACGGATAATTAGGTTGTCCTGACGCCAGACTGCCAGGACACGTCCAGATTGCGTACGGCGGTGCAGGCGGGCGGCGTCGCCGAGTGAGAGCTCGGAAAGCGATCCAAGCGGCGGAGCATAGAACGGATCCTTGGGCAGGGCCTCTCGCGAGGCCTTAACGATGGGCACCGAAGCCTCGGCGGCGAGAACGGCTGTCAGACATCCCAGCATAGATAGAAGCAGCTTCCTCATTGACGGGTTAATTATACCATATCATGCGGTTTTTCGGTCTCCCCCCGTTTGAGGGGATTGCGAAAGCAGGATAGAAAGGGTAAAATCTATCGCATGAGAACTTGTTACAAGACGTACGTTTTAGTTGTTTGTTCGGTCGCGGCGAGCTTGACCTCGGTTGCGGTTCCCTGTTTGCAGCCGCCGCATCGGGGCGAAACGTCTCTGGGCGGCGTCGCTGGTGATTCGATGACGCGTTGTCTGGAGTCGCGCGCATATTCACCCTGGGCTCAGGGACCTATGTATGTGGAGAGCGCGGATGCCTTTCGGACCGGCTGGGACGACAGCAACCACGGCTGGCAGAACGAGTATTGGGGCAAGACGATGCTCTGCTTTTCGGGAGCCTGCGGCTATACGCGCGATCCGGGTCTGACTGCATGGACGCTGAGCCGCGTTCACAAGTTTCTGAACGACTATCAGAAGCCCAACGGTTACATCTGCACGTATTCCGACGAGGACTGTCTGAGCGAGGGATTCAGCGTCTGGGGGCGCAAGTACACGCTTTGGGCGCTCATCGACATTTATCGCACGACGGGCGACGCCGCGTGTCTGACGGCGGCGGAAAAGCTTTTCGACCACCTTGACGCGCAGCTCAAGCGCACGGGCAAGCGGATTTGGGAGACCGGCGTCTGGCACGGAGTGTCCTCCATGAGCATCCTGAAACCGGTATTGGAACTTTACTCCGAAACGAAGAATGCCAAGTTCCTTAGATTCGCGGAGGAGATCATCGCGGCCTTGTGGGATCCCGCGCTCAAGGAGGGTGCGCTTCTTGCCAATGCGAAACGAAGCGAAAACATCTGCACTTGGTTTCCCAAGGCGGCCTACTGGGCGAAGGCCTATGAAATCATGAGCTGCCTCGAAGGGGTGGTGTATCATTATCGCCTGACGGGAGACAGGCGGTCCCTGGAGGGCGCACAGGCCTTTTATGCGCATCTGGAGAAAGAGGAAATCAACCCGATGCGTTCGGCAGGTTTCTTCGACCATTTCCTGAACGCCGCCGACCAATTGAACGGGATGACCGAACTGTGCGACGTCACGCATTGGATTCGACTGAACCGCGAACTCTTTCTGGCGACAGGAGAGGCCAAGTACGGCGACCGAATCGAAGAGGCCTTCTACAACGCCTTTCTGGCGGGCGTTTCGCGTGACGGACGCTGGGGCGCGCACATCGTGCGCTCGCACGGCACCCGCCACCTCTGGGCGCCGCCGCAGACAGGGATGTTCCATCACCAGTGCTGCCCTGACAACATGATGCGGACGTATTTTGACATGGCTGAATCTGTCGCGGCGGAGGAGAACGGTACGCTCAGTGTCCTGCTCTACGGTGATGCGCATGCGCGCGTCGGCGATTCCTCTGTCGCAATCTCAGGCGGTTATCCGTATGCCGACTCGCCTGTCGTCGTGCGGATAAGGCGTGAGAAGGAAGGAGTGGTCAGGTTCCGCGTGCCCGCCTGGTGCCGCACGTTCAAGGTCGGCGGCGAAGACGTGCCGGTGCGCGACGGATGGTATGTGGCGCAGGCGCCGTCCGGCGAATCGGCGTGGTCGCTGTCGTTCGACTTTTCGCCGCGCGTGATCGCTGCGCAGAGAAGGTGGGGCAGGCCGCTTCCTCCGTCGCCGCAGCCGCACAGTCTCGAAATCGGCGGCTACACCGTCCATTTCATGGAGTGGTACACGCCTGAGATGGCGGGGCTTTCGCGGATAGAACCGGCGGTGACTGTGATGCGCGGGCCGCTTGTGCTCGCGAAGGGCCGGGTGGCGGGAACGACTCGCGGCGAAACGCTTTCGACTTTCGCATACGAGAACGGCGGCGAAGGCTGGAATGCAACGCTCGAACCGGCCTCTCTTGCGGCGTCTTGCGCGGGTGCGGCGCGGGTTTGGCTGTTGACGCTTTCTCGTGGCATAGAGAAGAAAACCTTCCCGGTTTCCGACTTCGCCTCTGTCTCGAATCTTGACGACCCCGACAACTGGTTTTCGCTCTGGTTCTGAAACAATGGTCTTTCCAGTAAACCAACAAAACAAAAGAAAGGAAAACCCAAGATGAAAAAACCGCTGACGATTCTGTTGGTGTCGTTGTGCATCACATCCGCGCATATGCTGTTCGCCGCTTTACCCGCTTGCGTCGGCAGTAAAACGGTCGAGCTTTGGCCGATCGAATGGAATTCTTCGATAGGGCGGGCAAACACCCGCGCGATGGTTGATCCCGGCAACGACCTGACCGTCCCGGTCATCTCGTCCATCGAGACGGGGATTGGTACGCCGACCGGGAACAGCTCCGCCCTGTTCTTGACGCCGAGTGCCTACAACTGCCTTTACAACGAATCTACGGCGCGTTATCTGACGCCGACCAATGATTTCACGTTGGAGGGATGGATCAATCTGAAGAGCCTGCCGGCGGCCGGTACCTTCTTTGTCATCGCCTCTGCTCCGAACCTTGGTGATGGGCGGTGGCTGTTTACTCTTCGGGTGAATGGCGCCAATTACGAATGGCAATTGTACAGCCAGTGCAAATACGGGACGGCATCGCCGATGGGCGACAGGGTTCTGAAGACGCTCTCGGCTTCGCAGATGAGTGCGTACCTCAACAAATGGACGCACTGGGCGCTGACATACACGCATGGGGACGGTGCAACGCAAGGTGCCGCCTGGCATGCGTATGTTGACTATGAGGAGCAGGGGAATGGCATTTCCTTTGATGCGACGATGACGTCCGCGAACGCGCCGTTTACTGAGGATTTCCGTTTCACGCTCGCCGGGCGTCCGAATGCGTCCAACACGCCGGACGGTTCCGTTGACTATGTGCGGCTGACGCGGGGGGTGCTGGATGTTTCCGAGTTCATGACCAAGGGGGCGGAGGCCCCGGATGAAGGGGTGATCGCCCACTGGCCCCTGACCGGCGCTGCGAGCGGGAAAGTCAATGTCGAATCAAAGGTCGGCGACAAGGCGCTTTCGGGTGCGATTCCCCAGTCGGCGTGTGCGGTGAGACCTTCTTCCGATCAGGCCTTTTCCGGAAACCTGCAGGGGGCGCTTTCGGCGAACAATTGCGGCAGCTGGCGAATGACGGCTCCGAATGCCCAGATGAAAGCAGCGAATCTCGGCAGGGATCTGGAACTGACCAAACCTTTTACCGTCGAAGGGTGGATCAACATGAAGTTCGCCGGCGCACCGTTGGCACAGTATGTTTTCTACACACGCGACAACGGCGCCCAATGGAATTTCCAGCTTGCCCAACGCATGGTTGGTGGCGTGGCCAGATGGCAATTTGAGGTGTTCGCGCAGACGACAGGCGGTTCACCCTTGCAGCCCGGAGGCAGCTACGCCGCCTATCCGATCTCTGGCGATGTCTCTTCATGGAAGGGCTGGAAGCACATTGCCCTTACGTACGATCCTGCCGGGGCGACTGACTACGGTGTGTGGCGGTTCTATGCGGACGGCGTCCTGCAGGGAGGCATGACCAATGCCTTGGCGACGAGCGGACTGAACACTGGTTGCGTGAATTTCTATCTTGGCGGACGAAAAGACAAGACGGACTGGTATTTCAATGGTGACATGGACTGCTTCCGTGTCTGCAAGGCCGTTCTTACGCCGGAGAAGTTCTTGAATGGCTCTTCGCCGTCATCCGCTGAAGACGTGGCGGCCTTTTGGCCTCTGGATGTTGACGCAACCGGCGCCTATCTGGACGGCGGGGATCAGCAGGGCGCATATCCGCTCGTTGTCTCCACCACCTACAGCGGCAAGATCGTGACGCCGGTTGAGATGGACGGAACGAATGTGACGCGGTTTTATACGAGCGGCAACACGCAAGCGTACTTGGCCCTGGCCGACGAGAACATCATGAAGACCTTCGTGTCCTCCAAGGGTTATACACTGGAGACCTATTTGCGCCGCGATGAGGGTGTCTCCAATTGGGAACTCGTATTCGGCGTTGCGAATGCGGCGTGGAATGGAATGGCGCTTAATCTGTCCTATCGCACCAATGGCTTTGTTCTCTATTACAGTCGATTTGGAGATCAGGCGGTGATCGCCGACGCTCCATTTGATGCCAATGTCAAGTTGGACGCAGGCCGATGGTATCATCTCGCGCTTGTGGTTGATCGGAATCAAGAAAGTGGCAGGATATGGTTCGATCTTTACCTGGACGGAACGAAGGTGGGGAATACACTGAAGACTACGGACATCGTTCTTAACGGTCCTGCTGCGCTTCTGGTGGGTGGACGTTCCTGGGCTGCGAACAGCTTCAAGGGCGAGATCCGGGATCTTCGCCTGACGGGACGCGCACTGACCGAGCCGGAGTTCCTCTACCACGGGGCAAACGAGACGAAATCGGCGTCGTTCTGGACGATTGACACAGAGCAGAACGGCTCGTTGAACCTTGGGAACCACATTGACGCAAACCATCCGCTGAAGACAACGGGAAGCGTTGTTGGGGATCGGGGTGCCCGTCCTTGCGTCCCGAATCCGGACACGACGCCTGGTTACATTGGCGATCCGTCGTACAACTGCGGTAGCGCGGCGGTTGTTGCCGGTTCTCTTGTTGCCGGGAATTGCGGCGGTCCAGTCAGCGGCGAAAGGAGCTTTACGGTCGAGGGGTGGGTCAAATGGCGTAACGAGGGGACTGGGACCCAGGAAAGTATCTGCGGAACCCTGACTCAGCAGACGCCTGCCGGCTGGAAGCTTGTCATCGACAGGTCCGGGGCCAAGCCTGTTCTGAAGATTGTCGCCGGGCTGTACGGGGCCAATTTTGCTGTTGACAGCGCGTTCGGCGACATCGACCTGTTGCAGTGGAAGGACGCCTGGCGGCACGTGGCACTTGCCTACGATCCTTTTGAGGGGAAGGGTGTCTGGCGGCTCTTCGTGGACGGCGCATTGGTCGGATCGGTCGAGAACGTGACATCGCTCTACGGGCAGCCGTTTGGTCCGGAGGACTTCGTCTTGGGCGAGAATTTCGTCGGAAGCCTTGACATGTGGCGCATCTCGGAGGGTGTGCTGACGGTCCGCGGGATGCTGTACCGGCAGCCGCTAGGTCTTACCATCGTAATCAGGTAGGTTTTTTGGCTGGATGTGCGGGTTCGGCACCGGCGACACCCGCTATTTCACGGATTCGTCCATTGCGGTTGCGGCACTCGGCGCTGGACCCGGCGACCTTTTGCGCGACATGAGGACGTTCGGACTGCTCTTCGAGACGATGGCCATGCGTGACTTGCGCTGCTATGCGGATGCCATCGGGGGAAAAGTCTCGCACTACCTCGATGCAAACGGGCTTGAATGCGATGCGGTGATCCATTTGCGCAATGGCAGATTCGGTCTTGTGGAAATCAAACTCGGCGGCGAAAGCCTGATAGGGGAAGGGGTCAAAACCCTGAACAAGCTGGCCTCTCAGATAGACGAATCAAAAACCGGGAGAATGGCCTTCAAGATGGTGTTGACCGCCGTCGGCCAATACGCCTATACCCGCCCCGAAGACGGCATCGTCATCTGCCCGATCTCAGCGCTGAAGCCGTAGCGCATGACTAATTGCCGCCGCAGTTCATTAATTGACGCTCAAAGGCCGCATCGTCCCGGCGAATGCGCTAGACTTCGGCGCGTCCGCGAAGCTTTCCCATAGTTTCCTCCGTGTTCGCGCGTAGCGCTCAACAGACTTTGCGGACTTCGCGCGGGATTATTCTGTCAGAGGTTGCGACCTCTCGCGCACATCCCCTCGCGCCTTGGGAGGGGCTGACAAGTTTTGGTCACACCCCGTCTCCACATTGTT